>Ga0307505_10000269_pt1 | contig 62528 bp, 71 predicted proteins | sample 23_S_MG_FD_202183 | JGI IMG/M metagenome (GOLD analysis project Ga0307505, IMG submission 202183) | Soil microbial communities from Populus trichocarpa stands in riparian zone in the Pacific Northwest, United States - 23_S | ecosystem: Environmental > Terrestrial > Soil > Riparian zone > Trees...
GACGAACCATTCATGAACGAGCGGCAGAAGGCTTATTTCCGCACTAAGCTCGTTTCCTGGAAGAACGACATCCTGCGCGAGGCGCGCGAGACGCTCGAAATCCTTCAGCAGGAAAATGCCAACCATCCCGATCTTGCCGACAGGGCCTCTTCCGAGACCGACCGTGCGATCGAGCTGAGGGCCCGCGACCGCCAGCGCAAGTTGATCTCCAAGATCGACTCCGCCTTGCAGCGGATTGACGAGGGCACTTATGGCTACTGCGAGGAGACCGGCGAGCCGATCGCGCTCAAGCGTCTCGACGCCCGCCCGATCGCCACGCTGTCGATCGAGGCGCAGGAGCGCCACGAGCGCCGCGAAAAGGTCTATCGCGACGACTGAGCGGAAAAAGGAGGCGGCTTCGGGGCGCTTTTTTTGACCGCGGTGGGCTACTCGGATTGCGAGGCAAGCTCTGCCGACGCGAGGCGCTTGCGAAGGTCATCGACCATCCACTCGTCGCTGTAGGAGAGCTGGCCGTTGCTCTCCAACGCTTCGGCGACCGCCAGCGCCTTGCGATAGCGTCCCTGCGGGTCGTCGCCGGACGTCGCCAGCTTCACGTAGGATACGATCAGGCTGCGCTGATGAAACGCGCTGCCGGGATCGTTGGCGGCAAGGCGCTTGTTGATCGCCAGTGCGTCCCGGTAGGCGTCCAGGGCGCCATCCCGATTTCCCTGGGCGCGGCGCACGTCGCCGATCCTGCCAAGGATGAGGCTGATGTCGCTCTGCCGCTCAACATTCCGGGGATCGTCGGCTGCAAGGCGCTGACTGATCGACAGCATCCGTTGATAGGCTTCCTTGGCGCCAGTGAGATCGCCGTTGTGCCTCAGGACGCCGCCTATCCTGTCGAGGCTCGCCGAAACATCGTTTTGCGCTTCCGGATTGTTCGGATCTTCGGCGGCTAGGCGTTCAGCGATTGCCAGGGTGGTTGTAAAGGCTTCGAGCGCTCCTTCGAGGTCGCCCGATTTCGTGAGCACATCTCCGATGCCGTTTTGGGCGACGGCAATACTTCGCTGGAAACCCGTATGGCTCGGATACGCGGCCGACAATCTGGTGACGATCTCGAACCCTGTCCGGAAGGATTTGAGCGCGTCAGGGAGACGGCCCGCGTCCAGCAGAAAATTGCCGTAAACATTGTGGGTCTTGGCCAGATCCCATTGCCACTCGGCGTTTTCTGGATCCATCGCGACAAGAGCGGATCGCACGGAAAGTCCGCCCAGCACGGCCTGGTTTGCGCCGTATTCGTCGCCCTGCCGCCGGAGCAGCACTGTCATCCGATTGTAGCTGACCCCTAGCTGGCGCAGCCAATGTGGATTGTCGAAATCGTTGTCGGGCAGGTTCAGCAGTATCTCGTGCATCCTTGAGCTGGCGTCCTGCTCATTGATCGTGTCGCCGAGCACGCGATAGATGTCGGACAGCGCCTCCAGGCTCAGAAGTCGTCTCTGCCTGTCTCTATCCGGCATCTCGTGATGGCTCACTTCGGTATAGAGGGCGTCGGCGCGCAGCAGATCCGCGACCGCGCGATCGTAGCGCAGATCGGTGCTGGCGGCGGCGCCGGACAGGTAGTGGGTTGCTGCCTCCGACAGCGTCCGCTCGACATAGTTGGCCATCAGCCTATGGCGCGATGCGGCATCGACGCTCGCCGCCTGATCCAGCCGGGCCAGAGCGGCGTCGATCGCGCCGAGGGCAAGCTGCTCCTCCGCCTGCGCGCGAAACGCCATCACCTGCGGGTCGGTGGACGAAAGCGTGCGCAGCTCATCGCGCACCCTCGCGAAGGCCGCGGCCGATTCGGCCAGCTTTGCGCCGCGCTCACGCACGGACAGGCGGCTGAGATTCTCTGACACAAGCGCGGCGTAGAGCGGCGCCAGCGGCATGTCGTTGGCCGTCGCCACGCGCTCGATCTCGTCGCGGATCGAAGGCGTCACGTCGGCCATGGCGAGCAGCAGCCGTTCGCGCTCGGGCAGGTTTCCGGCAGCGGCCGCGAAGAACGTCGCCGGCAGGCCGCTTTCGACATAGGGAAGCTGCCGGCCGGCGGAAAAATCGTAAACTTCCTGCTGAACCAGCGTCAGCACCGAGCGAATTTCGATCCCGTCGGTGGGAAGATATTTCGTCAACGCAGTCGTGAAGGGCGAGTTCGCTCCCGAGCCGTCGGCGGCGGTCTCGCCAGGCGCGGCCGCGAAGGCGAACAGAACGTTCTCCGCCCGCCCCATGCGGCCGAGCCCAGGACGCGCCGCACGCGCCACGGGTGGGGAAAGCCGTTCGGCGCCGCGCCCGTCACCGGGAGACGAGGAAAGACCGAAAGGGTCGTCGCGGCAAGCATCCAGGATGATCAGGCCGATAGGCGCCACCGCCGCCACCGTCTGCCGTACCTCCTCAAGCGTCAGGCTGGTTTCGGCAAGCCGCTCCAGCGACGAAATGTCGGTGTCGGACGGCAGCAGCCGGTTGACGCCGGCGACCTCGATGCCATGGCCGGCGAAGAACACCAGCGCCACGTCCGCGCCCGCAGCGTCCTCGGCGAAATCCTCCAGCGCCCGGCGCATGCGCCGCAGGTCTCGGTTGTGTTCGGAGTAGACCTCGAATTCGAGCGCCTTGAGCGCGTCCTCGACGGCGCGGGCGTCGTTGACGGCATTGGCGAGCGGACGCAGCGCGCGGTAGTCGTCGACGCCGAACACGAGCGCAACGCGGCGCTCGGCAAGCGATACTGTGGACAGGCAGACGAAGACGGCGAGTGCCAGCGCAATGCGAAGCATGAATCCACCCCAGCCAGGTTCGGCATCCTCGCCGGGGATCTGGGCGACAGCAAGTCTCGAACGCGTCGAAATGCTTGTGCCTTGCGAAATCGTAACTGCTAGCGCTTGGCGGTCAGGTCTCCAAGCAGCCGACTCATTTCCTCTTCAAGTGCGCGTTCGCGCTCAGGCGAGCTATTGTGCGGGTGGCCGGGCTCGCGGTCCAGCGATTCCTGCAATTCCTGAAGCAGCGCGTCATCAAGGTTTTCGGCAGACAGGTCCTTTGCCGGTGCCGGCTCGAGTGGCGCTGCGGGCGCAACCGGGCGCATGGTCGCGTAGGAAGCCGGTGGAGCGACGGCGGGCGCGAGGGTGATAAGTGCCGGATCGGGTGCTGCCGCAGTCTGCACCGTGGGCGGCGATGAGCCCTGGCCGGGTGCTGCTGCCGCGATGGTCGAGAAGCGCGACTGCTGTGGCGGCGGCGAAGGTGCGCGCGGCGGGGCAACCGCCGGTCCGTTCACTGGAGCGGGCCTTTCGGGAACGGGGCGCTGGACAGTTGCACTTACCGCAAGCACCGGGTCCGGATGTGTCTCCGCGATGGGCTTGTGAGAGGGGCGGACGGATGGCTGGGAAACGGCCGCTGCCGGTTGAGCGGCGGGCACTCTTGCCGCGGGCGGCTCGGTGACAGGCGCAGCGGGAGGCCGCGGCGGAACGACGGGCGCGGAGGGCGGCGGGGCGGGGCGGCGTTCTTCCATCGCCGGTGCATGCGCATCCTCGGCCGGGCGACGAACCGGTGTCTGCAACTTGATACCCTGCTCGACCACGACGTCCGACGGACCGCCTATAAGGATAAGGTGCTCGACATCGTCGCGTCGGACGAGCACCAGGCGGCGATGGCTGTCGACGGCGGTGGCGTCCATGACCGCGAGCCGAGCCTTCCGGTTGCGCCCTCCCGCGATGAAGGTGCCGAAGGTGAAGCTGCGCACGATCCGGACCAGCACCAGCAGCACAAGCAGCCCGATCAGTGCGAAGATCGTCCACATCAGGGCGTTGGCGTATTCCGGCCCAGCGACACTTTCCAGCCATCCGGCCATACTATCAACCTCTTGGCAGGTCCCTCGACCCGATCAATTTGACTCTCTCGCGTAGACTCTAGACGCCGTGGCGAACCGGGGCAAGTTCGCCTCTACGGGGCCGAGGCTTGAGCGAAGCCTGCGGCGGCTGTGGGGCGATCCTTGCTGCCCTTGCGGATGCCGACGGCCATGATGTATGCCGGTCGCACCTCCGCGGATCGGCGGCGATGGCAGGCAGTAGGCGAATGGCGAGACAAACCGGCGGCGCAGCACGTCCCGCACCGATCGTGGACCAGAGCACACGCCCCGGCGCCGTCACCCGGCTGCTCATCTTCATCGCCGTCCTGATAGGCTCCGCCATCCTGTTCGTGATATTCAGGGAACGGTTGGGCGATCCATTCCTGCTCGGGCTGCTTGGCGTGCTGGCGATGATCGGGGTTGGTTTCCTGTTCATCGCGGCTATCGGCTTCATCCAGATCGCGCCGCGCTCGACCGCCGACGAGCTGTCGCGGGCTTTCGTGGACACGATGGCGCAGGGCCTCGTCGTTGCCGACGGCAAGGGGCGTATCATCTACGCCAACCAGGCCTATGCCGAGATGACCGGCGCGACGTCTGCCGCCGATGTGCGCACCGTCGAGGGACTGCTTTCCGACAATCCGGAAGCGTCGCCGACGATCTTCCGGCTCACCGCCGGGTTGCGCGATGGTGTTGCAGGAGATGGCGAATTCCGCTTGGCTGGCGCCATTCGCCCCGGCGGGGCACCGAGCGCCCACTGGTATCGCGTGCGCGCGCGTACCTTCAAAGTTCCCGGCTACCGGCAGCCGCTCTCGGCCTGGCAGATCTCCGACATTTCGGGCGAGCGCGCCGAACAGGAGCGTTTCTTCCTCGACCTGCAGAAGGCCATCGACCATCTCGACCATGCGCCGGCTGGGTTCTTCGCAGCCGACCCGGCCGGTCGCGTAACCTATATCAATGCAACGCTGGCCGAGTGGCTGGGGCTGGACCTGGCTTCCTTCACGCCGGGCTCGACGACGCTGTCGCAGGTCGTGGCCGGCGACGGCATGGCGCTGATCCGCTCCGTCAAGGCCGATCCCGGTGCCACCCGCAACGCCGTCATCGATCTCGACCTGTCAACAGTTTCCGGCGCCGCGCTGCCTGTGCGGTTCATGCACCGGGTGACAGCCAGCCGCGACGGCGCACCTGGCCCGTCGCGCACCATCGTGCTCAACCGGAACCAGGGCGAGGACGCATCGGCGGATCTGCGGGCCTCCGAGGTCCGGTTCACGCGATTCTTCAACTCGACGCCCATGGCGATTGCCGGCGTCGACGGAGAGGGCCGCATCCTGCGCACCAACGCGCCGTTCCTGTCGCTGTTCTCGCCGGCCGTTGACCGCGACATGCTCGACCGCAGGGTCAAGCTGGAGACGGTGATTCACGCGCGCGACCGTGCCGCATTCGAGACGGCGCTGGCCGCGGCCCGCCACATGCGTGCCGATATCGCGCCGATCGACAGCGTGCTGCCCGACAGCGAGGACCGGCACATCCGCTTCTATGTCAGCGCCGTCGCCGACGCGGGCGACGGTGCGGAGGAGGCGGCGATCGTCTACGCCGTCGAGACGACCGAGCAGAAGGCGCTTGAAGCGCAGATGGCGCAGAGCCAGAAGATGCAGGCGGTGGGCCAGCTCGCCGGCGGCATAGCGCACGATTTCAACAACGTGCTCACCGCAATCATCATGGCGTCGGACCTGCTGCTGGCCAATCATCGGCCGTCGGACCAGTCGTTCCCCGACATCATGAACATCAAGCAGAACGCCAACCGCGCGGCATCGCTGGTGCGCCAGCTTCTGGCATTCTCGCGCAAGCAGACGATGCGGCCCGAGGTGCTGAACCTCACCGACGTGCTCGCCGACCTGCGCATGCTGCTCTCGCGCCTCGTCGGCAGCGACATCAAGCTGACGATAGACCATGGCCGCGACCTGTGGCCGGTCAAGGCCGACATCGGCCAGTTCGAGCAGGTGATCGTCAACCTGACGGTGAATGCCCGGGATGCGATGCCGGAAGGCGGCGCCCTTGCCGTTCGGACGCGCAACGTGACGGCTGCCGACACCGCCGGTTTCGGCTATCGCGAGCTGGTTTCTGCCGACTACGTGCTGGTCGAGGTCGAGGACACAGGCAGCGGTATCCCGGCCGAGGTGCTGGCAAAGATTTTCGAGCCTTTCTTCACCACCAAGGAAGTTGGCAAGGGCACGGGCCTCGGCTTGTCCATGGTCTATGGCATCGTAAAGCAGACCGGTGGCTTCATTTTCTGCACCTCCGAGCCTGGCAACGGTGCGACCTTCCGCATCTTCCTTCCGCGCCACGTGCCCGAAATCGTCTCGGTTTCCGCCGAGGAGCAGGCGGCGGCCGAAGCGCCGCCCCAGCAGGCCAGCAGCAAGCCGGCGAACAAGGATCTGTCCGGGTCGGCGACAGTGTTGCTGGTGGAGGACGAGGACGCGGTACGTATGGGCGGCGTGCGCGCCCTCACCTCCCGCGGATACACGGTTCATGAAGCCTCGTCCGGCGTCGAGGCGCTGGAAATCTACGACGAACTCGGCGGCAAGGTCGACATCGTGGTTTCCGACGTGGTCATGCCCGAGATGGACGGCCCGACGCTGCTCGGCGAACTGATAAAGCGGCAGCCGGATATCAAGTTCATCTTCGTTTCCGGTTATGCCGAGGACGCTTTCGCCAAGAACCTGCCGCCCGAGGCCAAGTTCGGCTTCCTGCCGAAGCCGTTCACGCTCAAGCAGCTCGCCACGACCGTCAAGGACGTGCTGGACGGGTAGGCCGGCTCCTTTCAAGCTACGTCGCGAACACGGCTCGTCTTACGCACTCAGCATCAATGTCGTGCGCCGGACGCCGGCGCGCTGCTTACCTGTTAGGCAGGAACTTCGGCAGAAATGAAATTGCCCCCAATTTGGGCAGATCGTTGTTGCGGTGCGTGCGAAATGCTCAACGTTACGTTAACGGCCCGATTGTTAGGTCGTAACGTCGACCGCAATACTCCCAGCAAGATACGGATTTCATTGACAATTATTTTTATGAATCCCGGCCAATGGCGATTGGCACGGGCGTTGCTCCTTATGTTGCGGTGCAAACAAGACCCACCACGGAGGTGATCACATGAGGGGTAAGACAATTAACCTGAGCGCGATGCTGTCGGCAGGCGTGTTCGCTGCAAGCCTGTTCGCAACGACGGCCAACGCTCAGGAGGATACGATCAAGGTCGGTATCCTTCATTCGCTGTCGGGAACGATGGCGATTTCTGAGACGACGTTGAAGGACGTCATGCTCATGCTCGTCGAGGAGCAGAACAAGAAAGGCGGCCTGCTCGGCAAGAAGCTTGAAGCGGTTGTCGTCGACATCGCTTCCGACTGGCCGCTGGCTGCCGAAAAGGCGCGCGAGTTGATCGAGGTCAACGGCGTCGACGCCGTGTTCGGCTGCTGGACCTCGGTGTGTCGCAAGTCGGTACTGCCGGTGTTCGAGGAGCTGAATTCGCTGCTGTTCTACCCCGTCCAGTACGAGGGCGAGGAGAGCCAGCGCAACGTGTTCTACACGGGCGCTTCGCCGAACCAGCAGGCCATCCCCGCCGTCGACTACCTGATGAACGAGGAAGGCGTGGAGCGCTGGGTTTTGGCGGGCACCGATTACGTCTATCCGCAGACCACCAACAAGATCCTCGAGGCCTACCTGAAAGACAAGGGCGTCGCTGCCGAGGACATCATGATCAACTACACGCCGTTCGGTCATTCCGACTGGCAGACGATCGTGTCTGACATCAAGAACTTCGGCTCGGCCGGCAAGAAGACCGCCGTGGTCTCGACCGTCAACGGCGATGCCAACGTTCCGTTCTACCGCGAGCTCGGCAACCAGGGCATCGCGGCGGAAGACATCCCGGTCGTCGCCTTCTCGGTCGGCGAGGAAGAACTCGCCGGTCTCGACACGACGCCGCTCGTCGGCCATCTGTCGGCTTGGAACTACTTCATGTCGGTGGATACGCCCGAGAACGCCTCGTTCATCGAGACCTGGCACGCCTTCATCGGCGACGAGAAGCGTGTGACCAACGACCCGATGGAAGCCCATTATATCGGCTTCAACATGTGGGCGGCGGCGGTCGAGAAGGCCGGCTCCACCGAAGCCGATGCCATCATCGATGCGATCGTCGGGGTCGAAGTGCCGAACCTGACAGGTGGCACCGCGTTGATGCTGCCCAACCACCACATCACCAAGCCCGTGCTGATCGGCGAGATCCAGGCTGACGGACAGTACGACGTGGTCTGGGAAACCGAGGACCTCGTGCCGGGCGACGCGTGGTCTGACTACCTGCCGGAATCGGCCGTGCTGGAGGCTGATTGGACCGCACCAATCAACTGCGGCAACTACAACACGCAGACCAAGACCTGCGGCGGTTCCTGATCTCCGGCTGTCTCTAGCCGGATCCAAAGGGGCGAAGGCGTTCAACCGCCTTCGCCACCTCCAGCCGAACCGAGCGGATTGCGATGTCCTGGCCTCATCTGAACACCGTGCTTGTCGGCATCCTTGCCGCGATCCTCATTGCGCTTCCCGCCCGCGCGCAATCGGTCGAGGATCTGGTGCGTCAGCTTCCGGCGGGGTCATTTTCCGACCGCGCCCGCGTCGTCGGCCAGCTTGCCTCCACCGGCGACACACGGCTCGTGCCGTTGTTCGAGGCGCTGGCGGCAGGCGACCTAAACGTGGTCAAGGACTCTGGGCTCGTCGTTACCGTCGCCCCCGCCGGCAGCAATTTTCGCATCACCGACGCGTTGACGGGCGAGGCGGCCGGCGAGGTCGCACGGGACGCCGTAGAGCGTATCCGCGTCAACAACGGCCTGCGTCGCGCCATCCGCACCGCGATCGGGCAACTCACCCTTCTCAGTCCCAATCGAGGCACCCGGCTTGCCGCCGCACAGGCGATGTTCCAGGCGGCCGACCCCGACAATATTCCGCTGCTCGATGAGGCCATCGCTCAGGAAGAGGATACCGCCGTCAAAACGGCGATGGAGCAGGCCAGGGCTGCCGCGATCCTCAAGACCGAAGCAGAGCCCGAAGCCTTTGCCGGAGCGGTCGACATCATCGCCGAGCGGGGCGACCGAGCTGCACTGGGCATGCTGACCGCCGCGCTCGCCATGGCGCCTGATCATGTAAAGCCGGTGATCGAGGCCGGCATAAGGGCAATCGAGCGCCATCTGCAAATGCTCAACGTCGCTCAGAATGTCTGGTACGGCGTGTCGCTCGGCTCGGTGCTGCTGCTGGCGGCGATCGGGCTGGCCATCACCTTCGGTGTCATGGGCGTCATCAACATGGCGCATGGCGAGATGGTGATGATCGGCGCCTACACCACATTCGTGGTGCAGAATATCATCCGAACCTCATTTCCCGGACTGTTCGACTGGTCACTCGCGATCGCCCTGCCGGCGGCTTTCCTGGTCACAGCCTTGATCGGCATCGCCATCGAACGCGGAATCATCCGTTGGCTCTACGGCCGCCCGCTGGAGACGCTGCTGGCGACCTGGGGGCTGTCACTGATCATCCAGCAGGCGGTGCGCACGACTTTCGGCGCCTCTAACCGCGAGGTCGGCAATCCGTCATGGATGTCGGGTTCGTTCGATTTCTACGGAATCGCCGTTACCTGGAGCCGCCTCTGGATCGTGGTCTTCGCGCTCGCCGTCTTCGCAGTGCTTCTCATCGTCATGAAGAAGACGGCGCTGGGCCTCCAGATGCGCGCCGTCACCCAAAACCGCCGCATGGCATCGTCAATGGGCATCCGCACGCCATGGGTCGACGCGCTGACCTTCGGCCTCGGCTCCGGCATCGCCGGGCTGGCCGGCGTCGCGCTCAGCCAGATCGACAACGTCTCGCCGAACCTCGGACAGGGTTACATCATCGACAGTTTCATGGTGGTCGTGTTCGGCGGAGTCGGCAATCTCTGGGGCACGTTGGTCGGGGCGCTCACGCTCGGCGTCGTCAACAAGTTCCTCGAACCCTATGCGGGCGCGGTGCTGGCGAAGATCCTCGTGCTCGTCTTCATCATCCTGTTCATCCAGAAGCGCCCGCGCGGCCTCTTCGCGCTCAAGGGCAGGGCGGTGGAAACATGATCACGCAACGCCTCTTCGCTGCGTTCGGCGCCAGGATCATCTGGGTGGCGATCGTTCTGCTCCTCATCGCCGTCCTGGTGCCCGCGTCAAATCTGCTGTTGCCGTTCGGCCATCCGCTTCGCGTCCCCAACTATATGGTGCCGCTGCTCGGCAAGTTCCTGTCCTACGCGATGCTCGCCTTGGCGCTCGACCTCGTCTGGGGTTACGTTGGCATCCTTTCGCTTGGACACGGTGCCTTCTTCGCGCTCGGCGGCTATGCGATGGGCATGTATCTGATGCGCCAGATCGGCGACCGCGGCGTCTATGCAAACCCGCTGCTGCCGGATTTCATGGTGTTTCTCAACTGGTCGGAGCTGCCCTGGTACTGGTGGGGGTTCGACCAGTTCTGGATCGCGATGATCATGGTAGCGCTGGTGCCGGGCCTGCTCGCCTTCGTCTTCGGCTGGTTCGCCTTCCGGTCGCGTGTGACCGGCGTCTATCTCTCCATCATCACGCAGGCGATGACCTACGCGCTGATGCTGTCGTTCTTCCGAAATGACATGGGTTTCGGTGGCAACAACGGCCTGACGGACTTCAAGGAACTTCTTGGCTATCCGCTGCAGGCGTCGGGCACGCGCGCCGCGCTGTTTGCCGCAACGGCCCTCGCGCTCGCGGCCTCGCTGCTGGTCTGCTCGGCGATCACCCGATCCAAGCTGGGCAAGGTTATGGTGGCCGTGCGCGATGCCGAAAGTCGCACCCGCTTCATTGGCTGGCGGCCCGAATATGTGAAGCTGTTCGCCTTCGTCGTCTCGGCGGTAATCGCCGGAATCGCGGGCGCGCTCTACGTGCCTCAGGTCGGCATCATCAATCCGGGCGAGTTCGCGCCGGCCAACTCAATCGAGGTGGTGGTGTGGACCGCGATCGGCGGACGCGGGACGCTGTTTGGCCCGATCATCGGCGCCGTGTTGGTCAACTATGCCAAGACCTGGTTCACCGCCGCCTATCCCGATTTGTGGCTGTTTGCGCTGGGAGGGCTCTTCGTCGCGGTAACGCTGCTTCTGCCCAAGGGCATCGTAGGTACCTGGGACGATTGGCGCCGGTCTCGCCGCGATCGCAAGGCAGCTGGGGAGGTGCCACCGTCGGACGACCCGCAGACAGGCGCCGAACCGGTTCGCGTCGTGCGGGCCAATCCATCGACGCCGGCTGGCCCTCATGGCGCCGCCGAGCCGCAGCCGGCGGAATAGGCGATGAGCAAGAGCCACACCATCCTCTATCTCGACGGCGTCTCCGTCTCCTTCGACGGCTTCAGGGCGATAAACAACCTGTCGCTGGTGCTCGACCGTGGCGAGATGCGCGCCATCATCGGCCCCAACGGCGCGGGCAAGACGACGATGATGGATATCATCACCGGCAAGACGCGGCCCGACGCCGGCGAGGTCTTCTTCGACGGGACGATTGACCTGACCGACCACGACGAGGCTGACATCGCGATGATGGGCATCGGCAGGAAGTTCCAGAGGCCGACCGTCTTCGAAAGCCATACGGTCGAGGACAATCTCGTGCTGTCGATCAAAGGGCCGCGCTCGATCTTTCCCGCGCTGTTCCATCGTTCGTCGGTCGAGGAAAAGTCTCGCATCGACGAAATCCTCGCCATCATCCGGCTTGAGGCGCGCCGCAACGACCTGGCGGCAAATCTCAGCCACGGACAGAAGCAGTGGCTGGAGATCGGCATGCTGCTGGCGCAGGACCCGAAACTGCTGCTCGTCGACGAGCCAGTTGCGGGAATGACCGACGCGGAGACCGAGGAGACGGCAAGGCTGCTCAAGGACATCGCCAGGACGCATTCCGTGATCGTCGTCGAGCACGACATGCACTTCGTTCGCGAGCTAGGCGTCAAGGTCACCTGCCTGCACGAAGGTTCGGTGCTTTCCGAAGGCTCGCTCGATTTCGTATCGGCCGACGAGCGCGTCGTCGAAGTCTATCTCGGGAGGTGAAGATGCTGACCGTCACCGACGCCACGCTCCATTACGGTGCCGCCCAGGCGCTGCGCGGCGTTTCGCTCAAGGCTGGAGCAGGCAGGATTACCTGCGTTCTTGGCCGCAACGGCGTCGGCAAGACCAGCCTGATGCGAGCCATCGTGGGCCATCACAAATTGACCACAGGAGAGGTTGCCTTCGAGGGGAAGGCGCTCGACCGGAGCGCGGCATACGATCGCGCCCGGTCGGGCATCGCATTCGTGCCGCAGGGCAGGGAGGTCTTCCCGCTACTGACGGTGCGCGAGAACCTGGAAACCGGCTTCGCGCCGCTCAAGCGCGGCGAGCGGTTCGTGCCCGAGCATGTCTTCGAACTGTTTCCGGTCCTCAAGGAAATGCTGTCGCGCCGTGCAGGCGACCTGTCGGGCGGCCAGCAGCAACAGCTCGCCATCGGACGCGCGCTCACGATGCGGCCGAAGCTGCTCGTGCTTGACGAGCCGACTGAGGGTATTCAGCCCTCGATCATCAAGGACATTGGCCGCGCCATCCGCTACCTGCGCGACACGGCCGGCATCGCCATCCTGCTGGTCGAGCAATATCTCGATTTCTGCCGCGAGCTCGCCGATGAGGTCTACATCATGGATCGCGGACAGGTGGTCCATTCGGGAGCGGCCGAAGATCTCGATCGTCCGGACGTGCGCCGCTTCCTGACGGTCTGAGCAATTTGAAACGAATGCCCGCAAGAGCTTGAACGAGGCCTTGAAACTTTTGCCATAGCAAGGTCACGAGAATAATTTTCGGGCTATGGGGCAATTGCATGTTCGCTGGAGTTGGGCTGTCCGCGCCGATCGATTCGGCGGGCGGACGAGGCGTGGCGGCGGCCGGCTATGCCCGCAGCATCTCCACCATCAGCCCAGGGTCACTTTCAGGTGCTTATCGGGCAATGAAGGCGCTGCAGGGCGCGGACGATCCGGGATCAGTCTCCGTTCGTGCCGTGATCGTTGCCGATCCACCGGCGGCGTCGACGCAGACCGCAATCCTCTCGGCACAGGGCATTCCGGCAGCTCTCGCCGCATACGGCGAAGTGATGGACGACGTGGCCTGATCGCTGCCAGTCCTTCCTGTTGCCTGTGTGCAACAGACGGCGGCGGTCACGTTTCTGCCTTATACTCCCCCTTCGATGGCCATGTTTGAACCGCAGTGACGGAACGCGTTCTCCCGAAGCGCGTTTCCGCCCGGACTACAACAAGACGTCTCAGGTTCGAATTCATGTGTGTCAATCGCGTATCCCGCCCAGCCGCGGCCGGCCGCATGTCGCGGCGCTTCTTCCTCGCTTCCACGCCCGTCTTTCTTGCAGGTTGCATGAGCAGCGGCGCCGTTCTCGAATCGGTCGCGCCGGCGGGGCCGGACCCATATTATGTGGCAATGTACGGAGCGAAGCCGGACGAGTTGTTCCCGCTACCAGCGACCGACATCAGCAAGGTCGATGAGCGCTTCTTCCGCCAGCAGGTGAATTATCATCGTTACGAGACGGCGGGGAGCCTCGTCGTCGACACCCGGAACCGCTTTCTCTATCTCGTGCAGGAAGGCGGCAAGGCGATGCGCTACGGCATCGGAGTCGGCCAGGCGGGGCTGGAGTTCGCCGGCACCGCGCGCGTCGGCCGCAAGGCGGAATGGCCGCGGTGGACGCCGACCGCGTCGATGATCGCGCGCGACCCCGAGCGCAACGCCCAATATGCCGGCGGCATGGAACCGGGCCTGACCAATCCGCTCGGACCGCGCGCGCTCTACCTCTTCCAGGGCAACCAGGACACGCTCTACCGCATCCATGGCACCTCGGAGCCGTGGTCGATCGGACTTGCGGTTTCCTCCGGCTGCATCCGCCTGTTCAACCAGGACATCATCGACCTCTACAATCGCATACCGATCGATACCGTGGTCGTTGTGCTCCAGGACGAGCCGCTGCTCTATCCGCAGCGTGAGACGCCCGCGTGGGTTTCCCGACAGATTACGCCGGGCCAGCAGCCAGGGGCACAGGCCCAGACTGTCGCGGATCCGGCTCTGCCCCCCCTCGACGCCGGCGCGCCGCAGCCGAGACGTCCCGCGTTCGACATCTGACGGCTCCTAACTCTCGCGGTCGCCGCCGTCCTCAACGTCGCGAAGCGTTCGGCCGCGAGACCCTCGGCCGAACGTGTAGCCGGTTTCGACCGCCTTGCCGCCGAACTTGGCGCGAAGCGTGTCGATAGCGCCTTCGGCCAGTGCCCGTTTGCGTGCGCCCTCGTCGACGAGGTCAGGCGGATCGGCCGTGTCGGCGTCCGACAGTTCGCTGACGCCGATGCCCAGCAGGCGGTAGCGCGTGCCGTCGATCTCCTTGCGCAGGAGATCGAACCCGACGGTGAAGACACGATCGGCAAGCTGGGTCGGGTCGGCAAGTTGTCGGTTGCGGGTTCGGATGCGGAAATCCGCAGTCTTCAGTTTCAGCACGACGGTGCGCCCGGCAAGAGCTGCCTTCTTCAGCCGCGCCGAGACCTGCTCGGACAGGGCGCGCAGAACCGGCACCAGATCGTCCATACTGGAGAGATCGGAATTGAAGGTGGTCTCGGCCGAGACGCTCTTTGCATCATGCTCGGGATCGACCTTGCGGTCGTCCTGGCCACGCGAAAGTCGGTAGAGTCGGTCGCCCATCGAGCCGTAGCGCGCCAGCAGCTCGTTGCGCTCAATCGCCTGAAGCTGGCCTATCGTCCTCAAACCGTCGCGCTCCAGCGTCGCTGCAAACACCTTTCCAACACCCCAGATCAGCGACACCGGCTGGCCTGCGAGAAAGGACAGCGCCTCGCGCTCGCCTATTACCGAGAAGCCGCGCGGCTTCTCGAAATCCGAGGCGACTTTGGCGAGGAACTTGCAGTATGACAGGCCTACCGAGACGGATATCCCCATTTCCTGCTCCACCCGGCGCGCGAACTGCGCCAGCACCATCGCCGGCGGGCGGCCGTGCAGGCGATCGGTGCCCGACAGGTCGAGGAACGCCTCATCGATGGAGATCGGCTCGACCAGCGGTGTCAGAGCCTGCATCATCGCGCGCACCTGTCGGCCGACCGCGACGTATTTCTGCATGTCGGGCTTGATCACCACGGCGTCCGGACAGGCTTCCAGCGCCTTGAACATCGGCATGGCCGAGCGAACACCACGAATGCGCGCGACATAGCAGGCGGTCGAGACGACGCCGCGCTTGCCCCCGCCGATGATGACTGGCCTGTCCCGAAGCTCAGGGCGGTCTCGCTTCTCGACCGCGGCATAGAAGGCATCGCAGTCGATATGCGCCAGCGACAGCGCGTAGAGCTCCTGATGGCGTGCCACGCGCGGGCTTCCGCAAGCCTCGCAGCGCGGCCGACGGACGCGTTGTGAGGTCAGGCAATCGCGGCAGAAGCCGCTTTCGGGATCGTTGACAGGAGCGCCCATGGCTGCGAACATAAAGGGAACATCATGAATCCTAGGCGATCAGGCATCCTGCGGCAAGCGTGGGGTTGGCTGCTATACAGGAGAGATTGTCGTGGCTGAGAGCGAATTCGAGGTGGTGCCGTTGACACCGGAGCGGTGGCCGCAGTTCGAGACGCTGTTCGGCAAGCAGGGCGCCTGCTACGGCTGCTGGTGCACCCATTTTCGCCTTCCACCGGCTGTGCGTCGCGAGAACGATCGGCAGCGCAACAAGGATTTCATCAGGACGCGCATCGCGGCTGGGCCGGCGCCGGGCCTGCTGGCGATGATGGGCGCCGAGCCGGTCGGCTGGATGCAGATCGGACCGCGCTCCGACGTTCCCGAATGGAACAATGCCGGCCGTGCCTCCGCGCCGCTGGCGCCGGGCGATGAGCGCGACCCCGGCGTTTGGGCGATTTCATGCTTCTTCCTGAAGAGCCGAGCGCGGGGCAAGGGCCTGACGCACCGGCTGGTTGCCGAGGGGATCGCTTTCGCCCGTGCGGGCGGCGCGCGCGTTCTGGAAGCCTGTCCGATGGATCAATCGCGCGATTCACGTTCGATAGGGTTGTTCGTCGGCTCGACACGGGTGTTCGAGAAGGCTGGCTTTTCGACGGCAGTCACCCGCAAGCCGGGGCGGCCGCTGATGCGGCTGAAACTCGGCGGCTAGTGCCCGGAAGAGCGACCCCGACCTGTTGGGTCAGCCAAGGCCGGAACTACAGGCCGAGCGAGGCGGCAATGCGGGGGCGGGCGTCGTGCCAGTCGTCGACGATGGTTATGCCGTCTGGCGGCGGAGGTATGAGCGCGCGCAGCGCGTTCTCCGCCATCAGGTGGAACAGATGTGCGTCTGGCACCGCGTCTCTGGCCGAGGTCAAATTGTGCGGCATGTCGTCGACGAACGCCACAGGGCGCTCGGTCGCCCCGCGCAACCGGAGGATCGCTGGTCCCTTGGCCATTTCGGTGGTCAGCAGAGGATAGGGCAGCCCGAGTGCATCAAGATGGCGTCGGCGCACGTCGCGGTGCCGGTGAGGCATTGCGGTCAAAAGCACCACTTCTGCGTCGCGTGCGATCGTTGCGATCGCGTCGGCCGCGCCATCGGCCAGCGTCTGCCAGTCCGACTGATTGTCAAAGAAGCTGGCCAGAAGCTCGGCTACCCGCTCCCGTTCGGCTTCGGCACCCGTTTCGACGTGGAAGACGTTGCCGTGGAGCCGGAAGTCGCCGAGGGTCAGCCGGTAGCCCTCCTGCTGCAGGTAGCGCGGAAACGGGCGGATGAATTCGAGAACGACGTCGTCGACGTCGAGCACCAGCAGCGGCCGGTCGTCGTGCGATAGCTCCTCGATCTGGCGCAGCGTCTCGGGATCGATCGTCACGTCGAGGCCTCGAAGCGATCATCGCCGAAGGGCAGTGCGCTCAATGCAGCCGCCACGTCGCGCGGGGCCATTCCAGCCTGCTCGCAAAAGGCCATAAGTGTTGGCTCATGAGCAACCACGAAGCGCAGCACGCCGGCCAGAAAGCCAGGCTCGCGCGCTGCGGTGCGAACCTGCCCGGCCTCTATGCCCGAGAGCGCCAGGAATCGGGGCAGGAGTTGCGGATCGGCGGCGACGAAGCCGAGCGCTGCGATCGCCAGCTTTTCGGCGGCTTCGCGCGCGGGCGCGGCACTGTCGGAGGAGGGGGCTGCCATGGGCCGGCTGTAGCCGCCCGTTTCGGCCAAGGCAAGTTCGCGCGTCACAATTCGTCTTTCGTCAATGAAATTGCGCTAACCTGATCAAGGGATTCGCGCTGTGGGGCCGATGTTCGGCGGATGGCGATGCCGAGCGGCACGAGCTGACGGGATGGACATGCCTAAGAAGGTGATGATCGTCGAGGACAACGAGCTTAACATGAAGCTCTTTCGCGACCTCATCGAGGCCAGCGGCTACGAGACCGTTCGCACGCGCAACGGCCTAGAAGCGCTCGATCTGGCACGCACCCATCGTCCCGACCTGATCCTCATGGACATTCAGTTGCCCGAGGTTTCCGGCCTCGAGGTGACGAAGTGGCTGAAGGAAGATGACGAGCTCCATCCGATCCCCGTAATCGCTGTCACGGCATTTGCGATGAAGGGTGACGAGGAGCGCATCCGCCAGGGTGGCTGCGAGGCGTATATCTCCAAGCCGATCTCGGTGGCGAAGTTCATCGAGACAATAAAATCCTATCTGGGGGACGCCTGATGACCGCGCGCATTCTTGTCGTCGACGACGTCCCCGCCAATGTTAAGCTGCTGGAAGCCCGGCTGCTGGCTGAGTATTTCGAGGTGCTGACGGCGCATAGCGGCGCCGAGGCGCTTGAGATCTGCGAACACGGCAAGGTCGACGTCGTGCTGCTCGACGTCATGATGCCCGACATGGATGGCTTCGCGGTGTGTCGCCGGCTCAAGTCGGACCCTGCTACCCAGCACGTCCCGGTCGTCATGGTGACCGCGCTCGACCAGATTTCGGACCGCGTGCGTGGCCTAGAGGCGGGCGCCGACGACTTCCTGACCAAGCCAGTCAACGACTTGCAACTGATGACCCGCGTCAAGAGCCTCGTACGGCTCAAGACGCTGACCGATGAGCTCAGGCTGCGTGCCTCGACCACGCGGAACATAGGCATCGAAGAGCTGCTCAGCCGGCGCGGCACCGCCGCCGAAGGGCAGGCCAACGTGCTCCTTGTTGACGAACGGCCCGCCTCGGCGGAGCGCGTCGGGAGGATGCTGCGCGGACATTGCGAGCTTTCGGTCGCCAGCGACCCGCAAGCCGCATTCTTCCAGGCAGTGGAGGGCGACTACGACTGCGTCATCGTGTCGACCGGCCTAACGGACTTCGACCCGCTGCGTCTGTGCTCGCAACTGCGCACGCTCGACCGTACGCGCTTCGTACCGATCATCCTCATCGCCGGCGAAGGCGAGGAGGAGCGGCTGGTGCGAGGGCTTGAGCTTGGCGTCAACGACTTCGTGGTGCGCCCGGTGGACCAGCAGGAATTGGTCGCCCGCCTCGCCACCCAGATCAGGCGCAAGCGCTATAACGACCACCTTAGAGCCAGCGTGGCGCAGACGATCGAGATGGCCGTCACCGACGGCCTCACCGGCCTTCACAACAGGCGCTATCTCGACAGCCATCTGGCCACCCTGTTCGACCGGGCGCGCAACCGTCGCCGTCCGCTGTCGCTGATGATCACCGACATAGACCGCTTCAAGTCGATCAACGACACATGGGGCCACGACGCCGGCGACGACGTGCTGCGCGAGTTTGCCACCCGCTTGCGGCAGAATGTGCGCGGTATCGATCTTGCATGCCGGATGGGCGGCGAGGAGTTCGTGGTGGTTATGCCCGACACCGAAGCGCACATCGCGGAGAAGGTGGCCGAGCGCATTCGCGCCCAGGTGGCGCAGACGCCGTTCTCAATCGGCGTCGACGGCAAGGCGGTCGACGTCACGGTCAGCGTGGGCGTTGCCGCCATGGGTTGGGCTCAGGACAGCGTGGAGGCGATGCTCAAGCGCGCCGACCTTGCGCTCTACGAGGCCAAGAACGGTGGCCGCAACCGGGTGGTCGCCGCAGCGGCCTGATCGTGCGCCGCGCAGATATCGTAGCTCGCGCAGGTGGCCGAAATTTACCTTAATCTGCGAGATTTCGCGCAGATAGTTAAGAAACTGTTGATTTTCTTCTGCTCTTGCGCAAGTGTCACCGTGGGTAAGGCGGTGGGGATGCTTACCCATTCCCGCCGTCCAACAGACACCCCATGATGCTCAGGTCCGCCGCATCTCCTGGGTCCGTGGGGTTGGCCGGCCGGCACTGGCGCAAAGTGGCCTCCTCGTACCGCTGCCAGAACGCCGACCGGCCCCCTTTTTCGTCAGCGCGCTTGTCGCGCCGTGAGACAAAAAAACGCCGCCCCATGGGGCGGCGTTTTTCGTTCGGCTATCCGAATTCGGAATTGGAAGCTACTTGATCTTGGCTTCCTTGAACTCGACGTGCTTCTTGACGACCGGGTCGTACTTACGCTTGGTCATCTTCTCAGTCATCGTGCGGCTGTTCTTGCTGGTGACATAGAAGAAGCCGGTATCTGCCGTCGACAGAAGCTTGATCTTGATGGTCGTAGCCTTGGCCATGTTCGCGGTCCGCTATTCTTGAGGGTCTCGTCGCCGCATCAGTACGGGCGGCAGGCCCGGTTGCGGAAAACTCGCGCGGACACATAAAGAAGGCTGCCCGAATGTCAAGCCCGATCAGGCTTTTTGGCCCCTTCCTCCCAATCGCACCAGCGCGAGCCCAAGGTAGAATGCGAAGAAAACGGCGATAGACCAGGCAAAGCCATCCGGACCGAAGATGTCCATGCCGATCCCGATCGCCTGCGGCCCCACCAGCATGCCTATTCCATAGCACAGCACGAAGGCGGCATTGGCTGAAGCCAGATCGCGCCCGGAGAGGCGCGAACCCAGATGCGCCAGTCCTATCGTGTAGAGGCCGGCCACCACGCCTCCCCAGACGAACAGCACCGCTGCGCTTGCGTGCCAGCTGTGCGACACGAAAGGCAGTGCAAGAACGCCAATGAGCCCGATCGCGGCGCAGATGACCAGCAGATGGCGGCGGTCGCGCATGCGGTCGCTCACGAGGCCGAGGGGAATCTGCAGCAACACGTTGCCCAGCCCGACGGCGGTCAGCAGCAGGGCCGCGTCGCCCTCGGAATAGCCTATACGGGAGCCATAGACCGGGAACAGCGCGAAGCCGCCCGTTTCGACCGCGCCGAATACCAGCACGGCGGCCGTCGCCATCGGCACCATCCAGATGTAGCGGGTGAAGCCGCCGGTGGAATGGGTCGGGCCTCGCATGTCCGGGCTCTCCCGCCAAGCCGCCATCACTGGAAGCGCAGCCAGCATGACCAGCACGAACGCGACGCCGAAGGGCATGAAACCGGTCGAGCCGAGTTGCGCGAACAGCCACGGCCCGAAGGCAAATCCCAGCGACAGCACCGTTGCGTAGAGCCCGAGCACCAGACCGCGTCGATGCGGAGGCGCCGAGGTGGAGATCCAGAACTCCGAAAGGATGAACAGCACCGTCAGGGCGAAATGGAGGACGGCGCGCAACGGAAACCACATCCAGAAGGACGGCGCGAAATAGAAGCCGATGAATGCGAAACCGCCGAGCACGATCATCATCAGCATCGTGGGCACGACGCCGAACCGGCTGGCGAGCGGCGTGGCGAAGGGGGCGGCCGCGATCGAGGCGATGCCGGCGACCGCAGTGTTTGCGCCGATCACGGTCGCCGAATGGCCGCGCGACTCCAGGATTACCGACAGCAGCGGTACGCCGAGCCCTATAGCAATGCCCACGACGCTGATTGAAGCGATCGCCGCCGAAATCGACAGCCAGCGCATACCGGCCGGGTGGCCGTGTTCAAGGGCAGGTGGCGGCGCGGCCATGGAAGATCACCCGGCGGATGCTGTCACAGAACTTCGCGGCGGAAGCGGTTGTGGCGCAGATAGTAGAACGGCACCGGCCCGCCCGGAGAAAGCGATGGATCGATTTCGAGGCGCGCCCGCAGGTCGTCAAGCACGGTGCGGGTAATGCCCGGGATATCGGCCTGCGAGGCCTCGGCGATCGGCAGCCAGACGAGCTCCTCCAGTTCGTTCGTCGGCCCGCCATCCGGCAGCTCGAGCGCCACGTCCTCCTTGAATGCGGCAAGGAAGCGCGTATCGAATCGGCGAACGCGTCCGGGAGGCGTTATGGCGCGGGCGACAAAGCGCAGTCCTTCGAGCGACGGGCAGACGCCGTGGTCGGCAAAGCCCTGCCAATCGCTCTTGGTCGTGGTGAAACCGGCCTTGCGGCCGATCAGCAGTCCGGCCTCCTCGTAGGTCTCGCGAATCGCAGACAGCGCAATCGCGCGAGCGCGTGCCGCGCTGACGCGCGGGCCGGCAAGCTTGGCGGCCTCTGCCGGATGCAACCCGGCATGGACCGAAATGCGACTGTCGGCAGGATCTGTCCTGCCGCCGGGAAAGACGAATTTGCCCGGCATAAAGGCATGCCGCATATGGCGGCGACCCATCAGCACGCGCACTTCGCCGCCCGAACGGTCGAGCAGGATGAGGGTCGCGGCGTCGCGCGGTCGCTTCGGGCCGCTGCCGAGCGCGAAGTCCCGGCTTTCGGCCCGGTCGATCTCGGCGCGTGTCATGCCTTCCATACGGTTCGCCGTCGCCATGATGGATTCACAACTCGGGATGGCTGTCGAGCGCGTCCGGCTTGCCGGAAAAACCGTGCATCCTCAGCGCCCACTGCAGCCCGACGACGGCGCCCTTGACCGGCTGGAGCAGGGCCAGTGTCATCACCACCGTCAGCGGTCCCCAGACGGCCAGATGCTGCCAGGTGGACAGCAGGTACATGCGTTCGACACCAAGAAATGCGCCAATGACGATGTGGCCCACGATAAATATGACCAGATAGGCGGGCAGGTCGTCTGCGCGATGGTGGTGATACTCCTCGCCACACGCATCGCAGCTGTCCGCCACTTTCAGGAAACGTCCGAACAGGCGGCCCTTGCCGCAATGCGGGCAGTGACTCATGAAACCCCGCGCCATCGCCTGCGGCAGCCGCCGCTCCTCCACGCGCCCGAACACCTGCTGTTCCGTCATTTTGGTCTCCTGCTCCGGCCGCGCTGCGGCGGTGTTCCGCGCCGCCCCTTTGGACGCCTGGACTTGTGGAAGGACTGACGCGCGCCCGGCAGCGGCGTCGGCTCGCTGACCATCTCGAAGCGCATCGCGCCCGCCATGGGCGCCACTTCGACCAGGCGAACCGTCACCCGGTCCGCCAGGCGGTAGCCCTTCCCGCTCCGCTCTCCGAAAAGCGCGTGCGCGGCTTCGTCGAACATATAGTAGTCGTCGCCCAGCGAGGATACCGGGATGAAGCCGTCTGCGCCAAATTGCGGCAGTTGGACGAACAGCCCGGCCTTGATGACGCCTGAAACACGCCCCTCGAAAGTCTCGTCGACACGCCCGGCAAGATGCGTCGCGATCAGCCGATCCACCGTCTCGCGCTCGGCCGCCATGGCCCGCCGCTCGGAGGCGGAGATGAGCGCCGAAACCTCCTCCAGCCGCTCCTCCTCGCCGTGGGTTATGCCGTCCTTGCCCAGGCCCAGCGCGCCGATCAGCGCGCGATGGACGATGAGGTCGGCATAGCGGCGGATCGGCGAGGTGAAATGCGCGTAGCGGCGCAAATTAAGACCGAAATGGCCGAGATTGTCCGGCGAGTAGACGGCCTGGCTCTGGCTGCGCAGTACGACCTCGTTGACCAGTTCCTGATGCTCGGAGCCTTCCACCTGTGCCAGAATGCCATTGAACGAGGAGGGCTTCATCTGCGCGCCGCGCGCAAGCGACAGCCCGATTGTGGCCAGAAATTCGCGCAGCGCTTCCTGCTTGGCCAGCGATGGCGCATCGTGGACGCGGTACACCAGCGGCCGGCTCTTGGCCTCCAGCGTCTCGGCAGCGGCCACATTGGCCTGGATCATGAATTCCTCGATCAGCTTGTGGGCGTCCAGCCTGTCGGGCACGATCACGCGGTCGACCGTGCCATCCGACTTCAGCAGGATCTTGCGCTCGGGCAGGTCGAGCTCCAGTGGCGCGCGACTGTTGCGACCGCGCTTCAGGGCCGCATAGGCGTCCCATAGCGGCTTCAGTACGGTATCGAGGATCGGCCCGGACTTGTCGTCCGGCGTGCCGTCTATGGCGGCCTGCGCCTGTGGATAGGCGAGCTTGGCGGCCGACTTCATCATCACGCGATGGAATGAATGCCTGAGCTTGCGGCCGTCGGCCGTGAAGGTCATGCGCACGGCAAGGGCGGGGCGGTCCACATTCTCGCGCAGCGAACACAGATCGTTGGAGATGCGCTCGGGCAGCATGGGCACGACCCTGTCAGGGAAATAGACCGAGTTGCCTCGCATCAATGCTTCGCGGTCGAGCGCGGAGCCGTTGGTCACATAGGCAGCCACGTCGGCGATGGCGACGGTGACGATGTGACCGCCGACATTGTTCTTGTCCGTATCGGGCTCGGCATGGACGGCGTCGTCGTGGTCCTTGGCGTCGGCCGGATCGATGGTGACGAGCGGCAGGGAGCGCCAGTCCTCGCGGCCGGCCATGCTCGCCGGCCTTGCCGCCTCTGCCTCGCCCAGCACTTCGGGCGGGAAGATGTGGGGAATGTCGTGGGCATGGATGGCGATCATCGAGATTGCCTTCTCGCTGTCGAGCGAGCCCAATATGGTCAGAACCTTCGCCCTCGGCAGGCCATAGCGTCCGGTCGAGACCGGCTCGACCTCGACGAGATCACCATGCTTGGCGCCGCCGGCATAGTCGGCGTCCACGGTCAGCTCCGGCTGGCGCCGTTCGACCGGCTCGATGCGGTGGCTGCCGTCGCGCAGCGTGCGGAATATGCCCAGTACCGCCTCGCGGCGCTTCTCGAACACCTTCATCACGCGGCCCGAATAGGCCGGTGCGCCGGGTTCCCCGTCGGCGGGAAAGACCTTGGCCAGAACGCGGGCGCCTACGCCCGGAGTGCGTGACGGGTCGCTGCGCGGCGGGCGTATCGAGACAAGCGGCGCTGCCCCGTTCTCCTCGGGCCATTCGCTCGGGCGCGCCAGAAGCAGGCCATCGGCATCGCGCGAGAAGACGTCGAGCACGACGACATGCGGCAGCGAGCCGGCCCGGGTGAAGCGCTTGGACTTCTTCTCCAGCAGACCTTCATCCTGCAAATCTCGCAGAGTGTCCTTCAGCCAGACGCGGTCCGCTCCCTTCATGTTGAAGGCGCGCGCAATCTCGCGCTTGCCGGCTTGGTCCGGATTTTCGCGGATGAAGGAAAGTATGTCGTCACGGGTCGGGCGAAAATCTGCGCCGCCTTCGCTTCCCTTCTTCGTCGCGCGCGGCGATGCCGGCGCGGAACCGCGTCTTGCCAAGATGGCTAGCCTTTCTTTGCGGCCGGCTTCTTTGCCGCCGCCTTCTTTGCTCCGGCCTTGGCCGGTGCTTTTTTCGCCGCAGCCTTCGCCGGCGCCTTTTTCTTCGCGCCGCCCGATTTGCCTGCCTTGGCTGCGATCAGTTCCAGCGCCTCCTCAACCGTCAGAGCCGCTGGCTCCTTCTCCTTGGGCAGCGTCGCATTGACCTTGCCCCAGTTCACGTAAGCGCCGTAGCGGCCGTCTCTCACGGTGATCGGACCGCCGTCTGGATGCTCGCCCAGTTCCTTGAGCGCGGCAGGTTTGGCACCGCCTCGGCCGTTGGCGAATTTCGACTTCTTCTCGGCGATCACCGTGACGGCGCGGTTTAAGCCGATCGAGAATACGTCCTCTACCGATTCGAGATTGGCATAGGTGCCGTCGTGGAGCACGAACGGCCCGTAGCGGCCAATGCCGGCGGATATCATCTTGCCGGACTCGGGATGCTGGCCGACGTCACGCGGTAGCGACAGCAGCGCCAGCGCCTTCTCGTGGTCCATCTCGTCCGGCTTCCAGCCTTTGGGCAGGCTCGAGCGCTTGGCCTCCTTGCCTTCGCCGCGCTGCACGTAGGGGCCGAAGCGGCCACTCTTCAGCACGATCTCCTCGTTGGTGTAGGGGTCTTTGCCGAGAAGCCGGTCGCCCGCGTCGGCGCCGGCGGCATCGCCATTGCCGCTAGCGGCATCGCCGAGCTGGCGCGTGTAGCTGCACTCTGGATAATTGGAGCAGCCGACGAAGGCGCCGAACTTGCCGAGCTTAAGCGACAGGTTGCCTGAACCGCATTTGGGACAGATGCGGGGGTTGGAACCATCATCCCTCGCGGGAAACACCAGCGGCGCCAGTTCCTCGTTGAGCGCGTCGAGCACGTCGGTGACGCGCAATTCCTTGGTTTGATCTACATGGGTCGAGAAATCGCGCCAGAAATCGCGCAGTACGTCCTTCCATGCCAGCTTGCCGTCGGAAATCTCGTCGAGCTTCTCCTCCAGCGAGGCGGTGAAGTCGAATTCGACGTAGCGCTCGAAGAAGTTCTCCAGGAAGGCTGTGACCAGCCGGCCCTTGGCCTGTGGCAGCAGCCGCCGCTTGTCGATGACGACATAGTCGCGGTCTTCGAGCGTCTTCAGCGTAGCCGCGTAGGTCGACGGCCGTCCGATGCCCAGTTCCTCCATCTTCTTGATGAGGGACGCTTCCGAATAGCGCGGCGGTGGCTCGGTGGTATGCTGTGTGGCGACGACGGCCTTTCGGTCGAGCGGTTCGCTGGCCCGGATCTCGGGCAGGCGGCGATTCTCCTCGTCCTCGGCGTCCTCGTCCTTCTGCTCGGTATAGGCCGCGATGAAGCCGTCGAAGCGGATCACCGAGCCGACCGCCCGCAGTCCCGCCGTGCGGGCGCCGTTGGCCGCATCGATCTCCACGGTGGTACGTTCGATCTCGGCCGGATTCATCTGGCTGGCGATGGCGCGCTTCCAGATGATTTCGTAGAGGCGCGCCTGATCGGCGTCGAGATGCTTGCGCATGCTTGCCGGTGTGCGGTGGAACTCCGTGGGACGTACCGCCTCGTGCGCTTCCTGCGCGTTCTTCGCCTTGGTCGAGTAGTGGCGCGGCTTCTCCGGCAGATACTTTTCGCCGAACTCCGCGCCGATGGCCGAGCGTGCGGCCTCGATCGCCTCCGGCGCCATCTGCACGCCGTCGGTTCGCATGTAGGTGATCAGGCCGGTGGTCTCGCCGCCGATGTCGATGCCCTCGTAAAGCCGCTGCGCTACCTGCATGGTACGCGAGGCCGAAAAGCCGAGCTGCGAGGAGGCGGCCTGCTGGAGGGTCGACGTGGTGAACGGCGGGGCGGGATTGCGCTTCGTCGGCTTGGCCTCGACGCTGGCCACCCGGAACGACGCACCTTCTAGCATCGTCTTGATGTCGTCGGCCTGCGCCTGCGACGAGATGTCGAGCTTCTGAAGCTTCTTTCCGTCGAAGGCGGTCAGTCGCGCCTCGAACTCGTCTGTGCGCGGCGTGGCGAGGCGGGCCGCTATCTGCCAGTATTCCTCGCGCACGAAGCGCTCAATCTCGGACTCGCGGTCGCACACGAGCCGCAAGGCGACGGATTGCACCCGGCCGGCCGAGCGTGCGCCCGGCAACTTGCGCCAGAGCACGGGCGAAAGCGTGAAGCCGACGAGATAGTCCAGCGCGCGGCGCGCCAGATAGGCATCGACCAGCGGCACGTCGATGTCGCGCGGATTGGCCATCGCGTCGAGCACCGATTGCTTGGTGATGGCGTTGAACACGACGCGACGGACAGGCTTGTCCTTCAGCGCCTTCTTCTGGCGCAGCACTTCCAGTACATGCCAGGAGATTGCCTCGCCCTCGCGATCCGGATCGGTGGCGAGGATAAGCCCGTCCGCCTCTTTCATCGCATTGGCGATGTCGCCGAGGCGTTTGGAGGACGGACCGTCGACCTCCCACGACATGGCGAAATCTTCGTCGGGCCTCACGGAACCGTCCTTCGCCGGTAGGTCGCGGACATGGCCGAACGAGGCCAGGACCTTGTACTTGGACCCCAGATACTTGTTGATGGTCTTGGCCTTGGCAGGCGACTCGACGACGACGACGTCCATATGGCTGCAATCTTCTTGCGGCTGCGGCTGGTGATCGCCGCGCCTAATTTCTTTGCGAATGTGATCCGTCAAATGGCTGCGCTTTGCCGCGCGGTCAAGTGGCTTGGAGATCGCCGGATGCGGCGTCGATGACGATACAATCATGAAGTGTAATCATGATTGTTGCAATTTTAGATAAATTGCGTAGATACTAATTCATATACAGGTTGCATAGATTCGCAATTTACAACCAGGCGCCTTGCCCGTCGTCCGGCGGGCCGAATGGATGGAGTGGGATCGATGCGGGAGCCACCCGGCAGGCGGCGCACCGAAGCGCTCGACTATATGCAGGCGATGCTTGGCCAGCTGCGCACCATGGCCGAGGCAGAGCGTTGCGACATGCTCGCCTACCTGATCGAGATGTCCTATGTCGAGGTCAGCGACATCCTGCGCGGCGAGCGACCTCTACGGGTTGCCGACCAACAGCGAGACAGAACCGTCGGAATGGCGCTCCAGCCGGCCCGCAAGATCAAGCTCCAATAGGATCATGAACACCTGCGCCGGATGAAGCCCGGTGTGGCGAATGATCTCGTCAACCGGCGTCGGCACCGGGCTCAGCGCTTCAATGACCCTGGCGCGCTCGCTCTCGGCGGGCGGCGGCACGGCCGACAGATCCGGCGGCTCCTCGATCGGCGTTACCGGCGGTGCGCCGTTGCCGGCCAGCGGCGACAGCACGTCCAGGATGTCGCTCGCCTCGGTGACGAGCGTCGCGCCCTGCTTGAGGAGCCCGTTCGTGCCCGAAGCGCGATTGTCGTAGGGCGAGCCCGGCACCGCGAATACGATCCTGCCCATCTCGTTCGCCAGTCGCGCGCTGATCAATGAGCCCGAGCGTTCCGCGGCCTCAACGACGACCAGCCCGAGGCACAACCCTGCGACGATCCTGTTGCGGCGGGGAAAATCGCGAGCGCGGGGTTCCCACCCGAACGGCATCTCGCTGACCAGAATTCCGCGGCGACCGATCTCTTCGCTCAACTGCACATTCTCGGCGGGGTAGGGCCGGTCGATTCCGCCCGCCAGCACGGCGATGGTGCCGGTGTCGAGGCTGCCCTGGTGCGCGGCTGCGTCGATGCCGCGCGCCAGGCCGGAGACCACTGCATAGCCGGCCTGTCCCAGATCGTGCGCGAGCCTTCGTGCCATCTTGGTTCCGGCGGCGGAGGCGTTGCGCGCACCCACGATCGCGACGGTTGGCAGCATGCAGATGCTGGCGTCGCCCATGAGTGCGACGAGCGGGGGCGGCTGCGGCATGCGTCGCAGCATCGGCGGATAGTCGCTCTCGCCGATCGCGGCGAAGCGGGCGCCGACCCGGGCGGCCGCCTCCAGTTCCGCTTCGGCTTCCCGCTCCGAAAAGATGCGCGGGACACGACCTCCGCCTCCGGCCAGCACCAGTTCGGGCAGCATGGCCAGCGCCGCCTCGGCGGAGCCGAAGCGGTTGACCAGATCGCGAAAAGAGGCCGGACCGACGTTTTCGGTTCGGATCAGCCGTAGCCAGTTGAGCCGCTGCCGGTCCGTCAGTCGCGGAGCCGGCGCGGCGTCACTCATCCCTTGGCGCCGATGCGTGATTCGGTGCCGGCCAGCAGCCGGGAGATGTTTGCGCGGTGTTTGAGGAAGACGATCGCGCTCATCATCGCCAGCACGACGGCGTAGTCGACGCGTCCCATGACAAAGAGAGCGACGGGAACCGCCACCGCCGCGACCAGCGCGGCGAGCGACGAATAACGGGTAGCCAAAGCGACGGCGAGCCAGGTGACGGCGAAGACGAGGGCGGCCTGCCAGGCGAAGGCGACCAGCACGCCGAGATAGGTGGCCACGCCCTTTCCACCCTTGAAGCGGAGCCAGACCGGAAACAGGTGGCCGAGGAAGGCTGCGAAACCTGCCGCGATGCCGAGTTCCACCCCCCAACGCGAGGCGATCAGTACGGCGGCCGTGCCCTTGAGGGCGTCAAGGGCCAGGGTCAGGGCCGCAAGCCCCTTGTTTCCGGTGCGAAGCACGTTGGTGGCGCCGATATTGCCGGAGCCGATGTTGCGCACGTCGCCGAGGCCGGCGGCGCGCGTCACCAGCAGGCCGAACGGGATCGAGCCCAGCAGATAGCCGAAGGCAAGCGCTAGAATAACAGGCATCATGGCGGGCATCCCCTCCCGGATCGTCTGCGGCCAGCCGGCCCGAAGCGGCTAGACGTGATAGACTGTGCGGCCTGCTACCAGCGTTTGCAAGACCCGGCCTTGCAACCGCGCGCCCTCGAAGCACGTATTCTTGGAGCGCGAGCGGATATCGCTTTCCCGAACCACCCATGGTTCGTCGAGGTCGACGACGATCAGATCCGCCGGTGCGCCGGGCGCAAGCGTGCCGCCGGGCAGGCCGAAGCGCCGCGCCGGCGCGGTCGACAGCGCCTCGACCAGACGAAGCAGCGGCACCTCGCCGTTGTGGAACAGGCGGAGCGCCGCAGCCAGAAGCGTCTCCAGCCCGATGGCGCCCGAGGCGGCGTCGGCGAAGGGCAGCCGCTTGGTGTCGACGTCCTGTGGATCGTGCGACGAGACCAGCATGTCGACCGTTCCGTCGCGTAGCGCCTCGATCATCGCCAGCCGGTCGTCCTCGGCGCGCAGCGGCGGCGAAAGGCGGAAGAAGGTGCGGTATTCGCCGACATCGTTCTCGTTGAGCGCGAGGCTGGCAATCGCGGCCCCCGCCGTTACGTCTGCGCCGTCGTTCTTGGCGCGAGCGATCGCCGCTGCCGACATGCCCGTCGATATCTTGGCTGCATGGTAGGCGCTGCGCGTCAGGCGCGCCAGCATCAGGTCGCGTTCCAGCGGGATCGCTTCGGCCTCGCGCGGAATGCCCGGCAGGCCGAGCCAACTCGCGTAAAGGCCTTCGTTCATCACGCCCGAAGAGGCGAGGTCGGGATCCTGCGTCTCATGGTCGATGACGGCGCCGAAATCGCGCGCATAGGTCAGCGCGCGGCGCATGGTCAGGGCGTTGGCGAGCGTGTGGCGACCTTCGGTGAATGCGACTGCCCCCGCTTCTCGCAGCAGGCCGAACTCCGACAGCTCGTGCCCCTTGAGGCCGCGTGTGATCGCGGCCGCCGGCACCACGTTGACGAGCGCGGTGTCGCGCGCCGTTCGCAGCACGAACTCCACGAGCGAGATGTCGTCGATCACCGGATCGGTGTCGGGCATCATCACGAAGGTGGTGACGCCGCCGGCCGCCGCGGCAATACTGGCCGACGAGATCGTTTCTCGGTGCTCCGCGCCGGGCTCGCCGACGTGGACGCGGGCATCGACCAGACCGGGCATGACTGTCTTGCCGCGGCAGTCGATCACGGTCGCGCCCGCGGGGCGACCCTGGTTCAGCGCTCCCGCGCCGGCCGCCACAATCCTGCGGCCCTCGACGATGACCGTGCCGGTTTCGTCGAGCCCGCGCGCGGGGTCGACGACGCGGGCGTTCTCGAAGACCGTGACGCTCATGCGGCGGTGCCTTCCGGATTTCGGCGGGGGTCGAGCAGCGCTTCCATGACAGCCATGCGCACGGCCACGCCCATCTCCACCTGTTCCTGGATGGCGCTCTGCGGGCCGTCGGCAATTTCGGAGGCGATCTCGACGCCTCGATTCATGGGGCCGGGATGCATGACCAGAGCGTCGTCCTTCGCGGCCTTGAGCTTTTCGGCGTCCAGACCGAAATAGCGGAAGTATTCACGCACCGATGGCACGAAGGCGCCCGCCATGCGCTCGCGCTGCAAGCGCAGCATCATGACGACGTCGGCGCCGGCAAGGCCTTCCTTCATGGTGGTGAAGACTTCGACGCTCATGTCCCTGATGCCGGACGGCAGAAGCGTGGACGGCGCCACGACCCGTACGCGCGCGCCCAGAGCATTCAGCAGGATGATATTGGAGCGGGCCACGCGCGAGTGCAGCACGTCACCGCAGATGGCGACCGTCAACCCGCCGATGCGGCCCTTCGCGCGCCGGATGGTCAGGGCGTCCAGCAGCGCCTGCGTCGGGTGCTCATGCGCCCCGTCGCCGGCATTGACTACCGAACAGCCGACTTTCTGGGCCAGAAGCGCTGCCGCGCCGGCGGATGAATGGCGGATGATCAGGATGTCGGGCCGCATCGCGTTGAGCGTCATCGCCGTGTCGATCAGCGTCTCGCCCTTCTTCACCGAGGAAGAAGCGACCGACATGTTCATAACATCGGCGCCGAGCCGCTTGCCGGCCAGTTCGAACGAGGACTGAGTGCGGGTCGAAGCCTCGTAGAAGAGATTGATCTGCGTGCGTCCGCGCAGGGCCGACGTCTTCTTTTCCGATTGCCGCGAGATCGCGACTGAGGCGTCGGCTCGGTCGAGCAGCGTTTCGATGTCGGAGGGGGAAAGCCCCTTGACGCCCAGCAGGTGGCGGTGCGGGAAGAACGGGAAGGGCGCGCGCTCGGTCATGGCAAGCTCGTGCTATAGGCAAGCACTTCCGGACCCGCAAGCGGCCGGGGCAGTTTCCCCGGATTTTCCCTCGCCTAGTTTCCATATTTGCCTGTAACAGTAGCCAGCCGGAATCGGCAGAATGTGGAGTTAGACGTTGACGCACGAGGTCCTGAACCAGAGCCCGCCGCTGGCGGGTACGAGCGCCTGGCGCGCCGATCCGCTTCTGGTGCAGCTCGCGGAGCGCTTTTCGGAACCGGTGCGTCGCGACCTCGACCAGCTGGGCCGATACGTACGTTCGGCTGAAGCGCAGGAACTGGCACGGCTCGCCAATGCCGAGACACCGAAGCTGAGAACGCATGACCGGCAAGGGCGTCGCGTAGACCTCGTCGATTTTCATCCCGCCTACCACGCGCTGATGCGTCGCTCGGTGTCCGCCGGCCTGCATTCGTCGATCTGGGAGAACGTCGAAAGCGAAGCGGGCAAGCGCCACCAGGTGCGCGCCGCGCGCTTTTATATGACGGCGCAGCTCGAATGCGGCCATCTGTGCCCGATCACCATGACCAGCGCGTCGCTGGCCGCGCTGATGGCCAGTCCCAAGCTGTTTCGCGAGTGGGCGCCGCGCGTCACCACCCGCAAATATGACCAAAGCCAGAAGCCGCCGGTGCAGAAGGCCGGTCTGACGCTGGGCATGGGCATGACCGAAAAACAGGGTGGCACCGACGTCCGCGCCAACACCTCGGTTGCCGAAGCGGCGGGCAACGGCCTCTACCGGCTGACCGGGCATAAATGGTTCATGTCGGCGCCGATGTCGGACGCCTTCCTGATGCTGGCGCAGGCCAGGGAAGGCCTGTCATGCTTCCTGGTCCCTCGGATCCTCAGCGACGGAATCGGCAACGGTCTGCGCTTCCAACGTCTCAAGGACAAGCTCGGCAACAGGTCGAACGCGTCGTCGGAGGTAGAGTTTTCCGGTGCCATGGCCCAGATGGTCGGCGAGCCGGGGGCGGGCGTACGAACCATCATGGATATGGTGACACTGACGCGCCTCGATTGCGCGGTCGCCAATGCGGGTCTGATGCGTGCGGGGCTTTCCGAAGCCGTGCACCACACGCGTCATCGCAAGGCGTTCGGATCGGCGCTCTACGAGCAGCCGCTGATGCAGCGCGTGCTTGCCGACATGGCGCTCGATGTCGCCGGCGCCACTGCGCTATCGATGCGGCTGGCGCGCTCGTTCGACGAGGCGGCGGGCGATCCCGGCGAGGCGGCCTTCGCCCGGGCCATGACGCCGGTGGTCAAGTACTGGTCGTGCAAGATCGCTCCCGCGCTGCTCTACGAGGCGATGGAGTGTCTCGGCGGCAATGGCTACGTCGAGGAAGCGCCGATGGCACGGCTCTACCGCGAGGCGCCGGTCAACGCCATCTGGGAGGGGTCCGGCAACGTCATGGCGCTTGACGTTCTGCGCGTGCTGCGCAAGGCGCCGCAGCTTTTCGACGATGTGCTGGTCGGCATCGGTCGCGAGCTGGGCGCGGCGGGCAGGGGTACGCTCGACGTGCTGCGCGCGGCCCTGCAGGTGGCGAGCGCCGATGAAGGGTCGGCGCGCATCCTGACCGAGCAGCTTGCCGTTTCCGCGGCCGCTGCGGAGTTGCGCAGGCTTGGGGCAGGGCAGATTGCCGACGCCTTCATTGAATCGAGACTCGCCGGTCAGTGGCGCACCACCTACGGCATGCTCGCCGCGCGGCACGACGCCCGCACCATCGTCGACACGCTCTATCCCGAGCTGAGCTGAACGGCGAGGGCCAGTGCCAGCGGTATGGTCAGTACCGCGATCATCGTCTGCAGCGTGGTGACGGCCGCGTAGAATTCGGCGTCCCCGCCAAGCTGGCGGGCCAGCATGTAGCCGTTCATCGCGGTGGGTACGGCGCCGCAGAGCGCCAGGTAGACAAGTTCCTCGCCGCGCACGCCCAGAGCGTAGGCGAGCCCGCACAGCACCACCGGCAGTATCGCCAGCTTGAGCGCGACCGGAAACCACAGCGCCGCGCGCAGCCCCAGCATGTCGGCCGGCCGCAGCCCGGCCCCGAGCGAGATCAGGCCCATGCCGATGGCGGCATTGGCGACCAGGTCGATCGTGCCGGCGAACGGCTCGTAGAGCCCGCCGGGAAGCTGGCGCAGCACCAGTGCGGCGACCACGCCGAGAATGAGCGGGTTGGTCGCAGTGGCGCGCGCCACGCCCGCCCAGTTCGCCTCGCGATCGCCGAACCGGGACACCACCGCCACTGCCATCACGTTGAGCGGGATGATGATGGCCGCCATCGCCAATGCAACGACGGCCGCGCCCGCCGGCGGGAATATCTTCTGCGCGACGGCGAGCGCGATGAAGCCGTTCCAGCGTAGCGATGTCTGGAAGATCGAGGAGAATTCGGCTCGCGTCGCCTTGCCGGAACGCTTCCAGAGCGGCCATGTGGCTAGCACCAGCGCGGCCATCAGCCCGATGGCGACGAGCAGCGCCACGAGCAGGGCGTCGAGCCGCAGCCCGGCGAAGTCGGCGCGCAGAACGGTCATGAAAAGCAGTGCAGGGTAGAGGACCCAGTAGCTGATCCGTTCCAGCCCCAGCCATCCTTCGGCGCCGACGAACGGCGTTCGGCGCAACAGGTTGCCCAGCATGATCAGCAGGAAGACGGGCAGGATGCTTTCAAAGATGACGATCATGGAGGTCCGACGCGATAGGGAGGCCGGCGAATAGGGCTTAGCGCACCCGTCGTAAAGGGCCGGCCGCATCCATCGGTTGAGACAGGCCGGCGCGTTAACCTTAACGATTGGTTTCCGTTGCCGTTAAGGGGGTGACCGTCCACTGTCCCGACCAAGGAGCAGGGACGCATGCGAACGATTCTCACCCCAACGATCGCTCTCTACTGGGTTGTCGTCTTCGCGGCGTACGCCGTCGCGGCGGGTGCGCCACAGGACGCGAGTGCCCTGTCTGCGGTGCTCGCGACCGGCCATGCAGTGGCCGGCGCGTGCTTTCTCTGGCTGGCGACGGCGTCGCTGCTAACCCGCCGCCACGCGGATGCGGGTGTGGAAGAGGTTGCTACGCGCGCCGTGGTTGCAGGTGTGATCGTGCTCGGCATGTCGGTCGGGCTTCGCGTGCCGTCGGGCGTCGGAGTTTCCGTCATCGACACATCCGCCGCGCTGGCCGCGCTCGCTGCCTCATACGTGGCTATCCGGATGGAGCACCGGCTTGCACGCGAAGAGGGTCGGGCGAAAAACTATTCACCATTGGTCGCGCGCCGGCTGGCGGCGGGCGCGGCTCATGGGTCGATGCTGGCGCGGATCGCCGGCCGGAACGGGCAAAGAACGGAGCACGAGGCCTGATGCGCTACATTCTGATCTTCTGGGGTGTGCCCATGGGTCTGTTTTGGGGTTGGTACTACCTGTCCTACCACGACATCAATTTCGGCATGCTGTTCTTCAGCCGGCAGATCCACGATTTCGCCTTCGCCTTCTACGGCGACCTGATCGGCATCGATCCGCAAACAATCCCGCCGCTCGTCATTCGCGCCTGCATCGTCGATACGGCGCTCATCTTCGGCATATTCGCCTTCCGCAGGCGGCGCGAGATCGCCGCGTGGTGGCAGCGTACCCGGGCTTCTATCGCCCCGAGCCCAGTGCGCGAAGCCGGTCCAGTGCCCCCTGCAGAATGAAGGCGGCGGCGGCCGAATCGATGCGGTCGTCGCGCTTGCGGCGCGAAACGTCCATCTCGAGGAGTGCTCGCTCGGCCGCGACGGTCGACAGCCGCTCGTCCCAGTAGATGAAGGGCAGTTCCGTCAGCGGCTGCATGTTACGCACGAAGGCGCGCGTTGCCTGCGCGCGTGGCCCCTCCGATCCGTCCATGTTGACGGGAAGTCCGACGACGATGGCGATTGCGCCCTCGACGGTGACAGCGGCAAGGAGCGCCTGCGCATCGATCGTGAATTTCTTACGCAGGATGACCTGGCGAGGGTGGGCAAAGGCCAGCCCCTTGTCGGACACGGCGAGACCGATCGTCTTCGTGCCGACGTCGATGCCGGCGAGCACCGTCCCCGGCGCCAGGCGGTCGTGCAGTTCGGTGATGTCGAGCACCGGCATGGACACTGGCTCCTGCTTTGACATGTCGCCGGGCGCTTCTATCTTGGGCGGCGAGCAAAAGCGAGGATAGGAGTTCCCATGAAGCTGACCTGGTACGGTCATTCCGCGTTTCGCGTCGATGCTGGCGGCGCCAGCATTCTCATCGACCCTTTCCTGTCGGGCAATCCGACATGGGGCAAGGGTTGGGAGAGCCCGTCCGAGGGCGTGACTCATGTGCTGCTTACCCATGGCCACAACGACCATGTCGGCGACGCCGAGGCGATATTGAAGAAGACCGGGGCTCAGCTCGTCGCCAACCCGGAAATCTGCGACTTCTTTCACGGACGCGGCGTCGGCAAGGTCAACCCCGGCAACCATGGCGGCACCGTCGATTGCGGCGGCTTCACCACAACCTTCGTCAACGCGCAGCATTCGTCGGCCTTCACGCTCAAGGATGGCGGCAACGTCTATCTCGGCAATCCGAACGGCCTGATCCTACACTTCCCCGAGGACCGGACCCTTTATCACATGGGCGACACCGACATCTTCTCCGACATGGCGCTGATCGGCGAGCTGCACGAACCCGCCATCGGGCTGGTGCCGGTTGGCGACCGCTTCACCATGGGCGGTGCGGTGGCGGCGCTCGCATGCCGGCGCTATTTCCGGTTCGAGACGGTGGTGCCGTGCCACTACGGCACCTTCGGCCTGCTCGACCAGACCGCGGACAGGTTCATCGACGGAATGGACGGATCGGGGACGACGGTGCTGTCACCCAAGATAGGCGAAGTGTTCGAGGTTTGATGGACGATCGGAAGCGCACGGCTTTCGCGATCGAGACGCAGCGATTTTTGACGGAAAGGCGAGGCACCTCCCCGAAGGCTGCAGCGTGCGCAGTCTGCCGTTGCGCCGAGCGGGCTGCGCCGCTATAGCGCGGACTTCCATCTTTCCTTTCCAGGCCCGGAGCACTCCATGTCCGTCGACATCGATACCGTCAAGCGCGTGGCGCGGCTGGCTCGCATCGCAGTAACCGACGAGGAGGCCGGCCGCATGACCGGCGAGCTCAACACGATCCTGGGATTTGTCGAGCAGCTCGGCGAGGTTAATGTCGATGGCGTCGAGCCGATGACCTCCGTCATTCCCATGGCGATGAAGAAGCGCCAGGACGGCGTAACCGACGGCGGCAAGGCGGATGACGTCGTGGCCAACGCGCCCGCCACCGACGAGAATTTCTTCCTGGTGCCGAAGGTCGTGGAGTAGCCGCCATGACTTTGGCGATCGCCGAAGAGACCCCGTTGCAGGATGACGTGCGCCGGCTGGTTGCCGAGCTCAACGACTACATGATTCCTCTCACCCCGCGCGAGTTCCAGTTTCAGCTCACGGTCGAGCAGATGGCGGAGCCCGCCGTCACCCTGTTTGTCGCCCGCGACGCCGGCGGCCGGGCCGTGGGCATGGGCGCGCTCAAGGAGCACGGCGACGGGCTCGGCGAGGTGAAGCGCATGTACACGCTGCCGGAGGTGCGCGGCGAGCGGGTCGGCTCCCGGCTGCTCCAGCGCATCGAGCAGCTAGCCCGCGACAGGGGGCTTTCGCTGCTGGTTCTGGAAACCGGCGAGGCGCCCGGCTTCGAGCCGGCGTGGCGCGTCTATGAGCGCGGCGGTTTCAGCGTCTGCGGCGCGGTACTCGACTATCCCGATTCCGGCTGGTCCCGGTTCTACGAGAAGAAGCTTTAGCCATGACCGAACTGACCCGACTGACCATCGCCGAGGCGCGCTCCAAGCTTGCAGCCAAGCACATCAAGGCGAGCGAGTTGACCGACGCCTATCTCGCGGCAATCGACGCCGCCAACGAGGCGCTCAACGCATATGTCGTCGTCACTCACGACAAGGCGCGTGAGATGGCCAAGGCCTCCGACGCGCGGTTGGCAAAGGGCGAAGTCGGCGCGCTGGAGGGCATTCCGCTCGGCATCAAGGACCTGTTCGCCACCCAGGGCGTCCATACCCAGGCGTGCAGTCATGTGCTCGACGGTTTCCAGCCGCGCTACGAATCGACGGTCACCAGCAACCTGTGGGCCGACGGCGCGGTGATGCTCGGCAAGCTCAACATGGACGAGTTCGCCATGGGGTCGTCCAACGAGACTTCCTATTATGGCCCGGTCAAGAACCCGTGGCGCGCCAATGGGTCCAATATGGACCTCGTGCCCGGTGGCTCCTCGGGTGGCTCGGCTTCGGCAGTCGCCGCCTGGCTCTGCGCCGGAGCAACCGCGACTGATACCGGCGGCTCGATCCGCCAGCCCGCCGCTTTCACCGGCACCGTTGGTATCAAGCCCACCTATGGTCGCTGCTCGCGCTGGGGTATCGCCGCCTTCGCCTCGTCGCTCGACCAGGCCGGGCCGATCGCTCGCGACGTTCGCGACGCCGCGATCCTGCTCAAGTCGATGGCCTCCGTCGATGCGAAGGACACGACTTCAGTCGATCGCCCGGTGCCGGACTACGAAGCCGCTCTTGGACAGTCGGTCCGGGGCATGAAAATCGGCATTCCGAAGGAATATCGTGTCGATGGCATGCCTGACGAGATCGAGGCGCTGTGGCAGCAGGGCATCGCCTGGCTGAAGGACGCAGGCGCCGAGATCGTCGACATCTCGCTGCCGCACACCAAATATGCGCTGCCAGCTTATTATATCGTCGCGCCGGCCGAGGCCTCGTCGAATCTGGCCCGCTATGACGGCGTCCGCTATGGCTTGCGCGTGCCGGGCAAGGACATCGTCGACATGTACGAGAAGACCCGCGCCGAAGGATTCGGGCGCGAGGTCAAGCGGCGAATCATGATCGGCACCTATGTTCTGTCGGCGGGCTATTATGATGCCTACTACGTGCAGGCTCAGAAGGTGCGCACGCTGATCAAGAAGGATTTCGAGGACGTCTTCCACGCCGGCGTCGACGCGATCCTGACGCCGGCGACGCCATCGGCAGCATTCGGCATTGCCGATCAGGACATGGCCGCCGATCCGGTCAAGATGTATCTGAACGACATCTTCACGGTGACGGTGAACATGGCCGGCCTTCCCGGGATCGCCGTTCCGGCCGGGTTGGATGCCAACGGGCTGCCGCTCGGCTTGCAGCTCATTGGCCGTCCTTTCGACGAGGAGACGCTGTTCCGCGCCTCGCATGTCATCGAGCAGGCCGCCGGCCGCTACGCACCCGAAAAGTGGTGGTAGTGGACGACGAAGAAACAGGCGCTGCCAGCAGCACCTCTGCGACGGTCCGCATGATAGCGGACCTTCAACGCCTGCGCGGGCCGCTTCGCATCGCCGTGCGCCAGACGCAGGATGGCCTGGGCATCCACATTCCGCCCGGCCGGCAGCTTCCCGTCGTCATCTTCATGATCCTGTGGCTGGGTGGCTGGGCCGCCGGCGAGTATTTCGCGCTCGGCGAGCTCTTCTCCAGCGGTTTTCGCCTGCCAGGCTTGTTCATCCTCGTCTGGCTCGTGCCGTGGACGATTGCTGGCGCCGCGGTGCTCTGGGTCATCTGCTGGCAGCTTTTCGGGGTGGAGCGCCTCTTCTTCACCGCTGGTGCCCTCGTGCGCGAGTGGAGCCTGCTTGGCTTTGGCCGGCGCCGTGTCCTGCAGGGTGCAGACATCGTTTCGGTGAAGGCTGACGGCAAGGCCAGCAACGACCTTGCTGGTTTTGGCACGATCAAGGTCAAGACGACCGGCCGCACGTTGCGCATCGGCAGCGGCCTGCCGGACTACGAGGCCGAGCTCGTCGCTGAACTGATCCGGGAAGCGGCCGGGATTGGAGCCTACGCCGCCGCGAAGGAGGACTGAGCTGTGTTCTTCACGCTTTCCAAGCTGTTCTGGTTTGTCGCCAACCCGCTCAATCTTTCCGCGCTGCTGGTTGGCCTTGGCTTCCTGCTGACCCTACTTCGACTGCGGCGCACCGGTCTGCTGTTCGTCGGTGCGGCCTTCCTGATCCTCGGCGCGGGCATGTGGACGACGCTCGGCGCGCTGATGCTGCATCCGCTGGAGGAACGCTACGCCCGTCCTGATCCGGCACCGCAGACGGTGGCCGGTATCATCGTGCTGGGCGGTGGCTTCGAGGGCGGAATCAATCTCGTGCGCGGCGGTTACGAACTCAATGCGAGCGGTGACCGCTTCGTGGAGACGGCCGTTCTGGCGCGCCGCTATCCGGATGCGCGCGTGGTGGTGACCGGCGGCACCGGCGCGTTGATGCTTGAGGGCGAGGGCGATGCCGACACCGCGCCGCGCCTGCTGACCGCATTGGGCGTAGCGCCTGAGCGTCTGGTGCTGGAGAATCGGTCGCGCAACACTCACGAGAATGCCGTGTTCACCCGGGAGATGGTCGAGCCGCAGCCGGGCGAGACCTGGCTGCTGGTCACGTCGGCCTTTCACATGCCGCGTTCGATGGGCCTCTTCCGAAAGGCCGGCTTCGAGGTGACGCCGTGGCCGGCCGACTACCGCACCGCAGGGAATGAGCGCCTCGGCCCGGCGCAGGACAATGTCTTTGATTCCTTGCAGAACCTCGCGGTCGCCACGCGCGAGTGGATCGGTCTGATCGCCTATCGTTTGACGGGGCGAATCGACAGCGTTCTGCCGTAGAGTTTCAGTCCAGCAGCGCCTGTCGGGCGGCCGAGAAGAATTGCCGCCGCACCAGAACGCCAAGGACGAAGACCGTCGTGCCGACAAATACCCAGGGCCCGACGAACCAGCCCAGATATCCGATCGAGAAAAAGATGCCGCGCAGCCCGGCATTGAAGTGCTTGCCGGCAAGCACGTTCATGCGCGCGGCGCGCATGATCGCCGCCTCCGTGTCGGCCGGCGCCTTGTCCTCGTCCTTCTGCACCGGTACGGCGCCGATCAGGATCGAGCAGTAATTGAACAGCCGGTACGACCAGCCGAACTTGAAGAAGGCATAGGAAAGGATCGCGATCAGGCCGAGCACCTTGGCCTCGAACGCTGCCCGGTTGACCGTTCCCGTTGTCGGCAGGTCGCCCAGCACGTCCAGTACCGCGTCGGTCGAGCCGAGCAGCGCGAAGCAGCCACCGATGGCCAGCAGGCAGCTCGATGCGAAGAAGGCCGTGCCTTGTTGCAATCCGCTCATGATGCCGGTGTCGATCATGCGCAGGTCACGCCGCGCCATTGTCCGCATCCAGATCTCGCGCTGGCGGTTCATCGCCGAAGTAAGAGTGGGGCGCTTGCCCATGCGTCCCTCGGCCGCCGCGGCGAACGCCGCCCACCCCACCAGGAAGGCGGAAAGGGCGACGAGATCGACAGTGGAGGCGAACAGGGAATCGACCGGCATTCCTCACGATAGCGCCAAACCGAGCGCATGCGCACCTTGTCATACTTTGGCCGCAGCGGTTGCAATCAGGTTAAGCGGGTTGCTTCGATAAATAATTGATTTCGCTGCGGCATCTCCTGCGTCATACGCGAGGGCAATGGCGACGTGCCTTCGTTCCGCCATTTTGTGCGTTGCGAAAAGGGTTGAGGAAGAGTAAAAGCGGCCTCGACGGGTGGGACCGTCGCGGTCGTCCAAGGCCGCAAGCGGGACAGAGTTTCAACAACGATACAGGACAGACATGGACGATAGCGTTCAGAGATCCTGCTGGGGCGTTACCGCCAAGGCAGTGATCGGTTTCGCAGCCATCTTGCTGGTCGCATGGCTCATAGCCGGACAGGAAACGGCAATGGTCGCCGCGGCGGGTTGAAGCCGCCACCGACCGGAGACTTCAGGGGGCGCGGCCTGGCCGCGCCCTTTTTCTTTGCCGGTGCTCGATGTCGCCGTCGGGCCAGCGGAGGTCGGCCAGTCTGTTGCGTCGGTCGATGAAAGCGGCGAATGATCGACCGGTCTTCGGAGTCCGCATCCATGTTCCTTTCCGTCTTCGAGCTGTTCAAGATCGGCATCGGGCCGTCGTCGTCGCACACGATGGGGCCGATGACTGCGGCGGCGCGCTTTCTCGATGAGGTGGCCGGCAATGACTGGCCGCGCCCTGCGGGCGCCGTCGTCGACCGGCTTGCCGCCAGCCTGCACGGTTCGCTTGCTTTCACCGGCATCGGCCACGGCACCGACCGGGCGGTCGTTCTCGGCCTCGCCGGCTTTACGCCGGTGACGGTCGATCCGGATGACGTGGACAGGATCATCGCCGAGGTCGGGGCAGCGAAGCGGGTGTCGCCCGCCGGGCATCCGTCCTACCGGTTCGATCCTGCCACCGACCTCGTGCTCGACAAGAAGATCCCGCTGCCAGGCCATGCCAATGGAATGGCATTTTCCGCCTTCGACGCATCCGGCCGCCTGCTTCTGCGCCGCGTCTACTATTCGGTCGGCGGCGGGTTTGTCGTGTCGGAGGAGGAGTTGCAGCGGATGAAGTCGGCGCCGTCGAAGGCCGCTGGCAGCGTACCCCATCCGTTTCGCTCGGCGAAGGAGATGCTGGCGATGGCAGCGAGCAGCGACCTGTCGATCGCCGAGATGAAACGTGCCAATGAGGAGGCGCACATCCAGCGCGCCGATCTCGACGCTGGCCTCGACGCGATCTGGCAGGCGATGCGGGGTTGCATAGAGCGCGGCCTGTCCAAGGAAGGTGTGATGCCGGGCGGGCTGAAGGTCAGGCGTCGCGCCCGCCAGTTGCACGACCGGCTACAGGAGGAATGGAGCCGCAACCGGCCAAATCCGCTGCTCGCCAACGACTGGCTGTCTATCTACGCCATGGCGGTCAATGAAGAGAACGCCGCCGGGGGCAGGGTGGTGACAGCCCCCACCAATGGCGCCGCCGGCGTGGTGCCCGCCGTGATCCGTTACTGGCTGCACTTCCACCCGGAAGCCGACCAGGATTCGATTCGCGATTTCCTGCTGACCGCCGCGGCCGTTGGGGGAATCATCAAGCACAATGCGTCGATTTCCGGCGCCGAGGTCGGTTGCCAGGGCGAGGTCGGCTCGGCCTCCGCGATGGCGGCCGCCGGTCTGTGCGCGGTGATGGGGGGGACGCCCGAGCAGGTCGAGAACGCTGCCGAAATCGCGCTGGAGCATCATCTGGGCATGACCTGCGATCCGGTCGGCGGGCTGGTGCAGGTGCCCTGCATCGAGCGCAACGCGCTTGGCGCAGTCAAGGCGGTTACGGCGGCCTCGCTGGCGATCAAGGGCGACGGCACGCATTTCGTGCCGCTCGACGCCGCGATCGAGACCATGCGCCAGACCGGCCTCGACATGAGCGAGAAATACAAGGAAACCAGCCTCGGCGGACTTGCGGTCAACGTCGTGGAGTGCTGATCCCTGGCTGTGGACAGCCCGTCGGCGGACTTCACCGCCGTGCGGCGAGTCCCTATGTTCCTGCCATGACACTGCACCTCATCAAGCTTTGCGTCGGCTGCGAAAGCGTCGAGGACCTGGAGGGCTGGATCGCCGAGAAGCTCGCCGAAAAACAGCGGGCCGGCGTTCCGGTAGAACAGTTTCATACCACGCGCATGATGCCCAAGCGTGTCGATGAGCTTCTGGACGGCGGTTCGCTGTACTGGATCATCAAGGGCGGGGTGCAATGCCGCCAGCGTCTGGTCGAAATCAGGCCCTTCACGGACGCGGAAGGTGTCGGGCGCTGCCGGCTGGTGTTTGACCCGCAGGTGGTTCGCACTCAGTGGCAGCCGCGGCGGCCTTTCCAGGGCTGGCGCTACCTCACGGTGGACGATGCGCCGAGCGACGCGGGTGAGCCCGGAGCCGAAGGCGAACTGCCCGTGCCTCTGCGCCGCGAGCTTGCTGAACTGGGCCTGCTTTGACTTAACGTCTCATTCCGGCACACACTGCCAAATGGGAGTAGGTATGCCGATTGGAGAAGGTTATAGGTGTTGCGTCAGGCGCGACGGCTTCCCTTGAAGCTGGCAGCATGACACCGGTTGTGGTTCAGCTTATTGGGATCGCACACCATTGACCGCCCGGCCGGTGGCCCCTGGCCGGGCGGTCTTTTTCGTCGTGGCGATTCCCGGCCACGTGACTCGTGATCGCGACGCGGGTCTTATCAGAACGGCTCCTCGAAGGTGACGATAGAAACCTCGCCCTCGAGCGCGCCCTGGAACGCGGATGCATGAGGCTCTTCGTCGGGCGCGCCCTCCATGTCGCCGATCTGGTCGAGTTCTGCTTCGGCATAGCCTTCGCGGGCCAGCGCTTCCAAAGCCAGCCTCACCGCCGAATCGTCGTCGGGGGCGGAGAGCATCACATGCACGCCCTCCGACTTGCCGCCCTTCACGCGCCAGACTCGACCGGTGATGATCGTCACCGGCTTCTGCTCGTTGTCGTTCATGATTCGATTCCCTGTCTTCGGCCGGCGTCGGCGGCGTTTGCCCCGTTTCGCACGTTTCCAATGTGTAGGACAGCGTGCCTCGCATCATGAAATGCCGCGGTTCGCGCGCTTTTCGCAATATTGTTGCGGGGGCGCTGCGCGGGGCCAGCAGGCGGAGCGGCGGCGGCGATTATTCGGGTCGCGGGCTTGACGATGTGGAGCGTTGCGAGTAGAAGCCGCGACATCTGAGCCGATGTGAGGCTTTCCTTTTCGGGGCGACGTGCCCTGGATCAGGCCTCAAACAGGGTTCGTTCTACGAGCGACTAGAACATTTCCGGCTTGCATGAAGCGGCTTCCGCTTCCTCTGCGTTTTGTTCGGGCAGGACCGTGAATAACGGTTTGTGGCCCGAACTTGTGCATGGAATTGGTCCTGAAGCGGCCCTGAACGGGCTCAAGATACGGGTTTTGAGATAGAAGGAAGGTTTGATGCCTACCGTCAACCAGCTGATCCGCAAGCCGCGCACTGCGCCGGTGAAGCGCAACAAGGTTCCGGCCATGCAGCAGAATCCCCAGAAGCGGGGTGTCTGCACGCGCGTCTATACGACGACGCCGAAGAAGCCCAACTCCGCTCTGCGGAAGGTTGCGAAGATCCGCCTCGTCAATGGCTTCGAGGTGATCGGCTATATTCCTGGCGAGGGTCACAACCTCCAGGAGCACTCCGTGGTCATGATCCGCGGCGGCCGCGTGAAGGATCTTCCGGGCGTGCGTTACCATATCATCCGCGGCGTCCTCGACACGCAGGGTGTGAAGAACCGCAAGCAGCGTCGCTCCAAATACGGCGCCAAGCGTCCGAAGTGACCTGAGCGAAGCGAAGGTCATCCCGGGCGGCGCAAGGCGACGAACCGGGATCGGCCCGAGATGATTTTGAGGCTGAGAAGAACATGTCCCGACGCCACAGTGCAGAAAAGCGTGAGATCAATCCGGACCCGAAGTTCGGCGACCTCGTCGTTACCAAATTCATGAACGCCATCATGCTTCACGGCAAGAAGTCGGTCGCGGAGACGATCGTCTACAGCGCGCTCGACCAGGTTCAGGCCAAGTCGAAGCAGGAGCCGGTCACCGTCTTCCACCAGGCGCTCGACAATGTCGCGCCGCACGTGGAAGTACGTTCGCGCCGCGTCGGTGGCGCCACCTACCAGGTTCCGGTCGACGTGCGCCCCGAGCGCCGTCAGGCGTTGGCCATCCGCTGGCTGATCACCGCCGCGCGCAAGCGCAACGAGACCACCATGGTCGATCGCCTGTCGGGCGAGCTCATGGATGCCGCCAACAACCGTGGCACCGCCGTCAAGAAGCGTGAGGACACGCACAAGATGGCCGAAGCCAACCGCGCCTTCGCGCACTACCGCTGGTAATCGGCGACAGGATACGAGGCACCACCATGGCCCGCGAATACAAGATCGAAGACTATCGCAATTTCGGCATCATGGCCCACATCGATGCCGGCAAGACGACGACGACCGAGCGCATCCTCTATTACACCGGCAAGTCGCACAAGATCGGCGAAGTCCACGACGGCGCCGCGACCATGGACTGGATGGAGCAGGAGCAGGAGCGCGGCATCACGATCACGTCGGCCGCGACCACGACCTTCTGGGAAGGCCGTGACGGCAAGAAGCGCCGCTTCAACATCATCGACACCCCCGGTCACGTCGACTTCACCATCGAAGTCGAGCGTTCGCTGCGCGTGCTCGATGGCGCTATTGCTCTTCTGGATTCGAATGCCGGTGTCGAGCCGCAGACCGAGACCGTGTGGCGTCAGGCCGAGAAGTATCATGTCCCGCGCATGATCTTCTGCAACAAGATGGACAAGACCGGCGCGGACTTCTACCGCTGCCTGGAGATGATCGGCTCGCGCCTCGGCGCGGTTGGCGTCGCTATCCAGCTGCCGATCGGCGCCGAGAACGAATTCAAGGGCGTCGTCGATCTGATCGAGATGAATGCGCTCATCTGGCGCGACGAGACGCTTGGTGCCCAGTGGGACGTCGTCGAGATTCCGGCCGACCTCAAGGAAAAAGCCGAGGAATACCGCGAGAAGATGATCGAAGCCGCCGTCGAGATGGACGAGACGGCGCTTGAGAATTATCTCGAAGGCAACCTGCCGTCCAACGACGAGCTGCGCAAGCTGATCCGCAAGGGCACGATCGACGTCAAGTTCCACCCTGTCCTCTGCGGCACCGCGTTCAAGAACAAGGGCGTTCAGCCGCTGCTCAACGCGGTCATCGACTTCCTTCCGTCGCCCGTCGAAGTGCCGGCGATCAAGGGCATCGATCCCAAGACCGAGGCGGAAACCAGCCGTAAGTCTTCGGACGACGAGCCGCTGTCGATGCTGGCGTTCAAGATCATGAACGACCCGTTCGTTGGTTCGCTGACCTTCGCTCGCATCTACTCCGGCAAGCTCACTAAGGGCGTGTCGCTGGAGAACACCGTGAAGGGCAAGAAGGAGCGCATCGGCCGCATGCTGCAGATGCACTCCAACTCGCGCGAAGACATCGAAGAGGCATTTGCAGGCGACATCGTCGCGCTGGCCGGCCTCAAGGACACCACCACTGGCGATACGCTCTGCGACCCGCTGAAGCCGGTCATTCTTGAGCGCATGGAGTTCCCCGATCCGGTCATCCAGATCGCGATCGAGCCGAAGACCAAGGGCGACCAGGAGAAGATGGGCCTCGCGCTCAACCGTCTCGCTGCGGAGGATCCGTCGTTCCGCGTCAAGACCGACGAAGAGAGCGGCCAGACGATTATCGCCGGCATGGGCGAGCTTCACCTCGATATCCTCGTCGACCGCATGCGTCGCGAGTTCAAGGTCGAGGCCAATGTCGGTGCGCCGCAGGTTGCCTATCGTGAGACGATTACCCGCGTCGCGGAAATCGACTACACGCACAAGAAGCAGACCGGCGGTACGGGCCAGTTCGCCCGCGTCAAGCTGATCTTCGAGCCGAACCCGGAGAGCGAAGAGTTCGTCTTCGAGTCAAAGATCGTCGGCGGTGCGGTTCCGAAGGAATACATCCCGGGTGTCCAGAAGGGCATCGCGAGCGTGCTGTCGTCGGGCCCGTTGGCTGGCTTCCCGATGCTCGGCGTGAAGGCGACGCTCATCGACGGCGCATTCCACGACGTCGACTCGTCGGTGCTGGCGTTCGAGATCGCCTCCCGCGCGGCCTTCCGTGAAGGCGCGCAGAAGGCTGGCGCCCAGCTTCTCGAGCCGATCATGAAGGTCGAGGTCGTGACGCCGGAAGATTACGTCGGCTCGGTCATCGGCGACCTCAACGGCCGCCGTGGTCAGATCCAGGGCCAGGAAGCCCGTGGCATCGCTGTCGTCATCAACGCGATGGTGCCGCTGGCCAACATGTTCAAGTACGTCGACACGCTGCGTTCGATGTCGCAGGGCCGCGCCCAGTACACGATGCAGTTCGATCACTACGAGCCGGTTCCGAACGCCGTCGCTCAGGAAATCCAGAAGAAGTACGCGTAACCGCCGAGCGGACGCGAAGCCGAACAGAAGCCCGAACGGGCACCTAAGGAATGGAGAAGTCACATGGCCAAAGGTAAATTTGAGCGCAACAAGCCGCATGTGAACATCGGCACGATTGGTCACGTTGACCATGGCAAGACGTCGCTGACGGCTGCGATCACGAAGTATTTCGGCGAGTTCAAGGCCTATGACCAGATCGACGCCGCTCCTGAGGAGAAGGCGCGCGGCATCACGATCTCGACGGCTCACGTCGAGTACGAGACCGAAGCGCGCCACTACGCGCATGTCGACTGCCCGGGCCACGCCGACTATGTGAAGAACATGATCACGGGTGCGGCGCAGATGGACGGCGCGATCCTGGTCGTTTCGGCCGCCGACGGCCCGATGCCGCAGACGCGCGAGCACATCCTGCTGGCCCGCCAGGTCGGCGTTCCGTCGATCGTGGTGTTCCTGAACAAGGTCGACCTGGTCGACGACGCGGAGCTTCTGGAGCTGGTCGAGCTCGAGGTTCGCGAGCTTTTGTCGATGTACGAGTTCCCCGGCGACGACATTCCGATCGTTGCGGGTTCGGCGGTGTGCGCGCTGGAAGACAAGCAGAAGGAAATCGGCGAGGACGCGGTGCGCAAGCTGATGGCCGAGGTCGACCGCTACATCCCGACGCCCGAGCGTCCGGTTGACCAGCCGTTCCTGATGCCGATCGAGGACGTGTTCTCGATCTCGGGCCGCGGCACGGTGGTGACGGGTCGCGTCGAGCGCGGCATCGTCAAGGTCGGCGAGACGGTCGAGATCGTTGGCATCCGCGCGACGACGTCGACGACGGTGACCGGCGTGGAGATGTTCCGCAAGCTGCTCGATCAGGGCCAGGCCGGCGACAACATCGGCGCGCTTCTGCGCGGCGTCGACCGCGAGGGCGTGGAGCGCGGCCAGGTGCTGTGCAAGCCGGGCTCGGTGAAGCCGCACACCAAGTTCAAGGCCGAGGTCTACATCCTGACCAAGGAAGAGGGCGGCCGCCACACGCCGTTCTTCACCAACTATCGTCCGCAGTTCTACTTCCGCACCACGGACGTGACCGGCATCGTGACGCTGCCGGAAGGCACCGAGATGGTGATGCCGGGCGACAATCTGTCGGTCGACGTGGCGCTGATCGTGCCGATCGCCATGGAGGAGAAGCTGCGCTTCGCCATCCGCGAGGGCGGCCGAACCGTCGGCTCCGGCATCGTCGCATCCATCACGGAATAAGAAGAGCAATAGGTCTGTCGCGGGCGCGGAATTGCCCGCGCCCGCGGAAGACTTGAAGGAACCGACCAGATGAACGGACAGAACATCCGCATCCGCCTCAAAGCGTTCGACCACCGAGTGCTCGACGCTTCGACGCGAGAGATCGTGTCCACCGCCAAGCGCACCGGCGCGAATGTGCGTGGACCGATTCCGCTGCCGACGCGGATCGAGAAATTCACCGTCAACCGCTCGCCGCACATCGACAAGAAGAGCCGCGAGCAGTTCGAGATGCGCACTCACAAGCGCCTGCTCGATATCGTTGACCCGACCCCGCAGACCGTGGACGCGCTGATGAAGCTCGACCTCGCGGCCGGCGTGGATGTGGAGATCAAGCTCTGACGGGCTGAAGCACGAGCCGGAAGGTAACCGAAGGCTCCTCTGTAGGAACAAGAGGCGGCGAGGGACCATGGTCCCGGTCCGGAACTCTGAAGGAAGACAACCGATGCGTTCAGGTGTTATCGCACAGAAAATCGGGATGACGCGCGTCTACAACGACGCGGGCGAGCATGTGCCGGTGACGGTTCTCCGCATGGAGAACTGCCAGGTCGTCGCTCAGCGCACCCAGGAAAAGAATGGCTACACGGCGGTCCAGCTCGGCGTCGGCCTGGCCAAGGTCAAGAACACGTCGAAGGCCATGCGCGGCCATTTCGCCGCTGCGACCGTTGAGCCCAAGGCGAAGCTTGCGGAGTTCCGCGTGTCGCCGGAGAACCTGATCGACGTCGGTTCGGAGATCACGGTCGAGCATTTCGTCGCCGGACAGAAGGTCGACGTGACGGGCACCTCGATCGGCAAGGGCTTCCAGGGCGTCATGAAGCGCCACAATTTCGGCGGCGGCCGTGCGACCCACGGTAACTCCGTGTCGCACAGGACGCACGGTTCGACCGGCCAGCGCCAGGACCCGGGTAAGGTGTTCAAGGGCAAGAAGATGGCCGGCCACATGGGTTCGACCCGCGTGACCACGCAGAACGTCGAGGTGGTTTCCACTGACGCCGATCGTGGCCTGATCCTGATCCGCGGCGCCGTTCCGGGCTCCAAGGGGTCGTGGATCTATGTGCGTGACGCGGTCAAGGTCGCTCTTCCGGACAACGCTCCGAAGCCGGGCGCCATCCGCGCCGCCAACAAGCAGGAAGCTCCGGCGGTAGAGACCGCTCCGGCAGCCGAGGGAGCCGAGTGATGGACATCAAGATCACCACGCTTGCCGGCAAGGCCGCCGGCGAGATCAAATTGTCGGACGAGATCTTCGGTCTCGATCCGCGCGAGGACATCCTGCAGCGCGTCGTGCGCTGGCAGCTCGCCAAGAAGCAGCAGGGCACGCACAAGGCCAAGGGCCGCGCGGAGATTTCGCGCACCGGCGCCAAGATGTATAAGCAGAAGGGTACGGGCCGCGCCCGTCACTCCTCGGCTCGCGCCCCGCAGTTCCGCGGCGGTGGCAAGGCCCACGGCCCGGTCGTGCGCAGCCACGAGCATGACCTTCCCAAGAAGGTGCGCGCTCTCGGCCTGAAGCATGCCCTGTCGGCCAAGGTAAAGGCTTCCAGCCTGATCGTCGTCGACGAGCTTGCCCTTACGGATGCCAAGACCAAGCTGCTGCTGGCGGATTTCGCCAAGCTCGGTCTGACCAACGCGCTCGTCATCGGCGGTGCGGAACTCGACCAGGGCTTCAAGCGCGCCGCGTCGAACATCCCCAACATCGACGTGCTGCCGGTCCAGGGCATCAACGTCTACGACATCCTGCGTCGCGGTACCCTCGTCCTTTCGAAGGCGGCCGTCGAGGCTCTGGAGGAGCGGTTCAAATGACTGATCTTCGCCACTACGACGTGATCGTCTCCCCGGCGATCACCGAGAAGTCGACCATGGCTTCGGAGTACAACCAGGTGGTCTTCAACGTTGCCCGCAAGGCGACGAAGCCTGAGATCAAGGCTGCTGTCGAGGCGCTGTTCGGCGTCAAGGTGACGGCGGTGAACACGCTGCTGCGCAAGGGCAAGGTGAAGCGGTTCCGCGGCACCATCGGCAAGCAGAGCGATGTCAAGAAAGCCGTCGTGACCCTGGCCGAAGGCCAGTCGATCGACGTCGCGACCGGACTCTAAGGGATCGGAACGATGGCACTGAAGAAATTCAATCCGATTACGCCTGGCACGCGCCAGCTCGTGATCGTCGACCGTTCCGGTCTCTACAAGGGCAAGCCTGTCAAGGGCCTGACCGAAGGCCTGACCAAGAAGGGCGGCCGCAACAACTACGGTCGCGTGACGGCCCGCTTCATTGGCGGCGGTCACAAGCGTTCCTACCGCATCGTCGACTTCAAGCGTCGCAAGTTCGATGTGGCTGGCACGGTGGAGCGTCTGGAGTACGATCCGAACCGCACTGCCTTCATAGCGCTCATCAAGTATGAGGACGGTGAGCTGGCCTACATCCTGGCGCCGCAGCGTCTTGCCGCTGGCGACAAGGTGATTGCGGGCGAGAGCGTCGACGTGAAGCCAGGCAACGCCATGCCACTCGGCTCGATGCCGGTGGGCACCATCGTTCACAATGTCGAGCTGAAGCCCGGCAAGGGCGGTCAGATCGCCCGTTCGGCCGGCACCTATGCCCAGCTCGTGGGTCGTGACCAGGGAATGGCGATCCTTCGCCTGAACTCCGGCGAGCAGCGCATTGTCCATGGTTCGTGCCTGGCCACTGTTGGCGCGGTTTCTAACCCGGATCACGGCAACATCAACGACGGCAAGGCCGGTCGTACCCGCTGGCGCGGCAAGCGTCCGCACAACCGCGGTGTTGCCATGAACCCGGTCGACCATCCGCACGGCGGCGGCGAAGGCCGCACCTCGGGTGGCCGCCATCCGGTCAGCCCGTGGGGCAAGCCGACCAAGGGCAAGCGGACGCGGTCCAACAAGTCGACCGACAAGTTCATCATGCGCTCGCGCCATCAGCGCAAGAGCTAAGGGAAGGGTATAGCAAGTGACCCGTTCAATCTGGAAAGGCCCGTTCGTCGACGGCTATCTGCTGAAGAAGGCAGAGAAGGTCCGCGAGGGCGGCCGCAACGAGGTGATCAAGATGTGGAGCCGCCGCTCCACCATCCTGCCGCAGTTCGTCGGCCTCACCTTCGGCGTCTACAACGGTCAGAAGCATGTCCCCGTCTCGGTGACGGAAGATATGGTCGGCCACAAGTTCGGTGAGTTCTCGCCGACGCGCACCTACTACGGCCATGGTGCCGACAAGAAGGCGAAGAGGAAGTAACGATGGGCAAGGCCAAAGCTCCGCGCAAGGTCGCCGACAACGAGGCGCGCGCCGTTCTGCGCACGATCCGCGTCAGCCCGCAGAAGCTGAACCTGGTTGCCGCGCTGATCCGCGGCAAGAAGGTCGGCACTGCGCTCGCCGATCTCGAATTCTCGCGCAAGCGCATCGCCGGGACGGTCAGGAAGACGCTGGAGTCGGCGATCGCCAATGCCGAGAACAATCACGACCTCGACGTCGACGCGCTGATCGTCGCCGAGGCCTATGTCGGCAAGTCGATCGTGATGAAGCGTTTCCATGCACGTGGCCGCGGCCGCGCTTCCCGCATCGAGAAGCCGTTTTCGCACCTGACGATCGTCGTGCGTGAAGTCGAAGAAGTGGAGGCCGCATAATGGGCCAGAAAGTCAACCCGATCGGTCTGCGCCTCGGCATCAACCGGACCTGGGATTCGCGTTGGTACGCAAATACCGGCGAGTACGGCAAGCTGCTGCACGAGGATCTGAAGATTCGCGAGTATCTCGAAGACGAGCTCAAGCAGGCTGCCGTCTCGAAGATCGTGATCGAGCGCCCGCACAAGAAGTGCCGCGTGACCATTCACGCCGCGCGTCCGGGCCTGATCATCGGCAAGAAGGGCGCTGACATCGAGAAGCTTCGCAAGAAGCTGACCGAGATGACCAAGTCGGACACCAGCCTCAATATCGTCGAGGTGCGTAAGCCCGAGACCGACGCCACGCTGGTCGCCCAGTCGATCGCCCAGCAGCTCGAGCGCCGCGTGGCTTTCCGCCGCGCCATGAAGCGCGCCGTGCAGTCGGCGATGCGTCTCGGTGCCGAGGGCATCCGCATCAACTGCGCGGGCCGTCTCGGCGGCGCGGAGATCGCGCGCATGGAATGGTATCGCGAGGGCCGTGTGCCGCTGCACACGCTGCGTGCCGATGTCGACTACGGCACGGCCGAGGCCAAGACGGCTTATGGCATTTGCGGCGTCAAGGTGTGGGTGTTCAAGGGCGAGATTCTGGAGCACGACCCGATGGCGTCCGAGCGCAAGGCTGTCGAGGGCGATGCTCCGCAGGGCGGCCGCCGCCGCGAGAACGCCTGAGCGGCTTGAGGAATTTGGAGAAGAACAATGCTGCAGCCAAAGCGCACAAAGTTCCGCAAGCAGTTCAAGGGTCGCATTCACGGCGTCGCCAAGGGTGGCACGGACCTGAACTTCGGCGGTTTCGGCCTGAAGGCGCTGGAACCCAATCGCGTCACCGCGCGTGAGATCGAGGCGGCCCGCCGCGCGATCACCCGCCAGATGAAGCGTCAGGGCCGCGTCTGGATCCGGGTGTTCCCGGATCTGCCGGTCACGTCCAAGCCTACCGAAGTCCGCATGGGCAAGGGCAAGGGATCGGTGGATTACTGGGCGGCGCGCGTCAAGCCGGGCCGCGTCATGTTCGAGATCGACGGCGTCAGCGAAGAGATCGCCCGCGAGGCGCTGCGTCTCGGCGCGGCCAAGCTTTCGGTGCGCACGCGCTTCGTGCAGCGCATCGCCGAATAGAAAGGGACTTGAGATGAAAGCCTCCGATGTGAGGGTCAAGACCCTCGACGAGCTGAACGACGAGCTGGCCTCGCTGAAGAAGGAGCAGTTCAACCTGCGCTTCCAGAGGGCGACGGGCCAGCTTGAGAAAACCGCACGCGTGAAGCAGGTCCGCAGGGACATCGCGCGCATCAAGACGATCGCGGCGGAGAAGTCCGCCGGCAAGAAGGCTTAAGGACGAAGACAATGCCGAAGCGCATCATGCAGGGCACCGTCGTCAGCGACAAGAACGACAAGACCGTCGTCGTCAGGATCGAGCGCCGCTTCACCCATCCGGTGATGAAGAAGACCGTTCGCCAGTCCAAGCGCTACAAGGCGCATGACGAGAGCAACACCTGCAAGGTGGGCGATTTCGTCTTCATCCAGGAGTCGGCTCCGATCTCCAAGGACAAGCGCTGGGTGGTTATTCAGAACCAGACCCAGGAGCAGGCGGCGAAAGCCGAGTAACACGAATTTGGACAAGCCGGGCAGGGCGCCGCGAGTGGACCTTGCCGGAAATAGAAAAGAAGGCGGCCAGTCATGATTCAGATGCAAACAAACCTCGACGTGGCGGATAATTCCGGCGCGCGTCGTGTCATGTGCATCAAGGTGCTGGGCGGCTCGAAGCGGAAGTATGCCTCGGTCGGCGACATCATCGTCGTCTCGATCAAGGAAGCGATCCCGCGCGGCCGCGTCAAGAAGGGCGATGTGATGAAGGCGGTCGTGGTTCGCACGGCCAAGGACATCCGCCGGCCCGACGGCAGCGTGATCCGTTTCGACAAGAACGCAGCCGTTCTCGTCGACAACAAGAAAGAGCCGATCGGCACCCGCATCTTCGGACCGGTTCCGCGCGAGCTTCGCGCCAAGAACCACATGAAGATCATCTCGCTCGCGCCTGAAGTGCTCTAAGGAGGCCGGTGACATGAATAAGATTCGCAAGGGCGACAAGGTCGTCGTGCTGACCGGCAAGGACAAGGGCCGCACCGGCGAGGTGCTGCGCGTGCTGCCGAAGGACGACAAGGCCATCGTGCGTGGCGTCAACGTGGTCGTTCGCCACCAGCGCCAGTCCCAGAACCAGGAAGGCGGTCTCATCCGCAAGGAAGCGCCGATTCACCTGTCCAACATCGCGGTCGCCGACCCCAAGGACGGCAAGACGCCGACCCGCGTCGGCTTCGAGGTCCGCGACGGCAAGAAGGTGCGTGTCGCGAAGCGCTCGGGAGAAGTCATCAATGGCTAATGAATCCTACACTCCGCGGATGAGGAAGCTCTACGACGAGCAGATCCGCAAGGCTCTCCAGGAGCAGTTCAATTACGAGAACGAGATGCAGCTTCCGCGTCTCGAAAAGATCGTGATCAACATGGGCGTCGGCGAAGCGACAGCGGATTCCAAGAAGCCGTCGGTCGCCGCCGAGGACCTCGCCATGATCGCCGGCCAGAAGCCGGTCGTCACCAAGGCGCGCAATTCGATCGCCGGCTTTAAGGTTCGTGAGAACATGCCGATCGGCGCGAAGGTCACGCTGCGCAAGGAGCGCATGTACGACTTCGTGGATCGCCTGGTCACGATCGCGCTGCCGCGCGTTCGCGACTTCCGCGGCCTGAACCCCAAGAGCTTCGATGGCCGCGGCAATTTCGCCATGGGCATCAAGGAGCACATCGTGTTCCCCGAGATCAACTACGACAAGGTCGACCAGATCTGGGGAATGGACATCATCGTTTGTACGACTGCCAAGACGGACGACGAGGCCCGGGCGCTGCTCAAGGCCTTCAACTTCCCCTTCCGGCAGTAACGGCAGCGAACAGAGGAGCCTGAAATGGCCAAGACCAGCTCAGTCGAGAAGAACGCCAAGCGCCGCCAGCTCGTCGATCGTTATGCCGCCAAGCGCGCGGCGCTCAAGGCGATCATCATGGATCAGGACAAGCCGATCGAGGAGCGCTTCCGCGCCCAGCTCAAGCTGGCCGCTCTGCCGCGCAACTCGGCCAAGACCCGCATCCGCAACCGTTGCGAAGTTACGGGCCGTCCGCGCGCCTTCTATCGCAAGCTCAAGATGAGCCGCGTGGCGCTGCGCGAACTCGGCAACAACGGCCTGATCCCGGGCCTCGTCAAGTCCAGCTGGTAAGGAGGGCATCCCATGTCCCTTAGTGATCCTCTCGGCGATATGCTCACCCGCATCCGCAACGCCTATGGCCGCCGCAAGACCAAGGTGTCGACGCCGGCTTCCAGCCTGCGCGCCCGCGTTCTCGAAGTGCTCAAGGCCGAAGGCTACATTCGCGACTATGCCAAGATCGACTACGACAACGGCAAGTCGGAGCTTGAGATCGAGCTCAAGTATTTCGACGGCACGCCGGTGATCCGCGAGATCGCCCGCGTTTCGAAGCCGGGCCGCCGCGTCTATGTGTCGGTCAAGTCTATCCCGTCGGTCGCCAACGGCCTCGGCATCTCGATCCTGTCGACGCCGAAGGGCGTGATGGCGGATCACCAGGCGCGCGAGCAGAACGTCGGCGGCGAAGTGCTCTGCCAGATCTTCTGATCGGCGGATGACAAGAACAAAGAACGAGGACTGACATCATGTCTCGTATCGGTAAGAAGCCCGTTTCGGTGCCCGCCGGCGTCACGGCGGCCGTCAACGGCCAAACCGTCACCGCCAAGGGCCCGAAGGGCGAACTCAATTTCGTCGTCAATGACGAGGTCCTGGTCAAGCTGGAGAATGGCGAGATCGCCGTTCAGCCGCGCGATGAGTCTAAGGACGCCCGCTCCAAGTGGGGCATGTCGCGCACCCAGATTGAAAACATTCTGACCGGGGTCAAGGATGGCTTCGAGCGCAAGCTCGAGATCACCGGCGTCGGCTATCGCGCGGCCATGCAGGGCAAGAACCTGCAACTCGCTCTTGGCTTCAGCCACGATGTGATCTATGAGGCGCCGGCCGGGGTGACCATCACGGTGCCGAAGCCGACCGAGATCGTCGTCAACGGCATCGATAAGCAGGTGGTCGGCCAGGTTGCCGCCGAGATCCGCAAATATCGCGGTCCCGAGCCCTACAAGGGCAAGGGCGTGCGCTATGCGGGCGAGCGCATCGTGCGCAAGGAAGGCAAGAAGAAGTAATTTCGGAACGCCACGGGGCGCGGTCGCGGGAGGCAGGCAGGTCCGCCTACCGCAGATGGCCGCCCCCGTCTTACAAGGCAAGGAATACAGGCTATGTCCGTCAAGGCAGCTATCCAGAAGCGCGCGCAGCGCGTTCGTCGCCAGCTCAAGAAGGTTGCGGGCGAGCGTCCGCGTCTCTCGGTGCATCGGTCGTCGAAGCACATCTCCGCCCAGGTCATCGACGACGCCAACGGCCACACGCTGGCTTCGGCTTCGACGCTCGAGAAGGACCTGAAGGGCTCGCTCAAGACCGGCGCCGATACGGCCGCTGCCGCTGCCGTGGGCAAGCTCGTTGCCGAGCGCGCCGCCAAGGCCGGCGTCAAGGAAGTGGTCTTTGATCGCGGGCCGTACATCTATCATGGCCGCGTCAAGGCGCTTGCCGACGCTGCCCGTGAAGGCGGCCTGAGCTTCTGATTTTTCGCCGCCCTGCCTGTTTGATCGGGCGGGGCATTTTACAACCCGTGCTTCCGGAAAAGAACAAGGAACCAGGATATGGCACAGGAACGTAGGGAAGGCGGCCGCGATCGTAATCGTGACCGCGAAGAGCGCGACGACGGTTTCGTCGACAAGCTCGTTCACATCAATCGCGTCGCCAAGGTGGTGAAGGGCGGCCGTCGCTTCGGCTTCGCCGCGCTCGTCGTCGTCGGCGACCAGAAGGGCCGCGTCGGCTTCGGCCACGGCAAGGCTCGCGAAGTGCCGGAGGCCATCCGCAAGGCGACCGAGAGCGCCAAGCGCGATCTCATCTTCGTGCCGCTGCGCGGTGGTCGCACGCTTCACCACGACGTCGAGGGCCGTCATGGCGCCGGCAAGGTTCTGCTGCGCGCCGCCAAGGCGGGTACCGGCATCATCGCGGGCGGTCCGATGCGCGCCGTCTTCGAGACGCTCGGCATGCATGACGTCGTCGCCAAGTCGATGGGGTCTTCCAACCCCTACAACATGGTGCGCGCCACGTTCGACGCCCTGAAGAGCCAGATGCATCCGAAGGACATCGCGGCGCAGCGCGGCATCAAGTATTCGGCCCTGCAGGCGCGCCGCGGCGCTGCCGTCTCGGCCGACGAGTAAGGAACGCGATCATGGCCAAGAAACAGGGCAAGACGCTGGTTGTCGAGCAGATCGGCAGCCCCATCCGCCGCCCGGCCGTCCAGCGCCAGACGCTGATCGGCCTGGGCCTCAACAAGATGCACCGCCGCTCGACGCTGGAAGATACTCCTTCCGTGCGCGGCATGATCGCCAAGGTGCAGCATCTCGTCCGCGTTGTGGACGAGGCGTGACGCTGCAGGAGCTCAGACCATGAAACTCAACGAACTTCGTGATGTCGACGGTGCGACCAAGTCGCGCAAGCGCGTCGGCCGCGGCATCGGCTCCGGCTCCGGCAAGACTGCCGGGCGCGGCGTGAAGGGTCAGTCGTCGCGTTCGGGTGTGGCCATCAACGGCTTCGAGGGTGGCCAGATGCCGCTCTACCGTCGCCTGCCCAAGCGCGGCTTCAAGAACATCTTCGCCAAGGACTTCAACGAGGTGTCCCTCGGCCGCATCCAGGTCGCGATCGATGCCAAGAAGCTCGACGCCAAGGAGACCGTCACGGTCGAGGCGCTGGTCAAGGCCGGCGTCATCCGTCGCGCCAAGGACGGCGTGCGTCTGCTGGGCGGTGGCGAGCTGAAGTCGAAGGTAAACTTCGAGATCGCTGGTGCTTCCAAGCCGGCGATCGAGCAGGTCGAGAAGGCCGGGGGATCGGTCAAGCTGCCGGAAACGGCCGCAGCCGAGTAACGGGCTTTTCTAGAAGGCGGCGGCTTGTTCATGTGCCGGTTCGATCGAGGGGTTGATCGAACCAAAGCATGAGCAAGCCGCCGCTTGCATCTTTGCCGGCCGGAGCCTATCTCGTGGCTTCGGCGACACGCTGCCCGGGACGCGGGCTTTCCTTGCGTGACGAAGCGGAGAATTTTCCATGGCATCGGCAGCGGAACAGCTTGCTTCCAACCTGAATTTTGCGGCCTTCGCCAAGGCCGAGGACCTGAAGAAGCGCATCTGGTTCACGCTTGGTGCGCTGCTTGTCTATCGGGTCGGCACCTACATCCCGATGCCGGGCATCAATCCGGAAGCTTTCGCCCAGGCGTTCCAGCAGCAGTCGGGCGGCGTGCTCGGCATGTTCAACATGTTCGCCGGCGGCGCGGTCGAGCGCATGGCCATCTTCGCGCTCGGCATCATGCCGTACATCTCCGCCTCGATCATCATGCAGCTCATGACGTCGGTCATCCCGACGCTTGAGCAGTTGAAGAAGGAAGGCGAGCAGGGCCGTAAGGTCATCAACCAGTATACGCGCTACGGCACGGTGCTTCTGGCGACCGTTCAGGCCTACGGCATCGCCGTCGGGCTCGAATCGGGCGCGCAGATCGTGACGGATCCGGGCTGGTTCTTCCGCATCTCGGCGGTCATCACTCTGGTCGGCGGCACCATGTTCCTGATGTGGCTGGGCGAGCAGATCACCGCGCGCGGCATCGGCAACGGTATCTCGCTCATCATCTTCGCGGGCATCGTCGCCGGCCTGCCTTCCGCGCTCGGCGGCACGCTGGAGCTAGGCCGCACCGGCGCCCTGTCGACCGGCCTCATCCTCGCCATCCTGGTGCTGGCGGTGGTGCTGATCGCCGTCATCGTCTTCTTCGAGCGAGCGCAGCGTAGGCTCCTGATCCAGTATCCGAAGCGCCAGGTGGGCAACCGCATGTTCCAGGGCGACACGTCGCACCTGCCGCTGAAGCTCAACACGGCGGGCGTCATCCCGGCGATCTTCGCGTCGTCGCTACTACTGCTTCCTGCGACCATGGCCGGCTTCTCCGACACCACGACCCTGCCGGCATGGGCCAATTCGGTGCTCGCCGCGCTCGGCCACGGCCAGCCACTCTACATCCTGCTCTATGGCGGCATGATCGCGTTCTTCGCCTTCTTCTACACGGCGATCGTGTTCAACCCGAAGGATACGGCCGACCAGCTCAAGAAGCATTCCGGCTTCATTCCCGGCTATCGTCCGGGCGAGCGCACGGCCGAGTATATCGACTATGTGCTGACCCGCATCACCACGGTTGGCGCGCTCTATCTGGTGGTCGTCTGCCTGATCCCCGAATTTCTGATCTCGGCGACCGGTGTTCCCTTCTATCTTGGCGGCACGTCGCTGCTGATCGTGGTTTCGGTGACGCTCGACACGGTTGCGCAGGTGCAGGGGCATCTGATTGCGCACCAGTATGAGGGTCTCATCAAGAAGTCGAAGCTTCGCGGAGGAAAGAGGGGACGATGAGGCTGATTCTGCTTGGCCCGCCGGGGGCGGGGAAGGGGACGCAAGCGCAGAGACTGGTTCAGAAACACGGCATACCGCAGCTCTCGACGGGCGATATGCTCAGGGCCGCCGTGGCCAACGGCACCGAGGTGGGCAAGCGCGCCAAGGCGGTGATGGATGCGGGCGAGCTCGTTTCCGACGAGATCGTCAACGCGATTGTCGCGGAGCGCATCGATCAGACGGATTGCGACGCAGGCTTCATCCTCGACGGCTATCCGCGGACGCTGGCGCAGGCCGATGCGGTTCACGACATGCTTGCCGAGCGCGGCGTTCTGCTTGATTCGGTCATCGAGCTCGTCGTGGACGACAAGGCGCTCGTGGGCCGTATCGTCAAGCGGGCCGAGGATGCCAAGGCTGCCGGCCAGCCGGTGCGCAAGGACGACAATCCCGAGGTCTTCGACGAGCGCCTGCGCGAATACTACAAAAAGACCGCGCCGCTGATCGGTTACTACTATGCCAACGACCTGCTGAAGCAGGTGGACGGCATGGCGCCGATCGATGACGTGACCAGCCAGATCGAGGCGCTGCTCGCCTGAGGATGCAGCTGCGGTCGCCTGGGTGTTGACTGCGGTCGCACTACGGTATATGGCGACGCGTCTTCCGGAAAAGGCATCGAGCCGCCGGCCCTTGCGGGGTCGCGCGGTTGCTTTGACAGGGAACACCCGCAAGGGCCGGCCTCCACCGGACGCGGGGAAACGAAAAACGAACCGCCGGAGACCTGATCGTCTACCGGCCGATATGGAGAGAAGAATGGCTCGTATAGCCGGCGTAAACATTCCGACCAACAAGCGCGTCGTCATCGCGCTCCAGTACATTCACGGCATCGGTGCGAAGTTCGCTTCGGAGATCGTGGAGAAGGTCGGCATCCCACTCGAGCGTCGCGTCAACCAGTTGACCGACGCCGAAGTGCTGCAGATCCGCGAGGCGATCGATCGCGACTACCAGGTCGAGGGCGACCTGCGCCGCGAAGTCTCGATGAACATCAAGCGTCTGATGGACCTCGGCTGCTACCGCGGCCTGCGCCATCGCCGCTCGCTGCCGGTGCGCGGTCAGCGCACCCACACCAACGCCCGCACCCGTAAGGGTCCGGCGAAGGCGATCGCAGGCAAGAAGAAGTAAGAATCTGGCGGGCGGCCGGCGTTTGTCGATTGCCGCCCCGCCATGGTGTAGCCGCTGGTATTACGGCGGCGTCGATATCGAACGAAAGGTAAGACATGGCCAAGGAAGCCGCACGCGTCCGCCGTCGCGAACGCAAGAACATCTCGTCGGGCGTCGCTCATGTGAACTCGACCTTCAACAACACGATGATCACCATCACCGACGCGCAGGGCAACACCATCGCCTGGTCGTCGGCCGGTGCTCAGGGCTTCAAGGGCTCGCGCAAGTCGACCCCGTTCGCCGCGCAGGTTGCCGCTGAAGATGCCGCCAAGAAGGCTCAGGAACACGGCATGCGCACGCTCGAGGTCGAGGTCTGCGGACCCGGTTCGGGCCGTGAATCGGCGCTGCGCGCGCTTCAGGCCGCCGGCTTCACCGTCACCTCCATTCGTGACGTGACGCCGATCCCGCACAATGGCTGCCGCCCGCGCAAGAAGCGCCGCGTCTGACAAACAGTCACATGCCTCGACGAGCTCCGCTTCTGGCGGCGCTCCTCTCCCGGCTTCCAGCTTTGCCCGGCACGATTGGATGGTGGCGGGAAACGGAAGGAATACCAGAATGATCCAGAAGAACTGGCAGGAACTGATCAAGCCCAACAAGATCGAGTTCTCCTCGAAGGGCAAGACGCTGACGACGCTCGTCGCCGAGCCGCTGGAGCGTGGCTACGGCCTGACGCTCGGCAACGCGCTGCGTCGCGTGCTGTTGTCGTCGCTGCGCGGTGCGGCCGTGACCGCCGTCCAGATCGACGGTGTGTTGCATGAGTTCTCGTCCATCGCCGGCGTGCGCGAGGACGTGACCGACATCGTGCTCAACATCAAGGAAATCGCCATCCGCATGGAAGGCGACGGACCGAAGCGCATGGTCGTGCGCAAGCAGGGTCCGGGTACCGTGACGGCCGGCGACATCCAGACCGTGGGCGATGTCGAGATACTCAACCCCGACCACGTGATCTGCACGCTGGACGAGGGCGCGGAGATCCGCATGGAGTTCACCGTCGACACGGGCAAGGGCTACGTGCCGGCCGAGCGCAACCGCTCGGAAGATGCGCCGATCGGACTCATCCCGGTCGACAGCCTCTATTCCCCGGTCAAGAAGGTCTCCTACAAGGTCGAGAATACCCGTGAGGGCCAGGTTCTCGACTATGACAAGCTGACGATGACGCTGGAGACCAATGGCGCCGTCACCGGCGAGGACGCCGTGGCATTTGCCGCTCGCATTCTTCAGGACCAGCTCGGCCTGTTCGTCAACTTCGACGAGCCGCAGAAGGAGGTCGCCTCCGAGGCGGTCACCGAACTCGCCTTCAACCCGGCTCTGCTCAAGAAGGTCGACGAACTGGAGCTGTCGGTCCGTTCGGCCAACTGCCTGAAGAACGACAACATCGTCTACATCGGCGACCTGATCCAGAAGACGGAAGCCGAGATGCTGCGCACGCCGAATTTCGGCCGCAAGTCGCTCAACGAGATCAAGGAAGTTCTGGCCGCCATGGGCCTCCACCTCGGCATGGAGGTGCAGGACTGGCCGCCGGAGAACATCGAA
>Ga0307505_10000270_pt1 | contig 62444 bp, 68 predicted proteins | sample 23_S_MG_FD_202183 | JGI IMG/M metagenome (GOLD analysis project Ga0307505, IMG submission 202183) | Soil microbial communities from Populus trichocarpa stands in riparian zone in the Pacific Northwest, United States - 23_S | ecosystem: Environmental > Terrestrial > Soil > Riparian zone > Trees...
ATAGACCGTCGCGAAATGCGCCTTCGGCAACATCTCGCGCACAAGCTTCGCGGTCTTGCCGGTATCGACGAGGTCGTCGACGATCAGCACTTTCTCGCCCGCGCCGCCGCCCGCTGCCGTAACCTCGTCGGCGATCCTCTTGAGCACTTGCAGGTTGCCCTGCTTCTGGTGGTCGTAACTCGCGACGCAGACCGTCTCGATCACGCGGATGCCGAGTTCGCGCGCCACGATCGCAGCCGGAACGAGCCCGCCGCGCGTGATGCAGACCACCGCCTTGAACGGACCCGCCGCAGCGAGCCGCCAGGCAAGCGCCCGCGCGTCGCGATGAAACTGGTCCCAGGAAACAGGAAATGTCTTCTCGGCCTGCGGCGTCGCCATCGGCTGGTCCTCGTGGCTGTTGCCGACAGGCTTAGCCGACGCCCCGCCCGCAAGCGAGTAGGCCCGCCGCCGCATTTCTGTGGATGGATGCGGCTTTACGCCATATCCAGCACGAAATCGAACTGCCCCGAGCGCCGTTCGCCGCCGCCCGCCATCCGCATCTGAAGTTCGCTCCGGAACAGCGAGTCGCGGGCGTTGCCGGGTTCGCCGGGGAAATAGAGTTGGGTCGTTAGCGCGGGTCGGTTCGCCGCCTGCACCTTCACATGGATATGCGGCGTGCGTCCCGGATACCGCGCGGGCACGATGGTACGCAGCCGGTAGCGTCCCTCGCCGTCCGTGAACTGATGCCCGCGCAGACGGAAGCCGCTGTTGTCGTACGCGCCCTCTGCATCCGCCTGCCAGAAATCGAGCAGCGCGCGCCTCACTGGCTGACAGCCGCGCGTGAGCACGAGGCCGCTCAACTCGAGCACCTGCCCTTTCATGCCGGTTTCGAGAAGCGACTGACGCTCCGGCGAGTTCGGCGTGAAGAACGGGCCTTCCGTCTGACGCAGCGTCGGTCCGGCGCCGCAAGCGGGCGTCGGCGACAGTTGACCTTGCGCCACCAACTCGCCGGTGAAGAACGACGCTCCCGCCGCGGCCGCGCCCGACAGGAGCACAGAACGGCGGGAGATCGTAGACGGCATGGCCTACTCGCTTGCTTCGAAACGTACCTAGCGCCTCATGGTTCGAGACGCCCCTGTGCCCTCATCCTGAGGAGCCGCGCACGATCCTAGATCGTGCACGGCGTCTCGAAGGATGGGCGCAGGGGCTCCTCACCATGAGGCGCTCTCCACTTAGAACATCGTGTTGTTGTTCATCGTCTTCTCGGGAATCGGCTGCACCGCGTCCCAGTGCTCGACCACCTTGCCGGCATCGTCGAGGCGGAAGATGTCGATGATCGCGTTCCCGCGCGTGCCCGGTTCGCGCACCGCATGGACATGCACGATCACATAATTACCTTCCGCGAACACGCGCTTGATCTCGCTCTTGTTCTGCGGAAATTTTTCCTTGAGGAAATTCACGAAACCCTTGAGACCTTCCGGACCGTCGGGCGCGGTCGGGTTGTGCTGAATGTAGGTCGCGCCAAGATACTTCGAAGCCTTCTCGAAGTCTTTCTCGTTCAGCACGGCGTTGTAGAACTCGACGACGTTCTTCTTGTTTGCCTCGAGCTTGGCAGCGTCGTTCGCCGAGGCCGGCGGCGCGCCAAGTGCGAGAACGACAAAGGCCAACGAAGCGAACACCAGTCTGATCATGCATTCCTCCCCTTCCCGCCCATGGCGGGGGCGGCAAGAGCATGATCCTGGCGCGGCGGCTTGTCGACGGGTGCGCCTAGCGCGCAGGCAACGCCGCCTTCACCTTCACGAGCATTTGTTCGACCGCGAGCTTCGCCGCGCTCAGCTTGTTCGGATCGCGCGAACGCACGACGATGTTGGTATTGGGCCCACGCTGCTCGTCGAAGAACGGGTAGCTGCCGATCGATACCTCCGGGTGCGCCTTCGCGACCTCGGCAAGCTCGGTGCCGACGTCGCCTTCGCGCGCGTCCGCGCGCACGGTCTCGGACAGCATCTTCACGCCGGTCGCGAGCTGCGGCCCAATCATGTCCATCATCGCCTGCATGATCGACGGTACGCCCGCCATCACGAACACATTGCCGATGTGAAAGCCCGGCGCCGCGGAAACCCGGTTGGTGACGAGATCGGCCCCGGCCGGGATACGCGCCATGCGAAGCCGCGCCTCGTTCAACTGACCGTCGGGGAAGCGAGCTTCGAGCAACGTCCGCGCACGCGGATCGACGTCGATCGAGACGCCGAATGCCTTCGCCACGCAGTCGGCGGTGATGTCGTCGTGGGTCGGCCCGATTCCGCCGGTCGTGAATACATAGCTGTAGCGGTGGCGGAGCGCGTTCAGCGCCTCGACGATCGCCGCCTCGTCGTCCGCGACCACCCGCACTTCTTTCAGGTCGATACCCAGGTTGGTCAGAAACTCGGCGACGTAGCCGATGTTCTTGTCCTTGGTCCGGCCCGAGAGAATCTCGTCGCCGATCACTAACATGCCTGCCGTGACGATCTTTTGTGCCTTGTCGCTCATTTTCACGCCACCCCAGCGACCTCATCCTTCGAGACGGCCGCTGCGCGGCCTCCTCAGGATGAGGTCGAATTTGTCGGAATCTCAAGCCCTCATCCTGAGGAGCTTTCGCCGGCACAAGCCGGCGAAAGCGTCTCGAAGGATGAGCCAAGACACTTTGCGTCGTCGCAACACTGCTGGCACAGTCCTTGTAACTGAACCTGCCCAAGGGATGGAATTGGCTGCACCTTATAGCAACGGCTCCAACCCGGCCGCCTTCGACGAGATGCAGGGGCCGGAAGGTGGGAATCGCGCCGCCTATGCCGCCATGGCTGAATGGCTCAAGGCCACGCCGCAGGACATTCTCGACTACCGGCGCAGCGAGGCAGAATTCATCTTCCGCAGGATCGGCATCACCTTCGCCGTCTATGGCGAGGCGGAGGCGCAGGAGCGCCTGATCCCCTTTGACATCATTCCCCGCATTTTGACGGGAGCGGAGTGGACGCGGCTCAGCCAGGGACTCGAACAGCGCGTCACGGCGATCAACGCCTTTCTGCGCGATGTTTACAGCAAGCGCGAAATCTTGCGCGCCGGCATTGTGCCCGAGCAGCTCGTCTACCGGAATCCGGTCTTTCGACCCGAGATGAACCACCAGAAGATACCGCACGACATCTACGTGATGATCGCGGGTATCGATCTCGTGCGCACGGGCCAGGACGAGTTCTACGTTCTGGAAGACAACACCCGCGTCCCCTCCGGCGTCTCCTACATGCTGGAGAACCGCGAGATCATGATGCGGCTCTTCCCGGAGTTGTTCGAGCAGAACTCGGTGCGGCCCGTCGAGAATTACGTCGACGATCTGCTTGCAACGCTGATTTCGGTCGCGCCGGAATCCGCGCCGCGCGAGCCGAACGTCGCGATCATGACGCCCGGCATTTACAACTCGGCCTACTACGAACACTCATTTCTCGCCGACAAGCTCGGCGTGGAGCTGGTCGAGGGTCGCGATCTCTTCGTGAAGGGCAACATCGTTTACATGCGCACAACCGAAGGGCCAAAGCGCGTGGACGTGCTCTACCGGCGTGTGGACGACGACTTCATCGATCCGCTGGTCTTCCGCCCCGACTCGATCCTCGGCGTGCCGGGACTCATGAGCGCCTATCAGGCCGGCAACATCACGATTGCCAACGCGGTTGGCACCGGCATCGCCGATGACAAGGCGGTCTACAGCTACGTCCCCGAGATGATCAAATTCTATCTCGGGCAGGAACCGCTCCTGAACAACGTGCCGACCTGGCGCTGCCGCGAGGAAGAGCACCTGAAATATGTGCTTGATCATCTGCCTGAGCTGGTCGTGAAGGAAGTTCACGGCTCCGGCGGCTACGGCATGCTGATCGGACCCGCCGCCGACAAGGCGACGCTCGACAAATTTCGCGCCAAGCTAAAACACGACCCGTCGAATTTCATCGCGCAGCCGACGCTCGCGCTCTCCACCTGCCCCACGCTCGTCGACGCGGGCATCGCACCGCGTCACGTCGACCTACGCCCGTTCATTCTCACCGGCCGCGATCGCGTGCGCATCGTGCCGGGCGGCCTCACTCGCGTCGCGCTGAAGGAAGGCTCGCTCGTCGTGAATTCAAGCCAGGGCGGCGGCATCAAGGACACCTGGGTACTCGACGGATAATGCTCTCCCGCACCGCAGACAATCTCTTCTGGCTCGCGCGCTTTATGGAGCGCGCGGACTGCGTCGCGCGTATCATCGACGCGGCACAACGTCTCGCCACCATGCCGCGCGGCACCGGGCCGGGCACCAACGAATGGGAGTCGGCGGTCGCGACGGCGGGCTGCGTCGAGGCCTTCAAAGCGAAATACGACGGCGCGAATATCCGCTCCGTTACCGAATTCCTCGCTTTCTCGCCCGACAATCCCGCCTCGATCCGCAACTGCGTCGAGATCGCGCGCACGAACGCGCGCGCTGTGCGCACCGCCCTCACCGGCGAAATGTGGGATGCGATCAACAGCGCCTGGTACGAGGTGCGCACCTTCGATCCCGACAAGACACATGGCGAGGAACTCGCCCGTTTTCTGTCGCTCGTGAAGGAGTCCGCGCTCCGCTTTGACGGCGCCGCCTTCCGAACGATGCTGCGGAACGACGCCTACTGGTTCTCGCGGCTCGGAATCCTGATCGAGCGCGCCGACGCCACCGCGCGCATTCTCGACGTGAAATATCATGTGCTCCTGCCCGAGCAGGCCCAGGTCGGCGGACCGCTCGACTATTTCCAGTGGGTGTCAATCCTGCGCTCCGTCTCCGCGCGCGCGAGCTATCATTGGGTCTATCGCGACAGCGTGAAGCCCTGGCTCATCGCCGACCTGCTGATCCTGAACCGCCAAATGCCGCGCTCGCTCGCGAGCTGCTACGAAAATCTGAGCCGGTATCTCGACGATCTCGCGCAGTTCTATGGCCGCCAGGGCAACTCCCAGCGCCTCGCCCGCGCCATGCTGACCAAGCTCGAAAACGCTTCGATGGAAGAGATTTTCCAGTCCGGCCTGCATGAATTCATCGGCCAGTTCATCGCCGAGAACAGCAAGCTCGGCGGCGCCATCGCCGAGCAATATCTCGTCTGACTTTGCCCGAGTTCCCACCTATATATTCCGTATGCGAATCCGCGTCCGCCACGAAACAGTCTATCGCTACGCGACGCCTGCGAAGTCGGCGATCGAGCTGTTGCGCCTGACCCCGCGCAATCACGACAGCCAGTTTATCGTGCGCTGGAGAATCGACGTCTCGGAAGATTGCCGGCTCGAACAACACGAAGACGCATTCGGCAATTTTACCCACAGCTTCACAGCGGACGGCCCCCTTTCCGAACTGCGCGTCGGCGTCGAAGGCGAAGTGGAAACGCGGGATACCGCCGGTGTCATTCGCGGCACGCTTGAGCGCTTCCCGCCTTCCCTCTTCCTGCGCGAGACGGATCTTACCAAGGCAGACGACGCGATCATCGGCTTTGCCGACGACGCGGCACGCTCAGCCGACGATGAACTGGGCCGACTGCATGCGTTGCAGGCACGCATCTTCGAGGCATTTACTTTCGACCCCGATCCAACCAATACGGGAACGTCGGCGTCGCAAGCCTTCGGGCTAAAGCGCGGCGTCTGTCAGGACTACGCGCATGTCTTCATCGCAAGTGCGCGGCATCTCGGAACTCCCGCGCGTTATATCGGTGGGCACTTTTTGCGGAACGACGGCGTTACCGCGCAGGAGGCCGGGCACGCATGGGCAGAGGCCTATGTGACCGATCTCGGCTGGGTCGCCTTCGATCCCACAAACGGCATGTGCACGACCGACTCCCACATCCGCGTCGCCGTCGGCCTCGACTATCTGGGTGCTGCACCCATTCGCGGCACGCGTACGGGCGGCGCAGGCGAAACGCTCGCCGTCACGGTGCATGTCGACCAGGCGGGCCGTCAGGCGCAGAACTGAGGCATGCTACGGTTTGACCTGCTTGCCGCAGATGCTTGCGGCGATAGACTGCGCCCCTCTTGAAAGCCGGATTCGACCTCGATGACCTATTGCTGCGGCATCCTCGTGCGCGAAGGCCTCGTGATGATCGCCGACACACGCACCAATGCCGGCCTCGATAACGTGTCGAGCTTCCGCAAGCTGCATGTGATCGAGGAAGCCGGCCAGCGCGTGATGGCACTCGCGACCGCCGGCAACCTCTCACTTTCGCAGTCGGTCGTGAGCCTCCTGAACGAAGGCATCGAGAATCCCGAGACCGGCGAGCGTGAAACGCTCGGCAATGCACCGTCGATGTTTCAGGCGGCGCAGCGCGTCGGCCGCGCCGTCCGCATCATCCATCAGATGGACGCCGCCGCATTGAGAGAATCCGAACTTGAGTTCGACGTCTCATTTTTGTTCGGCGGACAACTCAAGGGCGACCGCTTGCGCCTCTTCATGATTTATTCGGCAGGAAATTTTATCGAGTGCACCGTCGACACGCCATTTCTGCAGATCGGCGAGCACAAATATGGAAAGCCGATCATCGACCGCGCGGTGAAGTTCGACACCGATATCCATGATGCGCTGAAGATCGGTCTGATTTCGATGGACTCGACCATGCGATCGAATCTCGGAGTCGGGATGCCGATCGATCTCGCGGTCATCAGGCGAGATTCGATTCACGCGGAACTGAACTACCGCATCGAACCGGGAGATCCTTACTTCACCGACCTGCGCGAGCGCTGGTCCGACGCGCTCAGGCGCGCGCACATGGCCATTCCGCGCCCGCCTTATGTCAACAGCAAGCCGGCGAAATAATCTTACAGGGGGAGTACTTCAGATGACATCGCAGAAGGTCGCAATGGTCACGGGCGGCGGCACGGGCATCGGCCGCTCATCGGCGCTCGCGCTCGCGAAGAACGGCTACTCGGTCGTGATCACCGGCCGCCGCAAGGAGCCGCTCGACCAGACCGCCGCCGACATCGAGAAGCTTGGCGTGAAAGCGCTGGCCGTCATCGCCGACGTCGGCAAGCCCGCGGACGTCGACATGCTGTTCGCCAAGGCCAAGCAGACCTTCGGCCGCCTCGACGTGCTCTTCAACAACGCCGGCATGAGCGCGCCCGGTGTACCACTCGAGGACCTCCCCTTCGAGACCTGGAAGGCCGTCGTCGACGTGAACCTCACCGGCGTCTTTCTCTGCACGCAGGCCGCCTTCCGCATCATGAAGGATCAGGACCCGCGCGGCGGCCGTATCATCAACAACGGCTCGATCTCCGCGCACGCGCCACGCCCGAATTCGATTGCCTACACCTCGACGAAACACGCCGTTACCGGCCTTACCAAGACGACTTCGCTCGACGGGCGTCAATACAACATCGCCTGCGGGCAGATCGACATTGGCAATGCGGTAACCGAACTCGCCGCGCGCATGGCGAAGGGCGTCCCGCAGGCCGACGGCTCGATCAAGGCGGAAGCGATGATGGACGTCAACCACGTCGGCCAGTCGGTCGCCTTCATGGCGAGCATGCCGCTCGAGTCGAACGTCCTCTTCCTCACGGTGATGGCGACCAAGATGCCGTTTGTGGGACGCGGCTAATAAATCACAGCGCGTTATCCTTCGAGGCTCGCTACGCTCGCACCTCAGGATAACGCGCCTGTCCGTACTATTTCCATACTTCGTCTGCGATCTGCACGACATGCCGGAGCTTCGCCCATTGCTCGTCCTCGCTGAGGAGATTGCCCTCCTCGGTCGAGGCGAAGCCGCATTGCGGCGACAGGCATAGCCGGTCGAGATCGACAAACTTCGCCGCCTCGTCGATCCGGCGCTTGATCTCGTCCTTCGATTCAAGCTGCGGGAATTTCGACGTGATGAGCCCGAGCACAACTGTCTTGTGCTTGGGCAGGAAACGCAGCGGCTCGAACCCGCCCGCGCGCTCCGTGTCGTATTCCATGAAGTAGCCATGCACGTTGATGCGGTCGACCAGCACCTCGGCAATCGGTTCGTAGCCGCCCGCTCCGACAAACGTGGAGCGAAAATTTCCGCGGCAGAGATGCATCGTGACCGTCATATCCTCCGGCAGGTCGCGCAGCGCCATGTTGATGACGCCCGCTTCCAAATTCGGAATTTTGTCGGGATCGTCGCCTCGCGCCACAATCCCCTTTCGATATTCGGGATCGCAGAGGAGCACGAGAAAGACTTCGTCGAGCTGAAGGTAGCGGCAACCAGCGTCGTAAAAGGCCCGGATCGCCTTGCGATACGTCTCGCCGAGATCGGCGAAGAACGTGTAGAGATCAGGATAGGCGTGCTCATCCACCGCCTCCCGCGCCGCCGCGCGCGCATAGAGCGCACTCGGGCTCGGAATGGTCATCTTCGGCGTCGCCTTGGTCGTCGCCTTCAGAAACTTGAAGTGCTCGATCATCGGGTGGCCGCTGAAGCCGAGCTTGCCAGCCGTGCGCACACCCTTTGGCTTCGTCTGCACGCCCTGAAATTGCGCTCCAACTTTCATCTCATAGGCTTCCGTACCCACGAGGTGTTCGAGAAAATCGAGATGCCACCAAGCGCGGCGGAATTCGCCGTCTGTGATCGAGCGAAGTCCAATTTCCTCCTGCTTACGGACAATCTTCGCGATCTCGTCGTCCTCGACGGCCTTCAACTCGTCCGCGCCGATTTCACCGCGCGCCCGCTTCGCCCGCGCCTCTTTCAAAGGCCCGGTCCTCAGAATGCTGCCGACATGATCGGCGCGAAACGGCGGTGTCTTGCGTTGCATCGTCTTCCCGCTTTCCTAGCCGAGCACGGTTACTTTTATTTTTGTCCCCGCCCGCACCGGCTTCAGGGCGCGCACGTCGCCGAGCGCCTTCGCCCACACATTGCAGGGCGACGCGAGGCGAATCTCATCCTCCTTCGAGATCGGTGTACGGCCGAAGCCGATCGCGATGGCATTGCCGTCGGGCCAGTAAGCGATCTCGCCGGGCTCAACCACGGCCTTCGCCTGCGGTTCGCGCTTCACTTCGACCGGAATGTCGAAATAGACTTCCTCGCCCCAGGTAAGCGCACGGCCCTCAATGGGCAACGCCGCGGCAATCGCCTTCGCCGTGGGCGTGTCGAGCAGTTCCGCATCCAGCTGGATCGAGCCGAAATCGAATCGAATATGCATTACCTCCCCCGCCGGTAGGCAAATTGCCATGGCTTGCTACGAAAGGCCAAACCTGCGCTTCAAAACCGACGGACGTGGTAGATTCCTGTCCATTAACAAACGCGATTCGGCGGGAGCCGGACATGCAGCAAGAGCGCCGCAAATGGCCGCGCAAGAAGAGCTTTCTGAAAGGGACGGTGTTTTATAACCACCGTCATTCCAGCATCGAATGCACCATTCGAGACTTCACCGACTACGGTTGCCGCCTGCAATTCGTGGCGCCGGTGACGCTACCTGAATCGGTGGAACTGGAAATTCCCGCTCGCGAGCAGATCCTCACCGCGCACATTCGCTGGCGCAAAGACGACGAGGTCGGCGTTAGCCTGGATGAGGCCTATGCTCAGGGCGGACCCGAGCTCGTCGGCGCTGGTGACGTCAGTCAGCGCGTGGCGGCGCTGGAACGCGAAATGACCAAGCTGCAACGGCTGGTCATGGATTTGCGCGCAGACCTCCGCCACATCCGCGGCGACAACTGACAACTACTGCAAGCGGAATTCCGCACCCACTTGGCGAAATTCCGACGGCTTGATCAGCCGCGAATGTACGACGGTGACCGAGTGCAGCGGTCCCTCGAGCTCGCGCCGCCAGAATTCCAGGAAGCGCGCCAGCGTCGGAAATTCCGGCCACAGGTCGTAATCCTGCCAAACGTAGGTTTGCAGCAGGCGCGGGTGATCGGGCAGCCGATACAGGATTTTTGCGGTGGTCAGGCCGTAGCCTTCGAGTTGCTTGCGGAATGCTTCGGACACCATGTGCGAATCCTCCTGGGCCTAGCCAACAGTCTTCGCCCCTGCCGGTTCCGCGGCAAGCCCAGAATGTGAATAAGCTGTTTGATTTCAAAGCATTAGCAGCAATTCACCATGTCTGCTGACAATCTCGTGGCACTCCCGAGACCTGAGTGCTAATAAATTTCCAGCGGCCTCTTGTGAGGCCCAAGCCGACGCCTATCTCGGCGTCAGGTGCGGCGCATCCGCCGCATCGTTTCGATTTTTGGAAATTCAAGGTTCTGGAGGAGTACTCATGCGATTCCGTCCACTGCATGACCGCGTTGTCGTGCGCCGCGTAACGTCCGACGACAAGACCGCGGGCGGCATCATCATCCCCGACACGGCCAAGGAAAAGCCGTCCGAGGGCGAAGTCATTGCCGTCGGCCCCGGCGGCCGCGACGAAGCCGGCAAACTCACCCCGCTCGACGTGAAGTCCGGCGACCGCATCCTCTTCGGCAAGTGGTCCGGCACCGAAGTAAAGATCGACGGCGAAGAGCTGCTCATCATGAAGGAGTCCGACATCCTCGGAGTCCTCGACAAGAAGGCGTCGGCCAAGAAGGCCGCCTGAACATATTCATCCTCGTCCTGAGGAGGCCGCGCAGCGGCCGTCTCGAAGGACGAGGGAAAGAGGCATCGGCCTCATCCTTCGAGACGCGGGCTGCGCCCGCTCCTCAGGATGAGGGTCTTAGTCCAAACGGAGCAAACTGAAATGGCTGCCAAGGAAGTCAAATTCGCCGTCGAGGCGCGCGACAAGATGTTGCGCGGCGTCGACACCCTCAACAACGCAGTGAAGGTCACGCTCGGCCCGAAGGGTCGCAACGTCGTCCTCGACAAGAGCTTCGGCGCTCCGCGCATCACCAAGGACGGTGTGACGGTTGCGAAGGAAATCGAACTCGAAGACAAGTTCGAAAACATGGGCGCGCAGATGGTGCGCGAGGTCGCCTCGCGGACCAACGACCAGGCCGGTGACGGCACCACGACGGCGACCGTTCTCGCCGCCGCGATCGTCAAGGAAGGCTGCAAGGCGGTTGCCGCGGGCATGAACCCGATGGATCTCCGCCGCGGCATCGACCTCGCGGTCGAAGCGGTCGTGGAGCACCTGAAGGCCAATTCGAAGAAGGTGACGTCGAACGAGGAGATCGCCCAGGTCGGCACGATTTCCGCCAACGGCGACCCTGAAATCGGCAAGTTCCTCTCCGATGCCATGAAGAAGGTCGGCAACGAGGGCGTCATCACGGTCGAGGAAGCGAAGTCGCTCGAGACCGAACTCGAAGTGGTCGAAGGCATGCAGTTCGACCGCGGCTACATCTCTCCGTACTTCGTCACGAACGCGGAAAAGATGCGCGTCGATATGGAAGACCCCTACATCCTCATCCAGGAAAAGAAGCTCTCGGGTCTGAACGAGATTCTGCCGCTCCTCGAGGCGGTGGTGCAGTCGGGCAAGCCGCTCCTGATCGTGGCCGAAGACGTGGAAGGCGAAGCGCTCGCCACCCTCGTCGTCAACAAGCTGCGCGGCGGCCTCAAGGTCGCGGCCGTGAAGGCTCCGGGCTTCGGCGATCGCCGCAAGGCCATGCTCGAGGACATCGCGATCCTCACGGGCGGCCAGGTCGTTTCCGAAGACCTCGGAATCAAGCTGGAGAGCGTCACGCTCGCCATGCTCGGCCGCGCCAAGAAGGTCGTGATCGAGAAGGAAAACACCACGATCGTCGACGGCGCCGGCAAGAAGAAGGACATCGAAGGCCGCGTCGCGCAGATCAAGCAGCAGATCGAGGAAACCACCTCGGACTACGACAAGGAAAAGCTGCAAGAGCGTCTCGCCAAGCTCGCGGGCGGCGTCGCGGTGATCCGCGTCGGCGGCGCGACCGAGATCGAGGTGAAGGAAAAGAAGGACCGCGTTGACGATGCGCTGCACGCGACCCGTGCGGCCGTCGAGGAAGGCATTCTTCCGGGCGGCGGCGTCGCGCTCCTGCGCGCCACCGAAGCCCTCAAGCGCCTGCGTCCGTCGAATGAGGACCAGAAGCACGGCGTCGAGATCGTCCGCAAGGCGATCCAGTCGCCCGCGCGCCAGATCGCCCTCAATGCGGGCGAGGACGGCTCCGTGATCGTCGGCAAGGTGCTCGAGAAGGACCAGTACAACTACGGCTTCGACGCCCAGAACGGCGAGTACGGCAATCTCGTCTCCAAGGGCATCATCGATCCGACCAAGGTTGTGCGTGCGGCCCTTCAGGGTGCGGCCTCGGTCGCCGGTCTCCTGATCACCACCGAAGCGATGGTCGCTGAGCTTCCGAAGAAGCAGGCTCCCGCTGCCGGCGGTGGCGGCGGCATGGGCGGCATGGGCGGAATGGATTTCTGATCCAGCACAGACTCACCGAAGCGTCGTCGGGCAAAGTCCGCGACGCTTCGGCAAACAAAACAAGGGCGCGGCCTCGGCCGCGCCCTTTTTCTCTCCCCGTGCGGCGGATCGTGCGGACGCGCGGCATGAGCGAGACTGGCAGCCTGTCCACGCCTGGAGGGTTCATGACCCGCTTTGTCGCCGCCGCTCTCGCCTTTGCCTTGATGATTGTTTTCGCCGCGACCGTTTCCGAAGCGAAAGAAAAGCAGAAGTCAAAGCCGAAGGGCGATCAGCAGGAATATCTGAAAGTCGAGATGAAGGACTCCTTCATCTCCGGCGTCTCGCGACAGAAGACGGACAAAAACAGGAGTCAGGACAAGCCGGGCAATACGCTTTCGCGTTAGTTTTATCGGCCGACGTCCTCCACCAGTCTCGAACGGTCACGGCTCTCGGCGCAAGTGCGCCTTGGCCGGGACGACGAGCTAGATCGTCAGCTTCCCTTCCTTCGCCGCCGCGAAGCGCTTGTTGACCTCGTCCCAGTTCACGACGTTCCACCATGCCTTGAGATAGTCCGGGCGGCGGTTCTGGTACTTCAGATAATAAGCGTGCTCCCACACGTCGTTGCCGAGCAGCGCCATCTGCCCGTCCATGATCGGCGTGTCCTGGTTCGGCTTCGGCACGAGCGCGAGCTTGCCGCCCTTGTCGACCGTCACGAACACCCAGCCCGATCCGAACACGCGGCCACCCGCGGCGTTGAACTGCTCCTGCAATTTCGCGTAGTCGCCGAAGCTCTCCTTGATCGCGACCGCTGCCGCACCCGAAGGCTCGCCGCCTGCTCCGCCCATGATCTGCCAGAACATGGTGTGGTTGGCGTGTCCGCCGCCATTGTTGCGCACGGCGGTGCGGATCGAATCCGGCACGCTGTTCAGATTGGCGAGCAGCTCATGCAGCGGCTTCTGGCCGAGGACGGCGTTGTCCTTCGCAGCCGCGTTCAGGTTGTTGACGTAAGCCGCGTGATGGCGGCCGTGATGGATTTCCATCGTCATCTTGTCGATATGCGGCTCGTTCTTGTCGGCGGCATACGGCAGCGGCTCGAGCTTGAACGGGCCGCTCGCGGCTTGTGCAAATACATACGGACTGCGGACGCTGGCATAGGCGCCGACGGCGGCCGTGCCGACCAGCAGGGTACGTCGATTGAACATCAGCATGGGACTCTCCCGGCTTTCGGAGCCCACGCCGCGCGATTGCGGCGCCGGAGCTGCCGCCTCGCTCGGGCGGCAATACCATAAGTGCGGACACCCGCCGCCGGATGCCTCAGCGGCATCAAAATTTTCGCGATTGAGGCGCTGGGGCCCTGTTTCCGTTCACGAACGGCGCTATCTTCCCGTTATGGCTGCAAAATCCGGAACCATTCGCGTCGGCATCGGGGGCTGGACCTTCGAGCCCTGGCGCGGCGTCTTTTACCCGAAGGGCCTGCCCCACGCGCAGGAGCTGAAATATGCCGCCGAGCGGCTCACCTCGATCGAGGTCAACGGCACGTTCTACAGCACGCAATCGCCGAAAACCTACCGCAAATGGGCGAGTGAAGCCCCGGAAGGGTTCAAGTTCGCTTTGAAAGGCCCTCGCTATGCCGTCAACCGCCGCGTGCTCGCGGAGGCGGGTGACTCCATCAAACGCTTTTTGAATTCAGGCGTTACCGAACTTGGCGACAAGCTCGGGCCGATGCTCTGGCAATTCGCACCGACCAAGAAGTTCGACGAAGTCGATTTCGGAAAATTCCTTGAATTGCTCCCCGAAAAACTGGACGGACACGCTCTTCGGCACGTCGTCGAAGTGCGGGACGACAGTTTCTGCACGCCCGACTTCATCGCGCTCGTCCGCAAATTCAAGACGCCGGTCGTCTTCTCCGAACACGCGACCTACCCGGCGATCCCCGACATCGCGAGCGACTTCGTTTATCTGCGGCTACAAAAGGGCAAGGACTCGGTGAAGACCGGCTACCAGCCGAAAGCCCTCGACGCCTGGGCGAAGCGGCTTGAGAATTTCGCCAAGGGCTCTGTGCCCGCCGACCTCTCGCTCATCGACAAGACGAACAAGGCGCCCGCCAAGCCGCGCGACGTCTTCGCCTATGTCATCCATGAAGGGAAAGTCCGCGCGCCTGCCGCGGCCATGGCGCTGATCGAGCGGCTGAAGTGAAAAACGCCTCGCCCCTTTTCACCATCGGCTACGAAAAGTCCGCGCTGGCAGACCTCCTCCGCGCACTGAAGGAAGCGAAGGTCGAGCTTTTGATCGACACGCGCGCGGTCGCCGCTTCGCGACGCGCGGGCTTCTCGAAGAAGATGCTGGCGGCAAGCCTTGAAGACAAAGGCATCAAATATCTGCACTTGCAAAAGCTTGGCACGCCCGCTGACGGCCGCGAGGCCGCGCGCTCCGGCAACTACAAGAAGCTCTGGCAGATCTACGGCAAGCACATCAAAACGAAGGAAGCGCGCGAGCAACTTGATGCGTTAGAATACATGATCCGCGAAGGCCACCGCTTGTGCCTGCTCTGCTACGAGCGCGAGCCGACCGAGTGCCACCGCAGCAAGATCGCCGAGATCATGCTTGAGCGCACCGGTCGCAAGATCGAAAACCTCTTCATCGCCCCGTCCGGCCTTTGATTTTCATGGCCGCTTGACCGTCCCCTCCCGCGCCCGCGACAATTCGCGGAGACGCTGCGGATGCGGGGGCTTCCATGAATACTGTCGAGACGATCGCCTACACGGCGGCCACGGCCGGCATCATGCTCACCGTCGTCCAGTTCTGGATGAAGACCATGATCCCGCTGCGCTTCATGGGCATCGTCACCAACATCCTGTTCCTCATCTATTCCGGCCTCGTTTTCGTGTGGCCGACCTTCATCCTCAACTGCATCGTGCTGCCGCTCAACGCCTGGCGGTTGCATGAAATGCGCGAGCTGATCCGCAAGACGCAGGCCGCGAGCAAGAGCGACTTCGACATGAGCGCGCTTGCGCCCTTCATGTCCCATCGCTCGCTGAAAGCGCACGAGACGGTATTCAGCAAAGGCGAAGCGGCGGACGCGATGTATCTCGTGATCTCGGGCCGGCTGCACTTGCCGGAGACGCAAATCGAGTTCGGCCCCGGCGCCATGGTCGGCGAGCTTGGTCTGCTCGCGCCCGGCCGCACGCGCACGCAGTCGCTGGTCGCCATTGACGACGCGGAAGTACGCGTCCTGCCGTATGAGCGCTTCGAAGAGCTGTACTTCCAGAATCCGGAATTTGGCCTCGCCTTCCTCAAGCTCACGAGCCAACGGCTGTTCCAGAACATTTCAAAGCTTGAGCAGGAACTCGCCGACCGCACCAAGGAGGTGCATCGCCTGCGCGGCGCACAGCCGGCGTGAGCATTAACTCGTCATGCCCGCGCTTGTCGCGGGCATCCACGTCTAACGGTCTTTCAGCAGGAAAGGCGTAGATGGCCGGGAAGCCCGGCCATGACAATTTTCTAGTCCAGCGTGCGCCGGAAGCGCCGCACGGCAATCGACATCGCAATCAGCATCAGCACAAATAGCGCGATGGCGTCATAGTGCAGGTCGCCGAGCGTCGCGCCCTTCAGCATGATCGCGCGCACGATGCGGATGAAATGCGTGAGCGGCAATGCTTCCCCGATCCACTGCGCCCAGACCGGCATCCCTGCGAACGGAAACATGAAGCCCGACAGCAGGATGTTCGGGAGAAAGAACATCAGCGACATTTGCACGGCCTGCAACTGGTTCTGCGCGACCGTGGAAAACGTATAGCCGATCGAAAGATTGGCGGCGATGAAGAGCGTGGAGAGTACCGCAAGCAATGTCAGGCTTCCCAACACAGGAACGCCGAAGAGCGCGATGCCGAGCCCGATGATGAGCGCGGCCTGGATAAAGCCGACCATGATGTAGGGCACGATCTTGCCGAGCATGATCTCGATCGGCGTGATTGGCATGGCGAGCAGGTTTTCCATCGTGCCGCGCTCGATCTCGCGCGTCACGGAAAGCGCCGTGAAAATCAGCATCGTCATGGTCAGGATTGTGCCCACGAGCCCCGGCACGATGTTGAGCGAGCTGTCGCCGGCGGGGTTGTAGCGGGCATGCGTTCGAACCTCGAAGGGCGGCCCCTCAAACTCCGGCATCGCGCGCTCGTGCAGGAGTGCCGTGCGCGCGACCTGACTGAGCGCACTCAGGGCCGATCCCGCCGCCACCGGATCGGTCGCGTCCGCCGCCACCAGCAGCGCAGGCCGCTCGCCGCGCCGCACCGCGCGCTCGAAGCCGGCCGGAATTTCGACTGCGAACAATACCTGGCCCGAGCGGATCACCGCGTCGAATTCCTCGACCGTGCTGAGCCGGTGCGTGATGCGGAAATAGCGCGTGTTTTCGAGCGCCGCCACGATCGAGCGCCCGACGTCGCTCGTCTCCTGCAAGAGCACCGCCGTCGGCAGATTTCTGGGCGTCGTGTTGATCGCGTAGCCGAACAGCACGAGCTGCATCAGCGGGATCATGATGATCATCGCGAATGATACGCGGTCGCGGCGGAGCTGGATGAACTCCTTGATCATCATCGCTCGCGTGCGAGTGCGGAAGCCAGCCGTGCCAAAACCGCGGAAGACACTCATTGGAAATTGTCCCGCGCCTTGCTCATCAGATCGATGAAGACATCTTCAAGCGACGCCTCCGAGCGCTCCCAGCGCAGGCCCGCGCGCTTGCGATAGGGCGAGATCGCCTCGTCCAACTCACGCTCTTTGCGTCCCGAGATATGCAGGCTTGCGCCGAACGGCGCCACCATATCGACCCCCGGACGGCCTTCCAGTTCAGCTTGTAGCTTCGAGAGTCCTGCGCCACTTACCGTGTAGGTGATGAGACCCGCCTGCTCGATCACCTGCTCGACCGTGCCGTGCGTGAGCAGCTCGCCATAGGCGATATACGCGATCTCATGACAGCGTTCGGCCTCGTCCATGTAGTGCGTCGAGACGAGCGCAGTCAGCCCCTCCGCGGCGAGCGCGTGTATTTCGTTCCAGAACTCGCGCCGCGCCTTCGGATCGACGCCGGCGGTCGGCTCGTCAAGCAGCAGCAGTTGCGGCCCCGGCAGCGTGCAGGCGCCCAGCGCCAGCCGCTGCTTCCACCCGCCGGAGAGTTCACCCGCGAGTTGCTCCTCGCGCCCGTCGAGCCCAAGCCGCTTGATCATGTCGCGCGCCGCCTGCGGCGGATCTGGTAACGCATAGAGCCGCGCGACGAATTCGAGGTTCTCGCGGACGGAGAGATCCTGATAGAGGCTGAAACGCTGCGTCATGTAACCGACGCGCCGCTTGATCGCGTCGGCTTCCGTGCGGATGTTGAAGCCGAGGCATGTTCCCTCGCCTTCGTCCGGCGTAAGCAGCCCGCACAGCATGCGGATCGTCGTTGTCTTGCCGGAGCCGTTGGGCCCGAGAAAGCCGTAGATCGTTCCGCGCGGCACGCTCATCGACAGATTGTTCACGACCGTGCGCCCGTCGAAGCGCTTGGTCAGGCCGTGAACATCGATGGCCGTCTCAGACGCGGCGGCCATCACTTCGTCTCCGCGCGCAACGTCACCGACACAGGCTGACCGACGCGCAGTCCCTCAGGCTTCTCCGGTAGCGCCTCGACGAGGAATACGAGCTTGCCGCGCTCTTCCTCGCTGAAAATCACCGGCGGCGTGAATTCAGCCGAACTTGCGATGAAGCTGATGCGCGCCGCGATCCCGGAAGCACAACCGTCGCAGGTCACACTGACCGTATCGCCGAGCGAGATCGCCGGCAGCACGGCCTGCTGCACGAAGAAGCGCACCTTCACATTGCCCGGCGGCAGAATGGAGAGCACCGCCTTGCCCGCCGGCACCATCTCGCCCGGCCGGTAGTAAATCTGCTGCACCGCTCCCGTGACGGGACTCGACAGTTCGCGGCGGGTGAGACGCGTGCGCGCCGCCTTCGCCCGCGCGTCGGCTTCGCGCAGGTTTGCCTGCGCATCGTCGAACGCTTTCTGGCTGCCGGAACCGGATTTCAACAACTGCTGCGCGCGCTCGAAGGTGCTCTGCGAATTCGCGAGCGCCGCTTCCGCGACGCGCAGGTCGGCCTGCTGCAATTCCGCATCGATGGAGAAGAGCGGCGCGTCGGCTTTCACCGCGTCACCCTCGCGCACCCGCATCTTCTCGACGCGTCCCGCTTCGTCCGGCCCGACGAAGACGAACACGCCCTCGATCCAGCCCTGATACGCATTCTCGCGCCCGTTGCCGCAAGCGGTGAGCATGAACGCAAGAACGACAAAAAGAACTCCGCGCGACACGCCCTTCATGGCGTCCTCCGCTCGATGGCTTTGAACAAGAGATTGAAATGCGCCCGCAACAACGCCTCGGCATCGAGCGGTTCGTATTTGTCGAACAGCCCGTCCCACACGACCGCAACGAGGCCCGGCGCGATGAGAAGCTGCGGAAATTTTTCGAGCGTGTCGTCCTCGATCTCGCCGCGTTCGATGCCCTTGCGCACGAGCGCCCGCACGGCCGCGAAGGCGCGCTTCGGCACTTCCTCGTAGTAAAATTTTGCGATCTTCGGAAAGCGCGGTCCTTCCGAGAGCATTAGCCGCACGATGTCCTTACGCCGTGTGCCAAGCACTTCCCGCGTGAAGGCGCTGGCGAGCCGGTCGCAGACCGCGCGTAACGGCAGATCGACCGAATGCGCCGTCTCGATGATCGACACGACCGGACTGAGCGCCGCGCGGATCAGTTCCTGAAAGAGCGCTTCCTTGTCGCTGAAATAGAGATAGATTGTCCCCTTCGCGATACCGGCACGGCGCGCCACGTCGTCGAGCCGCGCGCCTTCAAAGCCGCGCTCCGCGAATTCATCGAGCGCAGCCGCCAGGATCGCTTCGCGCCTCGCCGCGCGCCGTTCCGCCCATTTTTCCTTCGCGCCCTTGCGTGGCGCGGCACGGGCGCGCGCAGGCCGGGCGCTCCGTACCGGCGCCTTTTCCTTCGACGTTTTTTTGACTTTGGACGGCATGGCTTGCTGCAAATTTAATGACTGACTAGTCAGTCATTATTACCAACAAGCGAAGACCGGCGCAAGCCGGCCAGAGGCGGGGCCTCAAGCCATTGAATAAACGTCAGAAAAAGCGGCGGCGAGTCACTCGGCGGGTTGCACGCGCGGCGCGCCCTGACTTTCCGCACGATTGGCGAGTGCCGCCACGATTCCCGCCGCGATCAGGAATACGACGGCGCAGATCGCCGTGACGCCAAGCACGAGGAAAAAGCCCCCTCGCCCATGGAGCGCGGCGATGATGCCAATGGCCGCGCCGCTCGAAATAAACGCGAGGAAGAAGCGCACGGAATAAACGCGCCCGCGCCAGGCATCCGCCGTGTAGCGCGCAATCACGACGTCGGCGACCGTGACCTGCGCATAGATGCCGGCAATTGCAAAAGCGAGCGCGACGAGCAGCGCATAACCGCCCGCGTACATCGACCACACGACGCCGATGAGCTGCACGACGCCGATCGCGACGAACAGGAGATGCGGGGGGAATTTCGACACGAGACGCCCGACCGTAAGCTGCGCGATGCCCCCAACGAGCAGCACCGCCGTCGCCACAGAACCGATCATTACCAGCGGGATATTCTCGGCGAAGCGCTCATCGACGACCTTTGGGATCGCGACCGTCACGATGTTGAAGATCAGTCCCGCCGAGAACGAAACGAACGCGAAGGCGATGAAAATCGCAACCGCCACAGCGAAAGTGAGCGGCATTTCCGCCGTGCGCGCGCGGTCGGCAGCCCTGTCGCCGACCTCCGACGTCATCCAGAGATAAACGAAGCCCGCCACCGCGCATGCGAGCGCGGGCACGGCAAAGGCCCAACGCCAGCCTATGGCCGCTGCGATTACAGCGGTCAGCCCCGGCGCGGCGGCCACGCCGAGGTTACCGAACACGCCATTTCTCGCGAGATCCCGCCCGCGATCGGTCGCATGCGAGATCAGCTTCGGCATACCGATCGGATGGTAGATCGCCGCGAAGATGCCGAGCACAAAGAGCGCCACCGCCAGCATGATCATGTTCGGCGCGAGCGCGGCGCCCGCGAGCGACACCGCGCAGCCGAAAAAGAAAATCACGATCAGCTTGCGGCGGCTCCAGTGATCGCCGAGCCAGCCCCAGGGCAACGAGAACAGCCCGAAGGCCACGAAGCACGCGGTCGACAGCAGGATCAGCTCGGCGTAGCTGCGGCCGAGCTCCGTCTCGAGCCCGATCACGACGGTCGGGAAGATCAGCAGCACATAGTGGTCGAGAAAGTGCGCCGTGTTGATGAAGGCGATCTGGCGCCTGGACTCGTCCATGAACCGCGACTCCTGATGGCGCGTGACTATAACGGTGCGGCGGCCCCCCGGGCTCTCCTGAATTCGCAGATCGGTCATGCCCTTGGGCCGGATTCCGGCCCCCATTCTCGACCCATTTACCGCTACTTTTGATTGCGCAATACTACCTAAGATTGCTGGCGACAGGGAATGTAACCGGGAAAATTGCAACCGACTGCCGCAACCGGATCGAGAACGGCAGCAAACACGCCTTTGGGGGCGGAGATGAGGGTACGGGGAAGCCGCAAATTTGCGGCGGGTACGGCTTTGGCCGGCGCCCTCCTGTGCGTGCCCGCCCTGGCGGCCGACAGTTCCATTCGCCTCGACGACCGCTGGCAAAGCCACCCGCTGCGCGACCGCGTGTTCTTTTTCGCGGGCGCCGATGTTGCGAGCGATTCCGCGTACGGCTGGAGCGGCGTTGTCGCGTCACCCCTTGGACTGCTCGACGAAGATGGATGGCGAGTGCGCGTCGCCGGAGGAGCGGGTCGCTATCGTTACACCACTGGCAACGTCGCCGGCGGCGTCAACGAAGCCAGCATCATGTCCGGCGAGTTGATGGCGGGCTATCGTTTCTCAAGTGGCAGCGGTTCTGTGACGCTCTATGCCGGCGCTCATGTTGAAAACAAGAACCTCGCTGCACCCGATCCCGGTCACCCGGCGCAGGGCACCGAAGCCGGCATCAAGGTCGCGGCGGAATTCTACCGCCGCTTCACACCAAACCTCTTCGCCCTCGCCTCGGCCTCCGCATCGAGCGTGCATGACAGCTATCAGGTGCGGGCGGCACTCGCCTACGAGATATCGGCAACCGTCGCTTTCGGTGCCGAGGCCGCGATCAATAGCGACGAACGCTACGATGAATCGCGCGCCGGACTTTTGGTGCAAACCACCTTCGGCCGCACGTCGTTTTCGTTCTCCGGCGGGATCCTGTCGAACTCCGACAAGGGCGACGGTCTCTACGGCACGCTTTCGGTTTACGCCGTCTATTAGCCTCGACCGATGAACGACGGCTGATGGTTCGGCAGGATCGTCGCGTCGAACAGATTCACTTCCGGCGGCAGCGTGCACATAAGCAGCACAACGCGTGCGACGTGCTCGGGCGACATCAGATATTCCTGCGGCGTCGCGCCCGCGCCTGGCGCGCGGCCTTGCGTGAAGCCGGTCGCCGCAGCGCCGGGATGCACGATGGACGCCACGACGCCATACGCCCGTCCGTCGACCGTGAGCGATCGTGTGAGCCCTTCCAGCGCCGCCTTGGTCGCATTGTAACCGATCGCGTTCGTGCGCGCGGACCAGGCGGAGATGCTGCCCATATTGACAATGCGTCCGCCGCCCTGCCCCTTCATGACCTTGAGCGCTTCGCGGCTGCACAGGAACACTGCCGTCAGGTTAAGGTCGACAATCGCCTGCCAGTCGGCGAGCGACATTTCGTCGGTCGGCTTGAAATTCGGCACGCCCGCATTATTGACGAGGATATCCACGCGCCCGAACGCGGCATGCGCTTTCTTGAACAAGGCGACCACATCGGCTTCTTTCGTCACATCCGTCGGCACCGCAAGCGCCGCACCGCCGCTTCTTTTGATGTCGGCCCCGATCTGATCGAGCATGTCCTTGCGCCGCGCGGCGAGCACAACCTTCGCACCCTCGCCCGCAAGCTTCTCCGCGATGCCCCGCCCGAGACCGCTGCTCGCACCTGTGACAATCGCAACCCGGCCTTCCAGTTCTTTCATTGCCACTCCTTTCACGCCTTCGCGTGTTCTCGCGCCTTCCGCAACGCTTCCGGCGTGTCGATATCATGAAACGCGGCCTCATCCTCGACCGGCACTTCGACGACCGCTTCGTTGTGCTGCGCGATGAGATGGCGCGCGCCGATATCGCCCTCGATATGAGCAAGCTCCTCGAAGAACCGCCGCGACCAGATCACAGGGTTGCCCCGCCGCCCCTCGCGCGTCGGCACGGCGATCAGCGCCCCGCGCGCCGGATCGAGCGCCGCGATCAGCCGGTCGATCAACGCGGCATTCACGTCAGGCATATCGCCGAGCACGACTACGACCGCGTCGGAATCCGCCGGCAGCGACTGGATGCCCGCTTTCAGGGAGGTGGAAAGGCCTTCGGCGTAGCCGGGATTGTAAACGCGCTGCACGTCCAGCCCCGTGAGCGACGCGGCCACACGCTCGGACTCGTGCCCGGTCACAACAACGATCGGCCTGGCTTGCGACGCGGCTGCAGCTTCGGCCGCCTTGCGCACGATGGCCTTGCCTCGAATTTCCTCGAGCAACTTGTTCGGCCCGCCCATGCGCGTGCCGCGCCCGGCGGCAAGCAGAATCGCCGCGACCTTGCGCGGTTTCTCGGCAGACACCGCATCCTCGCGCGGCTGCGGCCGCGTGACGATTTCCATCAGCAGCCCGCCGACGCCCAGCCCGATGATATCCTCGCGCTGCACCTTGAGGCCCGCGAGCATCCGGGCGAGCAACCAGTCGAAGCCGTTTTCTTTTGGACTGCGGGCGCAACCGGGTGCGCCGATGACCGGCGTCGATCCGACCGAACCGACCAGCATCAGGTTGCCCGGATCGACCGGCATGCCGAAATGTTCGATCTCGCCGCCTGCATCGACGAGCGCCGCCGGGATCACGTCGCGCCGGTCGGCAATCGCCGAAGCGCCGAACACAATCACGATCTCCGCCCCACCCTTCAGGGCCTGCGCGATGGCGATCTTTAATCTGGCCGCGTCGTGCGGCACGCGCTCGTCGGAGACGATCTCCGCGCCGGCAGGTTTCAGCCGCTCTGCCGTTACGCGCACGGTCTTCTCGATCACTTTCGGCGCGAGCCCCGGCAGCTCGGTGGAGATCAGCGCAACCCGATTCACACGGTAGGGCGCGACCGAAACCGCCCGCTTCGCCGCCGCGACCGCACGTTCATGCACCTCGCCCGAAACGGCGAACGGGATAATCTTCACCGTCGCGATCATCTCGCCCTGCTGAACCGGCCTGTACTCCGGCAGCGTCGCGAGCGTCACACTCTCATCGATACGATTCAGTGCATCGACCGCCACACGATCGATCAGGAGAACGCCCGCCGTCTCTGCGTAAATATTCGCGCGGCCGGTGAAGGCGCGCTCGACCGTCACATGTTCGCCCGCGATCTTGTCGGCGAGCATGGCGGCGGCCTTATCCTCGCTCACATCGCCCGGCTCAAGCCGTGCAACAACGATCTCGTGGATCTTCGCACGCTCCAGCGCCGCGATATCGGCATCCGTGATCTTCGTCCCCTTTTTCACGAGCCGCTCGGGCGTGCGCACCGAATGCACGGCCACGGCGCCAAGTGCCTCGCGCGGCGGAATGGGACCGAACTTCACGGTTTCGCCTCCGGCCCGCGCCGCAGCCGCAGCGTGATCTGCGCCAGGATTGCGAGCGCAATCTCCGGCGGGCTGGCAGCTCCGATATCGAGGCCGATCGGCGCATGGATACGCGCGATCGCCTCGTCCGAAACGCCGCGCTTCTTCAGGCTCTCGACCCGCCGTCCGTGCGTTTTCCGGGATCCAAGCGCGCCGACGTAGAAACAGCCCGACGCGAGTGCGGCTTCGAGCGCCGGATCGTCGACTTTCGGATCGTGGGTGAGCGCGACGAATGCCGTCCAGTTGTCGAGCCCGACTTTCGGCAACGCATCGTTCGGCCACTCGGCCAGCAGCTTCACGCCGGGAAACCGCTCGGGTGTCGCGAAAGCCGTGCGCGGGTCGATGATCGTGACGTCGAAGCCCACGAGCGTCGCCATCGGTACCAGCGCCTGGCTGATATGAACCGCGCCGGTCACAACAATGCGCGGCGGCGGCAAATGAATTTCAAGGAAATAGCGGCCGGAAGCCGTCTCGATAGTCCCGCTCTTACCGGATCGAAGCTGCGGCAGGACCGCGTCGGCCAGCGCATCGCGTGGAATATCGGCTTCGCGCACCAGACGCTGGCTGCTCCCGTCGAGAGCAGTCACGAGCACCGCCGCGCGCCGGGCGGCACGCTCGGCATTCATCGCCGTGAGCAGGTCAAGACGCATGCAGGAAGTCTAGTTCATCCCGGGCAAAGCACGAAAGCGCAAGCCGCGCAGGACTAGTCGACCTTCTCGACATAGACGCGAATATTGCCGCCACAGGAGAGCCCCGCGCGCCACGCCGTCTCGTCCGCCACGCCGAATTCCAGCATCTTCGGCTTGCCGCTTTCGATCACGTCGCCGGCCGCGGCGATCACGTCGCCCTCAACGCAGCCACCCGATACCGAGCCGAGAAAGTTCTGTTCGCCATCGACGATCAGATGGCTGCCCACCGGACGCGGCGCCGAGCCCCAGGTCTCCACGACAGTCGCAATCGCGACCGTACGCCCTTCCTTGCGCCAGCGTTCGGCCGTTGCCAGCACGTCTTCGTCGCGCACGCTCATGGAATCCTCCGGGCTCTCGGAGACTATGTAGGCCGGACCGGCCGCACGTCTAGGCCGCCGTCTGCACCGCCCGCTTTGCCATCACACTGATGAGATGCGCACGGTAATCGGCCGCTGCGTGGATGTCGGACACGAGATCGGACGCATCGACGCGGATGCCCTCCACCGCGCTCGGGTCGAACTTCTTGGTGAGCGCCGCTTCCATCGCCGGCACGCGGAATACACCGCTCTGGCCCGCACCCGTCACAACGACACGCGCCTCGCCCTGCCGTTCGGCCACGAACACGCCAACGATCGCGTAGCGCGATGCCGGGTTGCGGAACTTCGCGTAGCCCGCCCGCCCCGGCGCGGTGAAGACCACGCGCAAAATCAACTCCTCCGGCTCAAGCGCCGTCTCAAACAGGCCGGTAAAGAAATCGCCGGCCGCGATCTCGCGCTTGTTGGTGACGATCGTCGCACCGAGCGCAAGGCACGCGGCCGGATAATCCGCCGCCGGATCGTTGTTCGCAATCGAACCGCCAATCGTTCCGCGGTTGCGCACCGCGGGGTCGCCGATCCCGCTGGCGAGCGACGCGAGCGCGGGCAATGACTCTTTCACTTCGGTCGAGTTCGCGACCTGCGCGTGGGTCGCAAGCGCGCCGATGGTGAGCGTACCCCCGCGCAGCGTCGTGCCGCCGGCCTTCCCCATCACGAGGCTGCCGCCCTTATGGTCGATGGAAGAGAGGCCGGTCACGCCGCCAAGATCGACAACATGCTTCGGCGCCGCGAGACGCTGCTTCATGGTCGGGAGCAGCGTCTGCCCGCCGGCGAGCAACTTCGACTCGTCGGTCTTCAGAAACCGGAGCGCCTCGTCCACCGTGGTCGGGCGGTGAAATTCGAAATTATACATATCGCTTTCCTCGCCCTATTTCGCTTTTGCGATTGAATCGACGGCGCGCCGAGCAAGCACGCCGACGAGATGCGCGCGGTACGCCGCGCTGCCATGGATATCGGAGATGAGCGTCGATGGGTCGATCTTGATGCCGTCGACGGATTTGGCCGAAAATTTGCGCGCAAGCGCACGTTCCATCGCGGGCACGCGGAACACGCCGCCCTCTCCTGCCCCGGTTACGGCGATACGCACGCCCTCGGTGTCCTTCGCGACGAAGACGCCGACGAGCGCATATCGGGAAGCCGGATTCGGAAACTTAAGATACGCGGCCTTCGCTGGAACCAGGAAGCTCACGCGCTTCACGATTTCGTCCATGCCGAGGGCGGTGTCGAACAGGCCGGTGAAGAAATCGTCCGCACCGATTTCGCGCTTGTTGGTGATGATCGTTGCGTCGAGTGCAAGGCACGCCGCCGGATAGTCCGCCGACGGATCGTTGTTCGCAATCGAGCCGCCGATCGTGCCGCGGTTACGCACCGCCGGGTCGCCGATTCCTTCCGCGAGCATACCCAGCGCCGGGATCGCCTTATTGACGACGCTTGAGCCCGCGACTTCGGCGTGGCGCGTCATCGCGCCGACCACGAGATTGCGACCCTTGCGTTCAATGCCGGTAAGTCCCGACACGCCGGAGAGATCAACGAGATGCTTCGGATTAGCGAGGCGCTGCTTCAACGTCGGAATGAGCGTTTGCCCGCCCGCGAGCAGCTTCGCCTCGTCGGCTTTCAGATAGCCTTCGGCGCTCGCGAGATCGGCCGGACGGTGAAAGCTGAAATCGTACATGCCAGTCCGTCAGGCAGCCCGCCGCTTGCCCTTCATGGCACGCGCACCGGCCGCGATTGACTTCACAATGTTATGGTAACCCGTGCAGCGGCAGAGGTTGCCCTCGAGCCCTTCGCGGATCGTGTGCTCGTCGAGTTCGCTCCCCTCGCGGTTCACGAGATCGACAGCTGTCATGATCATGCCCGGCGTGCAGAAACCGCATTGCAGTCCGTGATTCTCGCGGAAGGCCTCCTGCATCGGATGCAGCGTGCCGTCGGTCGCAAGCCCTTCGATTGTGACGACGCGCGCCCCGTCCGCCTGCACCGCCAGCATGGTGCAAGACTTCACCGCCTTGCCGTCGACATGCACGACGCACGCGCCACACTGACTCGTGTCGCAACCGACATGCGTGCCGGTGAGCTTCAACGTTTCGCGCAGCATGGTGACGAGTAGCGTACGCGACTCGATGTCGGCCGACACGGGCTTGCCGTTCACCGTCAGATTGACCTTGGGCATGCAATGAAATCCGGGTTGGAGGCGGCTTGAACTTGGAATTCGACCAAGTTCAAGCCAAGGAAGCCTTCCCGGTCAAGCCTTTAGCCGCCGCCGGCCCGATATCAGGACAGTTCGGCGGTAAAATTGGAGAAGAACTTGTCCGCAATCTTCCTGGCGCTGCCCGCCAGGAGCCGCTGGCCGAGTTGGGCAATCTTCCCACCCACATTGGCCTCGGCGTTATAGGTGAGCTTCGTCCCTTCCGGCACCTCGGTGAGCTGGACGCTGGCCCCGCCCTTGGCGAAGCCCGCGACCCCGCCTTCGCCTTCGCCCTCGATGCGGTAGCCGTTGGGCGGGTCGAGGTCCACAAGCCGGACCTTGCCTTTGAAGCGTGCGCTCACCGGACCGATGGTCATTTTCACGACGGCCGCGAACTCGCTGTCCGACGCCTTGGTCAGCTCCTCGCAGCCCGGAATGCACTTCTTCAGCACCTCGGCATCGTTGAGCGCCGCATAAACCGCCTTGCGGTCGCGCGGCAGGACATATTCGCCGGACATTTCGAGAGCCATGCGCGTCTCCTTTTCGCGCCTTCCTATAGCCGTCAGCGCCGCAATTTGCACGGACAGGCTTCCGGCAAGGGGCCTGCGAGCGTAGTGTCGTGCTCTCGCCCACGGCAGATTCCCGCATGACCGCACCCGATCCCGCTGGCTCCGCGCTGCTCGGCCCACTCTTCGCGACAGGCGAAATGCGAACGCTGTTTTCCGACCGCGCGGCTCTCACGCGCATGCTGAGGGTCGAGGCGGCGCTCGCCGAAGCCGAGAGCGCCGCCGGCGTCATCCCGCGCGGCGCGGCGGGTCCCATCGCGGCCGCCTGCAATCCCGACCGCTACGATATGGCAGCGCTTGGCGTTGCTGCTCCCGCGTCCGGCAATGTCGCGATCCCGCTGGTGAAGGCGTTGACGGCGGAAGTCGCACGCCGCGACAAGGAGGCCGCGCGCTTCGTGCATTGGGGCGCGACGAGCCAGGACATCATCGACACGGCCAACGCGTTGGCGATGCGCGACGGAGCGGCACTCATCGAGCGTGACCTCGACCGCGCGATCAAGGCCTTCGCGGCCCTTGCGCGCCGCCACCGCAAGAAGCCGATGGCCGGACGCACCTGGCTGCAACAGGCGCTCCCAATCACCTTCGGCCTCAAGGCCGCGCGTTATGCCGCGATGCTCGCGCGCGTGCGCACGCAACTCGACGAGGCCGCGAGCGCGGCGGCCGTCCTTCAGTTCGGCGGCGCGGCGGGCACGCTCGCTTCGCTCGGCGCGAAGGGGCCAGCGGTCACAAAGAAGCTCGCCGCGAGTCTCGATCTCGATCTGCCGGAGCTGCCGTGGCACGGCGAGCGCGACCGCATCGCGACCGTCGCGACCGCGCTCGGCATCGTGGTCGGCGCGAGCGGCAAGATCGCCCGCGATCTGTCGCTCATGATGCAGACCGAAGTTGCGGAGGCCTTCGAACCCGCCGCGCCCGGCAAGGGCGGCTCCTCGACGATGCCGCACAAGCGCAATCCCGTCGCCTGCGCGTTCATCCTCACCGCCGCTACGCTCGCGCCCGGCCTCGTTGCGAGCACGCTCTTCGGCATGGTGCAGGAGCACGAGCGCGCGCTCGGCGGCTGGCAGGCGGAATGGATTGTGTTGCCGCAACTTTTCCTGCTTGCGTCGGGCGCCGTCGCACAACTCGCCGAGACAACAAAGGGACTTGAGGTCGATACCGACCGCATGCGCGTCAATCTCGAATTCACCAACGGCCTCGTCATGGCCGAAGCGGTGCAAATGGCGCTCGGCGAAAAACTCGGCCGCATGGAAGCGCACGACCTGCTCGAAACGGCGAGCAAGAAGGCCGTCGCCGAAGGCCGTCACCTGCGCGAGGTAGTCGGCGAAATTCCGCAGATCGCCGACACGCTCGGCCAGAAGAAGCTCGACGTCCTGTTCGATCCCCTCGCCTATCTCGGCAGCGCCGAGGACTTCATCGACCGCGCGTTGAAATCCGCCGAGCAGACGCTCGCGAAATCCGCCAAGCCAAAAGGAAAAAAACGCTGATGCCGACGATCGACGCCGATGGCACCCCAATCAATGTTCATGTCGAGGGCAAAGAGGGTGCCCCGGTCCTGATGTTCTCGAATTCGCTCGGCACCGACCTGCATATGTGGGACGCGCAGGCGAAGCACTTCTCGAAGAACTTCCGCGTCGTGCGCTACGACCAGCGCGGCCACGGCAAGTCCGGCGCACCGGCCGGCCCCTACTCCATCGAGCGGCTAGGCAAGGACGTGCTTGCGATCCTCGATGCACAGAAAATCGAGCGCGCCCATTATTGCGGCCTCTCTATGGGCGGCATGACCGGCATGTGGCTCGCCCGCCTCGCGCCCGAGCGTTTCGGCAAAATGGTCTTCGCCAACACCGCGCCGAAGAGCCAGACACCGGACAGCTGGAACGCCCGCATCGGCCTCGTCAGCGCAAAGGGCATGGATGCCATCGGCGACGGCGTGATGAATATCTGGTTCACAAAGGAATTCCGCGAGAAGAATGCGGATACAATCGCGAAGATGCGAGCGACGCTGACCGCCACAAATCCCACCGGCTATATCGGCTGCTGCTCGGCGATCCGCGACATGGACCAGCGCTGGACCATCGGCGAGATCACGCTCCCTTCCCTCATCATCGCCGGCCGCGCCGACAACGCGACGCCGCTGAAAGACTCCGAATTCATGAAGGAGCGCATCGCGGACTCCGAACTTGTCGCGCTCGACGCCGGCCACATCTCCAATGTCGAGCAGGAAGCGGCCTTCACCGCTGCGCTCGATAAATTTCTCGCAAGGAACTAGACCGATGGACGAGCGCGAGCGCCACGATGCCGGCATGGCGAAACGCAGGAAGATTCTGGGCAATGCCTGGGTCGACCGCGCGCAGGCGAAGAAGAACGACTTTAACGGCGAGTTTCAGGACCTGATCTCGCGCTACGCCTGGGGTGAGATCTGGACCCGCCCCGGCCTCGACGACCGCACGCGGCGGCTCATCGTGCTCGCGTCCATGATCGCGCTCGGCCGCTGGGAAGAATTCCGCATGCACACGCGCGCCGCACTCGTTGAAGGCAAGATGACAAAGGACGACATCAAGGAAGTCATCATGCAGCAGGCAATCTACTGCGGCGTGCCGGCGGCCAACACCGCGATCCACCACGCCGAAGAGACCTTCGCCGACATCGAGAAGAGCAAATAGCGGTCAATTTCCCGCGCGCGCCCTGAGCGCGTTGTCGCGGAACGCCTGCGGCGTCGTGCCGGTCTGCTTTTTGAAGAAGCGTCCGAAATGCGACGGGTCGGCGAAGGCAAGATCGTAGGCGATCTCGCCGACCGTGAGCCGGGTGAAAACGAGCTGCCGCTTCGCTTCGGTCAGAATGCGCTGGCGCAGCAGATGCCCGGCGGTGACGCCCGTCGCCCGCTTCACATGATCGTTGAGCCGATCCGGCGTCATGATGAGCTTGCCGGCATAGAAGCCGATATTCCGCTCGGCCTGAAAATTCGCTTCGATCAGCCGGCGCAGTTCCTCGACGGTCGGATCCGCCGTTGTGAGCGTTACCGCGCCCGTGCGCTGGCGGCTCGCCGCAAGCCGGGCCACTTCGATCCCGATGAGCGCCAGATAAGAGCGCGCCGCCACTTCGTAGCCTTCGCGCGCGAGCGAGGTCTCGTCGGTCAGTTCGCGGCATAATCGAGAAAGACGCGCGACGTCATCTGCGCGCGAGAATGACAAGAGCGGGTTCGTGGCGATGGCGCGCAGCCGCGCAAGCGCAGCATCGCTATTCTCGCCGAGCGTACCCGCAACGTCCTCGGTGAAGCTGACGACGAACCCCTCCGTCACGTCCGGACGGAAACGGAAACCGTGCGCCACCGTCGGCGCCAGGACGATGACCGTAGGAGCGTCGAACGCGATCGCATCGGCTTCGAGGTCGAGAATGCCGCCGCCCTGCTCTGCGAGCAGAATCTGAAACAGGTTGCGATGCCGGTGTGGGCTGATCGTCCAGCCATGCGCGGACGAACGCGACGAGATCGTTTCGACATGCACGAAATCGAACGCCTGATCGTCGGGCGGATCGCCGTAGAGATGAAAGAGCGGAAGCGTCGCGGTACGCGGCATGGCGCACCATAGACCGGCGCGCCGACAGGGCAAATCCTGCAACGCACATGCAAAAAGCCCCGCTTCGGGCATGGTCCCGAAAAAGCTTGCCCCGGACTTGATCCGGGGGGAGGCCGGTTTTCGGAAAAGCATACCCTCGGGCTCGACCCGAGGGATCATGCCCCACAAATAGTTGGAGCGGGATGACAAAGTCATCCCGCTCCGGGGGCTTTCTGTTTCGACGGAAAGCTGTCAGCGTTTCTGCTGCTGCCCGCCCTGCTGCTGGCCGCCCTGACCGGGTTGCTGCTGCTGTTGCTGCTGACCGGGCTTCTGACCGCCGCCCTGCTGACCGCCCTGCTGTTCTTTTTCTTTCTCGTTCGGATTGCGCTGGTTCGGATTTTGATTCTGATTGGTCATCGGACGCTCCATGGAGTGGCCCCTGCACAATGTAACGTGCCTGGCCACGGCCATGTTCCTGGAACCCGGCGCGGGCTTAATGCTCTGCGAAAGTTCCACACTCGATTTGATGCAAGCGGAACACGTCAGACGTGCTTGTACTCGCGATCGTGATAGACGAGCGCACGTCCCGGATCGCCCTGCCGCACCGCGACCACACCACAGAAATAAACATTGTGTGAGGCGACAGGCTTCGACTCGATGATGCGGCAGTCGCAACTCACCACCGCGGTCGTAAGCACCGGCGATCCGGTCGTGAGTTTCATCCACTGCCCTTGCAGGAAACGTTGCGCGCCGGCGAGGCCGGTACGGCCTGCAAACACATCCGCGATTGAGTCATCACCCGCCCGCAGCGTGTTGACACAAAGAATTCCATTCTCTTTCAGGACCGGAATGATACGGCTGCGGCGGTTGAGACAGACCAACATCGTCGCTGGCGTATCCGACACGGAACTCACCGCCGTCGCCGTGAAGCCGTGCTTGCCGGCCGGCCCATCGGTCGTCACGACATGCACGGCTGCGCCGAGCCGCGCCATCGCCTCACGAAATTGTTTCGGCTCGACGGTCGAGAAGCTGACCGGCGCCTCGGCCATGAAGGCACCGCCTGTCGAGTCGTCCGGCCGCTGGTCGTGCCAGTTCATGTGGCGGAGTATAGCGCGAAATCCTTAAACGCTACTTCGCGGCGGGGTTGAGCCAGGTATCGCCCGTCCAGCCATCCTCGTCGTAGTCGGACATGCACTGATCGACCATTGCCTTCATACGCTCCATCGACCCGTTGCGTCGCGCGCCCGTGAGCGTCTGGATACGGATGTCTTCGTGGTTGCCGGCATAATTGCGCTCGTAGAGTTCATGCCGCCCGCCGAACTCTGTGCCGATCGCATCCCACAGGAGCTTCATGATCTTGATGCGCTCCTTATATGTGACGCCGTTCGAGCCGCGCACGAAGCGCGCGAGATACGGGTCTATCTCCTTGTTCTTGAAGTCCTTCGCAGACGAAGGAAGATAGATGAGCGCGGACGCCACGATCTTCTCGATGATCTCCTTGATCCGCGGATAGGCATCGGGCGCGAACACGCGATAAGACAGCGCCGCCTGCAGGTTCGGCAGCACCGCCTCGCCGACCCACTCCTGCGGGCTGTTCGCCATGCAGTCCGAGAGCGACCAGAACAGATTTCGCCACGCGACCACCTCGCCCAGCATCGCCTGATTGCCGCGAAATTCGTCGCCGCCGGTAGCATGCAGCGCCTTCTCCAACAGCCCCGCCATGAAGTCGAGCTTCACCGCGAAGCGCGTGCAGCCCTGAAAGCAGAATCCGTTGAGAAAACCCGAGCGCGGATAGAAGCTCAGGATCTTGTCGGTGTCGCGATAGACGAGGATGTCCTCCCACGGGATCAGCACGTCATCGAGGACGAAAATCGCGTCGTTCTCATCGAAGCGCGACGAGAGCGGGTAGTCATAGGGCGTGCCCAGCGTCGTGGCGATCTGCTCGTAAGAAGTGCGGCAGAACAATTTCACGCCCGGCGCGTCCATCGGCATGATGAACATGATCGCGAGGTCGGGGTCCGCCGTCGCCGTCGCCGCGTTCTGGCCGAGGAAGTTGTAATGCGTGAAAGCGGCCGAGGTCGCGACGACCTTCGCGCCGGAGACGATCACACCCGCGTCCGTCTCCTTCTTGATCGTCACATAGACGTCCTTCACCTCATCGGTCGGCCGGCCGCGATCCACCGGCGGATTAACGATTGCGTGGTTCATGAACATCACCGACTCTTGCGCGCGCTTGTGCCAGCGCCGCGCATTGTCCGCGAACTTGCCGTAATAGTCGGCATTCGCGCCGAGCGTGTTCATGAGCGACGCCTTGTAGTCCGGTGTCCGGCCCATCCAGCCGTAAGTCATGCGCGACCACGCGGCGATCGCCTGCTGCTGCGCGACGAGCTCTTCGCGCGACTTCGCCACGCGGAAGAATTTGTGCGTATAGCCGCCGTTGCCCGTGTCGGTGGGGGACGTCAGCACGTCCTTCATCTTCGGATCGTGCAGCGCGTCGTAGAGGCGTGCGAGCGTCCGCGCCGAATTGCGAAAGGCAGTATGCGTGGTCACGTCCTTGACCCGCTCGCCGTTGATATAGACCTGCCGGTCGTCCTTCAGGCTGTCGAGATACTCCTGTCCCGTGAAGGGGCGCGCTTTCCCGGCGAGAACGTCTTCGGGCTTGCGGCTCATGCGGGTCTCCCCCGGTTCTGTGCGTTTCTGCTCGTTTCAAGCTCTATACCCTCTTCCCGCACCCGGAAGGTACCGTTGCGGGATTGCGCGGAACCTCCCGCCGCACACCGTGTGCGCAAAGGGCGGAATTGTCGGGACCGTGCGGTCGCGGTACATGTTGAAGGCGCCCGATTTGGCCGCGCCGCCCTGGGCGGCGAAGAAAGCCGAACGGACGCACGGGGAGTAGGGACGCGTGGAATATTTCATCCAGCAGCTCATCAATGGGCTGGCGCTGGGCTCGATCTATGGCTTGATCGCCATCGGCTACACGATGGTGTACGGCATCATCGGCATGATCAACTTCGCCCATGGCGACGTGTTCATGGTCGGCACCTACATCGCCCTCATCGCCTTTCTCGCTCTCATCGCCATCGGCATCACCGCGGTCCCGGTCGCGCTGTTGCTGGTCCTCATCATCGCCATGGCGCTCACCGCGCTCTACGGATGGACGGTCGAGCGCCTCGCCTACCGGCCGCTGCGCGGCTCCTTCCGCCTTGCGCCGCTCATCTCCGCGATCGGCATGGCGATCGCGCTGCAAAACTATATCCAGATCGCACAGGGCGCGCGCGTGAAGCCGCTGCCGCCGATCATCACCGGAAATTATGTGCTGATCGATAACGGCGGCTTCGTCGTGCAGGTCTCGAACATCCAGATCATCATCGTGCTGACCACCGTGGCCCTGATGCTGATCTTCTCCTGGATTGTGTCGGCGACCGCACTCGGCCGCAACATGCGCGCGACATCGCAGGACATGAAGATGGCCTCTCTCGTCGGCGTGAACGTCGATCGCACGATCTCGCTCACCTTCGTGCTCGGCGCCGCGCTCGCGTCGGTCGCGAGCGTCATGTTCCTGCTCTATTATGGCGTGATCGACTTCTTCATCGGCTTCATCGCTGGCATCAAGGCCTTCACGGCGGCCGTCCTCGGCGGCATCGGCTCGCTGCCCGGCGCCATGCTCGGCGGACTTCTGATCGGCCTGATCGAAACCATGTGGTCCGCCTACTTCTCGGTCGAATACAAGGACGTTGCCGCCTTCTCGATCCTCGCCATCGTCTTGATCTTCATGCCGACCGGTATCCTCGGCCGTCCCGAAGTCGAGAAGGTCTGAGCGGGGCCGATGGCGAACGGGAATGTCAGTGACGCGCCGGTAAAGAGCGGGCTGGACCTTGCCGGCGCGCTCAAGGACGCGCTCGTCGCGGGCATCGTCGCCTTCGGCCTCTTCGCGCTCGTCCTCGGGTTACGCACAGAACAGGGGCCCACCGGCGCACAGATCCTGCTGCCGCGCCCGCAGTTGCTCTTCATGTCGGTCGCCCTCGTGATGGCAGGCCGGTTCCTGATCTCGCTGTTCTTCCGCTCGGGTGCGGTGCGCCTCCCGGCCGTCTACCTGCCGGCGCCCTTCGTGCGCGTGAACTATCTCGGCAATATCGCCGGCGGCGCGCTACTCGTCTTCGCGCTGATCATTCCTGTCATCTTTTTCGACAACCGCTACATCCTCGACGTGGCCATCCTTGTCATGACCTACGTCATGCTCGGCTGGGGCCTGAACATCGTCGTCGGTCTCGCCGGTCTGCTCGACCTCGGCTACGTCGCCTTCTATGCCGTGGGCGCCTATTCCTTCGCGCTGCTCGCGCAGAATTTCGGCTGGTCGTTCTGGATCTGCCTGCCGCTCGCCGGAATCGTCGCCGCCTTCTGGGGTGTGCTGCTGGGCTTTCCTGTCTTGCGACTGCGCGGCGATTATCTCGCCATCGTCACCCTCGCCTTCGGTGAGATCATCCGCCTTGTCATTCTGAACTGGCAGGAATTCACCGGCGGACCGAACGGAATTTCGGGCATTCCGCGTCCGTCTTTCTTCGGCCTCCCCTTCACCGCCGCCGACGACGGCTTCGCGGCGTACTTCAGGCTTGAGTTCAACCCGTCGCATCGCGTCGTCTTTCTTTTCTACGTAATTCTCGCGCTCGCCCTCATCACCAATCTCGTCACGCTCCGGCTGCGCCGCCTCCCCATCGGCCGGGCGTGGGAAGCGATGCGCGAGGATGAGATCGCCTGCCGCTCGCTCGGCATCAACACCACGAACACCAAGCTCACAGCCTTTGCGCTCGGCGCCATGTTCGGCGGCATTGCCGGCTCCTTCTTCGCCACCCGTCAGGGATTCATCAGTCCCGAGTCTTTCACCTTTATGGAATCGGCGATGATCGTTGCGATCGTCGTCCTCGGCGGCATGGGCTCACAACTCGGCGTGGCGCTGGCCGCGCTCATCATGGTCGGCGGCTTTGAAGTCTTCCGCGAGTTCGAGCAGTACCGCATGCTGATCTTCGGCCTCGCCATGGTCGGCATCATGGTCTGGCGCCCCCGCGGCCTGATTTCAACGCGCGACCCGTCGATTCATCTGCGAAAGGCGAAGCCGATCCCGGCCAAGGTCGTCGAGGAGGCGCGCACGTGACGCCCTCGCCCGTAATCCTCGACGTGCAGCATCTCACCATGCGCTTCGGCGGGCTTGTCGCCGTGGACGACCTCTCGTTTCAGGCCAAGCGCGGCGAGATCACCGCGATCATCGGGCCGAACGGTGCAGGCAAGACCACGGTCTTCAACTGCATCACGGGCTTCTACCAGCCGACCGAGGGCATGATCCGCGCGATCCACCCCGACGGAAAAGAATTCCTGCTCGAGCGCCTGTTTGACTTTCGCATCTCGCAGCTCGCGCGCGTCGCACGCACGTTTCAGAACATCCGCCTCTTCCCCGCGATGACCGTGCTCGAAAACCTCATGGTCGCGCAGCATAACGAACTGATGGTCAAGTCCGGCTACACGCTGTTCGGATTGTTCAGCCTGCCTGTCTATCGCCAGGCCGAGCGCGCCGCCGTCGATAAGGCGCGGCACTGGCTCGACAAGGTCGGCCTTCACGCGCGCGCCGACGATCCCGCCGGCGACCTGCCCTACGGCGGGCAGCGCCGCCTCGAAATTGCGCGCGCCATGTGCACCGGTCCGGTGCTGCTCTGCCTCGACGAGCCGGCGGCCGGCCTCAACCCGCGCGAGACGCATGAGCTTGGCGATTTGTTGAACGACATCGTCGCCGACACCGGCACGTCCCTGCTCCTGATCGAGCATCACATGCACCTCGTGATGGACGTGTCGAACCGCGTCGTCGTGCTCGATTACGGTCAGAAGATCGCCGAAGGCACGCCCGACGAAGTGAGCAACGATCCGGGCGTAATCGCCGCCTATCTCGGCGTCGAGGAGGAAGAGATCGAAATCGTGATGGAGGACACGCAATGAGCGCGCCCCTCCTCACCGTTCGCGGCGTCACGACGTTCTACGGCAGCATCATGGCGCTCGGCGGCGTCGACATCGACGTCAACGAAGGCGAGATCGTCACCATCATCGGTGCGAACGGCGCCGGCAAGTCGACGCTCATGATGACGATCTGCGGCACGCCGCAGGCGCGCGAAGGTTCGATCGTATTCGACGGCCGCGACATCACGCGCCTGCCGACGCACGAGATCGTCCGCGCGCGCATTGCGCAGTCGCCCGAGGGCCGCCGCATCTTTCCGCGCATGACAGTGCTGGAAAACCTTCAGCTCGGCGCCGCCCTTTCTGATTCGAAATTTTTCACCGAGGACGTGAACAAAATCTTCCGCCTGTTCCCGATCCTCGAACGCCGCAGCGACCAGCGCGGCGGAACGCTGTCGGGCGGCGAGCAGCAGATGCTGGCGATCGGCCGCGCGTTGATGAGCCGCCCGCGTCTCCTGTTGCTGGACGAGCCCTCGCTCGGCCTCGCGCCGCTTCTCGTGCGGCAGATCTTCGGCGCCATCCGCGAATTGAATGAGCGCGAACACCTCACCGTTCTGCTTGTCGAACAGAACGCCCATCACGCGCTCAAGCTGGCGCATCGCGGCTACGTGCTCGTGAACGGCCAGATCACGATGCAAGGCAGCGGACGCGAATTGCTCGCCAAGCCCGAAATCCGCGCCGCTTATCTCGAAGGCAAGCGGCGCCCGGAGGTGGCGTGATGAACGGCCTCTATGCCGGCGAAGGCTGGTTCGCGATCTTCTTTGTGACCGGCATTCTCGGCGGTCTCGCCGCCTGGGCCACCGGCCGCGCCATCGCCGAAACCTGGCGGCCCTACTACCAACTCGTCGCTTATATGTCGTTGCTCGGCGCCGCCGTGCGCTTCATCCATTTTGCCTTGTTTGAGGCCGAGCTGCTGTCACTGCCCTCCTATCTCGCCGACATGCTCTATCTTCTGGCAGTCTGCAGTCTCGCCTACCGGATGACGCTCGCGCACCGCATGGTCAGCCAGTATCGCTGGCTCTATGAGCGCGCCGGCCCGTTCAGTTGGCGCGAGCGGGTTCCTGCCGCCGGCCAGCAGAGTCCGTCGTCGAAAGCGTGATCGGCTTTCCGGATGACAAGGCCATAAATTCCGGCACAATGGGTCAGGGACTGCGGGACATTCGTCCGGCCCGATTGGGGGGCCGAAGCAGTCTGCTGCAACGGGAGAAACAGATGAAGAGATTGTGGCTCACCAGCATTGCGTTGGGCGCCAGTGCGTTCCTTGCCGGCAGCGTCGCCGCGCAGGACATTCCGGTCGGCATTGCCGGTCCGATGACGGGCCAAAACGCGTCCTTCGGCACGCAGTTCAAGAACGGCGCCGAGCTTGCGGTCGCCGACATCAACGCCGCCGGCGGCGTGCTCGGCAAGAAGCTCAAGCTCGAAGTCGGTGACGACGCCTGCGATCCGAAGCAGGCGCGCGCGGTCGCGGAAAAGCTCGCCAGCATGAAGCTGCCGGTCGTGATCGGCCACTTCTGCTCCTCGTCCTCGATCCCCGCCTCCGAGCCTTACGCGGAGTCGAACGTTCTGCAGATTTCGCCTGCCTCCACCAACCCGCAGTTCACCGAGCGCGGGCTCTGGAACACGTTCCGCGTCTGCGGCCGTGACGACCAGCAGGGTGCGGTCGCCGGCCAGTATCTTGCGACGGCCTACAAGGGCAAGAACATCGCGATCCTCCACGACCGCTCGACCTATGGCAAAGGCCTCGCCGACGAAACGCGCGCCGAGCTGAAGAAGCGCGGCGGCAAGGAAGCGATGTACGAGTCCTACGCGCAGGGCGACCGCGACTTCACCGCACTCGTGTCGCGCATGAAGGCCGCGAACATCGACGTCGTCTATCTCGGCGGCTACCACACCGAGGGCGGCCTCATCCTGCGTCAGATGCGCGACCAGGGCATGAAGACCATGCTCGTCGGCGGCGACAGCCTCGTCACCAACGAGTTCTGGGCGATCACCGGCACCGCCGGCGAAGGCGTGCGTATGACCTTCGGTCCCGACCCGCGCAACAAGCCGTCCGCGAAGGACGCCGTGGCCAAGTTCAAGGCCAAGGGCATCGATCCGGAAGGTTACACGCTCTACAGCTACGCCGCGTTCCAGGTCTGGTCGCAGGCGGCCGCGAAAGCCGGCACGACGGATCCGAAGAAAGTGGCGGGCGTGTTGAAGGGCGGCAAGTGGAGCACCGTGCTTGGCGATCTCTCCTTCGACAAGAAGGGCGACATCACCGTCCTCGACTACGTCTGGTACGAGTGGAAAAAGGACGGCTCCTACGCCGAGGTCGCCAGCAAGACGAATTGATCGTCTCTGTCGCTTGAAACGGAAAGGCCCGGCAAAATGCCGGGCCTTTTTCGTTTCACCCGAACTGCTGCAGCGCCGGGAAGGATTCCAGCAGCCAGAAGCTCACCTGCGTTACCCAGCCGGTCAGGAACGCGATGCCCGTGAGCACAAGCAGGACACCCATGACCTTCTCGATCAGATGCAGCTTGTGCCGCATACGCGAGAGTAACTTCACGAAGGGTCCGATGGCGAAGGCCGCGAGCACGAACGGAATACCGAGACCGAGTGAGTAGACGGCGAGCAACCCCGCCCCTTTCGCGACCGTCGCTTCCGATGCCGCGACCGACAATACCGCCGCAAGCACCGGCCCGATGCACGGCGTCCAGCCGAACGCGAATGCGAGGCCCATTAAATACGCGCCCCACAGGCCGACCGGCTTGTCGACCTCCATGCGCGCCGTTGTATTGAGAAACGGCAACCGAAACACACCGAGGAAATGCAGGCCCATCGCAATGATCGCGACGCCCGCGACGATCGAGAGCACATCGGAATAGGCGCGCAGCAAACCGCCGATCGCGGAAGCGCCCGCGCCGAGCGCGACGAACACCGTCGAGAAGCCGGAGACGAACAGCAGCGACGTGGCCACTTCGCGGCGCGCGACGACCGCAGTCTGCTCGCGCGCGATCACATGCTCGAACGTCGTGCCCGCCAGGTAACAGAGATAGGGCGGCACGAGCGGCAGCACGCAGGGCGAGATGAAGCTGATGAACCCGGCAAAGAGGACAACCGGGATCGTGAGATCGGTCATGGCGCTAGATGCGGCGAGCCCATGCCCGCTGGCAAGCCCCTTCCCGCCGATGTGATCGGCGCACTTTGCCACTCATTCCCGCGCAAGCGGGAATCCGGTAAGGATCGTCCGCATGAAGAACCTGATCACCGACGTGCCCGGCCTGTCCGTCGGCCACGCCACCGACGTGGCGATGGGCTCGGGCGCTACCGCGATCCTGTTCGACGAGCCTGCGGTTGCCGCGCTCGATTTGCGCGGCGGCGGCCCCGGCACGCGCGAAACCGAACTGCTCGATCCGTCCGCGACCGTCGAACGCATCGACGCGATCTCGATCTCGGGCGGCTCGGCCTTCGGGCTCGAAGCGGCGGCGGGCATCATGGCGTTCCTTGCCGAGCAAGGGCGCGGCTTTGCCGTCGGCAGCGCGCGCGTGCCGATCGTGCCGGGCGCGATCCTGTTCGACCTGCTCGGACCCGGCAACAAGGAGTGGGGGCGCTTTCCGCCTTATCGCGAACTCGGCTATTCCGCCGCGAAGTCGGCGGCACGCGATTTCGAGCTTGGCAGCGTCGGCGCCGGCGCCGGCGCGACCACCGAGAACTTCAAAGGCGGCATCGGCTCGACATCCGTGAAACTTGCTTCCGGCCACACGGTCGGAGCGCTCGCCGCTGTCAATGCCATCGGCCGCGTCACCGTCGGCGACGGTCCGCATTTCTGGGCGGCAGCCTTCGAGCAGCAAGAAGAATTCGGCGGACACGGGCTGCCCTCACCGCTGCCGGTTGCGCTCGAAGTCGCCCGCATGAAAGGCGAAGTGCGCGCGCATACGACGCCTTGCATTGTCGCGACCGACGCAATACTGACCGCACCGCAGGCAAAGCGCGTAGCGGTGATGGCGAGCGCGGGCATGGCGCGCGCGATCAATCCGGTGTTCTCGCCGCTCGACGGCGACGTGATTTTCGCCGTCTCGACCGGCAAGCGCCCGCTCGCCGATCCGATCTACGATCTCTCGCGCATTGCGGCAGCCGCCGCAGACTGTCTCGCACGGGCCATCGCCCGCGGAGTCTATGAAGCGAAATCGCTCCCCGGCGGCATTCCGAGTTGGCGCGATAAGTTCGGAAACTAGAAGCGGTCGATCCTGAGCGGATTCGGATCGTAAGTCGGCTTCGCGCCTGTCATCATCTCGGCCAGCAGCCGCCCCGTCGGCGGGCCGAGTGTGAAGCCGAGATGCGAGTGGCCGAACGCGAGCCACAAGCCCTCCTGCCCCGAAACGGGTCCGACAATTGGCAACGAGTCCGTCGTGGCCGGACGCGCGCCCATCCACGGCTTGTCTTCAATTGCCTCGCCCAGCGGAAACAGCTCGCGCGCCTTTGGCAACGCCTTGCCGAGTTGCACCGGCGTCGGCGGCGCATCGCGGCGCGCAAACTCAACGCCCGTCGTGATCCGGATGCCGCGATCCATAGGCAGCATCGCGTAGCCGCCTTCGACGTCGAGCACGCCGCCGCTGAGCGTCGCGTTGCCCTTCGCCTTGAAATGCATGTGATAACCGCGCTTGACGGCGAACGGCACGCGCACGCCGAATTTTTCCGCGATGTCCATGCTCCACGGCCCGGCCGCGATCACCACTTCCTTTGCGTCGAGCGGGCCCGAGTCCGTTTCAACCCGCCACCCGCCGGCAAATTTGTGCAGCGAACGCGCGTCGGCCTTCACGAACACGCCGCCGCGCTTCTCGAACAGCGATGCATACGATTTTACAAGCGCGCCGGGGTCAGAGCAGTTGCCGGTCTCCGGCCAGAACAGCCCGCTCTTGTACACAGGCTGCAAATGCGGTTCGCGCGCCGCAACACCATCGCGGTCGAGAATTTGATACGGCACGCCGAACTCGTCGGCGAAGGCGCGATCGACGGCGGACTCATCCAGGCCCGCCTCGCTGCGATAGACCTTCAGCAGCCCCGCCTTGCGGATGAGCCGCGACGCGCCCGCTCCCGCCGCAAGCTCCGCATGTTCGGCGGGTGCTGCCGCGAGCATCGGCCGCAGCGCGCGCGCCGATGCATCGAGCCGGTCGGCGCGCGATGCCGCCCAGTAACGCAGGAGAAACGGCGCGAGCCCCGGCAGCGCCGCCCAATGAAAATTCGCATGCGGCGTGAAGCCAAAGCCGTAGCGGATGAGATCGCGCAGGTCGCGCGGGAAGCCGATCGGCATCATGCGGCTGGCTTCGATCAGCCCCGCATTGCCGTAGGAAGTCTCCTCACCCGCCCCGCGCCGGTCGACGAGCGTCACCGAAAGGCCGCGCTTGGTCAGATGAAGAGCGGCCGAGACGCCGACCATGCCGGCGCCAAGTACCAGAACGTCCCGCTTCGCCACCGCCGGCCCTTTCCTCGATTCCGCCTATCGTGATACTGCGCCCCGCCTGCTCAGCACAATGTCGGGCTGTATACCGGGCGCGGAGAAGAAGAATGGGTCCCATCGCGCTCGCCGCCAATGCGCTGGCCTGGCTCGGCAGGAACGGCACGCGCGCGGTCGCGGTCACGATCTTCCTCAGCCTTGCCGTTCCGCAACTCTCAGACTTGTTACGGCCGCTGGTCGGGCCATCAATCTTTCTCCTGCTGATCCTTGCGTTCCTGCGTGTCGAACCTTCGGTATTTCGCGGGCAGTTCAGGGGCAAGCAACTCTGGACGCTGCTCGCGGCCGTCGGCTTCATGATGATCGTGACGCCGCTCGCGCTCGGCCTGCTCTATTCGAACATCGGCAGCGGGGCACTGTGGCGTGAGCTCTCCTTCGCGCTGGTTCTGCAAGCCGCCGCTCCGCCGATCATGTCCGCGCCCGCCTTCGCGGCATTGCTCGCGCTCAACGTTCCACTGGCGCTGGCCGTGCTCGTCTCGGCGATCATCTTCACGCCCATCGGCGCACCGTTGTTCGCTGCAACTTTTGCCGGTGACACGCTGCCGATCGACGCGACGTCCCTCGCCCTTCGCCTCGCCTTTTTCCTCGGCGGATCGTTCGTCATCGCGCGCATTATCCGTCACTTCACCGGCGACGAACGCATTCGCGCATGGCGCGAGCACATCAACGGGCTGAACGTCATCGCGCTGTTCGTATTTGCGGCCTCCATCATGGGGATTGTCACCTACACGGCCCTGAGCGATCCACTTTTGGTGCTGGCGCTGCTCGCGCTGAGCTTCCTGATCGCCTTTGGCCTCGGCGGGCTGACGGCGGGTGTCTTCTGGGCCTTGGGCCGCGAGCGCGCGTTAACGATCGGCGTGTCGGCCGGGATGCGGAATATGGGCCTGATGCTCGCGGCGGCGAGCGGCGTCTCCGATACCGTCTGGCTCTATATCGCCGTCGCCCAGCTCCCGATCTATCTCGCCCCCTGGCTCTTGCAGGCGATTGTTCAGCGTATTTTACGACCGTAATTGCCGTCCGCCCGACCCGCGTGGTACTGGCACGCCATACGCCCATGCCGACTCAACCGCTCGTCATCGCCCCCTCCATTCTCGCCGCCGATTTCGCGCGGCTGGGCGACGAGGTGCGCGCGATCGACGCCGGCGGCGCCGACTGGATCCATGTCGATGTGATGGACGGGCACTTCGTGCCGAACATCTCGATCGGCCCGGCCGTCGTGCAGGCGCTGCGCCCGGTGACGAAGAAGCCGCTCGATTGCCACCTGATGATCGCGCCGGCCGACCCGTATCTTGAGGCCTTCGCCAAGGCGGGCGCCGACACCATCACCATTCACCCCGAGGCGGGTCCGCATCTCGACCGCTCGCTCTCGGTCATCCGCGGCCTCGGCAAGCGCGCAGGCGTCGCGCTCAATCCATCGACGCCCGAGAGCGTCATCGAATATGTGCTCGACAAGGTCGATCTCATCCTCGTCATGACGGTCAATCCCGGCTTCGGCGGACAATCCTTTATCGGCGAGATGGTCCCGAAGATCCGCGCCGTCCGGCAGATGATCGGCAACCGCCCCATCGACCTGCAGGTCGACGGCGGCGTCACCGCCGATAACGCGAACCTCGTTTCGGCAGCGGGTGCGAATTCGCTGGTGGCCGGTTCGGCCGTTTTCAAGGGCGGCAAGCCGGACGCCTATCGCGACAATATCTCGGCGATCCGCAATGCCGCGGCGCTCGCACGCGGCGAGGCAGCCTGACCGCATGATCCCGCGTTACAGCCGTCCCGAAGCCGTCGCGATCTGGTCTCCCGAGACGAAATTCCGCATCTGGTTCGAGATCGAAGCCTATGCCGCCGAGGCGATGGCCGAGCTTGGCCAGATTCCGAAGGAAGCCGCGAAGACGATCTGGGAAAAGGGCAACGCCGCGAAATTCGACATCGCGCGCATTGACGCGATCGAGCGCGAGACCAAGCACGATGTCATCGCTTTCCTGACGCATCTGGCGGAATTCGTCGGGCCGGACTCCCGCTTCGTGCATCTCGGCATGACGTCGTCGGATGTCCTCGACACTTGCCTTGCCGTGCAGCTTACGCGGTCGGCCGACCTTCTGATTGCGGACCTCGACCGCTTGCTCACGGTCCTGAAGCGCCGTGCGGTTGAGCACAAAAACACGGTTTGCGTCGGCCGCTCGCACGGCATCCACGCCGAGCCCACGACGTTCGGGCTAAAGCTTGCCGGCGCTTACGCGGAATTCTCTCGCGCCCGCGAGCGCCTGGTTGCCGCCCGTCGCGAAATTGCAACCTGCGCGATCTCCGGCGCCGTCGGCACCTATGCGCATCTCGATCCGCGCGTGGAAGCGCATGTCGCGAAGAAGCTCGGCCTCGCGCAGGAGCCGGTTTCCACCCAAATCATCCCGCGCGACCGCCACGCGATGTTCTTCGCAACGCTGGGCGTCGTCGCGGCCTCGGTCGAGCGCCTTGCCACCGAAATCCGACACCTGCAGCGGACCGAAGTCCGCGAAGCCGAGGAATTTTTCTCGCCCGGCCAGAAGGGCTCGTCGGCCATGCCGCACAAGCGCAACCCGGTGCTGACCGAAAACCTTTCGGGCCTCGCCCGCATGGTGCGTGCCTTCGTGACCCCTGCCCTTGAAAACGTCACGCTCTGGCACGAGCGCGACATCTCACACTCCTCCGTCGAGCGCATGATCGGGCCGGACGCGACGGTAACGCTCGACTTCGCGCTCGCGCGCCTCGCCGATATCATCGACAAGCTGCTCGTCTATCCCGAAAACATGAAAAAGAATCTCGATCAGCTCAAAGGGCTGGTCTACTCGGGCGAAGTTCTGGTTGTGCTCGCCAGGAAAGGAATCTCGCGCGAGGACGCCTACGTCCTCGTGCAGCGCAACGCGATGCCGGTGTGGGAAGGCAAGGGCGACTTCCGCACGCTGCTCGAAGCCGACGCGGAAGTCGCAAAACTCCTAACCAAGACCGAGATCGCGCAATGCTTCGACACCGCGCCGCATCTGGCGCAGGTCGACACGATCTTCAAGCGCGTCTTCGGCTAGAAGCCGAGCCCGACGCCGAAGCTCATTCCCGGTCGAAAATAATAATCCCGGTAGTACGGATAACTCGGCGCGGGCCACGCACCGTAGGGCCCGTACGCCCCCAGTGAGTAATAGTCAGCGTAGATCGGTCCTACGATGTAGGCCCCATACGCGGGATACGAGGCGTAGGTAGAGGCGTAGATCTGCGCGGGTGCCTGCACGACCGCAACCGTCTCCTCGAAGTCGATCAGGCTGCGCGCAACATAGCCTTGCCGCTGTCCGTACGCGACGGCGCACCACCGTCCGCCGCAATCCATGACGTCAACCGTGGTGCCGCCCGGCAACACGACCAGCGTCGCAAACTGCATGCCGGGGCCGCTGCGCAGCTTCGCATTCGTCTCCAGGATGGCCGGCTCGGCGAAGGCGGCGCCGCATGACAGCGCAAGCAGTCCGCCGATCAGTCCGCTTTTCGAAAAATTTTTACTGAGCATGGGCGTTCTCCGACGCCCCTCCCGATCCGCCAGAGCCAGAACGCAGGCTTAGTCCAAACGTTCCGCCTAGCCTTCCCGGCCGCGCCGCTCACGGCCGCCGCCACCTTCCGGACGTGCCGGCCGCTGCTGCGGCGGCTGAGCCGCCCGCTGCGGGGGAGCCGCGCGCTCGCGCTGAACTGCCGGGCGCTCCTGCCGGACCTGCGGCGGACGAGCCTGCCGCTGCTCAATTGCACGGCGTTGCGGCTCCGGCCGGGCACGTTGCTGTTCGATCCGGCGCTCGATCTGCCGCTGGCGTTGCTCCACGCGCGGACGCTGCTCGACTGCACGGTCACGGCTGCGTTCACGTTGCTGCACGGCCCGTTGCTGCTGCTCCTTCGCCCGCTCCTGCTGCTGCGTGGCGCGCTGCTGTTGCTCCCGCGTCCGCTCCTGCACACGTTGTTCGCGCTGGCGCTCGAGGGCATCGCGGCGCTGCTCCGGCCGATCCTGCCTAACGTCACGCCGCTCTTCGCGTTGCTCCTGCTTCGCGTCGCGGCGGTCTTCGGGCTGCTCTTTTTTTGCATCGCGCCGGTCATCGCCCTTTTTCTCGCGTGCATCGCGGCGGTCATCACGCTTCTCCTCACGCGCATCGCGGCGATCGTCCTTGCGATCCTCCCGAATCTCCTTCCGCGCTTCCTCGCGCGCCTTGCGCCGTTCCTCGGTACGTTGGCGCCGCTCGGCTTCGGTCACGATCTGGCGCTTGCCCGCGATGTCCGCCCGCGACTCGGCGCGGTTGTGACGGGCATTGAGCGAATCTCCGCGCCGATGCTCGGCGCGCGACTCCTGCCGCGAGTGATGCGCGACGCGGGATTCACGACGCGAATGATGCTCGGCGCGCGACGAACGGCGGCTGTGCCAGTCGCCGCCGTAATAGCGGAACACGAAGGTCGGACCGTAATAGTAGCCGCCGTAGTACTCGTAGTCCGGATAATCCGCGACATACGGCACGGTCACGCTGCCCGCGATCGAGAGCAGCGGCCGGAAGATGAACCCTTCATAGTCGTACCAGCTCACGTTGCACCACTCGGCGGCGCAGTCGATCACGTCGACCGTACTGCCCGCAGGCACCGTCACCTGGATCGGAAATTCCGTGCTCGGCCCCCAACGCAGATTGGCGTTCGACGGCAGGTAGGCCTCAAGGGCGCTGGCTGCGCTGGTGAGCACACTAAGCACGCCGGCCGCCGCAACAACAGATTTCCAATGCCGTTTCATCGCTCACTCCTGCGCACGCAAATATCCTGTGGTGCGAACGCAAGGCGTAGCACCGCGGTTCCCGCGCGCTGCCTTAAACCTTTGCAAGCTAGATGAATGTCCGTTCAGCTTACCGCGCCCGCGCACGCGCGAGCCGAGGAAACAGCCGATGCTGGACGTCGCCGCGCGACGGCTGCGCGGATCACAGTCGCGTCAAACAGGAGAATAAACCGGCTCAGCGGCCGGCCTTGATCTCTTCGATCGCCTGGCCGAGGAGATCGTTCATCGTGCGGCGCAGTTCTTCGTCGGACACCGCCACGCTCTTCGCGTCGAGATCGGCGCGCACCTTGCGGAAGACGTCCTCGTCGCCCGGTTCGTCGAAATCCGCCATCACGACGGTCTTGGCGTAGGCATCGGCGTCGGCGCCCGATATCCCGAGCTTGCTTGCGGCCCAGTTGCCGAGCAGCTTGTTGCGGCGAGCCATTGCCTTGAAGCGCAGCTCTTCGTCATGCGCGAACTTCTTCTCAAAACCCTCTTCGCGCTTGTCGAAGCCGCTCATTGCACGCTCTCCTCTGCCGCAAAATTCACCGCGCCGGTCTGCATATAGGGCGCGCGCGCGCCGATCAACAGCTTCCGTCGCCGCAGCAGACGGCGAATCGCGCGCCGAGATTGTGACAATTCCCGGCTTTTCAAGGCTGTACGCGTGCGGCGCGCTGCCCGGTTTGCTGCATTGTACTCGGGGGGGCTATCAGCTAGGGTCGATTTCAAGCCGGTAAGGTGCTGAAAGCGCCTGATTTGGCTGCTTTCGTATCCCGCCTGTCCGCCTGCCGCGGGTGAGTCTCGTCGGAGTACTCGCGTCCATGGATTTTCTAAAACCACGGTACACGCCCATGAGTCGCCGTCGCAGAATTTACGAGGGCAAGGCCAAGATCCTTTACGAAGGCCCCGAGCCCGCGACCCTCATCCAGCATTTCAAGGATGACGCCACCGCCTTCAATGCGAAAAAGCATGAGGTGGTGGACGGCAAAGGCGTGCTCAACAACCGAATTTCGGAATACCTGTTCCAGCGGCTGAACGAGATCGGCGTTCCGACCCATTTCATCCGCCGCCTCAACATGCGCGAGCAGTTGATCCGCGAAGTCGAGATCATTCCGCTTGAGGTTGTCGTGCGCAACGTGGCGGCCGGCTCCCTCTCGACGCGCCTCGGGATCGACGAAGGCACGCAGCTCCCGCGCTCGATCATCGAGTTCTATTACAAGAACGATGCGCTCGGCGACCCGATGGTGTCCGAAGAACACATCACGGCATTTGGCTGGGCGACCACGCAAGAGATCGACGACATCATCGCACTCGCGATCCGCGTCAACGATTTCCTCTCGGGCCTCTTCCTCGGGGTCGGCATCCGTCTGGTCGATTTCAAGATGGAGTGCGGCCGGTTGTGGGAGAACGACATGATGCGTGTCGTCGTGGCCGACGAGATCAGCCCGGACTCCTGCCGCCTGTGGGACATAAAAACCAACGACAAGCTCGACAAGGATCGCTTCCGCCGCGATCTCGGCGGGCTGATCGAAGCCTATACCGAAGTTGCGCGCCGGCTCGGCATTATGGCTGAGAACGAACCGGTGCAGGGTACGGGACCCATTCTCGTCAAGAGTTGAGCCGGGGCGTTCTTACGGGCGCCGCGGGAATTTTTCAGGCAAGCGCGCGATGAAGGCCCGCGTTACGGTCACGCTGAAATCCGGCGTCCTCGATCCGCAAGGCAAGGCGATCGAGGGCGCATTGAAGTCGCTCGGCGTCGACGGCGTTGAGAGCGTGCGTCAGGGCAAGGTCTTCGACATCGAGCTCGCCGCCGGAGACCGCATGCGCGCCGAAGGCGCACTCAAGGCGGCTTGCGAAAAACTCCTCGCCAACACGGTGATCGAGAATTACCGCGTCGAGGTGCTGGGCTAATTGCAATGATGCGCTGCTTCGCCTTCGCTCTCGCAACGCTCCTCGCCCTTGCCGGCCCGGTGGCCTCGCAGACGCCGGATAACGCGCCGTCAAAGCCGAATACGACCTTCCAGTTTCGCGCGAAGTCACCCGAGCCCGACAAATGGATCGCCAAGCGCGACGGCAACAATCCGCGCACCCACTACGATTGCAAGCCGCTCGCCTGCGCCGACAAGGTTCGTGTCACGATCAGCGCCAGCAAGAGTCCGACCCGCAATCCCGACCCGCAGGCGCTTGAAAAACTCGCCAAGATCGACCTGCCAAAGGCCGCCCGCGCCGCCCATGCCGCACGCGAGATCATGTCCGACGGCGCAGAGTCGGTCGAAACCGTTGTGAGCGAAACGACGAAGCTGCATGGCTACCCGGCCGTCGTGAACGAGACCCGGTACTCGAAGCCGAACGCGACGACCTATCGCGGCACGGTCATCATCTTCGCGGGCCCTGCCATGGTCCGCGTCGAGGCGACGTCGCCAGATCAAAAGCTGATGAAAAAGTCGCTCGACGATTTCATCCGCGTGATGGAGTTCGACCCGAATGCCCCCGCCCCGGCGCCGAAGAAGCCGGCCGGCAACACGATTTGATTGCGCCGATGAACGCTGCTGTCCTCGTTTTCCCCGGATCGAACAGAGAAGGCGACGTCGCGCGCGCGATCGAGACGGTCTCCGGTAAGAAGCCGAAACTGATCTGGCACGCCGAGACGGTCCTGCCTGCCGGCACCGACCTCGTCGTACTGCCGGGCGGCTTCGCCTACGGAGACTATCTGCGCTGCGGCGCGATCGCCGCCCGTGCCCCGATCATGGATGCCGTCCGCAACCACGCGGATCGTGGCGGACTCGTGCTCGGCATCTGCAACGGCTTCCAGATTCTCTGCGAGTCCGGGCTCCTGCCCGGCGTGCTGGTGCGCAACGCGCGGCTCAAATTCATGTGCCGCGAGGTCTATCTGCGCGTCGAACGCTCCGACACGCCCTTCTCGCGGCGCTACAACGCGGGCGACGTGATCAAGGTGCCGGTGGCGCACGGAGAGGGCAATTATATCGCTGACAGCGAAACGCTGGCGCGGCTCGAAGGCGAAGGCCGCGTGCTCTTCCGCTACACCGCGCCCGACGGCACGCTCGATCCGAACTGGAACCATAACGGCTCCACCAACGCCATCGCGGGAATCCTGTCCGACAAGCTCAATGTATTCGGCCTGATGCCGCATCCCGAGAACCACGTCGATCCCGTCGTCGGCCCCACCGACGGCCGCGGCTTTTTTGAAAGCATCCGCGCGACCCTGGAAGCGGCCTGAACGAAATCCAATGATCCGAAACGAGCCGAAAATCACGCCGCAGCTCGTCGCCGAGCATGGGCTGAAGCCCGACGAATACGAGCGCTTCCGCGCGCTCATCGGCCGCGACCCGAGCTTCACCGAGCTTGGCATCGTTTCGGCCATGTGGAATGAGCACTGCTCTTATAAATCCTCGCGCGTGCATCTGCGTACGCTGCCCACAAAGGCGGCGTGGGTCATTCAGGGGCCGGGCGAGAACGCAGGCGTCATCGACATCGGGGACGGCCTCGCCTGCGTCTTCAAAATGGAGAGCCACAACCATCCGTCCTTCATCGAGCCCTATCAGGGCGCGGCAACGGGTGTCGGCGGCATCCTGCGCGATGTCTTCACCATGGGCGCGCGTCCGATCGCGTGCCTCAACGCGCTGCGCTTCGGCTCGCCGGATCACCCGAAGACGCGGCAACTGGTGGCGGGCGTTGTCGCCGGCATCGGCGGCTACGGCAACAGCTTCGGCGTGCCGACGGTCGGCGGCTCGGTCGGATTTCATTCGCGCTATGACGGCAACATTCTCGTTAACGCGATGGCCGTCGGCATCGCCGAGACCGACAAGATTTTCTACGCGAAAGCCACCGGCGTCGGCCGCCCCGTCGTCTATCTCGGCTCCAAGACCGGCCGCGACGGCATCCACGGCGCGACCATGGCTTCGGCGGAATTCGGCGAGAACTCTGAAGAGAAGCGCCCGACCGTGCAGGTCGGCGATCCGTTCGCGGAAAAGCTCCTGCTGGAGGCTTCGCTCGAAATCATGCGCAAGGGCTGCGTGATCGCGATCCAGGACATGGGTGCGGCGGGCCTCACCTGCTCCGCGGTCGAGATGGGCGCCAAGGGCGACCTCGGCATCACCCTCGACATCGAGCGCGTGCCGACGCGCGAGGAAGGCATGACCGCCTACGAGATGATGCTCTCGGAATCGCAAGAGCGCATGTTGATGGTGCTCAAGCCCGAGAAAGAAAAAGAGGCCGAGGAAATCTTCCGCAAGTGGGGTCTCGATTTCGCGGTTGTCGGCGAAACCACCGACACCAAGCGCTTCATCGTGCGCCACCACGGCGACGTGATGGCCGACCTGCCGATCAAGGAACTGGGCGACGAGGCGCCGGAATATGAGCGCCCCTACGCCGACCCGAGGAAGCTCCCCATCATTGATCCGGCCTCGGTGCCCTGCCCGGCGCCGATCTTCGAAATCCTCACCAAGCTCATCGGCTCGCCGGACCTCTCGTCGAAACGCTGGGTCTGGCAGCAATACGATCACCTGATCCTCAACAACACCGTGCAGCGTCCGGGCGGCGACGCCGCCGTCGTGCGCGTCGGCAACGGTCCGAAGGCGCTGGCGATCACCACCGACGTGACGCCGCGATACTGCGAGGCCGATCCGTTCGAGGGCGGCAAGCAGGCGGTCGCCGAAGCCTGGCGCAATCTCACCGCCGTTGGCGCGCGCCCGCTTGCCGTTACCGACAACCTCAATTTCGGCAACCCAGAGCGGCCCGAGATCATGGGCCAGTTCGTCTATTGCGTGCGCGGGATCGGCGAGGCCTGCAAGGCGCTCGACTTCCCGGTCGTCTCGGGCAACGTCTCGCTCTACAACGAGACCAACGGACGCGGGATTTTGCCGACGCCCACAATCGGCGGGGTCGGTTTGCTCGACGACCTCGCGAAGTCGGTGAATCTGTCCTTCAAGCGCGACGGCGAAGCGATTCTGCTGATTGGCAAATCCGCCGGCTGGCTCGGCCAGTCGGCCTACCTTGCGACGATCCTTGGCCGCGAGGAAGGCGCCCCGCCCCCCGTCGATCTGGCGCTGGAAAAGCGCACCGGCGATTTCGTCCGCTCGCAGATTGGTGAAGGCCTCGTCAGCGCGGTGCACGACCTGTCGGACGGCGGGCTGCTTGTGGCGCTCGCCGAGATGGCCATGGCGTCAGGCATGGGTGCGAAGCTGGATGCGGCCCCTGTCGGCCTCCCCGCTCATGGCTTCTGGTTCGGCGAGGACCAGGCGCGCTATGTCGTCACGGTCAAAGCCGCCGACCTGCCCAAAATCGAGACAGCCGCCGCCAGGGCGGGCGTCAGCCTCACGCGGCTGGGCACGACCGGCGGTGCGGAATTGACGCTGCAGGGAGAGAACCCAATATTGGTATCGACCTTGCAAGCGACTCACGAGGGCTGGCTGCCCAACTATATGAAACAGCCCGCCTGACTTCGGGGAACCGTAATGGCAATGGATGCCCATGAAATCGAGCGCCTGATCAAGGAGGCGATCCCCGACGCCAACGTGGAAATCCGCGATCTGGCGGGCGACGGCGACCATTATGCCGCCACGGTCGTCGCCGAAAGCTTCCGCGGGAAAAGCCGGGTGCAGCAACACCAGATGGTCTATGCTGCGCTCAAAGGGCAGATGGGGGGTGTGCTGCACGCCCTCGCCCTGCAAACGACAACACCGTAACGGATCGGATCATGAGCATCGAAACCTTCATCGACAACGAAGTGAAATCGAACGACGTCGTCCTCTTCATGAAGGGCACGCCGCAGTTTCCCATGTGCGGCTTCTCCGGCCAGGTTGTGCAGATTCTCGATTATGTCGGCGCCCCCTATAAAGGTCTGAACGTTCTCGATTCCGCCGACCTCCGGCAGGGTATCAAGGACTATTCCAACTGGCCGACCGTTCCGCAGCTCTACGTGAAGGGTGAGTTCGTCGGCGGCTGCGACATCATCCGCGAGATGTTCCAGGCGGGTGAGCTACAGCAGCTCCTCAAGGAGAAGGGCGTCGAGTTGCGCGAGCGCGCGCAGGCGTAACGTCGTCCCGGAATTTCGCGAAGCGAAATATCCGGAATCGTCATCCATGCCTTTAAGACGATCCCGGGTCTCGGGCTTTGCCCTCGCCCGGGATGACGAAAACAAAAAAGGCCGCCTCAAGAGGCGGCCTTTTTGATTCAATGTCGACAGCTCAGCGCGAGTAGAACTCGACGACGAGGTTCGGTTCCATCTGGACCGGAAACGGCACGTCGGTGAGCGTCGGGACACGCGACATCTTCGCGGTCATCTTGTTGTGGTCGACTTCGATATAGTCGGGCAGATCGCGCTCGGTGGAAGTCTTGGCTTCCAGCACCAGCACCATCTCGCGCGACTTTTCACACACCTCGACGACGTCCCCGACCTTAAGTCTCATGCTCGGCACCGTGACGCGCTTGCCGTTCACGCTCACATGACCGTGGCTGACGAACTGGCGCGCGGCAAAGACGGTCGGCACGAACTTGGAGCGATAGACAATGGCATCGAGACGGCGCTCGAGCAGGCCGATCAGATGCGCGCCGGTATCGCCGCGCATACGCGACGCTTCGGCGTAGATGTTCCGGAACTGCTTCTCGGAAATGTTGGCGTAGTAGCCCTTCAGCTTCTGCTTGGCGCGCAGCTGCACGCCGAAGTCGGAGAGCTTGCCCTTGCGGCGCTGGCCGTGCTGGCCCGGACCATATTCGCGGCGGTTGACGGGGCTCTTCGGGCGGCCCCAGATATTTTCGCCCATACGGCGGTCGAGCTTGTGCTTGACCGAACTGCGCTTCGACATCGCGGATCCTCGTTCTCGTGTTGGATCGCGCCCTCCTCTGCCGGATCGCTCCGGCCGACAGGCGGCAGGCTGAGCTAGCCGTCGCCACGGGTGCGGGAAAACCAAACGGGCCCGAAGGCCCGTCTGACGGGCATGCAGATACCCCCTGGGTACTCTTAAGTCAAACCGCGAGCGGGACCGACTCGCCGCTCGCGATCTGGACCCCGAAGGCGGCCAGCGACTTCACAAGCGTCTCCGAACCCATTGAGCCGCTTGTGAAAAAGGCTCTTGCAGAGCTGCTTGCGGGTGACGTCGCCGGGCCGAGCAACTCTGCCGCACGGCGCGCAATCGCGGGTGCGGGATCGAGCCAATCGACCGGCCAATGCGCGAGGCGTGTCAACCGGTCGAGGATCAACGGATAGTGCGTGCAGGCGAGCACCACCGTGTCGGTCCGCGCGCCGTCATCGACGAAGCACGGCGCGATCTCGCGGCGCACCTCCTCCTCGTCGATGGCGACGCCGCGTAAGGCAGCCTCCGCCAGGCTCGCCAGCATCTCGCCGCCGACGAGCGTCACCTTGCAGCCATGCGCGAACGCATCGACGAGCTGGTGTGTGTAGTCGCGCCGCACGGTCGCGGGCGTCGCCAGCACGCTGACCCGCTTGCTCTTCGACTGCGCGCAGGCCGGCTTGATGGCCGGCACCGTGCCGACAAACGGAATCTTGAAGCGCGAGCGGACAACGGGCAGCGCCAACGTCGAAGCCGTATTGCACGCAATCACGACAAGCGAAGGGTTGAGCAACGCAATGTAGCGATCGAGCACCGCGACGACACGATCAACGAGCGCCTTGTCATCCAGCCGTCCATAAGGAAAACCTGCGTCGTCCGCGACCAGCGACAGCTCCGCATCCGACCGTGCCTTGGCAATCTCGCGCAGCACCGTAAGCGCGCCGAGCCCGGAGTCGAACACGAGAACGCGCTTTGCCGGATTCGAATCGTGCATCGGCGTTTCCTGCGGCGCTCCTAGGTGGCGGTTTGTCCGCTGGCAAGCATGGCGTCGAGCCGGTCGAGAGACGCCGTTACGTCCGCCTCGACTTCGGCCGTCTTGATCTCGATCAGACGGTATCCGCGGCCGGTCAGCCATTCGCGCTTGTCCGCACGCACGCGTGCCGCGTCCTCCGACTCCTGCGGCGGCGCGAGATCGAGAACCGTGCGCAGCGGAAACGAAACGAAGTCGGTGATGTATTGCCCCACCGGCACCTGCCGCTTGAAGCCGCGGCCGGCGAAGCGCCGATCGTTGACCATCGCCTTCCATAGCAGCCGCTCGGCGTCGGTCGCATTGCGACGAAGCAAGCGCGCAAGCCCGCGGACGGGGGCGCGTTCGCGCGGCACGCGGCCCGCATTGTGTTCGGCAATCAGTTCCCGAAGCGTCTCCGCCCCCTCGCCGTCCAGGATCCCGCCCCGCGCCGGGCCTTTGCGGCCTTCGGATATGGCACGCAGGATTCCCTGCAACGTCTGCACGTCCTGCAAGGTCGGCGTCATGCGGTGAAACAGATTGCGCAGGTTCGCGGTCATGGTCGGCCGCTTTTCGGGCGGGCGGAAGAACTCCGCGCGGTCGAGCTGCCGCTCGAGGCTGTCGAAAAAAGCAAGCAGGTGCTTTTTTTCCGCCGGCCCCGCCTTGTGCTGGGTCTCGAAGGGCAGCGCGCCGCCGCTCGCGAGCTTGAACCACTCGTAGCCGAGAATGAGCACGGCCTGCGCGAGATTGAGCGATGAGAAGGCCGGGTTCACCGGCAGCGTGACCACGAGATCGGCCAGCGAAATCTCGTAGTTCTCAAGCCCGGTGCGCTCGCGGCCGAACAGGATGCCGACGGTTTCGCCCGCCGCTACGCGCGGCTGCATCAGCCGCGCTGCCTCCTCCGCGCCGACGATGGTCTTCTGCTGCCCGTGCTCGCGCGCCGTGGTGGCTAGCAGCAGCGTGCAATCGGCGATCGCATCCTCGGTCTTGTCATAGACGCGCGCGCCTTCGATCACGCGGTCCGCGCCCGAAGCCGAACGCACCGCCTGCAGGTTCGGCCAGCCGTCGCGCGGCCGCACGAGACGCAGGTCGGTGAGCCCGAAATTCCCCATGGCGCGCGCCGCCGCGCCGATGTTCTCGCCCATCTGCGGCTCGATCAGGATGATGGCCGGGCCGCCGAAGGCGGGCCATTCGCGTGTTTTGTCGGTGCCGGCGCCGGGCATTCGTTGCTCCGGGGGTCGGATCGAGCCGGAGGCAATCGCAAAGCATTTCCTCCGGATCGTGAATCCGACCCCATTTTTACAAGTCAGACTGCGGCCTGTGCCGCAGCCGCCCGAGCGCGTCAAGTTGGGCAAAGCGCCCACCGCAGCCTTTCTCATCGGGGGCGCGTTTGCTATAGGCCTTGCCGTCGCCGCCCGGCGGCCCACTCCCACCAATCCGAAAGAACCGCACGATGGCGAAGATCAAGGTCGCGAACCCGGTCGTCGAAATGGACGGCGACGAGATGACCCGCATCATCTGGCAGCTCATCAAGGACAAGCTGATCCACCCCTATCTCGACGTCGAGCTGCTCTATTACGACCTCGGCATCGAGAAGCGCGACGAGACCGACGACCAGATCACCATCGACGCGGCGGAAATGACGAAGAAGGTCGGCGTCGCGGTGAAATGCGCGACTATCACGCCCGATGAGGCGCGCGTGCAGGAATTCAACCTCAAGAAAATGTGGCGTTCGCCGAACGGCACCATCCGCAACATCCTCGGCGGCGTGATTTTCCGCGAACCGATCATCTGCAAGAACGTGCCGCGCCTCGTGCCCGGCTGGACGAAGCCCATCATCATCGGCCGCCATGCCTATGGCGATCAGTACCGCGCCACCGATTTCAGGTTCCCGGGCAAGGGCAAGCTCACGATCAAATTCGTCGGCGACGATGGCAAGACGATCGAGCACGAGGTGTTCCAGGCGCCCGGCTCGGGCGTGACGATGGCGATGTATAATCTCGACGAGTCGATCGCGGACTTCGCGCGCGCGTCGATGAACTACGCGCTCAATCGCGGTTACCCGCTCTACCTCTCGACCAAGAACACGATCCTCAAGGCCTATGACGGCCGCTTCAAGGACATCTTCCAGGACATCTACGACCGCGAGTTCAAGGCGGAATATGAGAAGAAGAAGCTCACCTACGAACACCGCCTGATCGACGACATGGTGGCGGCCGCGCTCAAGTGGTCCGGCGGCTATGTCTGGGCGTGCAAGAACTATGACGGCGACGTGCAGTCCGACACGGTGGCGCAGGGCTTCGGATCGCTCGGCCTGATGACCTCGGTGCTGATGACGCCCGACGGCAAGATCGTCGAGGCGGAAGCCGCGCACGGCACGGTCACGCGCCACTACCGCGAGCACCAGAAAGGCAAGGAGACTTCCACCAACTCCATCGCCTCGATCTTCGCCTGGACGCGCGGCCTCGCCCATCGCGCCAAGCTCGACAACAACACACAGCTCGCAAGCTTCGCAGCCACACTCGAACGCGTCTGCGTCCAGACCGTCGAAGCCGGCCACATGACCAAGGACCTCGCGCTCCTCGTCGGCGCGGATCAGCCCTGGCTTTCGACCAAGGGCTTCCTCGACAAGGTGGACGAGAATCTGAAGAAGGCGATGGCGTAACGCTCTGTCATCCCGGGCGAGGCCGAAGGCCGAGACCCGGGATCGCCTTCGGATCACTGCAAACGGTCCCGGCTCGCGCTCGCTTGCTACCGCAAGCTCGCTTGGCCGGGACGACGCTCAAGCCTTCTTCACGAGCTTCTTGATCGCCGCGATGGCTGCGTCGGCCTTCGACGCATCCGGTCCGCCGCCCTGCGCCATATCGGGCCGGCCGCCGCCGCGCTTGCCGCCGAGTTCGGCGACACCTGCGTTGACGAGATCGACGGCGTTGTTTGCGCTGGTGAGATCGTCGGTCACACCGACGACGAGGCTCGCCTTGCCTTCTTCGCCCGTGGCGACGAGCACGACGACGCCGGAGCCGAGCTTCTTCTTGCCTTCGTCGGCGAGGCTCTTGAGCTCCTTGGCGTCGATGCCGCTGAGCGACTTTGCCATCAGCTTGACGCCGTTGGCGTCCTCGAATTCGGCCGCTCCGCTGGAAGCGCCGCCGCCCATGGCGAGCTTCTTCTTCGCGTCGGAGAGCTCGCGTTCAAGCCGCCGCCGCTCCTCGATCAGTTGCTCGACGCGTACGTCGATCTCGCCGACCGGCACCTTCAGGAGTCCTGCAAGGTCGTGCAGCTTGCGGCTTTCATCGGCGAGGTATTTGCGAGCGGCATCACCGGTCATCGCCTCGATCCGGCGCACCCCGGCCGCGACACCGCTATCGGCAAGTCCTGAAACCAGTCCGATGTCGCCCGTACGCGCCACATGCGTGCCGCCGCACAATTCAACCGACCAGCCGAGCGTGTTCCCGCCGCTATTGCCCATGGCGACCACCCGCACCTCATCGCCATATTTCTCGCCGAACAACGCGCGGGCACCGGAGGCGCGTGCCTCGTCGATCGCCATGATGCGCGTCGTCACCGGCGAGTTCTGCAAGACAAATTCGTTCGCGATGCTCTCGACCCGCTCCATTTCCTCGGGCGTGATCGGCTTCGGATGGGAAAAATCGAAGCGCAGCCGGTCGGGCGCGACGAGCGAGCCCTTCTGCGCGACGTGATCGCCCAGCACCTGACGCAGCGCCTCGTGCAGCAAATGCGTCGCGGAATGATTGCGGCGGATGCGCGAACGCCGCTCGTGATCCACCTTGAGCGCCAGTGCCTGACCCGGCGCCAGCTTGCCGGCTTCGACCCTGCCGACATGCACGAACAGGTCGGCGGCCTTTTTCTGCGTGTCGGTGACGCGGAAACGTACGCCGTCGGCTTCGAGCACGCCGGTGTCGCCGACCTGACCGCCGGATTCCGCATAGAACGGCGTCTGGTTCAAGATGACCGTGCCTTCATCGCCCTTCTCAAGCGCCGCGACTTCCGCGCCGCCCTTCACGAGCGCCTTTACAACGCCCTCGGCTTCTTCCGTTTCGTAGCCGAGAAACTCGGTCGCACCGACTTTCTCCTTGAGACCGAACCAGACCGTCTCCGTCGCCGCTTCGCCCGATCCGGTCCAGGCCGCGCGCGCCTTTTCGCGCTGGCGCTCCATCGCCGTCTCGAACGCCGATGTATCAACCGAAATGCCGCGCGGCTTGAGCGCGTCCTGCGTGAGGTCGAGCGGAAAACCGTAGGTGTCGTAGAGCGTGAACGCCGTCTCGCCCTTGAGCTTGTCGCCCGTCTTCAGCCCGCGGCTCTCCTCATCGAGGATCGCAAGCCCGCGCGCGAGCGTCGTGCGGAAGCGCGTTTCTTCCAGTTTGAGCGTCTCGGTAATGAGCGACTCCGCGCGCACAAGCTCGGGATAGGCCTGCCCCATCTCGCGCACGAGCACCGGCACGAGCCGGTGCATGAGCGGGTCCTTGGCGCCGAGCAACTGCGCATGCCGCATGGCGCGGCGCATGATCCGGCGCAGCACATAGCCGCGGCCTTCGTTCGACGGCAGCACGCCGTCGGCGACGAGGAAAGAAGACGCGCGCAGATGATCGGCGATCACGCGATGGCTCGCCTTGTGCTCGCCTTCCGCCGCGACGCCGGTCGCATCAACGCTCGCGCGGATCAGTGCGCGAAAGAGATCGATCTCGTAATTGTCGTGGGTGCCTTGCAGGACGGCCGCAATGCGCTCGAGCCCCATGCCGGTGTCGATTGACGGCTTCGGCAGATTGACCCGCTCGCCCCCCGGCAGTTGCTCGTACTGCATGAAGACGAGGTTCCAGATCTCGATGAAGCGGTCGAGATCGGCGCCTTCCGAGCCCGGAGGGCCGCCGGGAATGTGATCGCCGTGATCGTAGAAAATCTCCGAGCACGGGCCGCACGGACCGGTGTCGCCCATCGCCCAGAAATTGTCGGAGCCCGCGATGCGGATGATGCGGCTCTCCGGCAAGCCCGCGATCTTCTTCCAGAGATTGAACGCCTCGTCGTCGTCGATATAGACGGTCGCAAGCAGCCGATCCTTCGGCAGCCCGAAGACCTCGGTTACGAGCCGCCAGCAATGCTCGATCGCGGCGTCCTTGAAATAATCGCCGAACGAGAAATTGCCGAGCATCTCGAAGAAGGTGTGATGCCGCGCGGTGTAGCCGACATTGTCGAGGTCGTTGTGCTTGCCGCCCGCGCGCACGCATTTCTGCGACGTGACCGCGCGGTTGTACGGACGCTTTTCAAGACCGGTGAAGACGTTCTTGAACTGCACCATGCCCGCATTGGTGAACATGAGCGTCGGGTCGTTGCGCGGGACAAGCGGCGACGACGGCACCACCTCGTGCTCATGCTTCGCGAAATAGTCGAGAAAGGTCGACCTGATTTCGTTGACGCCGCTCATTTCACTCCGGACCGCTCACAACAGCCGCGCTCCGCGGGACGGAGTCGCAGGACATCTTGCCATTCAGGATCGCTCAAGGCCGAGCCGATTTCAGAGGCCAAGACCGGGGATGTCTAGCGACCGCCCGCTTTCCTGTCGAGGGACGCCGCCCGCCGGCGCGGCCCGGAACGGCGGCGAAACGGTGCAACTCGCGGGACAGTCGCCGCGCTGCAAACGGCTCACGGCCCACCGCGGCGGGGCACCGGCGGCAGGCCGTGGTTTTGCCGAGACAATCGGCCGGACGAGAGGCGAAGCACGCCCGGCCAATTCAGCGGTACGCAAAGGGACCGGATCGGGGCCGGTCCCGGGGCGCGGCGTCCGCTCAGGCCTCGGCGGCATCCTCTTCGTCGGAGTCTTCCTCGGGCTCGATCGGCCCGAGAATCTTCTCGGCGATCAGGCCGGCGTTCTGGCGGATCGAGGCTTCGATCTTGGCCGCCATTTCCGGGTTCTGCTTGAGGAACGTCTTGGCGTTCTCGCGTCCCTGACCGATGCGCTGGCTGTCATAGGAGAACCAGGAGCCCGACTTCTCGACCACCCCGGCCTTGACGCCGAGATCGACGAGTTCGCCCATCTTGGAAACGCCCTCGCCGTACATGATGTCGAACTCGACCTGCTTGAACGGCGGCGCGAGCTTGTTCTTGACCACTTTCACGCGCGTCTGGTTGCCGATCACCTCGTCGCGTTCCTTGATCGCGCCGATGCGGCGGATATCGAGGCGCACAGAGGCGTAGAATTTGAGCGCATTGCCGCCGGTCGTGGTTTCCGGCGAACCGTACATGACGCCGATCTTCATGCGGATCTGGTTGATGAAGACGACCATCGTGTTGGAGCGCGAGATCGAAGACGTGAGCTTCCTGAGCGCCTGGCTCATCAGGCGCGCCTGACTGCCCGGCTGCACGTCGCCCATCTCGCCGTCGAGCTCGGCGCGCGGGACGAGCGCCGCGACGGAGTCGATCACGAGGATGTCCACCGCGCCCGAGCGCACCAGCGTGTCGGCGATTTCGAGCGCCTGCTCGCCCGCGTCGGGCTGGGAAATCAGGAGGTCGTCGATATTGACCCCGAGCTTGCGCGCATAGATCGGGTCGAGCGCGTGCTCGGCGTCCACGAAGGCGCAGGTGCCGCCGCGCTTCTGCGCCTCGGCGATGGCGTGCAGCGCCAGCGTCGTCTTGCCCGAGGACTCCGGCCCGTAGATTTCGACCACGCGTCCGCGCGGCAAACCGCCGATGCCGAGCGCGATATCGAGGCCGAGTGAGCCTGAGGGGATGGTGTCGATCTCGACCCGCTCCCGCTTGCCGAGCCGCATGATCGAGCCCTTGCCGAAATGCCGCTCGATCTGGGAGAGCGCCGCATCCAGCGCCTTGGACTTGTCCATTGAATTACTGCCTTCGACGACTCGCAACGCGGGTTGAGACGACATAGCCGGGCTCCCGATCTCATGCATAGTTGAAACAGAACGGGACCAATGTACATGATTTGTTCT
>Ga0307505_10000271_pt1 | contig 62272 bp, 44 predicted proteins | sample 23_S_MG_FD_202183 | JGI IMG/M metagenome (GOLD analysis project Ga0307505, IMG submission 202183) | Soil microbial communities from Populus trichocarpa stands in riparian zone in the Pacific Northwest, United States - 23_S | ecosystem: Environmental > Terrestrial > Soil > Riparian zone > Trees...
GACCGCGCTGGACTTGCCCGCGCCGCCGGTACCGGTGATGCCGATCACGGGCGTGCGCTGGCCGGCGAGCTGCCATTCCTTGCGCAGGCGATCCAGTTGCGCGGCGTCGATGCGACCTTCCTCGATCGCGGTGAGCGCGTGGCCGACGGCGATCTCGTCGTTGATGTCGACGCTGGCGCCTGCCGGTGCCGCGGCCGCGTTCGCCACGTGCGCGTCGGCGGCGCCGCGCGCGCGCCGGACCACGTCCTCGATCATCTCGACGAGGCCCATCTTCATGCCGTCGTTGGGGTGGTAGATGCGCTCGACGCCGTAGGCTTCGAGCTCGCGGATCTCCTCGGGCGTGATCGTGCCGCCGCCGCCGCCGAACACGCGGATGTGCGCCGCGCCGCGCTCCCTGAGCATGTCGACCATGTACTTGAAATACTCGACGTGACCGCCCTGATAGCTCGACAACGCGATCGCGTCGGCGTCCTCCTGCAGCGCGGCCCGCACGACGTCTTCCACGGCCCGGTTGTGGCCGAGGTGGACCACTTCGGCACCCTGCGCCTGGATCAGCCGGCGCATGATGTTGATTGCGGCGTCGTGGCCGTCGAACAGGCTCGCGGCGGTCACGAAGCGCAGCGGCGCGGCGTCGGCGGACAGTTCGTTGTGAGGCAGGTGGCGGGCGCTCGTGCTCATGGCGGAAGGCTTGGGTGTACGGGGCCGTCGATTCTAGACCATTGCGGCGTTTTGCCCGATTCGGGGCCGGTCGGTTACCCGCCGCGGCGTACCCGCAGGTCGGCGCAAGGCTCCGCAGGGGCCGCGCCCGACGATGGGCCGACGCCGACTATGCACCGGTGCCTACGACACACGCCGACGCCACCCACACCGCCGCCGGTTCCGCGGCTGCGCCGCTTGAACCGGCCTACACAGGCATCGCGCTACCGCACGTCGTCGCGTGACTTTGGACAGCAGGTCGGCTCAAGGCCCTCAGGGCCGGAGCCGGCAAGGCTCCATGCGCCCATGCATGGTCCGCACACCGACGGCACGCGTGCGGCGCTATGATCGGCCCATGTTTGCGCAACGCGCTCCCTGCCCGGCCCTCGCGCCGTTCGTGCGTTCGATCTGGATCAGTCCGGGTCAGACTCCACGTTCGCCGGCTGCGCAGGATCGCGGGACCAGGCGCGATCCCGGCGAAAGCACCGACGCAGGACCCTGGTCGCGCGAACACCTGCTGCCGACCGGCGAAATGCATCTCGCGATCCGCCTGAGCGAACCGCCGCTGCGCGTGTTCGCCGATGCGCGCGATCGTGTCGGCCGCACGCTCGCCCATGCGCTGGTCAACGGCATGCGCTCGGCGCACTACATCCGCGACATCAGCACGCCGGCCTTGACGATCGGCGCGCAACTGCGTCCGGGTGCGGCCGGCGTGTTGTTCGGCGTCGATGCGAAGGAACTGGCCGGACGCCACACCGCGCTGGAGGATCTGTGGGGTGCGCAGGCGGCGGACCTGCGCGAACGCCTGATCGCGGCTGGGGATGCGCAGGCAAGGTTGGCGCTGTTCGAATCGGCCCTGTTCGCGCGCTTGCGTCGACTGCACGGCCTGCATCCGGCCGTGGCCGCGGCGCTGGTCCATTTCGGCGCATCCGATTGCGTGAGCGATGCGGTGCGCGCGAGCGGCTACAGTCATCGGCGCTTCGCCACCTTGTTCGAACACGCGGTGGGCTTGTCGCCGAAGCGCTGGTGCCGCGTGCAGCGATTCCGCCAGGTCCTCGCCGACCTCAGCCACGATCCCTCGCGCGCATGGAGCGATCTCGCGATCGATGCGGGATTCAGCGACCAGTCGCATTTCAATCGCGAGTTCCGCGCGTTCGCGGGCATGACGCCCGAAACCTGGCGACGCAGCGCACCACGCTCGGCCCATCACGTCGCGATCCTCGATCGCTGAACCCTGCCCCGCCAGGATTGGAAACGGCGCGTGCTTGCCGTCTCCCGCAGCAGCCGAGCAAGCTCGGCGCTACGAATGCGGGCCCCGTAGAGCCGAGCTTTCTCGGCTGAATTGCAAAGCACTGCACCGTCCGGAAATGGAAGCGGCACTTGCTCCCCTTCTCCCCTCGGGAGAAGGTGGCGCGCAGCGCCGGATGAGGGAGAGATCTCGCACGATGACCGTTTCGGCGAGTCGAGGCATGCTTCCCTCATCCGCCTTCGGCACCTTCTCCCGGAGGGAGAAGGAAAAGAAGTCCCGTAGAGCCGAGCTTGCTCGGCTGCCTTCCGCCAACGCATGCGAAAAGCCGACAGCAGCGGAGCAAGCTCCGCCCTACGGCGATACCGCCGACGCCCGTCGCGTCGACGGTATCGCCTGTTCCATTTTCTTCAAGACGCGCCAGCGAAGCGGCGCTACCTTTGCGCTCGCCTCCCCCAACCCGGAATCCGACATGGCCATCCACGAACTGTTTCCCTACCTGCACGTCAAGGGCGCGATTGCGGCGATCGACTTCTACGTCAACGCATTCGGTGCGACCGAAAAATTCCGCCTCGTCGAACCCGGTGGCCGCGTCGGACATGCCGAGCTGGATTTCGGGGGCATGACGCTCATGCTTGCCGATGAGTTTCCCGAGTGCGGCATCCTCGCGCCGGCGACGATCGGCGATACCTCGGTGACCTTGCACCTGCATGTCGACAATGCCGATGCCTTGATCGAGCGCGCCGTGGCGGCCGGGGCCACGCTGGAGATGGCCGCACGCGACGAGTTCTACGGCGAGCGCTCGGGCAAGATCCGCGATCCGTTCGGCCACCGCTGGAACATCGGTCACAGCATCGAGGAGGTGTCGCCGGAGGAAATGCAACGTCGCTACGATGCCCTGGTCAACGGCACGACCTGAACGACATACCTCGCGCCATCCGCAACGCCGTGCCTGGCCGACCCGGCGTTGCGGAAATTCCCGGAAACCGAACCCTGCGCGCGACTACAACGCGCCCGGCGCCGCGCAGACGCCGGGGATGTTGCCGATCGCATCGGGCAGCGAGAACAGGAACCCCTGGGCGACCGTGCAGCCGAGCTCGATCAGGATCCTGCGCTGGGCTTCGGTCTCCACGCCTTCGGCGATCACTTCGATGCCAAGCGACTGCGCGAGTGCGCAGATCGCGCGCACGACGACCGCGCTGTTGCCGGTCGTGGCCAGGTCGGCGACGAACGAGCGATCGATCTTGAGCGCGTGGATCGGGAAACGATGCAGGTAGCTCAGCGACGAATAGCCCGTGCCGAAGTCGTCCAGTTGCACGAGCACGCCGGCTTCGCGCAGGCGCAGCAGCAGCGCACGCACGGTCTCGGGCTCGTCGAGCAAGGCGCCTTCGGTGATCTCCAGACGCACGCGCGATGGCGACAGGCCGGCATCGGCGATCACGCGCAGGATCAGCATGTCGAAATCCACGACGCGCAACTGGCGCGGCGACACGTTGATCGACACGTAGGTGTTCGCGGGCAGTCGGCGCGCGCCTTCACAGGCCAGTTCGAACATGCGCCAGTCGATCGGCTCGATGCTGCCGTTTTCCTCGGCGGTGCTCAGGAACTCGGCCGGCGCGAGCAGGCCGCGTTCGGCATGGCGCCAGCGCAGCAAGGCCTCGTAGCCGAGCACGCGGCCCTCGTCGAGCGTGACGATCGACTGGAAATACGGCTCGAACTCGCCGCGCACGAGCGCGCGACGCAGGTCGTTCTCCAGATCCAGCGCACGCAAGGCCTGCGCACGCAGGTATTCGTCGAAGATCTCGTAGCGCTGGCGCCCCTGCGCCTTGGCCCGGTACATCGCCGCGTCGGCGTCGCGCAGCAGTTCTTCGGCGCGCGTGTAATGCGGGCTCGAATAGGCGATGCCGATGCTGGCCGAGGTGAACATCTCCTTGCCGCCCACGCGCATCGGCCCTTCCAGCGAAGCGATCAGCCGCTGGGCGACCTGGATCGCGTGCTCGGCTTCCGGAATGTCCTCGAGCAGGACTGCGAACTCGTCGCCGCCCAGGCGTGCGACCAGATCCGAGGCGCTCGCCGCGGCCAGCCGCGTGGCCGCCTGCTTGAGCATCTCGTCGCCGACCAGATGGCCGACGCTGTCGTTGATGACCTTGAAGCGGTCAAGATCGAGAAACAGCACGGCGAAGCAGCGGCTGGGATCCTCGGCGTAGCGCTTGAGCGCATTGCCGAGGCGTTCGAGCAGCAGTGCGCGATTCGGCAGCCCGGTCAGGGTGTCGTGCAGGGCCTGGAAGATGAGCCGGCCTTCGATGCGTTCGCGCTCGGCGATCTGGCCGACCAGATCGTTGTTGGCACGCGCCAGCTCGCGCGTGCGCTCATCCACGCGGGCCTCCAGTTCGACGTAGGCATCGCGCAGGGATTCCTGGGCGAGCTTGCGCTCGAGCGCGCCGGCGATATGGAAGCCGACGAAGGTCAGCAGTTCCTGGTCGCGTGCGCTGAACGAGTGCTCTGGCGAATAGCTCTGCACCGCGATCACGCCGACCGTGCGCTCGTCGCAGATCAGCGGCACGCCGAGCCAGTGACGCGAGCGCGCGCCGAAGCTCTGCACTTCGCCAGCCTGGCGCAAGGCATTGACCGCGGCGCGATCCACAAGTACGGCGCGCCCGGTGCGCAGCACGTACTCGGTCATGCCCTTGAGCATGCGCCGGCGCGGGCGCACGGGGTCGAATTCGTCGACCGAATACGGAAACTCGAGCTCATCGCCGCCCTCGCTGACCAGCGCGATGTAGAAGTTCCGTGCATCGATCAACTCGCCGATGATCACGTGGATGGCCGCATAGAACTGGTCCATCGAATCGGCTGTGCTCGCGTGCTCGGCGATACGGAACAGTGCCGACTGCAGGCGCTCGCCGCGCTGACGCTCGGCGACTTCCAGTTGCAGATCCGCATTGGTTTCGGCCAGCTCGCGCGTGCGTTCCTCGACGCGCCGTTCCAGATCCTCCTGCGCCTGCTTGCGTTCCAGCGCGGTGAGGATGTGCTGGGCGACGTAGTTGAGCAGCGCGCGATCCTCCTCGGAGTAGCGCGTGTCGGCCAGGTAGCTCTGCACGACGATCGCGCCACGGATCGCACCGGAACCGAGCATCGGCACGCCGAGCCAGTCCTCGCTCTCCGGGCCGAGGCCGGGATCGCGCACGATGCCGAGGCGTTTGCGCACTTCGCCCGACGGCCCCATCTGCGACTGGCCCGTGCGGATCATCGCCAGGGTCAGGCTGTTGGGAATGTCTGCGGCCGCGATCTCGTCGTCCGGACTGACATTGCCCTGGTCGACCGTATCGACGAAGTAAAGGAAACGCAGGCTGTCGCGTTCGGGCTCGTAGAGCACGATGAGGAAATTCTCCGCGTACATGAGCCCGCCGACGATGCCGTGGATCGCGCGCAGCATGTCGGGCATGTCCAGGTCCGCGCTGGCCATGGTCGCGATCGCGAACAACGCGCGCTGCACGTGCTCGGCGCGCTCGATGCGGGTCACCGACTGACGCAGCGAATCGGCTTCGAGCAGCCAGTCGGTCGCGCAGGCGATGTCATCGAGGAAGTCGTTCCACGACACGGTGTCGGTCACGCTGCCTTCGCTGGTCACCGGCCACACGGCCAGCGCATTGACCACGCCGATGCCGCGCGCGAGCGGCACCGCGAATGCGTTGCCCGGAAGTTCGGCGTCGGACAGGCCGAACTCGCCGGCGAACTCGCCGAGCTGGTCGACCACCCAGGGCTCGCGCGGCGAACACGCCAACCGAGATTCGATCGGCGCACGTTCGGGATCGCGATGCCAGACGACGGCAAAGCCGGCCACGCCAAAGCGCGACGCGGCCTCGCCTGCAGCGAGCACGCCGAGGCCGGCCATGTCGGTCACGCGCAGCAGCTCACGCAGGAAGCGCGCGTCGGTTCCGAGGTCCAGCATGTCGGGTACAGCCCGCTCCGGTAACACAGGTGCCTCGGCCTTCAGGACAATGGCGCGATTGTACCCAGTTGGGCAAGACGAAATTGCGCGGGGTGGGCACTTTCCAGCGCTGCGCACGTTGATTTCGCGCGCTGCGGGGCCGGAATACGCGCGGCCCCGCTCGATCGCGGCGTGGCGCCGATCAGGCGACGACCGTGTCGGCGACCGCCTTGTAGTCCTCGATCTGATCGAAGTTCATGTAGCGGTAGATCGTGTCGCCATTGGCGTTGATGACCCCGATGTCGGCCATGTACTCCGCGCGGGTCGGAATCCGGCCCAGGCGCGAACAGATCGCCGCGAGTTCGGCCGAACCGAGATAGACGTTGGCATTCTTGCCGAGCCGGTTCGGAAAATTGCGCGTGCTCGTCGAGAACACGGTCGCGCCCTCGCGCACCTGGGCCTGGTTGCCCATGCACAGCGAGCAGCCCGGCATCTCCATGCGCGCACCGGCCGTGCCGAACGTGCCGTAGTGGCCTTCCTTGGTCAGTTCGGCGGCGTCCATCTTGGTCGGCGGCGCCACCCACAGCTTGGTCGGGATGTCGCGCTTGCCTTCGAGCAGCTTCGATGCCGCACGGAAATGGCCAATGTTGGTCATGCACGAGCCGATGAAGACTTCGTCGATCGTCGCACCGGCGACATCGCTGAGGGTTTTCACGTCGTCGGGATCGTTCGGGCAGGCGACGATCGGTTCGTGCACGTCGGCCAGATCGATGTCGATGATCGCGGCGTATTCCGCGTCGGCATCGCGCGCGAGCAGTTGCGGATCGGCGAGCCAGGCTTCCATCGCCTTGATCCGGCGCGTGATGCTGCGCACATCCTCATAGCCTTGCGCGATCATCCACTTGAGCATGACGATGTTGGAGTTGAGGTATTCGATGATCGGTGCGGTATCCAGGTGCACCGTGCAACCAGCAGCGGAGCGTTCGGCCGACGCATCGGAAAGCTCGAAGGCCTGCTCGACCTTGAGGTTCGGCAATCCTTCGATCTCGAGGATGCGCCCGGAGAAGATGTTCTTCTTGCCCTGCTTGGCGACGGTCAGCAGGCCCTGGCGGATCGCGTACAACGGGATCGCGTTGACCAGATCGCGCAAGGTGACGCCCGGTTGCAGTTCGCCGGTGAAGCGCACGAGGACGGATTCGGGCATGTCCAGCGGCATGACCCCGGTCGCGGCGGCGAACGCGACCAGACCCGAGCCGGCCGGGAACGAGATGCCGATCGGGAAGCGCGTATGCGAATCGCCGCCGGTGCCGACCGTATCGGGCAGCAACATGCGGTTGAGCCAGGAGTGGATGATGCCGTCGCCCGGACGCAGCGGGATGCCGCCGCGCGTGGAAATGAACGCGGGAAGTTCGTGGTGGGTCTTGACGTCGACCGGCTTGGGATAGGCCGCGGTATGGCAGAACGACTGCATGACAAGATCGGCACTGAAGCCCAGGCAGGCGAGATCCTTGAGCTCGTCGCGGGTCATCGGTCCGGTGGTGTCCTGCGAACCGACCGAGGTCATGCGCGGTTCGCAATAGGTTCCCGGGCGCATGCCCTGCCCCTCGGGCAGGCCGCAGGCGCGACCGACCATCTTCTGGGCGAGCGTGAAGCCCTTGCCCGTATCGTGCGGAATCTGCGGCAGACGGAACAGGGTCGACTGCGGCAGGCCAAGGGCCTCGCGCGCCTTGGCGGTGAGCCCGCGGCCGACGATGAGCGGAATCCGGCCACCGGCGCGGACCTCGTCGAACAGCACTTCGGACTTGACCTTGAACTGCGCGATCACCTCGCCGTTCTTGAGCGCCTTGCCTTCGTACGGACGCAGCTCGACCACATCGCCCATGTGCATCTGCGAGACGTCGAGCTCGATCGGCAACGCGCCGGCGTCTTCCATCGTGTTGTAGAAGATCGGTGCGATCTTGCTGCCGAGGCAGACCCCGCCGAAGCGCTTGTTCGGAATGAACGGAATGTCCTCGCCGGTGAACCAGAGCACCGAATTGGTCGCCGACTTGCGGCTCGAACCGGTACCGACGACGTCGCCGACATAGGCGACGAGATGGCCGTGGCGGCGCAGCGACTCGATGAACGCGACCGGGCCGCGCTTGCCTTCTTCTTCGGGCGTGATGCCCTCGCGCGGATTCTTGAGCATCGCCAGCGCATGCAGCGGGATGTCCGGGCGCGTGGTCGCATCGGGCGCCGGCGAAAGATCATCGGTGTTGGTCTCGCCGGTCACCTTGAACACGGTGAGCGTCAGGCTCTCGGGAACCTCGGGACGCGAGGTGAACCACTCCGCATCGGCCCAGCTCTTGAGCACGGCGTGCGCATTCGCGTTGCCGCGGTCGGCCTTGTCCTTGACGTCGTGGAAGGCGTCGAACATGAGCAAGGTCTTCTTGAGCGCCTCGGCGGCGATCGTGCCGACCGGATCGTCATCGAGCAGTTCTATCAGCGGATGGATGTTGTAGCCGCCGAGCATCGTGCCGAGCAGTTCGGTGGCACGCTCGCGCGTGATCAGCGTGCATTGCTCGTGACCGAACGCGACCGAGGCCAGATACGAGGCCTTGACCTTGGCCGCGTCATCGACGCCGGCCGGCACGCGGTGGGTGATCAGGTCGACCAGGAATGCCTCTTCGCCAGCCGGCGGCGCCTTGAGCAGCTCGATCACATCGGCGGTCTGCTGCGCCGAAAGCGGCAGCGGTGGAATGCCCAGCGCTGCGCGCTCGGCAACATGATGGCGGTAGGCTTGCAACATGGTCGACTCCGGGAAACTCGGTGGGATGACGGATACGGACTCAGCCAGCGGGCACGATTAGCTTGAGTCCCTTGAAATAATCGCGATAGAAACTGCGGTCACGCGTGATCAGGCCGCTGCATTGCAGGAGCGCATGTGCGCCGATCAGGAAATCCGGCACCGCACGCATGCGTTCGCCGACCCGCTGGCGGTAGCGACGCTGCATTTCCCCCGCCCGCAGCGCGGATTTCGCTTCGAGCGGACTGTAGCGGATGCTCATGTCCTCCAGTACCGCGAGTGCCTCGGAGCCGTCATGCAGGGCACTGCAGACTTCGGCGAGCACGACATCGCTGACCACCACGGGTCCCTCGGTCAGGCACTTGCGCAGGCAGGCCTCGGCGGCGTCGGCCTGCGGGCCATCGGCGAGCAGATCCACGAGCACGGAGGAGTCGATCGCGATCATTGCGCGTGCGATCAGGGGTCGAGCGGATCGCCGGGCGCGCGTCCGCGGATCGCGCGCATCGCTTCATCGGTGCTCTGGAATCCGTCGAGCTTGAAGCGACCGCGCGCACGCGAGATCGCATCGTCCACGCTCTTGCGCAGGACGATGCGGCTGCCGTCGAGTTCCACCTTGAGGATGCTGCCCTTGACTAGGCCGAGCGCATCGCGAACCGCCTTGGGCAAGGTGATCTGCCCGCGTTCGGCAACCGTGGCTTCCATTGCGCCTGCTCCGAAAAGTATGCGCGAATGGTACATACCTTGGAAATCATACTCAAGTCCGCATACTTGGATGCGGCCCTGGATCGGCCCGCGATTCGCCCACCGCTTCGCGAGCGCACGGGCGATTGCCGACAGCGATGCGCGGACGGCGCAATAATGTCGCCAGCGCGACCACGCCTTCGCCTGATCCCAGCGCCACCTCGACCCGCCACCGGAGCAGCGCCATGAAAGACTCGTTCGCCACCCGCAGCACGCTTGAGGTCAACGGCAAGCACTACCAGTACGCAAGCCTGACCCGGCTCGGCCAGCGCTACGATCTCTCGCGCCTGCCCTACTCGATGAAGATCCTGCTCGAGAACCTCTTGCGCCACGAGGATGGCGTCAACGTCACTACGGCCGAGATCGAGGCGATCGCGAACTGGGATCCGGGCAAGGAACCCGACACCGAGATCGCGTTCATGCCCGCGCGCGTCGTGCTCCAGGATTTCACCGGGGTTCCGTGCGTGGTCGACTTGGCCGCGATGCGCGACGCGGTGGTCCGGCTCGGCGGGCGCCCCGAACAGATCAATCCGTTGGCACCGGTGGAGCTCGTCATCGACCATTCGGTGCAGGTCGACGCATTCGGCAATGCCGGCGCGCTCGATCTCAACGTCAAGATCGAGTTCGACCGCAACATCGAACGCTACGCGTTCCTGCGCTGGGGCCAGAAGTCGTTCGACAATTTCCAGGTCGTGCCGCCGCGCACCGGCATCGTCCATCAGGTGAACCTCGAGCGGCTCGCGCGCGTGGTCATGGAGAGCGAGCGCGACGGTGAACTGTGGGCCTACCCGGACACCGTGTTCGGCACCGATTCGCACACGACGATGATCAACGGTCTCGGCGTGCTCGGCTGGGGTGTCGGCGGCATCGAGGCCGAAGCGGCGATGCTCGGCCAGCCCTCCTCGATGCTGATTCCGCAAGTCGTCGGATTCAAGCTGACCGGGCGGATGCCCGAGGGCGCCACCGCGACCGATCTCGTGCTCACCGTGACCCAGATGCTGCGCACGCTCGGCGTGGTCGGCAAGTTCGTCGAGTTCTTCGGTCCCGGACTGTCCCACCTCGCACTCGCCGACCGCGCCACGATCGGCAACATGGCGCCCGAGTACGGCGCCACCTGCGGCATATTTCCGGTGGATGCCGAAGCGATCAACTACCTGCGCCTGTCCGGCCGCAGCGAGGAACTGATCGCGCTCGTGGAGGCGTATGCGAAGGCGCAAGGCCTGTGGCATGACGAATCGACATTGCCGGCGCGGTTCACGACCACGCTTGAACTGGACCTCGCCGACGTCAAGCCGTCGCTGGCCGGACCCAAGCGGCCGCAGGATCGCGTGCTGCTCGGCGAGGTCAAGCAGAACTACCGCACCCACGTCGGCCCGCTCGCAAGCGGGCGCAAACCGATCAAGTCCACCGAAGCCGCCGACTTCGCCAACGAAGGTGGCGCCAATGCGATCGGCAATCCGGCCAACGACCTCGTCAATGGCCGCGTGCGCGTGGTCAAGGATGGTGTGAATTTCGAGCTGGCCGATGGCGCGATCGTGATCGCCGCGATCACCTCGTGCACGAATACCTCCAATCCCGCGGTCATGCTCGGCGCAGGCCTGCTGGCGCGCAAGGCCGTTGCCCGCGGACTCAGGACCAGACCCTGGGTCAAGACCTCGCTGGCGCCGGGTTCCAAGGTGGTCACCGACTATCTGGAAAAGACCGGCGTGCTCACCGATCTCAATGCGCTCGGGTTCTATCTGGTCGGCTACGGTTGCACGACCTGCATCGGCAACTCCGGTCCGTTGCCGGTCGAAATCAGCAAGGGCATCGCCGAAGGCGACCTGGTCGCTGCCGCGGTGCTGTCGGGCAACCGCAACTTCGAGGGTCGCGTGCATCCCGAAGTCAAGATGAACTATCTCGCCTCGCCACCGCTGGTCGTCGCCTACGCACTCGCCGGCACGGTCGACATCGACCTCACGACCGAACCGCTGGGCACCGGCAGCGATGGCCAGCCGGTGTTCCTCAAGGACATCTGGCCGACCAACAAGGAGATTTCCGATACGGTCGCCAGTGCGGTCTCGCCGTCGATGTTCGCCAGGAACTACGCCGACGTGTTCAAGGGCGACGAGCGCTGGAACGCGATCGCATCGCCGGACGGCGAACTCTACGCGTGGGACAGCGATTCGACCTACATCAAGAATCCGCCGTACTTCGACGGCATGACGATGGAAGTCGGCACGATCAGCGATCTGCATGGCGCGCGCGTGCTCGGCCTGTTCGGCGACTCGATCACGACCGACCATATCTCGCCGGCCGGGTCGATCAAGAAGGATTCACCGGCCGGGCGGTTCCTCATCGAGCGCGGCGTGCAACCGGTCGATTTCAATTCGTATGGCTCGCGGCGCGGCAATGACGACGTCATGGTCCGCGGCACGTTCGCCAACATCCGCATCCGCAACCTCATGCTCGATGGCGTCGAGGGCGGCTACACGCTGCATGTACCGAGCGGCGAGCAACTCGCGATCTACGACGCGGCGATGAAGTACCGGGCCGATGGGACGCCGCTGGTCGTGTTCGCCGGCAAGGAATACGGCACCGGATCCTCGCGCGACTGGGCGGCCAAGGGCACGCTGCTGCTCGGCGTGAAAGCCGTGATCGCCGAGAGTTTCGAACGCATCCACCGCTCCAACCTGGTCGGCATGGGCGTGCTGCCTTGCCAGTTCATGGATGGCGAGGACGCACGCACGCTGGGCCTGACCGGACACGAAACGATCGCGATCACGGGCCTGGACGATGGCGTGGCGACCCGGGCCAGCGTGACCGCAACTGCAGCGGACGGCAGCGAGAAGCAGTTCACGGTCAAGGTCCTGCTGCTGACCCCGAAGGAACGCGTGTTCTTCCGCCACGGCGGAATCCTGCCTTACGTGTTGCGTCAACTGGCGCAGAAGTCGCTGGCATGAGAGAAGATCCGGGACCCTGAGAGCCTGCGCGAACCTGGGTGCCGTTGTCCCTTCGCAACGGTGAGCCGATCGGCGCATGATCGGCTCGGTTCGCTGTCGTTGGTCTTCGGCTCTCCTCACAGCTGCCGTTCCCATTGCGCGTTGATGCAGACCCAGTCGTTGCCGGTCTTGCGCCAGCCGCTCGTTATCGAATACACCGATCCGCGCTCGGGAACGAAGCGGCCGCTGCCGCCCGTGAAGGTCGCGGTCATGCGCACGGTGGCGCGTTCACCCTGAAGGTCGATATCCAGCGGACCGAGGGTGACGCCGATCGTCGCGTTGCCGATCACCTGGGCGCGCAGCATGTTGTGCAGGGCATCGCGGTCCAGGCCGCGGTCGGACCCGGTGAAATCGTCGGCGATCCCACTCATGAAATCGCCGGGCTTGCGGGCTTCCAGCGCCTCCTCCATCTGGGCGACGGTTTCACGGATGCGCTGCTCGTCGGGGGTGCGCGAGCAGCCGGCGGCCAGAACGCTCAACACGAACAGGCACGCGACGACGCAGGTCCACGATCGGCGAATCAACGAGGCAACCATCGGGAGCGATCCTTGGGCGTCGGGTTCGCGCACCACCCTCGCATGCCATGCAGCCAGTCGCAAGCCGGCGTTCGCGCTGCACTGCTCCTTGCCGGTCGTTTGCCGCATGTGGTGCAATCGACGAAGGTACGTGCCCGTACGGAGAATTCCGCATCACCGCGGGCGCGACGCATCCCTGGCCCAGCCAGGGAACACAAGTTCGGAGGGAGCATGACCGGCAACGATCGTCCTTGGTTGGCGCATTATCCGAAAGGCGTACCGCACGAGATCGACCTCGAGCAGTACTCGTCGATCGCAAGCCTTCTGGAAACCTGTTTCGACCGTTTCCGGCATCGCCCCGCCTACTCCAACATGGGACGCAGCCTGAGCTACGGCGAGCTCGACCGCCTCAGTCGCCAGTTCGCGAGCTATCTCGTCAACGAGCTCAAGTTCACCAAGGGCGACCGCGTCGCGATCATGCTGCCGAACGTGTTGCAGTATCCGATCGCGATCTGCGGTGCGCTGCGCGCCGGCCTCACCGTGGTCAACACGAATCCGATGTACACGCCGCGCGAACTCAAGCACCAGCTCGTCGACTCCGGCGCGCGCGCGCTGCTCGTCCTCGACAATTTCGCGCATACCGCGGCAGCCGTGGTCGCCGACACCCCGTGCGAGCACGTGATCACGACCGGGATCGGCGACCTGCTCGGCTTTCCGAAGTCGCTGATCACGAACTTCGTGGTCAAGCACGTCAAGAAGATGGTGCCGGCCTACTCGCTTCCGCGCGCCGTGCGCTTCAACGACGCGCTCGCGCGCGGTGCCGGCGGCACCCTGGAGAAAGCCGACGTCCGCGCCGAAGACATCGCGTTCCTGCAGTACACCGGTGGAACGACCGGAGTGGCCAAGGGCGCGATGCTGACCCATCGCAACATGATCGCAAACATGCTGCAGTCGTCGGCCTGGATCGGCAGTGGCATGCGCGAGGGCGAGGAAGTCATCATCACCGCGCTGCCGCTGTATCACATCTTTGCACTGACCGCGAACTGCCTGACCTTCATGCGCATGGGTGGCCTGAACTATCTGATCACCAATCCGCGCGACATGAAGGGCTTCGTCGCCGAACTGTCGAAGATCCGCTATACGGCCATCACCGGCGTCAACACGCTGTTCAACGGCCTGCTCAACACACCCGGCTTCGACAAGCTCGATTTTTCCCCGTTGCGGATGACTCTGGGCGGCGGCATGGCCGTGCAGCGCGCGGTGGCCGATCGCTGGAAGCAGGTGACCGGTTCGACCCTGGCGGAAGCCTACGGGCTGACCGAAACCTCGCCGGCGGTGTGCATCAATCCGCTGGACCTGGCCGAGTACAACGGCTCGATCGGCTTGCCGGTGCCGTCCACCAACGTCTGTATCCAGAACGACGATGGCGAGATGCTCCCCGTCGGTGAAATCGGCGAGTTGTGCGTGCACGGGCCGCAGGTCATGAAGGGTTACTGGAACCGGCCCGAGGAGACCGCCAAGGTCATCGACGAACGTGGCTGGCTGCATACCGGCGACATCGCGCGCATGGACGAGAACGGATTCTTCTATATCGTGGATCGCAAGAAGGACATGATTCTCGTCTCGGGATTCAATGTGTATCCGAACGAGATCGAGGATGTCATCGCCTTGATGCCGGGCGTACTCGAAGTCGCCGCGATCGGGATACCGGACGAGAAGACCGGTGAAGCGGTCAAGGTCGTGATCGTGAAGAAGGACCCTGCACTCTCGGTCGAGGCGATCAAGGCGCATTGCCGGGCGGAACTGACCGCCTACAAGCAGCCCAAGGTCATCGAATTCCGCGATTCACTGCCAAAAACCAATGTCGGCAAGATCCTGCGCCGGGAACTGCGCGACCCGCCGCCTGCGGCACCGGGTTGATTCGTCAGCCGAAAGCGCCTCCATCGTGATCCAACGAAGCGCACGGAGTGCGGCATCGCGTCGCGCCGAAAAGCCTGACGCGATCGGCCTGCATCTGCCAGTCAGCGTCTAGCGGGGCTGGTCCAGATCGTCGGCGTAGCGCCCGAGCAGGCTCCACAATGCGTTCTCGCGATCCTCCGGAATCCGCGAATACGCCAAGGCGACGAATGCATCGGAGATGCGTACGACCGTCGCTTCGAGATTCACGTGCAGGTTTTCGTCGATGAGCATGTCCAGTGCGCAGTGCTCGCCGATCTTCGGCGACCAGTCCTCGGGACGGTCGACGAGTACGCCGGTAGCCGAGATGTTCTCGATCTCCGTGGTCCATGATCCGGACCCCAGGCTGATCAGCACGGTCGAGCGAAACGTCATTCGTGCGTGACGTTTGTGCTTGTGGCCGTCCTCCTGGTTCATTCCCCCACGCCCTCCGCGTCTGCCGCGCTGCCAGTTCCCACGCGCGAATCCTTTCCACGAGCAACATGCGTGCCAAACCCGGCAAGTATCCCTCATTGCTCACGCTGCATGCACCCACTCGCAGCGCAATCGCCCGACCCCGGTCCGGTCATCCCGGTTTGGTAGGTGCCGAATGCGCTGTAAATATGTGTGTCGCGTCACATTCTGACTGTGACGTCTGCACTTGCCATCGGTGTCATTGGGCTAGACTGATCTCCGGTCGCGTGTGCATTCCAGGGGATGTGCACAAGGTGTTGAGCTTTCGCCGCTCACGCCGCGCGACCCGGCGAGCGGCGCCATGTCCTGTTGAGGAACGCCCCATGAACGCCGTAGATGTGCTGCACCGTGACTCCGATTTCCACCTGCTGCGTGCGCAGCACGATCCCGTCACGAATACCGCGTGGTGCTTCATGCACGCACGCCGGTTCCCGAAGGAGAGCGGCTATCGGGCCTGCTTTTCCACCCAACTCATCAAGGAAGTGCGCGAGTTCCAGAAGCGCACGGCGGATCGGCTGACCGCCAGCGCAACCCATGCCGATACGCGTCTTGCCCACATCGTGCTTGCCTCGGATGCCGACGTGTTCAATCTCGGCGGAGACCTGGACCTGTTCTGCCGGCTGATCCGCGAACGCAATCGCGAGCATCTGCTTGCCTATGCGCGCCAGTGCGTGGAAGGCATCTACGCGTTTCACGCCCATCTCAACCGCAATGCCCATGCCATCGCGCTGGTCCAGGGCGACGCGCTGGGCGGCGGCTTCGAGGCGGCATTGTCATGCCAGACGATCATCGCCGAGGAAGGCATCTGCATGGGCTTTCCCGAGGTCCTGTTCGACCTGTTCCCCGGGATGGGCGCGTACTCGTTCCTGTGCAAGCGCGTAGCGCCGAAGTTCGCCGAGGAAATGATGCTCAATGGCACGGTGTACTCAAGCGAGGAAATGCATCGGCTCGGCATCGTCGACATCCTGGTTCCACGCGGCGACGGCGTACACGCCACCCACGAGTTCATTCGCCGCAACCAGCGGATCTCGCACGCGCGTGCGGCGATGAACCGGGTTCGCGAGATCGCCCAGCCGGTCAATCTCGCCGAACTCATGCAGATCACCGAAATCTGGGTCGATACCGCGATGCAGCTGGGCGAGAAGTCGCTGCGCACGATGGAAAGGCTCGTGCGGGCACAGGAGAAGCGTCCGCTCGGATCGGTCAACGATCAGCGCATCGAACTGGCCGTGCAGCAAGCCGGCTGATCGCGCCGGATACGTGCAGCGACGAACCGGTCAGCGCCGGTCCGGTTCGATTTCGCTGCGGTTGCCGGTGACGGGCGATGACTTCAGCGAGGTGCGCGCACGTTCCAGCAGCTCGCGCATTCCCTGGATGATCCGGGCGCTTTCGCGTGGAAGCGCCCAGTTGCCCATGCGCATTGCCGCCGAGGCGGCTTCGGACAGGCGCACGGCACCCATGTTTCCGGCAACGCCAGTGAGCGCATGGCACTGGTCGCGGAAATCGTCCCAGCGCGAACTCGCAGCGCATTTTTCCAGCTCGACGATGCATTGCAGCGCGTCGCGCAGGCACTCGTCGAGAAACAAGGCCATGAATTCGTCACCGAGATCCAGATCGCGCAAGTCCTCCAGGACCTGGCTGGAAATCGTCCCGTCGACCGCCCCTGGCGGTGACTCGGCCGGTTCGGGTCGGGTCATCGCTGCGCTGATGCCGAGCGAAATCTCGGCCAGCGTATCGAGCAGGCGCGCGATCACGATCGGCTTGGTGAGAAACGCGCGCGCACCGGCCTGTTCGGCGGAACGCAAGGTTTCGGAGGTCGCATCGGCGCTGATCACGACGAACGGCGTGCGCTCCTGGCCGGCCTGCATGATGCGCGCCTGCTTGATCGTGTCGATGCCACTGATCCCGGGCATGTGCAGGTCGATGACGACGGCATCGAAGCGATCAACCTCCATCGCCGACAGCACTTCATCGCCGCCGTGAACGGCGCGTGCCTGGTGGCCCGCCTTCTCGAGCAGGCGGCACAGCACGACCAGATTGGCTTGCTGATCATCGGCGACGAGCAGGCGCAACGGTCGCACACGTGCGCGATGGCGAACGAAGGGATCGTCGAAGGCGATGACGTTCTCGCCGACCGCCGCAGGCGCAGCCCGGACGAGCTTCGACCGGCCCTCGACGGTGCCGAACGGAAGCTCGACCCAGAAGTGCGAGCCGACGCCCTCGGTGCTTTCGAAGTGGATGCTGCCGCCGAGCAGTTCGGTCAGCGATTTCGCGATCGTCGTGCCGAGGCCGGTCCCGCCGAAGCGGCGGGCATGGCCCTGATCGGCTTGCTCGAAAGCCTGGAATATGCGCTTCTGCGCCTGCAGCGGAATGCCCACGCCGGTGTCGCGAACCGAAAAGCGCAGGCGCACGCTGCCTGCTGAAGGCCGGGCGACACAGGTCACCTCGACCGCAACCCTGCCGCGTTCGGTGAACTTGACCGCGTTGGAAACCAGGTTGAGCAGGATCTGGCGCAGGTGATCGGCATCGCCATGAAGCAGATCGGGAACCCCGTCGGCGAAACGGATCTCGAACGCCAGGCCCTTGTCTGCGGCCGGGGCCTGCAACATGAGCTGGATCGCGCGCACGGTATCGACAAGACTGAACTCCGCATCTGTCCGCCTGAGCTTTCCTGCCTCGATTCTGGAGATGTCGAGCACGTCCTCGACCAGGGCGAGCAGCGAACGGGCGGATGCCTGGATGACTTCGGCGTACTCGCGTTGTTCGGCGCTCAGGCGCGTGGTCACGAGCAGTTCGGACATGCCGGCGATGCCGTTGAGCGGCGTGCGGAATTCGTGACTCATGTTGGCGACGAACAGGCTCTTGGCCTCATTCGCGCGACGGGCCGCTTCGGTTGCCCGGGTCAAGGCGCGCAGCAGCGAAGTGAGGTACCCCGGAATCAGGACCAGGCCGGCGAGCAGACCCCAGGCCAGCGGCGCATTGTCCAGCCAGTACGGCGTCGTGCGGATCACGGCGAGGAACGAGAGGAACGCGAGTGTCACCGCGGCGATCAGGAACTTCGGACCGTAGCGCAGACCATTGCCGATCGTCACCCACAGATACACGACATAGAGCGGGGCCAGCTCCGGCCCGAGCATCATCATCGCGCCCATCGACGCGTAGTCGAGGATCATGCCGATCCAGCGCCGCACGTGGGAGACGCCCGGTTGCAGGGCGATGTGCACGATCAACGCCGAACCGACCACGGTCTCGACCAGCAGGATGCCCAGCGCGTACGGAAGAACCGGCCCGCTGAATCCGCGCGCGGACGCCACGCCGATCAGGTAGATCAGCCACAGCGCGACGATCGCGAGCCTGACGAAGGCCTGCCCGTGTTCGCTGTCCGGCCGCTTCTGGAAGCGCGCCAGCACATTGCTCAACATCGAGTGCATCCTTTGCATCCCTCCATCGCGAAACCGATACGGGACTCAGAATCCCAGGATCGGTGGCGCCAGCTTCGCCTGCTGGATATCGGTGATTCTAGACCGATGGGCGACGAGGACGTCCACACAGGATGGATCAAAAAGCGTGCCAGAGTGGGCCTGAAGATAGTCAAAGGCCTCGTCGTTGCTCCATGCGCGCTTGTAGGGCCGCTCCGATGTCAGTGCGTCGAACACATCCGCAATCGCGACAATGCGCGCATTGGTCGGAATCTGCTCGCCCCTCAATCCGTCGGGATAGCCGCTGCCGTCCCAACGCTCGTGATGGCGCAGTGCGATCTGCGCACCGGTCTGCACGAACCGGCTCTGGCTGTCGCGCAGGATCTCGAAACCGATCAGCGGATGCTTGCGCATGATCGCCATTTCCTCGTCGGTGAGGCTGCCACGCTTGAGCAGGATCGCATCGGGCACACCGATCTTGCCGATGTCGTGCAACGGCGCGGCCAGGGTGAGGATGCGCACATCCTCTTCGGGCATCCCCAGTTCCTCGGCGATCAGCTCCGAGTAGCGCGCCATGCGCAACAGGTGCGCACCGGTGCCGAAATCGCGGTACTCGATCGCCTTGGCCAGGCGGAACAGCATTTCGCGCTCGCGCTGCTCGACCTCCTGGACGCCTTCGATGACCTTCTGCTCGAGCGAACGCGCGCGCTCCTTGACCGACTCGCCCTGGCGACGCATCTGCAACAGGTTCTTGCAGCGCGAACGCAGTTCCCGAGGACGCACAGGCTTGACGAGAAAATCGATGACCCCGGCATCCAGCGCCGCCTGACGCACCGGTTCGTCGCCAACCACGCTGATCAGCACGATCGGAACGTCACGGCGTGACATCGGGCGTCGAAAGCGGCGGGCGAACTCGAGCCCATCCATTTCGGGCATGCGGTAGTCGAGCAGGAGCAGGTCAGGCGTATGCACTTCCGACCAGTGCAGGGCTTCGATCGGATTGCCGAAATCCGTGACATGCACGGCCGGACCGATGCCTTCGATCACGTGTCTCAGCATCGTCCTGGCCGAGGGCTGGTCGTCGACGATCAGTACATTCACACCGCGTTACTCCACCGAACTTCCGCCGCTGCAGCACGTAATGTCCCGTCAGCGAACAACGTCTGCGCCGTCCGTGAATGCATCGACCTGGCAGCCTGTCGGACTCTGGCTGGCCGGGCTGCAAATCCGTCTGCGCGGTCCATCTTGACCAGCTTCGCTGTTGTGAAGCGCTTCTGCCGATTCTTGGTCAATAGAGCCCACTATTGACCAAGAATCGTCAATAAACTGTCCTCGCGCAGTCGAATTTTCGCCTCGACCCCCAAAGCCCGACAGGCTGCTAGAGCCGGGAGCCGGACCGTCCAACGAGGCTAACACACCACGAAAAAAGAATGTAACGATTGCAAGTCAATGCACTAGCTGCACAAGCGCGCAGCCGACGCACGCCGGATTCAGGCCTGCGGACGCATGTACGGAAACAGCAGCACGTCACGGATCGAGGGCACGTCGGCGAACAGCATGACGAGGCGGTCGACACCTACGCCGAGGCCGCCGGTCGGCGGCATGCCGACTTCCAGCGCACGGATGTAGTCCGCATCGAAATGCATGGCTTCGTCGTCGCCGGCCTGCATCGCATCGACCTGGGCCTGGAAGCGCGCGGCCTGGTCTTCCGGATCGTTGAGCTCGGAAAAACCATTCGCGATTTCCTTGCCGCCGACAAACAGTTCGAAGCGATCGGTGATGCCCGGATCGGTATCGCTTTCGCGCGCGAGCGGCGACACCTCCACCGGATGCGAGGTGATGAAGGTCGGTTGCACGAGCGAGTCCTCGACGGTCTTCTCGAACACCTCCAGCAGCAGCTTGCCCCAGCCATACCCCGGCTTGACCGCAATGCCGAGGCCTGCGCAATGGACCGCCATCGCATCGCGGTCGCGAAGGTCTTCGCGGCGAATCTGCGGGTTGTGCTCGAGCACCGCGTCTTCCATGCGCCAACGCCGGAACGGCGGACCCAGATCGATCGCGCGACCCTCCCAACTGAGCGCCGTGCGCCCGAGTGTTGCCTGTGCGGCCTCGCGCAGCATCGACTCGGTCAGATCCATGACCTCGACGTAGTCGGCGTAGGCCTGGTAAAGCTCGAGCATCGTGAACTCGGGGTTGTGTCGCGTCGACACACCCTCGTTGCGGAAATTGCGGTTGATTTCGTAGACCCGTTCGAAGCCGCCGACGACGAGTCGCTTGAGAAACAGTTCCGGCGCCACCCGCAGGTACAGATCCAGTCCCAGCGCATTGTGATGGGTGACGAACGGACGCGCGGTCGCGCCACCCGGGATCAGCTGCATCATCGGCGTCTCGACTTCCATGAAGCGACGCGGCGCAGCCTCCAGCCACTGGCGCAGAAAGCCGATCACGCGCGAGCGCAACACGAACGCATCACGCGTTTCGCGGGTGACGATGAGATCGACATAGCGCTGGCGGTAGCGCTGCTCGACATCGGCCAGGCCATGCCACTTGTCCGGCAACGGCCGCAGCGACTTGGTCAGCAGGCGCAGCGCATCGACCTTGATCGACAGCTCGCCGGTCCTCGTGCGCATGAGCAGGCCCTGGGCGCCGACGATATCGCCGACGTCCCAACTCTTGAACGCCTCATAGGTCTCGCCGAGCGTGCCCTGATGGATGAACAGCTGGATGCGCCCGCCGACGTCCTGGATCTGGACGAAGCTGACCTTGCCCTGGACGCGCTTGAGCATGATGCGCCCGGCCACGCTCACGCGCCGCGCGAGTGCCTCGATCTTCTCGGCGACCCAGGCTTGCGCATCGGCGAATTCGGTCTGCAGGTCACCGGCGAACGCATCGATCCGGAAGTCGTTCGGGAACGCGATGCCGCTTTCGCGCAGCAAACGCAGCTTCTCGCGACGCTCGGCGATCAGCTTGTTCTCGTCGACAGCCGACGGCGCCGACTCGTTGGCCGTTCCATCGCCATTCGCAGGATCTTGGTTCTCGGTATTCATGTCCAGGCTTCCGATCCAGGCTGAGCGATGCCGACCAAGGCCGTTCGCTGCCGGGATTCCAATGAATGGCTACACCGGCAAGACAACCCGGCTGGCCATGTTTGCAGATCGACGGCGAGCATTCACGCGTCGACCCGTTTTGCCCCCGCCTCGAGCCCCGCCTTCAGGCTGCCCTCGATGAATTCGTCCAGATCGCCATCCAGCACCTTCTGCGTATCGGTGCGCTCGATGCCGGTGCGCAGGTCCTTGATCCGCGACTGGTCGAGCACGTAGTTGCGGATCTGGCTGCCCCAGCCGATGTCGGACTTGGTCGCTTCCAGCGCATCCTTTTCGGCGTTGCGCTTCTGAACTTCCAGTTCGTAGAGCTTGGCCCGCAGCATTTTCATCGCATTGTCGCGGTTGGCATGCTGCGAGCGGCCCGTCTGGCACGCCACCACGACACCGGTAGGAACGTGGGTGATGCGCACGGCCGATTCGGTCTTGTTGACGTGCTGGCCGCCGGCACCGGAAGACCGGTAGACGTCGGTCCTCAGATCGGCCGGATTGATCTCGATGTCGATGTCGTCATCGACTTCCGGCGAGACGAACACCGAGGTGAAACTCGTATGCCGGCGATTGTCCGAATCGAACGGCGACTTGCGCACGAGGCGATGCACGCCGATCTCGGTCTTGAGCCAGCCGTAGGCGTAGTCGCCCTCGACCCGGAACGTCGCGCTCTTGATTCCGGCCACTTCACCGGCGGAGGCTTCGAGCAGTTCGGTCTTCCAGCCGCGGGTCTCGGCCCAGCGCAGATACATGCGCAGCAACATCTCGGCCCAGTCCTGCGCCTCGGTGCCGCCGGCGCCGGCCTGGATGTCGACGAACGCATTGGTGGAATCCATCTTGCCCGAGAACATGCGCTGGAACTCGAGCTTGTCCACGCGCGCGGCAAGCTTCTCGACATCATCGATGACGCCCTGGATCGTGGCCTCGTCGCTTTCGGCCACCCCCAGTTCGAGCAGCTCGGCGGATTCGGCCAGCGCGCTGGTCAGCTCGCGGATGCCGCCGACGAAACGCTCGAGCTGGGCACGCTCCTTGCCCAGATCCTGCGCGCGTTGCGCGTCGTCCCAGACCTTGGGATTTTCCAGTTCGCGGGTGACTTCTTCGAGGCGCTCGGCCTTGGCATCGAAGTCAAAGATACCCCCTGAGCGATTGCACCCGGGCGTTCAGGTCGGCGATGCGCGCATGAATTGGATTGGTTTCGATCACGGTCGTCACTGCATTGCAACAAAAGGGCGCGCAGGATAGCAAATACCTGCCCCGGAAAGACCTTACGCGGCCACGTCGCCTTCCGTGTCGGCGCCCGCGCCGAAACGCTCGCGCAGTGCGGGGCGATAGCGGCGGCTGCACGGCAACGCGCCGCCATCGGCCAGATGCAGCCTCGCGTCGCCGGTATCGAGCGGTTCGATCGAGGCAATGCAGTCCAGATTGACGATGTAGCTGCGGTGCACGCGGGCAAAGCGCCGCGGATCGAGCCGCGACTCGATGCCGGCGATCGTGCTGCGCAACGGGTAGTCGCGACCCTTCACACGCAGGTTCACGTAGTTGCCGGCCGCCTGCAACCACTCGATATCGGTCGCCGCGACGAGGAACTCGCGACCGAGCTTGCGCACGAGAAAGCGGTCGGGGCGATCCACCGGCTCGGCGGGCGGGCCGACATCGGGCGAACCGAGCAGGCTGGCCTCGCCCTGCATGCGGCGCAGGAACAGGCGATACGCCTCGATCACGAACACGATCAGCGCGTAGCTGCGCACATCCTTGAGGTACTCGTAGGGCAGCTCGCTGGACCACGGGCCGAATTCGTAGGCCAGCCCCTGGCTGCCGTAGGCGAGCATGCGCAACCCGACCATGCCGAGCACGTGAGCGAGCGAAACCACGACGCTGAAGACCAGGTGTTGCGGCAGCCGTCGCGTCCAGGTGTCCCAGTGCAGCGGGAAGCGGCGCGTGAACGCGATGATGGCCGGCAACAGCGCGAGCCAGGTCAAGCCACTGGACCACTCCCAGACCGCAGGCTCCCAGACAGCGATATGGTCCAGCCCGGAGCGGCGCACGTCCATCCACACGGTGATGCTGTTGGCGATCGCGTTGAACAGCGTCAGCAGGAGCCAGAAGCCGACCTCGACCACGCGCCGCCACGGCGCGTAGCGCTCGATCGGGTTTGTCGATGCGTGTTCCATTCGCGCATTCTACGGCCGGCGCCCGTCCCGGGACGACGGTTCGTCCCGCCCAGCCGCGGCTTGTCCCCGGGGCCGCACGTCCGGTCACTTGACGATGTCGACACAGCGCGCAACACGCGACGCTGGTCACCCCTGAGCCGTTGGGAGACAACCATGGAACGCCGCCACGATCTCGACTGGGTACGCGTATGCGCCTTCGGCCTGCTCGTGCTCTACCACGTCGGCATGTACTACGTGACCTGGGACTGGCACGTCAACAGCGCATACGCGAGCCGTGCCGCCGAGCCGCTGATGCTGCTCAGCGCGCCCTGGCGACTGTCCCTGCTGTTCCTCGTCTCCGGCGTGGCGACCGCGTTCCTGCTCGGCAAGCGGAGTACCGGATTCCTGCGCGCGCGTTCCTGGCGCCTGCTCGTGCCGCTCGCGTTCGGCATGCTCGTGATCGTGCCCCCGCAATCGTACTTCGAAGTTGTCGAGAAGGCCGGCTATGCCGACGGCTTCCTCGCGTTCTGGCTGCGCTATCTCGCGGCCGATGGCAGTTTCTGTCGCGACGGAAGGTGCCTGGTCCTGCCGACCTGGAATCATCTGTGGTTCGTCGCCTACCTGTGGGTATACACGGCGCTGCTGTGGTTGGGTCTGCGCCTGCTGCCGGGCGTGATCGGGCGCGCGGGCGCGCGGCTGTCCACCGTGCTGTCGGGCATCGGCCTGCTGCTGTGGCCGGCGCTGCTGCTCGGCTTGGCCCGGATCGGCCTGATCGGCACGTTCGGCTCGACCCACGGCCTGGTCGACGACTGGTACAACCATGTGCAGTACTTCGGCGTATTCGCGCTCGGCTTCCTGATTGCGCGAGCCGACAGAGTCTGGGAGCGCATGCAGCATCTGCGCTGGCCGGCGCTCGCGATCGGGCTGGCCTGCTGGGGATTTCTCGTTGTCTACTTCAACCACTACAGCGGAGCAGGTTCCGGCGTGGAGATCACGCCGGGCGATGCGATCCGCCAGTTCCAGCGCGGCATCTGGGGCCTGTTCCAATGGAGCGCAATCGTCGCGATCCTCGGTTTCGCGCGTCACTGGGCACCGGGCGACAGTCGCGCGCTGCGCTACCTTTCACAGGCGGTGTTTCCGGTCTACATCCTGCACCAGACCGTCATCGTGACGCTCGCGCATGCGCTCAAGCCCGTCGACATGAAGCCGTTGCTCGAAGCCCCGTTGCTGATCGTCGCGACGTTTGCGCTGTGCTTTGCCGCATACGAGATCGTGCGCCGCATCGCGCTGCTGCGGCCTTTGTTCGGTTTGAAGCGCGAGCGCTTGTCCCGTGGCGAGATTGCCACGCCGATGTCGCCGGCGCTGAGCCCGGACCGGACCGCAAGCTGACTCTGCCAGGGCAGACGGACAGCGGAATCGTTGAGAATCACGAATGTTCCGGTGTCCGTCGGGTCGATGCAAACGGGATCTTCTATTCCAGGATCGAGCGCACCGCGTCCAGTGCTTCCTCCATCACGGTCTCCGATGCTCTTTCGATTCGCTTGAACGAGCCCGCACGTGTGTCGACTGTTCGGGTCTGGTCGCACAGGACGATTCCTTGGGTCCTTGTTCCGGAGCCCATCAGGTTCACACTGAATCCGGTTTCACGCGACGCCGTCCCGCCTTGCGCGATCGGGGCGACCAGCAGCAGCCCGGATGCCCGGTTGAACGCATCGGCGGAAAGCACGAGCACTGGACGCGCCCCGCGGATTTCCTTCCCTCGAGTGGGATCCAAACTCAATTCGAGAATGTCGCCGCGCGCCGGAATTCCGCGGCTCACAGCAGTTCGCGCCCGACTGTTCCATCGCGCAGAGCAGCGTCATCGCGCTGCCAGGTCCCGGGAGATTTCGGGCTCGCTGCAAGGCGATCAGCCAGGCTACGGCGTGCAGGCACTACCGAAAGGCTGCGCCCTTCCACGGAGAGCTCGACGACCGAACCCGCCTGGACTGCCAGGGTTCGTGCAATTGTCTTCGGGATCGCCAGGATGATCGAACCGCCGGATTGGCGCAGGGTTGCCGTGCAGGTCATGACGTTGGTCTCGATAATTTTGTTTTACTGGAGTAAAACATTCTCGGATCGTCGTCCTGGTTGCAATCAGGCAAACTCGCCCGCCCAGGATGCGGGCGGCGGAGAGTGAATGTCCCGACCTTCACTCATGCGCGAGGTCCGAATTCGACCACCGGCTGATCTGCGCAGTTCCGGTCGCTCGTGATGGACACTGCACGTGCCCTTTTCGCGGAGCGAACGCTGGCGCGACGCCTTACTCCGCCTGCAGATGGCGCACGACGAGCTGCACGCTTTCGCGCCCGTTCCATTCGTTGACGTCGAGCTGGTACGCCGCGCGCAGGCGCTGTGGTGGCGTGCTGCCCACATCCACGTTGAACAGGATCGCGGCGATCGGTTGGGCGAGGCCGGGCAGGCGCAGCGCTAGGCGCCAGTGCCTGCCGCCGACGAGACTCCAGGATGCCAATTCGAAAAGATTGTCGAACAGCGGTTCGGCAAACCCCTGCCCCCACGGTCCGGCATGGCGAAGCTGGTAGGCGAGATCGAGACAGAAATCGCCGCCATCGAGTTCGCCATCGGTCAGCATGACCGGGTCGAACAGTTCCGGCGCAACGCGCTCGCGGATGACCGCGTCGAACTCGGCGGCGAATTCGGTCACGCTCGCGCGTTCGAGGGTCAGGCCGGCCGCCATCGCATGGCCGCCGAAACGCATGATGAGGCCCGGTCGGCGCACATCGACTTCGGCGAGAATGTCGCGCACGTGCACGCCGCGGATCGAGCGCGCCGACGCGCGGACCTCGCTGCTGCCATCCCCGGCCGGCGCACAGGCGACGACCGGTCGATGCAGGCGATCCTTGAGCCGGGATGCGACGAGGCCGACGACGCCGGCATGCCAGCCCTCGTCGAACAGGGTGACGCCCAGCGGCAGCAATGCGGCATCGTGCGCGGCGATCCAGTGCGCAACTGCGGCCTCGCCCTGCTCGACCATGCTCGCCTGCAGTTCGCGGCGTTCGTCGTTGATCGTCGACAGACGCTCGGCGATCGCGCGGGCGACGGCGGCATCGTCGGTCAGCAGGCACTCGATGCCGAGCGCCATGTCTTCGAGGCGGCCGGCCGCATTGATGCGCGGACCCAGCGCGTAGCCAAGGTCCGCCGGCACCAGGCGCGCGGCTTCGCGGCCGGACACGTCGATCAGCGCGAGCACGCCCGCGCAGGCGCGACGGCCGCGAATGCGGCGCAAACCCGCCTCGACGAGCACGCGGTTGTTGAAATCCAGCGGCACGAGATCGGCGATCGTGCCGAGCGCGACCAGATCGAGCAGGCACGAGAGATCCGGTTCGGCTCCGCCCGCAGCGAAACCGCCTGCCGCGCGCAGGTGTGCACGCAATGCCAGCAGCAGGTAGAACATCACGCCGACGCCCGCCAGCGCCTTGCTCGGGAATGCATCGCCAGCCAGATTCGGATTGACGATCGCATCGGCATCGGGCAGTTGGGCACCCGGAAGGTGATGATCGGTGATGAGCACCTGCATGCCGCGCGCCTTCGCCGCAGCGACACCGGCGTGGCTGGCGATGCCATTGTCCACCGTCACGACCAGATCCGGTGCCAGCGACGCGAGCGTATCGACCAGCGCCGGGGTCAGGCCGTAGCCGTGCAGGATGCGATTGGGTACCCGGTAGTCGACGTGACGCGCACCGAGCAGACGCAGGCCGCGCACGGCCACGGCGGTACCCGTTGCACCGTCGCAGTCGAAATCGCCGACCACGACGATGCGCCGATCCTGCGTGATCGCGGTGGCGAGCAGCGCGCACGCGGCGGCGATTCCGCCGAGCGTCTGCGGTGGCGCCATTGCGGCGAGCGTGTGATTGATCTCGTCTGCAGCGCGGATGCCGCGCGCGGCGTAGACGCGGCGCAGCACCGCATGCATCGTCGCCGGCCACGCGCAGTCGAACACGGGAATCGTGCGACGACGGATCTCGGTACGCATCAGGCGGACACGCTGCGCAGGCGGCGCCACAGCCGCCAGCGATGCATGGGCGCCACGCGCTGACGTTGACCCGAGGCGAAGATCAGATCCAGCGCGTCGACGCGTCGTCGATCGAGCCGGCGTGCGAGCGGCTGCAGCCAGTGGGTTTCCAGACCATCGCCGCGCTGGTCGAGGAGGTCGATCAGCAACGCGCCCTCGCGCTGCGCATCGATAGCGCTCAGGGTCGCGTCCGGATCCGGCGCCGCCACCGCGACACCGGCGAGTCCGGCAAGAGCGAGAATGACCGGATCATTACTGCAGACACCGGTCAATGCTGTGCGTACCCGGTCCGGCAACCTGCCGGCACCCCAGAACCACAGCGCATTGACCGCCACCGCGCCGCGGCGCGCACGCTGCGCGTTGACCGCATGATGATGGAGCAGGACTTGCACTTCATTGAACAGCACGCGCCAGCGCCGCCCCGCTGCGCCTGCCGGCAGATGCAGCTTGAGATCGTCGCCGATGACGTCGTCGGGATCGGCCATGGACGGCAGCTCGGACCCCGGCAGCGCGCGCAGATAGCAGCGATCCGGTCGTGGCATATCGAGCAGCAGGCCGCTGTCGCCGAACATCGGTTTCAGATCGCGCCCGAGCGCCGCGCACTCGTCGATCGAAAGGCCGAGCGCGCCGCAGGCGAGCATGCGCGCCGTCGTCATGTCGGCGCGCACATGCGCGGGGTCGGCGCGAATCCACACGGCATCCTGCGCATCGCCGAGGTCGGCCTGCCGCGTCAATGCGGCGCTCGGAAGCGATTGTCCCGTCCATTCGAACAGCGCGCGCAGCGCGCCCTCCAGGCCCGGCGCAGCGGCCGGCAGTGGGTCACCCCGCGCGATCCAGCACGCGAGCGTGCCGTTGGCCACGGATGCCGACGTCGCACAGCGCGCGAGCGATGGCAGCAGGATCGAGACGGTGCGCATCAGCCGGTACCGGCGCGCAGATCAGACGACGTAGCGCACGCCGATGATTTCGTAGTTGCGCGTGCCGTTGGGCGCCTGGAACTCGAACGAGTCCCCTTCGCTCTTGCCGATCAGCGCACGCGCGATCGGCGACGAAACCGAGATCAGGCGCTGCTTGATGTCGGCTTCGAGGTCGCCGACGATCTGGTAGGTGATCTCCTCGCCGCTGTCCTCGTCGGCAAGGTCGATCGTCGCACCGAAGACGATGCGCTTGCCGGCACCGAGCCTCGCGACATCGATCACTTCCGCATAGCTCAGCGCGGCCTCGAGCTCGTTGATGCGACCCTCGGTGAAGCCCTGCATCTCGCGTGCGGCGTGGTACTCGGCATTCTCCTTCAGATCGCCGTGCGCACGCGCCTCGGCGATCGCATGGATGATGCGCGGGCGCTCGACACTCTTGAGGCGCTCCAGTTCGGCGCGCAGACGATCGGCACCCTTCTGCGTCATCGGAACCCGGTTCATGCGATCAATTCCCTGTGCAGTTCCTGCAGGCTGTGGACTTCGTCGCTGTTGCGGAAGTCGAGCGAGTGCAACAGCGCCCTCGCCCCCGAAATAGTAGTGGAATAGGTGACGCGTTGCTGCAGCGCTTCGCGCCGGATCGAGAACGAATCGGAAATCGCCTGCTTTCCTTCGGTCGTGTTGACGATGAACACGATCTCACGGTTCTTGATCAGGTCCACGATATGCGGACGCCCTTCGAGCACCTTGTTGATGCGTTCACAGACGATGCCGCGCTCGCTGAGATAGCTGCAAGTGCCGCTCGTCGCGACCAGCGTGAATCCGCGTGCGAGCAGATCCTGTGCAACCCCGACAAGACGCTCCTTGTCGGATTCGCGCACCGACAGGAATGCCTTGCCGATCGCCGGTGCGGCGATGTTGGCGGCTTCGTGCGCGCGGGCGAATGCGGCCCCGAAATTGCGGCCGACACCCATGACTTCGCCGGTCGAGCGCATTTCCGGGCCGAGGATCGGATCGACGTTCTGGAACTTGAGGAACGGGAAGATCGCTTCCTTGACCGAGTAGTAATGCGGCACGAGCTCACGCGTCGCACCCTGCTCGACGAGACTGCGCCCGACCATGCAGCGCGCTGCGATCTTGGCCAGCGCGACGCCGGTGGCCTTGGACACGAACGGCACCGTGCGCGAGGCACGCGGGTTGACCTCGAGCACGAAGATCGCATCGCCCTGGATCGCGAACTGCGTGTTCATGAGCCCGATGACCTTGAGTTCGCGCGCCATCTGCGCGACCTGCACACGCAGCCGGTCCTGGATGTCGGCGCCGAGCGAATACGGCGGCAGCGAACACGAGGAGTCGCCCGAATGCACGCCCGCTTCCTCGATGTGCTCCATGACCCCGCCGATCAGCACGTTGCCCTGGGCATCGGCGACGAGATCGACATCGACTTCGGTGGCGTGATCGAGAAACCGGTCGAGCAGCACCGGGGAATCGTTGGACACGCGCACCGCATCGCGGATGTAGCGGCTCAGGTCGGCATCGTCGTGGACGACTTCCATCGCGCGGCCGCCGAGCACGTAGCTCGGACGCACGACCAGCGGATAGCCGATCTCGCGCGCGAGCGCGAGCGCCTCGTCGGCGTTGCGCGCGGTCCGGTTGGGCGGCTGCGCGAGACCGAGCTTGACGATCATCTTCTGGAACCGCTCGCGGTCCTCGGCGAGATCGATCGAATCCGGCGAGGTGCCGATGATCGGCGCGCCGGCCGCTTCGAGCGCACGCGCGAGCTTGAGCGGGGTCTGCCCACCGTACTGCACGATCACACCCTTGGGTTTTTCCTTGTCGATGATCTCGAGCACGTCCTCGAGCGTGAGCGGCTCGAAGTACAACCGATCGGAGGTGTCGTAGTCGGTCGAGACGGTCTCCGGATTGCAGTTGACCATGATCGTCTCGTAGCCATCCTCGCGCAGCGCGAGTGCGGCATGCACGCAGCAATAGTCGAATTCGATGCCCTGTCCGATCCGGTTCGGGCCGCCGCCGAGCACGATGATCTTGTCGCGCGTGGTCGGCTCGGCCTCGCATTCCTCCTCGTAGGTGGAATACAGGTAAGCGGTCGTCGTGGCGAACTCGGCCGCACACGAGTCGACGCGCTTGTACACCGGACGCACGCCAAACGCACGACGCAGGTGGCGCACGGCGTTCTCGTCGGTTCCCAGCAGTTCGGCCAGGCGCGAATCGGAAAACCCCTTGCGCTTGAGCGCACGCATGCGCGCAGCATCGATCGCCGGCAGGCCCTGGCTGCGGATAACGGTTTCGCTGGCGACGAGATCCTCAAGCTGGGCGAGGAACCAGGGATCCACATGGGTCAATGCAAAAACCTCTTCGCGGGTCAGGCCGGCACGAAACGCATCTCCGATGTAGAAGATGCGCTCGGGGCCCGGCTCGCGCAGTTCGCGCCGCAGCGTCGCCAGATCGTCGTCGCTGCCCGTGTCCAGGCCGGTCGGGCTCAGGCCGTTCTTGCCGGTTTCCAGTCCGCGCAGGGCTTTCTGCATCGACTCCTGGAACGTGCGTCCGATCGCCATGACTTCGCCGACCGATTTCATCTGCGTGGTCAGGCGCGAATCGGCAGCGGGAAACTTCTCGAACGCGAACCGGGGAATCTTGGTGACGACGTAGTCGATGCTCGGCTCGAACGAGGCCGGCGTGAGTCCACCGGTGATCTCGTTGCGCAACTCGTCTAGCGTATAGCCTACGGCGAGCTTGGCCGCGACCTTGGCGATCGGAAACCCGGTCGCCTTGGACGCCAGCGCCGAGGAACGCGACACGCGCGGGTTCATCTCGATCACCACGACGCGACCATTCTCGGCGTTGATCCCGAACTGGACATTGGAGCCGCCGGTGTCGACCCCGATCTTGCGCAGCACCGCGATCGAGGCGTCGCGCAGGCGCTGGTATTCCTTGTCGGTGAGAGTCTGCGCGGGGGCCACGGTGATCGAATCGCCCGTGTGCACGCCCATCGGATCGAAGTTCTCGATCGAGCACACGATGATGCAGTTGTCCGCGGTGTCGCGGACCACTTCCATCTCGAATTCCTTCCAGCCGAGCACGGATTCCTCGACCAGTACCTCGTGCACCGGCGACAGATCGAGGCCGCGGCGCACGATCTCCTCGAATTCCTCGCGGTTGTAGGCGATCCCTCCGCCCGATCCGCCGAGCGTGAAACTCGGCCGGATGATCGTCGGATAGCCGACCTTGGCCTGGGTTTCCAGGGCCTGCTCGAAATTCCGCACGACCTCGGCCTTGGGACAGTCCAGCCCGATCTCGGCCATCGCGACCCGGAACAGTTCGCGATCCTCGGCCATGCGGATCGCCTCACGCGAGGCGCCGATCAACTCGACCGCGTACTTCTCGAGTACGCCGTGGTCGGCAAGATCCAGCGCGCAGTTCAGCGCGGTCTGGCCGCCCATCGTCGGCAGCAACGCGTCGGGCTTCTCCCGAGCGATGATCTTCTCGACCGTCTGCCAGTTGATCGGTTCGATGTAGACCGCGTCGGCCGTCTCCGGGTCGGTCATGATCGTGGCCGGATTGGAATTGACCAGAACGACGCGAAAGCCCTCCTGCTTGAGTGCCTTGCACGCCTGCGCGCCCGAGTAGTCGAATTCGCAGGCCTGGCCGATGACGATCGGCCCGGCACCCAGGATCAGGATGGTCTTGAGATCAGTTCTTCTTGGCACCGGGGTCTGCTTCCAGGGGAGTCTTGGTCGGGAACAGCGGATCGGCGGCGGGGATGACCAGCGCGATCTCGCGTACGTCGCCGCGCCGGATCGACAGCTCATACCCGCCATTGTCCACGCGCAGCGTGAGCGCCACGTTCGTGTAGCGCACGAGGGTTCCGCTGCGGGTCGTCTTGTTGACGGTGTGGATGACCACCTTCTCGCCGACCTGCTTCTCGAGGTCCTCGTAGCCAACCGTGCGCTGCGCGCTAGGCGCGACTTTCTCCTTTGTCTGCGCGTTGACGGACAGCGCAAACGCGAGAACGAATGCGCACGCACCCAGGATTGCCGGCCATTTCCTCATTGCGAATCGGGTCATCTGCTTACGCCGCGGCTACCGCGCGCGCCTCCATGAGTTGGATGAAGCGGTCGAACAATGCCGCCACGTCGTGCGGTCCCGGACTGGCTTCCGGATGTCCCTGGAAGCCGAACGCTGGTGCATCGGCCAATTCGATTCCCTGCAGGGATCCATCGAAAAGCGAGCGATGGGTCGTGCGCACGTTCGCCGGCAACGAGGCCTCATCGATGGCGAATCCGTGGTTCTGACTGGAAATCATCACCCGGCCGCTGGCGATGTCGATGACCGGATGATTGGCGCCGTGGTGTCCGAATTTCATCTTCAGCGAACGCGCGCCGGCCGCCAGCCCGAGCAACTGGTGGCCCAGGCAGATCCCGAACAGCGGCACGCGCGCGCGCAGGAATTCGCGGATCGCCGCGATCGCGTAGTCGCACGGCTGCGGATCGCCGGGACCATTGGACAGGAATATGCCGTCGGGCTTGAGCGCGAACACTTCGCTGGCCGGTGTCTGCGCGGGCACGACGCTGACCTCGCAACCACGATCGACAAGCATGCGCAGGATGTTGCGCTTGACTCCGAAATCGTAGGCGACCACGTGAAGCCGCGATGCCGGCGTGCGGAACGCCATCGAATCCAGATCGTAGGAACCCTCGTTCCAGCGTTGACGCGCCGTGATCGAGACGACCCTCGCCAGATCCATGCCCGCCAGTCCGGGAAAGACGCGGGCCATCGCCAGGGCCTGCTCGGCGCTGGCCTCGGCACCGGCCACGATGCACCCGGACTGCGCACCGGTGTCGCGCAGGATCCGGGTCAGCCGCCGGGTATCGATGTCGGAAATGGCCACGACCCCGTTGCGCCGCAGCCAGACATCGAGGGTTTCCTCGCTGCGCCAGTTGCTCGCCTGCAATGGCAGGTCGCGAATCACGAGGCCCGCCGCATGCACGCGATCTGACTCGGCATCGACGCTGTTGCAGCCGGTATTGCCGATGTGCGGATACGTCAAGGTGACGATCTGCCGCGCATAGGAAGGATCGGTCAGGATTTCCTGATAGCCGGTCATCGCCGTGTTGAAGACGACTTCACCGGCGCTGCTGCCTTCCGCGCCGATCGAGCGTCCGTGAAACAGACTGCCGTCGGCAAGCGCGAGGATGGCGGGAATGGTCATGCGTTCGCCTGCGTGGAGGCCCTTGCGCACCTTTGCCGGCTGGCGCAGATGCGACGAAACCCGCGGTCCGGCACTGGCTGGTCCGTGGATTCGGGCGGAAATTTCGGGGTCAAGGCGAGCGGGAATGATAGGTACATGGGCGTTCGCTGTCCACCGCCGTTTTCGCGATACGCGATGGCGGCCTTCGCGACCCCCAGGCGCGCGGCCCAGGCCGATGCCGTATCGTCGCTGCCCTGCACCACCGGTTTCCTGAACGCGGTCCACGGGCACATGCCCTGCACATCGCGAGACTGCACAGCGAACGCGCAGACCCCGCGCTGCGCTCAGACCGTATGCTTGGATGCGCCCGCGCGGACCCACGCAAGGCCCGACGCGGCATCATGCAACCGCAGCGTTGCAACCCCATGCCGTGGAGTTCGTGTTCATGCATCCGGAGATCGTCCTCTTGCGCCATGGTCAGGCCGCCTTCGGTGCGCAGCACTACGACCAGTTGTCGGCACTGGGCGCACGCCAGTGCGCAGCGGTTGCCGAACACTGGCTGCGACTGCGGCGCGAATGGCCAGGCGTGGTGCGCGGCCGGCTTGCCCGCCATCGCGACAGCCTCGGCGCCATCGCCTCGACCTATGCACTGGCCGGAGTCGCGCTGCCCGAGGCGCGCATCGATCCCGGCCTGGACGAGCATCCCGGACTCGAACTCATGCAGATCCATGCCGGTGATCTGTCGACCTCGCCGTTCGATCATGCCGATGCGCAGCGTTCGGCGTATTTCGCCCGTTTCCGTGCGCTCATGCAGGCGTGGATGCGCGATGAGCTCGACGTCGGTGACCTGCCGCGCTGGTCGCAGTTCCAGGCCGCGGTCGAACACGCTCTGGACGGTGCGATCGACATGGCGCGCAGCGAAGGCAGTGTGCTGCTGGTCACCTCGGGCGGCGTGGCCGCGCTGACGGCGACCAAGGCCCTGGGCCTCGCACCGGAGCGTTTCGTCGAACTCGCGCTGCAACTGGGCAATGCCGCGCGTGTGCATCTGCGCGTAGGCCGTCACGGCCTTCAGCTGGTCGCCTTCAACGAGACATCGGGACTGGATTCGGCTGAACTGCGCACGTTCCTTTGACGGGCCAGGAGCCCGCGTGGCAGACGCCGTCCGGGCTGCGAAGTTCGCTGCGCGTCCATTTTTCTTCCGCGCGGGCACCTAGCCCGCGATGCGCAACGCCCAGTCGGCAGCCAGGCGGGCGAGATCGCCGTAATTCGCGAAGCGCTGGTCGCGGGTCTGACCACGCTGGTAGCGCACATGGATCTGGATGAGGATCACGCACAACCGGAACAGCCCGAGCACGTGATGGAAATGAGCGTGGCCGACATCGAGCCCCGAACGCAGCGCGTAGCGCTCGATCAGTTCGCGCCGGGTCGGAAACCGGGAATCGACCGGCATCGTGGCCATGGCATGGAATTCCGGCGGGTCGTCCGGGCGGCACCAGTAGGTGAGCAAGGCGCCAAGATCGCTGAGCGGGTCGCCGAGCGTACACATGTCCCAGTCGAAAATCGCCTCGATCCGACCTGGATCGGACGCTGAAAGCAGTGCGTTGTCGAGCTTGCAATCGTTGTGCACGAGCGAGACGCGCTGACTCGGCGGCTGGTGGGCGAGCAACCAGGCGTGGATCGCGTCGATCGCCGCCATCGGCTCGATGCTCGCGACCTGCCAACGCTGGTACCAGCCGCTGATCTGGCGTTCGATGAAACCCTCGGGCCGGCCAAGGTCGGCCAGGCCGGCAGCGGCCGGATCGATCACATGCAAGTCGGCGAGCGCATCCACGAGGGCGAAGCTCATGCGCTGCGGAGCATCCACGATCGCGGCGAATCCAGCCGGCATGCGCTCGCGCACGACCACGCCCTGACGGTATTCCATGATGAAGAAATCCGCGCCGAGGATTTCATGCTGGTCGCAGAACAGCCACGCACGCGGCGCCGGCCGATACACCTGATGCAGACGTGAGAGCACCCGGAATTCGCGTGCCATGTCATGCGCGCCACGCGCAACGGGTCCGAGTGGGGGGCGGCGCAGCACATGACGCACATCGTCGCCAAACTGAAGCAGGTAGGTCAGGTTGGCCTTGCCGCCCGAGAATTGACGCACCGTCATCGGCGCATCCGAGCCCGGCAATGCGTGGGCGCGCAACCAGGCAGCGACGCGCGCCTCGTCGAAGCGCTCGTCGTCTCGCACGTCGATGATGCCGGCGTCGTTCATCGCACGAATGCCTTGAACAGCGGGTGCGTGAGCGCTGCGATGAAACCTTGCGGCACGGTCCGGGTTTCGAAAATGGCTGTCGGATTGCGCATCGTGGACTCGCAGGTTCGAAGTGGCTGATCCATGTTTGCCTTGCTGGCGCACATTGCGCGCACGCACCTTCCCCGCGCACCTTGGCGTTGTCAGGGCGGGATCATCCCACAGCCGGACAACCGGTCGTTCAGACCGCGACGGCGTCGGGCAGGAACCCATGCACAGGCCCACGGCGGCTACAATATCGAGCCCGGCCGCTGCGCACGCGATCTCGAGAATCCGACCGCGCGCGATCGGCAACCAGTCAACACACCTGTCGCGAACCCAACCGGAATCGAACATGCGAACGGATTGCAAGGTCTTCACCCTCATCGTCGCCATGATGCTTGCCTGCGCGCCTGCGCTGGCCCGCCAGGGAGAACCGCCACCGAGCCTGCTCGCCAGCGCGAAACGCGGCAGTGCGATTCCGCGCATCGAACTCGCGCCGATCGATGCCGCGGCATTGCGCGCGCAAGCCGATGCGCGGATCGCACGCACGGCCGACAGCGAATTCAGCAAACGCCTCGCGGTCGCGCTTGGCAACGACGTGGTCGTCGATCCGCTCAGCGATGGCATCTGGCAGACGCTCGAAGACGGCGCGATGGTCTGGACTGTCGCTGTTCGGGTCGAGGGTGCAACCGACATGCATCTGGGTTTCGAGCGCTACGCGCTGCCGTCGGGAGCGGCGCTGTGGGTGACCGGCAGCGACGATTACTACGAGGGGCCCTACACGGCCGCCGATCCCGGGCCGTTGTGGGTGCCGATGGTGCCGGGCGACACCGCCACGATCGAAATCCGCTTGCCAGACGCCGAATCGGTCGACGCATTGCAGATTGCGCTTACCCATGTTGGCGCGGGTTTTCGCGATCTTTTCAAGCAGGTCGCGGGAACCGGACCGGGCGCGTCGGGTGCCTGCAACATCAACGTGATCTGCCCGCTGGGCCAGCCCTATGCGAACGAGTACCGGGCATTGGCCTACTACGAGTTTCGTGCCGACGACGACGGCCTGACCTACATCTGCACCGGCACCCTGCTCAACACCGTGGCGGGCGATCGGCGCAACTACGTGCTCACGGCAGCGCATTGCCTGGCGTCGCCCACCGAAGCCACTTCGATGCGCGTGTACTGGAACTATCGCTCCAACCAGTGCGCCGCCACGTCAGGCTGGTCGCTGAGCCAGAACCAGACCGGCGCAAGCTTGCGCGCGACCCGCGCAGACGCCGACTTCACCCTTGTGGAACTCAACAGCGCGCCGCAAGCAGGCTGGCAGATCTACTACGCGGGCTGGGATGCCGGCGGTATTGCGCCATCGTCAAGCATCGGCCTGCATCATCCGGCCGGCGACGTGGCCAAGGTCACCCTGTCCAACGCTGCACCGCGCACGACGAGCAACTGCATCGGCACCGGCGGCGGCAGTGTCAGCAGCCACTGGTTAAGCGGTCCTTACGCGCAAGGCACGACGGAAGGTGGCTCATCCGGATCCGGACTGTGGATTCCCGCCACCGACGGCAGCGGGCGTGGCAAGCGCCTGATCGGCGTGTTGTCTGGCGGCAACGCCGCTTGCAGTACCGTGAATCCGAGCCAGCCCGATAACGGTTTCGACTGCTACGGCAAATTTTCCGCAGCCTGGGACGGCGCCAGCGCGGCATCCCGGTTGCGCGACTGGCTCGATCCCGCAGCCAGCGGCACGCTCACGGTTGCCGGTCTCGATCCCGGCACGCCGGTGGTCACGATCGATCCGGGCCTTGCTTCGCGCATCGCCGCGCAACGCCAGGTGCCGTCGAATCGCGCGGCACGCAGCGCGGCGAGCAATCCGCTGCCATTCGATCCGCGCACGCGCCGCACACAGTAAGTCCGGGGTTGCCCGGCTGCTTCGTGGTCAACCCACCCCGAGCACGTCCTTCATCGTGTAGATCCCCGGCTCGCGCCCGGTGATCCAGCGTGCGGCTCGCAGCGCACCGCGCGCGAAAATGTCGCGATTGCCGGCCCGGTGCGCGAGTTCGATGCGCTCGCCGTCGCCGATGAACAGGACATCATGCTCGCCGACGATGTCGCCCCCGCGCACGACCGCATAGCCGATCTCGCCGTCCTTGCGCGCGCCGCCGCGATCCGTGGACGCCACCGGTAGCGCGATCGCACGTGCGTCGGCGACGCTGCGCCCGAGCAACAATGCAGTGCCCGAAGGCGCATCGAGCTTGCGTCGATGATGGGCCTCGACGATTTCGCAATCCCAGTCGGCAAGCCATTGCGCGGCCTGCGCCGCCAACTGCGCCAGCACCGCGACGCCGAGACTGAAATTCGCCGACCACAGCACCGGTATCGTCTGTGCCGCCGCGCGAAGCGCAGCATGCTGGGCGTCGGACAAGCCCGTGGATCCGCTCACGAATGCGATCCCCCGCTGCCGGGCGAGGCCCAGTGCCGCGTCATGGGCGGGCGGCCCGGCGACATCGATGACGACCTCGGCGCGCACCTCGTCGGCGAGCGAACTGCGGTAGGCGATGTCGGCGTCCGCCGCTCCCGGGGTCAACCCGAGCGGCTGGCCGAGCAGCGCGGATTCCGGGCGCACGAGTGCGCCGACGATGCGCAGGTCCGACTGCTGCGCAGCGATCCGCAGGATCGCCTGACCCATGCGTCCGGAGGCACCGTGGACGATGACTGCAACGCGCTCGCTCATGGCGCTGATCCGCTCCCGATTCCCGACGCGCATGATCGCAGAGAACGCAGCGGGCGCCGAGCCTGTGCTCCTTCGAATCCTCCGGATCCCGGATCGCGCCTTGTGGGAGGCCCTTCAGGGCCGATGCTCTCCTGCACGCCTGACCCAGGGCATCGGGCCTGAAGGCCCTCCCACAAAGGCATGTACAGGACCTTGGCCGAAGCGCGCTCCTGCGGGAGGTCCCTTCGGGCCGATGCTCTCCTGCACACCTGACTCTGGGCATCGGGCCTGATGGTCCTCCCACAAAGGCACCCACAAAGGCGCAGGGAAGCGTCTTGCGGGCGGGGCTTGCATTCTCTGTCAGAGATACGTACATTCGTACGCATGGACGCAAACGAGCTGACACCCAACCAACGCCGCGTGCTCGAGCATATCCGTCAACACGCCGCCGAGCATGGCCGCCCGCCAAGTCTGCGCGAGATTGCCGATGCGCTCGGATTCGCGCGCCACAGTTCCGCGCAGGATTATGTCGAAGCACTCGTGCGCAAGGGCGCACTCGAACGTTCGCCGCATCGCGGCCTGCGCCTGCCCCATCGCTCACGGTCGCCGGTGGCGACGATGCTCCCCCTCGTCGGACGCGTCGCCGCCGGCAGCCCCATTCTCGCCACCGAGAACATCGAAGGCGAATTCGGCATCGATGCCAACCTGTTCCGTCCACGACCGGACTATTTCCTGCGTGTCGTCGGTCTGAGCATGCGCGATGCCGGCATTCTCGACGGTGATTTCATTGCCGTGCACCGCGCCGACACGGCCGACGACGGTCGCATCGTCGTCGCCCGCGTCGACGACGAGGTCACGGTGAAAACCCTCGAGTGTCGCCACGGACGCATCCGCCTGCTTCCCGCCAACCCCGATTTCGCGCCGATCGAAATCGATCCCGAACGCAGTTCCTTCGCGATCGAAGGCCTCTATGTCGGCATGATCCGGAGAACCTGAGCGATGGCTGCCGTACTGACCTCGGCGTTTGCCGAAAAACCCGCGCTCGGCGAGTTGCTGCGCCATCCGGGCATCTGGCGCTCGGGCTCCGCCACGGCTCCGAACCTGCGCACGCAGCCGACCGGCAACGCCGCACTCGACGCCGCCCTGCCCGGTGGCGGCTGGCCGCTCGGCGCACTGACCGAGATCCTGGTCGAGAACGACGGCATCGGTGAAATGGAACTCGTGGTACCGGCCCTGGCCGCGCTCACCCAGGCACGCCAGCGCGTCGCGCTGATTGCGCCGCCGTATATTCCCTACCCGCCTGCGCTGACTGCGGCGGGCATCGATCTGGAGTATTTCGTGCAGATCGACGCCGGCACCTCCGACTCGCACTGGAGTGCCGAGCAATGCCTGCGTGCCGGCTGCTGTGCAGCCGTCCTGCACTGGTTGTCCGAGGTCGACTATCGACAACTGCGGCGACTGCAGCTCGCCGCCGAAAGCAGCAATGCGCTGGCCCTCCTGTTCCGTCCCCTGCAAGCCCGGGCACAAGCCAGCCCGGCCGCGTTGAGGCTGGGAATTTCCCATTCAGAAACATGGTCTTGTGTCGAAATCCTCAAGTGTCGTGGCAGCTTCGATGCGCTGCGCAGCGGCCGCTTCCGCCTGCGTGCCTGATCCACCCGCACGATCGGTCCGCACGCGGACCAGCCGGCATTCACTTGCGCAGCACGACCATGCCGCCGCGCCAGCGCTTGGCCACGAGCATGAGCCAGCCCATGCCACACCAGCGCACGAAATCGGACAGGACGGGTGGCCAGTGCGCGAGTTGCGGCAGTTCGTACTGGATCATCGCGAGCATCTTCGGCGTCGGATAGACGCGCGCCGCACGGAACCCGGCAGCACGCGCCAGGCGCACGATCTCGCGCGGCGGCATGTCGCGCTCGGTCACACCGAACGCATTGACCGCGCGTTGCGAATGTTCGGCCTCGGCATGGCCAATGCCCGGCTCGACCGTCACCAGCACGCCACCGGGCTTGAGCGCGCGGTGGACATTGACCAGCGCGGCAGCCGGATCTTCCGCGTGATGCAACGCGTCGTAGAACAGCGCGCAATCGAACTCGTCGACAAATCCGAGCGACTCGTAGTCGCAGACGCGAAAGTCGAGCCCGTCGACTCCGGCCTCGACGCGATTGCGCTCGGCCAGCGCGATCATGTCAGGCGCAATGTCCTGCCCGGTCACGAGATAACCACGGCGGGCGAGGAACACACTGGTCCAACCCGCACCGCAACCCAGATCGAGCACGCGCGCCGGGGCCGGCGGCAACACCATGAACACGCCACCGAGATCGGCCAGCATGCGTCCGCAGGAAGGGTCGGAGAACGGTTTGCCCTGCGCATGCGCGGCGCCGACCGGCCCGATCCTTGCCACGTAATCGATTTCTCCCTGCTTGGCCATCGACGTCCTCGCGATCAGACGCGCTGTGCGTACTTGCGCGCGACATAGTCTTCGACAATGCCGACGAACTCCTGGGCGATGTGATCGCCACGCAAGGTGACCGCCTTGTGGCCATCGATGAACACCGGGGCTGCCGGACTCTCGCCGGTTCCGGGCAGCGAAATGCCGATGTCGGCATGCTTGGATTCGCCGGGACCGTTGACGATGCAGCCCATGACCGCCAGCGTCATGTTTTCGACACCGTCGTACTTGATCCGCCATTCCGGCATCCGCGCACGCACATGATCCTGCACGCTGCGCGCCAGTTCCTGGAACAGCGTGCTCGTCGTGCGGCCGCAGCCGGGACAGGCCGTGACCAGCGGCGTGAACGCACGCAAGCCCATGGTCTGCAGGAGCTCCTGGGCAACGATGACTTCGCGCGTACGCGATTCGCCGGGCTCGGGGGTCAGCGAGATGCGGATCGTGTCGCCGATGCCTTCCTGCAGCAGGACCGCGAGCGCGGCCGTCGAGGCGACGATGCCCTTGGAGCCCATCCCGGCTTCGGTGAGACCCAGATGCAGGGCGTAGTCGCAGCGCGCGCCCAGATCCCGGTACACCGCAATGAGCTCCTGCACGCCCGACACCTTGCACGAAAGAATGATGCGATCGCGGCGCATGCCGAGTTGCTCGGCACGTGCGGCCGAGTCGAGCGCCGACCGGATCAGCGCTTCGCGCGCGACCTGCGCGGCATCGCGGGGCTCGGCGCGCGTGGCATTTTCGTCCATCAACGCAGCGACCATGCTCTGGTCCAGCGATCCCCAGTTCGCGCCGATCCGCACCGGCTTGTCGTGGCGCAACGCGATCTCGATGATCTCGGCGAACTGGGTGTCCTTCTTCCTGCCGAAACCGACATTGCCCGGATTGATCCGGTACTTGGCCAGCGCCTCGGCCGCGGCAGGTTCAGCCGCGAGCAACTGATGACCGTTGTAGTGGAAATCGCCGATCAGCGGCACCGAGGACCCGATCATCGCGAGGCGGTCGCGGATCTTCGGCACGGCAGCTGCCGCCTCGGCGGTGTTCACCGTCAAACGCACGAGTTCGGAGCCGGCACGGGCCAACTCGGCGACCTGCCGGGTCGTTGCGGTGATGTCGGCGGTGTCGGTATTGGTCATCGACTGGACGACCACGGGAGCGCTGCTGCCGACCGTGATCGTGCCGATGTGAACGCCGACGCTGGCTCGGCGGGGTGACATACCCGGGGATGGACTCGTCATGCGGCTGGAGGCACGTGCACTGCTCGAAACGAGCCCTAGTGTAATCCCAGACCGCGACCCCGGGTGACGCAAGCGCCATCTAGGATCCTGCATTCAGCGAGCAGCGTCCTGGATCAGGGCGTCAGGTGGGCGCGTCCCGAGACATCGGCATGCGGCTGGCTGCCCGTCAGGTTCAGATCTTCGTCGGGCAAGTCCAGCGTGGGCAATGCGAATTGCAGGTAGGCGCCGGCGGATTCCATGAGCCCCGCACCGGTGACCCGGGCGACGCAGGCCGATGAGGGCCAACGATGCGGATCGGCCGGCAAGGTCAGCTCGATCGCCGCGCAGGCATGCTCGAACAGCCCCGGCGTGAGCAGCGATGAATACATCGATCCGGTTTGCGAATACATCGGCACGAGCAGGATTCCGCGCATGTCGGAATGAATCTGCCCGGCGCCATCGACCGCACCGGCACCGACCGGAAGCGTGCGCCGGGCCAGCAGTTCGATACCCGCGTCCACACGGCCTTCATCGTCGATGCGCATCCAGCGAATCACGCCGACTGCCCAGTCCGCCGCATTGGCCTCGGCATCCGGCAGCGCAAGGCCGACCAGTTCGCCAACCTTGGCGCGCACCGTCTCGCCCGGCCCGCCACGCTCCCAGTGCACCCGGTAACCCCCCAGACCCTGATCGACGACCCGTGCCTGCATGCGTTGCACACGCGCGTGCTCAGCGGACGCAACCGCCCACGAGGCGGCCGGTTCCCGCTCGGAAAGACTGATCGCGGTACCGCGCACGCGGCGCAGGAAGCTGTCGAAATCCTCGTTGTCGGCGAGCACGAAATGCAGGTCATGCAGACCGATGACGCTCTGCATGATGTAGCCGCCCGGCAAACGCGTATGGCCGCGCAGGCCATCGGACGTCCAGCCCTCGACGAGACGCCGGGTCAGGTCGATATCCACCTGCACCTGCGGTCCGGCGCGCAACCGGAACGTCGCCAGGCGTACCCCGGGCGGCAGCGCCGATACCTGGCCATCGATGTAGCGCAACAGTGCCGACAGATCGATCGCGATGACCCCGTCGTCTGCGCGCGTGCGCTCTTCGGGCAGGTAGCCGGGGCCACTGTCGCTGTCCACGTCGATCGGATGCAGCGATTCGCCCGAATCGGTGATCTTGCGCAGTTCGCAATGCGGGGCGAACGTGCGTGTCAACGGAATGACTTCGATCAACTCGCGCTGGGTGAACCGGTAGGGATTGGCCAACGCAAGCAGGACCGCATGGGCATAGATGCCGCGCGCACTCAGCCCGCCTTCGGCAGCGGAATCTTCGACCGCACGGTCATCCAGTCCGAGCGAGGCGATGAAGCGATAGACGTCGTGCATCGACTGCCAGGTGCCGGGCGGGGGCGTCCGATACAGCAGATACGCCTTGTGCAACCGCGCACCGATGTGGAACAGGGCACGCGCCGCGGCGATCGCGACATGCCTGCCCTTGAGCATCGGCACGCTGCCCTTGGGCGAGCAGAAATCGTACAGCGCCATGCGATAACCAAGCGCGAGTTCGGACTGGAATTCCTGCGCCAGCGTGCCCAGTTCGGCGCGCTGGGGCGGCAACGGAAAGCTCGCACCGATGATCTGCTTGTCGACCAGCGCGGCCAGCTGGGTAACCGGCCCACGCAGGATCTCCAGCGCATCCAGACGCTCGCCTGGCGTGATCCGCAAGCGGTTCATCGCGCTCAGCGCGTCCACCAGCATGCGCGCGGTTGCCGAGAAATTCGCGAACGGCAATGCCGCGACCCACGAGCGCAGGGCCCGGGACTCGGTGACGAAATCCCCCGTCCGTGGCGCGCGCCGTTCCGGAATATCCCTCAGCAGTCGGCGGTGCAGGTCGCTCATGATTCCTTTCCAGTCGGGACACCCAGTCTATGCCACGGCAAGCAATAATCGAACCAGACACGCTCGAGCCCACAATGGGCACGTTCATAAAGGCGAGAACCGGGAGCGATTCGTCTCATCGGCTGCGCATGAGCGCGGCCGCCACGAGTCGCGCGAGCACGCGCTCGCGCAGCCCGCGCGGCCGATCAAGGTCCATGCGCGCCAATGCAGGTTCATCGGCAACCACGCCGGACATCAGCGCGCCGAGCAGGCGTACCCAGCCGGCCGGCCCCCCGCTGTTGCGGCGCAGCCAGGTCAGGGCATCGATCAGGCGCAGTTCGATCGCATCGAAATCGCTGCCGAACGGATACGCGGGCAGCAAGCCGCTCGAACGCGCCGCAGCCAGTCGTTGCGACAACTGTGCGGGAGTGTTCAGACGCCAGGCCTGCGGCACCTGGAAATCGCCGGGCAGTTTTCCGGCCGCGATCGCCTCGCGTGCAAGCTCGTCGATGAAACGCGCATCGCTGATCGCGAGCATGGCCTCCACGCATTCACAATCACTTCGACCGCGCAGGTCGGCAATGCCGTATTCGGTGATGAACAGGTCGCGCAGGTGCCGCGGGATCGTCACATGCCCGTAGTTCCAGCGGATATTGGAGGTCGCCTGGCCCTTCTCCGAGCGCGTCGCACGCAACAGCAGCGCCGAGCGCGCATCGTCGAGTTCGTGTGCCATCGCCACGAAGTTGTACTGGCCACCGACCCCGCTGACGACACGCCCGTCTTCAAGCGCGTCCGACACCGCGGCACCGAGCGCGGTCGCCATCATGCAGGTGTTGAAAAAACGCGCGTCGCGACGCTGCACCGCGGCGAGCGTCTCGTGACCACGACGCAAGCGGTTGATGTGCGAGATGCGGCCCATGTGCAAGCCGCTGTAGTCCTCACCGTCCAGCGTGCGCAACCAGTCATACAGTGCATGCGAGCCGAGGTAGAACGCACCCTGCAGATAGCGTCCCCCGCGCAGGCGGCGGCCTTCCAGCGCGCGATCGAACGCGGCCAATGAATCGGCATTGCCCAGATCCAGACCGGCGTCGAACTGCTCGGGCCAGATTCCGAGCGCGCGCAAACGCAGGATGTCGGCCGCGCCGGGTCGCAGCGGGATCACGCCGCACGCGCACAGGCGGTTCGCATCACCGGTCTGCAACACCTCACCGATCACGCCGGCATCCAGTGCGCGCTGCAACGGCAAGTCGTCGTGGACGATGCGGCGCAGGATCCCGGCTCGGCGCAGATGCATGAAGCCGTCCATGACCATCTCGCTGGATCCGTACAGCCCGCGGTCGAACGCGTTCATGCCCCCGACCCGCGACACCAGCGAGGCGTCGTTCGCACCGAGTGAACGAATCAGCTCGCGGTATTCGGGATTGCGTGCATGACGCAGCCTCAACGCCTCGACCAGCGAATCGGACAGGGCGCCGATGCCGATCTGCAACGTTCCACCGTCGCGAACGAGCGTGCTCGCGTGCAGACCAATCGCGTACTCGGCATCGTCGACATCCTCGTGCGGCAGCGCGAACAAGGGCTGCGGCGGCGTATCGTCGACCAGCAGGTCGAACAGGCCGCCATCCACTTCGGCATCGCCGCCGAGAAAAGGCAGATGCGCGTGGACCACTCCGACCACGAGCGGGCGCGGCATGCCGATGGTCGCGATGCGATCGAGCAGATCCAGGGTGATGTCCGGATTGCAGCTCAGACTGTAGCGTGCGTCGGCACCCTCACCGCGGCGGGCGACAAGCTGGACGATGGCATTGATGCCGGCATGGACCAGATCTCGCGCGACGAACGTGTAGTTGAGACTCGCATAGTCGCGCTGCGCCTGCGCGGCCTTGAGCATGGCGCCGGACTGGAAATAGAACTCGTGCACGCGGATGTTCGGCGGCAGTCGATCGGCGCGCATGGCCGCGACATGGTCCAGATGCGGGTAGTGCGCACCGAAGTGGCGGGCCGCGAACGGATCGAGAAACCGTCGTTCCAGATCTCCGGACGGCCGCGGCACGCTCAGCGAAAGCGCCGTGCACAGGGTCAGCTGACGTGAAGCGTCGACCTCGACGGCCGCGTAGAGCGCATTGATCAAGCGGTTCGGTTTGCCCAGGCCCAGTGGCGCCGCCAGCACCATGTGCGCGCCGGCGTGGGCGAGCATGCGCTCCACACACGTGGGCATATCGACGACACGCTGCGCGTGGTCCACGGCCTGCTCCAACAGCTCAACTGCAGCCATGCTACCGCCTGCACGCGCAATCGCGCATCGAATGCCGTTCCTTGGGTATGATCCGGCACGGACAGGGAGCAACACATGAGCGAGCGCTTCAAGATCGCGATCGTCGGTTCCGGGCCGGGCGGCCTGTCCGCGGCCGCGCGCGCGGCCGAGCGCGGCGAAACGCATGTGCTGCTGGAAGCCGAATCGCACCTTTCCAACACGATCTACCGCTACCAGAAGGGCAAGTACGTGATGGACGAGCCCGGCATCCTGCCGTTGCGCTCGCCCGTGCCGTTCGCCGCCGGCCTGCGCGAGACGATCCTCGGCGCCTGGGACGAATCGGCCGCGAATCTCAAGATCAACGTGCGTTACCAGCACGAGGTCAGCGCGATCAAGCGCCGCGACGATGGCGTCTTCGAGATCAAGTGCGGCAATGGCGCGATGTTCGAGGCCCAGGCCGTGGTTCTCGGGATCGGCCTGCAGGGGAACCTGCGCAAACTCGGTGTCGCTGGCGAGGACCTGCCGTTCGTCCAGTACCAGCTCGACGATCCCGAAGCCTACGAAGGCGAAACCATCGTCGTCGTCGGCGCCGGCGACGCGGCGATCGAGAACGCGATCGCGCTGGCCAAGCAGAACAACGTCGTCATCATCAATCGCAAGGACGAGTTCGCCCGCGCCAAGAAGGGCAACGAGCAGGGGATCCTCAAGGCGATCGAGGACGGCCTCATCGAGTGCTACTACAACGCGGGTCCGGAACGCGTGGAAGCCTTGAGCGCCGGGCGCAAGCCGGGCCGCATGATCCTCAACACCGAGAAGGGCCGCGCCCAGATCCTGCTCGACCGCGTCATCGCGCGCCTCGGCGCGACCGCGCCGCGTGGCTTCGTCGAAGCCTGCGGCGTGGTGTTCCCGAACAAGGACCCGGCTTCGGTTCCGGCCATCAGCGCGCAGTACGAATCCAACGTCAAAGGCCTGTACATCGTCGGCGCTCTCGGCGGCTACCCGCTGATCAAGCAGGCGATGAACCAGGGCTACGAGGTCATCGAGTACATCTGCGGCAATGCGGTGGAACCGGCCGACGCGCCGCTGCTGAAGGCCAAGTTCACGACCCTGCGCGGATTCGCCTCGCTCGACCAGGCACTCAACCAGATCCAGCGCAATGTGCCGGTGCTCTCGCACATCACGCCATTGCAGATGCGCGAGTTCATGCTCGACTCCGATATCCGCACGCCCGCGGCGGGCGAGGTGATCTTCGAACGCAACGACTACACCAACAGTTTCTATTCGATCGTCGAGGGCGAGGTGCGCATCGCGGTCGAGGGCCAGCCGATGCCGGTGATCCTGCGGCGTGGCGAATTCTTCGGCGAGATGAGCCTGATATCCGGGCGCCGCCGTTCGGCCACGGTGACGGCCGGCCCGAACTGCATCCTCGTGGAGACGCCGCGGCGCTCGATGAATCGCCTCATCGCATCGGTGGAAGCGGTCAAGAAGGAGATCGACCGCGTCTTCATCATGCGCGCGATCCAGTCGCGCTTCGCGCGCGAAGCCAGCAATGAGCAACTGGCCGACATGGCCGCGGGCGCCACCCTGGAGCGCTACAAGGCAGGCGACTACGTGTTCCAGGAGGGCGAAGTCGGCGACTGCCTGCATCTGGTGCGTGTGGGCTCGCTGACGATTTCGCGCAATCTCGGCGGCCGCGACGTGGTGTTGACCTATGTCGCCGCCGGAAACTATGTCGGCGAAATGGCGTTGATGGGCGAATCGCGCCGCTCGGCCAGTGCACGCGCGGCGATCGCAACCGAGACGATCCGCCTCGACGGCGCGATGTTCAAGCGCCTGCTGGCGAGGATTCCCGCGCTCAAGCTGCGTCTGCAGAAGGAGTACAAGGAGCGCACCGCGGCCAATCTGGCGATGCAGGCATTGCCGGGCGGCGGCGATGTCATCTCGTTCCTGATGGCCCAGGGCGCCGGTGAGGCGACCGACATCCTGCTCATCGACGAATCGTTGTGCGTGCGCTGCGACAACTGCGAGAAGGCCTGCGCGGAAACCCACGGAGGCACGTCGCGCCTGGACCGCGAGGCCGGCCCGACGTATGCCGACGTGCACGTGCCGACCTCGTGCCGGCACTGCGAGCATCCGCATTGCATGAAGGACTGTCCGCCCGATGCGCTGCGCCGTGCGCCCAATGGCGAGGTGTTCATTGCCGACAACTGCATCGGCTGCGGCAACTGCGAGCGCAACTGCCCGTATGGCGTGATCCACATGGCGAGCAAACCGCCGAAGAAACCCGGCCTGCTGCAGTGGCTGCTGCTCGGCCGCGGGCCCGGTCCTGGCGAGGCACCTTACGATCCCGCCGCGAAGAAGGATGCGCAGGCCAAGAAGGCGGTCAAGTGCGACATGTGCAAGGACCAGCCCGGCGGCGCCGCCTGCGTGCGCGCCTGCCCGACCGGGGCGGCAATCCGCATCAGTCCCGAGGAGTTTCCGGCTTATGCGCAGTCGCGGCGCTGAGGGCATGGATCTCGCGGCATGCGGTCTCGCGCGCGGGCGCCGTGATACCTCGCATGGTCTGACTCCCATCTTGAATTGTGGATCCCAGGCTTTCACTCGCCTGTGGCGGCTGACTCTCTTCTTGAGATATGGATCCCAGGCTTTCACTCGCCTGCGGCGAGCGAGTCACCCTCGCTTTCGCTGGCTGCGTTTCGCGGCGCTTTGTAGATCCAGTACTTTCACTCGCCTGCGGCGAGCGAGTCACTTTTCTTTGCGTGGCCAAAGAAAAGTAACCAAAAGAAAGGCCACCCCGACGTTCGCGCCGGACGGACTCCTGTCCGTCCGGTCCCCTGCGGTGCTCACCGTCAACCGGCCGGCAAACAACTCGGCCATCCCTGGCCTCAGACAGTTTGCCTTTCCCCGGTTGCCGGCTCCGCTCCTCGGCGCGCCCGTAGGGGCCCCATTCCAAGCCAAGGCGCGCGCGTCCTGCGCGCAGAAGCGTGCCGCGCGACGCAATGGTGTGAGCCGGTCGTACAAACGAAAAATGATTCAAGCGCATGACCTCACGCCGCCAATCACCGCTTTTCCGCCTCGGCTTTGGCGCGCAGGATGCGCGTTCAATGGGGCCCCTATGGCGCGGCGAGTGGGCGGAGAAAAGGCCCGCAGGGTGGGCGCGAGGGATCGCGCCCAGTTCGATGCCAGTCCAGGGATGGACTGTCAGCGAACCCCGGAGCCCGCTCGCGAAGTCGGAGGGCAGGATGCCCGGAGACCGCGGCATCGGGGTGGCCTTCTCTTTGGTTACTTTCTCTTGGCCACGCAAGAGAAAGTGACTCGCTCGCCGAAGGCGAGTGAAAGCCTGAGATCCACACATCGGAAGTGGACGCACCCTACGAACGCGAACGTGACTCGCTCGCCGCAGGCGAGTGAAAGCACTAGATGGACAAGCTGCCGCGACACACGGCCCACGCACTTGGAAGTGACTCGCCCGCAGCAGACGGACGTAAACCCAAAATCAACACATAGACAAGAGAAGCCGCGCACCACAAGGAGCGCCGTGTGCACGACTCGATTCTGACCCACGCCAGGTCCAGATACCTCTGGGTGGCGATCGCCCTGTGCGTGATCTCGATCGCCCTGTATGTCTGGCACGACCCCGGAATCGCCCCCAACGGCGGCACCTGGCTCGGCTACACGCTCGGCACGATCGCCGCATTGCTGATCGTCTTGCTGCTGCTGTTCGGCATCCGCAAACGCAGCTACTCCACGACCCTCGGCAGCACGCGCGGCTGGCTCTCGGCCCATGTCTATCTCGGCACCGCACTGATCCTCATCACCCTGCTCCACTGCGGATTCCAGTTCGGCTGGAACCTGCACACGTTCACCCTCGTGATCATGCTCGTGGTGATCTTCAGCGGGTTTTTCGGCGTGTACGCGTACCTGCGCTATCCGACCCTGATGACGCGCAACCGCGAGAGTGCGACGCGCGACGCAATGCTCGAGGAGATCGGCGAGATCGATCAGAACGCGCTGGCCCTGGCCGATGGCATCGCCCCGGAGATCCATGGCGTCGTGCTGCGCTCGATCGAGAACACGCGACTCGGTGGTGGCGTGTGGACGCAGCTGCGCGCACGCGACGGGTCGGATCTGGCGATCAGCAAGGTGCGCGCGGCGATCGCCGCGAGCAGCACCCAGACCGGCAAGGCGCCGGCACCGCTGAAAGCCGGGCAGACGATCGTCGCGATGGTCGATTTCCTGGCCGGACAGGCCGACGACAAGAAAACCGAAGCGTTGCGCAAGCTCATCGACATGCTCTCGCGCAAGAAGTCGCTGGCCACGCGGGTCGCGCGCGACATCCAGTACCAGGCGGTGATGGAGATCTGGCTGTATATCCACGTGCCGCTGTCGGTGACCTTGCTCGCGGCGTTGATCGGTCACATCGTTTCGGTGTTCTTCTACTGGTGAGCGAACGTCACGCCATGCGCGAACCTGCTCTTTCCGATTCCAACGACGAGGTCTGCCAATGCGCTGGTTGATCCGCCGCGTGCTGAAGAAGGGCAAGGGCTCGGTCTCCTACGAAGAGGACATCCACTACGGGGAAGTGCTCACGATCGGCCGCGCCGCGGATCAGGCCATCTTCCTGTCCGACCTGCGCGCCGCGCTCAAGCACGCCAGTGTCACACCCACCGGGAGTGGCCAGTACCGCGTCGAGTCGCTGATCATCGCCGGCATCCGGGTCAACGGCCAGATCACCTACGCAATCACGGTGGACGCCGGCGCGATCATCGAGATCGGCACGACCCGGGTGACCCTGCTCGATGCGCGCGGAGACTACGACGCAGCGGTCGAGGTCGCCGCACTGGACAAGAGCGAACAGGCCGCGGTCAGTGCGTTGCGCACGAAACCGACCAGCCTGGACCAGACCTGGATCGCCAAACGCTGGCCGTCGTGGCTCGGTTTCCTTGTCGTGCTCGGATTGGGTCTGCTGCTGCCGATGGCCTCGCATTTCGCCAAACCGCTGGACACGGTGCTGCGGCACACGCCGCTGCCGAGCCTGGAATCGTGGAGCACCGGCGAACTCGACGCCGCCCACCAGTTCTTCGGGACGGACTGCAGCACCTGTCACCAGCACCCGTTCCTCATGGTCCGCGACAGCGCGTGCACGACCTGCCACAAGGCAACCAAGGCGCATGCCGATCCCGCGCTTTTCAACATTCCCGAACTCGGCGACGCGCGCTGCGCGACCTGCCACAAGGATCACAACGGCGAGCGCGGCATGGTCGACCGCGACCAGCGCCTGTGTGCCGACTGCCATGTCGATCTGAAGTCGCGCAGCGATGGCGCCAGCCGGATTGCCGACATCGGCGACTTCGGCAACAACCATCCACAGTTCCACGTCAATCTGCCGGGCTGGAGCGCCGCGGGCGAGTTCACGCCGAAATCGCTGCCGTGGACCGCCGGGTTGAAGGAGAACTCCGGGCTCAAGTTCAACCACGAAATCCATCTGCGCAGCGATGGCCTGAATACGCCGAAGGGTCGCAGGACCCTGGACTGCGCGAGCTGCCACACCCCCGAGCCTGGCGGCGCCGGCATGAAGCCGATCGCGTTCGAGACGATGTGCCGCGAATGCCATGCGCTGGGCTTCGACACGCTCGCGCCCGAGCGCGAACTTCCGCATGCCCGCGTGGAGGCCGTGGTCTACACGCTCGACGAGTTCTACGCACGGCGCGCGCTTGAGGGAGGCTATGCCGATGCGCGCGCGCCGACCATCGTGCGCGAACGCCGCCGCCCGGGATCGCCGCCGCTTTCGCGTCAGGAACAGTTGGAAGCCCTGGCCTGGGCGCGCGAGCGCTCGCGTGAGGCCGCGCGCACGATATTCACGGGAAAAGCCTGCGTCACCTGCCATACGGTCACGCCGCCGCGCGGCACCGATGATGACTGGAAGGTGGCTCCGGTCCGCGTTGCCGGTGCCTGGTATGTCGAGGCAAGCTTCACCCATGCGCGCCATGCCACGATGACGTGCAACGACTGCCACGCGGAAGCCGAACGCTCCAAAGCATCCAACGACCTGCTCATCCCCGGAATCGAGAACTGCCGCCAATGCCACGCCGGCGCCAACAGCGCGTCCGGAAAGCTTGCGAGCACCTGCATTGCCTGCCATGACTACCATCGCTCGCCGCTGCTGACTTTGGACAAACAATAGGCGGGCGCAAGCGCCTGAGCTATGATCGCGCTGGTTGCAGTCTGTCGGACTTCGGGGAGTCGCGGCATCGATCCGGATGTGCAAGGGAGTTTCCTGACGTTTCGCCTGCCCACGACGGCTCATCGGGCACGCCGACTGCGGAACATTCCCGCGCACTTGCGGCAGACTTCCCGGCCTGTCCGGGGTGCAGGGCAGCCAGGATTTACCGACTTGCCAGCTTGAATGCTAGCGAAGGGAGGTAGGGATGGGGATCGTGAGGTTCAGCGCGCTGCTGATCGGGGTTTCATTGCTGCTCGCTTGCGGAGGAGGCAGCAATACGGTCGGCACCGAGGGTACGTCGCCGGGACCCGATCCCGGTCCGGGGGGAGACTCCGGTTGTACGGGCTCGTGCGCAAACGCCAATTCGTTTCTGACCCCGGACGACCTGCGCAAGATCATCGCGCAGGCCGTCAACGAGGCGCAGGGACAGAACGTGCCGGCAACGATCACGATCGTCGATCGGGTCGGCAACGTGCTCGCTGCGTATCGCATGAACGGGGCCCGCCGCACCCAGCTTGTCAATTCCGAGCGTGGCATCACGGGTGGACTGGAAGGACTGGAGATTCCCAGCGAGCTGACCGCGATCGCCAAGGCGATCACCTCGGTCTACTTCTCGTCTGAAGGCAACGCCTTCACATCGCGTACGGCGGGCCAGGTCGCCCAGGAACACTTCGCACCCGGCGACACGAGCGCGCCATCGGGCCCGCTGTTCGGCGTGCAGTTTTCGCAGTTGCCGTGCTCGGACATCAGTGCGCGATTCAACAACGTCGGACCGAGTGCCGGCCCGCATCGTTCGCCGATCGGAATCGCCGCCGATCCGGGTGGCGTGCCGCTGTACAAGGCCGGCGTCCCGGTCGGAGCAATCGGCGTATCGGCCGACCCGATCTACGGCGTCGACACCTTCACTGGCGACATCGACCGCAACATCGACGAATTCATCGCCCTGGCCGGCACCTTCGGCTTCGCCGCACCGGCTGACCGCCGCGCGGACCGCATCGTTGCCGGTGGACTGACGCTGCGCTTCACCGATGTCGAGTTCAACCAGCTCGCGCGCAATCCGGCGTCCGCGCCCGGGTTCGCCGCACTGCCCGCCGGCACCGGCGAAGTGTTCGCGATTCCCGGATTCTTCAGCGGCACGATCGCGCGCGGACTCGCGTTCGGCCAGGTCGAGTCGGGCATCCGCCCGGATCCGGTCAATTTCCCCGGACTGGATGCGTTCGTCGTCGACGACGGCACCGGCACCAATCGCTTTCCGCCGCGCGCCGGTACCGATGGTGCCGCAGCGCTGAGCGCGGCTGAAGTGCTCACGCTCCTACGTGAGTCGCTGGCGGTCGCCAACCGCACGCGTGCGCAGGTGCGCCGACCACTGGGCTCACCTGCCGGCGAAACGATCGTCGTCGTCGACAGCAACGGCGTCGTGCTCGGCATCGTGCGTTCGCGCGACGCCCTGGTCGACGCGGTCGATGTGACCACCCAGAAGGCGCGCACGGCGGCATTCTTCTCGGGCGGGTTTGCCGCGGCGGACATCGATTCGATTGCACCCGTCAGTTTCTTCAGCGGAGCGCTCGACCTGTCCGCCTTGCGTCTGGCCCTTACCACGGCGCAGACGCGCGATCCATTCGAGTATGTCACCCGCCTGCGTGCGTTCCTTCCCTTGAGCAATGCGCTGGCAGATGGCGGGGTCGCGTTCTCCACGCGCGCGATCGGCAACCTGTCGCGACCGTTCTATCCCGATGGCATCGAGGGCCGTCCACCGGGTCCACTGAGTCTGCCGATCACCGAGTGGAGCGTATTCAACACCGGGCTGGAACTGGACCTGGACTACACCCAGGCCGCCTTGTTCCTCGCCTTCTACCTGCAACAGCTCGGCCTGACCGTGAGCATCGACGGCAGCGATCTGGGCCCGCTCGGCGAGGCGCCGCGCAACTGCACGGGCATCGATCGCCTTCCGAACGGCATCACGCTGTTTGGTGGCGGCGTTCCGATCTATCGCGGCAACACGCTGATCGGCGCGATCGGCGCATCGGGCGATGGCACCGACCAGAGCGATCTCGTCGCCTTCCTCGGCTTGCACAATGCCGGCGTGAGTCTCAATACCGGCGTCGGCAACGCACCGACGTCGATCCGTGCCGACAACCTCGTTCCGCAGGGTGCGCGGCTGCTCTATGTGCAATGTCCGCAATCGCCGTTCATCAATTCCAACGAACAGCTCGTGTGCGAGGGCAAGTGACATGCATATCGCCGCATTCCGCACGAACACCTTGCTCGCAAGCCTGCTCGGCGCGACCACTGCCTTGTCCGCGTCGGCGCTGCATGCGCAGGAGACGAACCTGTCGGCGAGCTGGCTGCAACTGATCGGCCTGCTGCCGGCGCCGACCTACGATCCCTACCAGTCGCAGATTCCGCGGCGGCGCCCGGGCCATCCGCCCGAACCGCTGCCGATGTGGGTCGAGCGCAATCCAGGCGCCGTCAATCCCGCGCCGGTGGACCAGGCCGGCAGCTTCGTGCCGGTCCCGGATCGCTGGCGAATCATGGAATCGCTCGGCATCAACACGCCGTGGTATGACCCGTACAACCAGAACATTCTCAAGGGCGACAAGCCGGTATTCGGCAAGGACTGGTTCTTCGCGCTGGGCGGAATCTCCGACACCCTGATCGAGCCGCGCGGAATCCCCACGCCGGTGGGGCCGCAGTCCGGGCCCGAGCCCGGTTCCAACGACGTCATCGGCGACACCGATCAGGTCATCTTCGCCCAGACCTTCATCACGAGTTTCCTGCTCTACAAGGGCGACACCGCGTTCAAGCCACCGGACATCGAGTTCAAGCTCGCGTTGGCGTTCAACTACAACCGCGTGCAAACCGAGGAAGTGCGCGCGCTGCAGCTGGATCCGACGTTCGGCAAGATTCGCGACGACGGCTTCATCGGCGTGCAGGAAATGTTCATCACGCGCGACCTGCGCTCGGTTTCGGCGCGCTACGACGTCGACGAAGTGCGGGTCGGCATCCAGCCATTTTCGTCGGACTTCCGCGGGTTCCTGTTCCAGGACAACCAGCTCGGCGTTCGCTTCTTCGGCAACCGCGACAACAACAAGTGGCAGTACAACCTCGCGCTGTTCCAGCGTCTGGAGAAGGATTTCAACTCCGGCCTGAACGACCTGACCAAGTCGCCACGCGAGGACTACATCTTTCTTGCCAGCGCCTACCGCCAGGATTTCCCGTTTCTCGGGTTTACCTCGCAGGGAATCTTCGCCTTCAACCGCAATCGCGAAGACAAGAGCTTCTTCGATTCCAACGGCTTCATCCAGCGTCCCGCCGCGATCGGCCGTGAGGCTGCACGCACCTACGACGTCGGCTATTTCGGCTACAACGGCGACGGCCGCATCGGTCGCCTCAACCTGACCGTGGCGGCGTATGCCGCGATCGGCGACCAGTCGGCGGGTGTATTCGTCCCCGACAAGACCGATATTCGCGCCGGCTTCATCGCCGCCGAAGGTTCGGTGGATTTCGACTGGGTTCGCCTGCGCGGTTCGCTGGCATGGGCCAGTGGCGACGACGATGCCTACGACGACCGCTCCACCGGATTCGATGCGATCTTCGAGAACCCGATCTTTGCCGGTGCCGACACGAGCTACTGGATCCGGCAGAACATTCCGCTGATCGGCGGCGGCGGCGTGACCCTGGCCGGACGCAACAGCCTGCTTGCGAACCTGCGTTCGACCAAGGAGCAAGGTCAATCGAATTTCGACAACCCCGGCATCCGCCTGGTCGGGATCGGTGCCGATTTCGATCTGACGCCGCAGTCGCGACTTTCCGCCAACATCAACCAGTTGTGGTTCGACAACACCGCCATTCTCAAGGTCGCGCGCGCGCAGCCGAATGTCGACCGCAGCATCGGCACCGACGTCTCCGCCGCGTGGATCTGGCGCCCGTATTTCACCCAGAACATCGTGTTCCGGCTTTCCGCCGCCACGTTGCTGCCGGGTAGCGGACTCAAGAACTTGTTCGGCAACGACACGCGCTACTACACGGTGCTCGGCAACCTGATCTTCACGTACTAGAACCGGGGGCGCGGAGAACCATGAACAGGACATTCGCATCGGTCTGCCTTTTCGCCGGCGTACTGGTTTCGGCCACGGCGCTGGCCGCGGGCGACAAACCGAAGAAGGTCGAGCGCGAGTACGTGACTGCGCCAGACGCTCCGGCTTTCCAGACTTGGGAACAGGCCGACGCAAAGTCCTCCGGCTGCGTGACCTGCCATACCCAGACCGATCGCAAGACCATGCATGCCAACTCGGCTGTCGTGCTCGGATGCACCGACTGCCATGGCGGCGATGCCCTGGTCAACGCGCCTTCGGACGGCGGAGTCGACTACCGCGCAGCCGTCGAGCGCGCGCATGTCCTGCCGCGGTACCCGGAAAAGTGGAAATCCGCAGCCAATCCCGAGCGCAGCTACACCTGGCTGTTGCAGGAGGCACCGGAATTCGTCCGCTTCGTCAACCCCGGCGACCTGCGCATCGCGCGCGAGGCGTGTGGTGCCTGCCACCTGCCCGTGATCCAGGCCAATGAAACCAGTCTCATGGCCAATGCCGCGATGTTCTGGGGCGCTGCGGCGTACAACAACGGGATCCTGCCGTTCAAGCACTCGATCCTCGGCGAAGCGTACGACCGCGATGGCAAGGCGATTGCGGTATCCAACAGCATTCCCAACGACGAGGCCATGGATCAGCGCGGCATCCTGCCGAGCATCAATCCGATGCCGTCGTGGGAAACCGTGCCGCCCGGCGACGTGTTCCGCGTGTTCGAACGCGGCGGTCGCAACATCAACAACGTCTTTGCCGAGATCGGGCTGCCCAACGAATTCGGCCAGATCCAGCGTCTCGAGGAACCCGGAAGGCCGGACCTCAAGCAGTCTTTCCGTGGACCCGGTACCGCGCTGCGCGTGTCGATTCCGGTGCTCAACATCCACAAGACCCGACTCAACGATCCGTTCATCTGGATGCTCGGCACCAATGACAACCCGGGCGACTACCGATCGTCGGGTTGCACCGCCTGCCATGTCGTCTATGCCAACGACCGCGATCCGCGGCACTCATCGGTCTATGCCCAGTACGGCAATACCGGCACGAGCCAGACCATCGACCCGACGATCCCGAAGAACGTCTCCGGGCATCCGATCCGGCACGAGTTCACGCGGGCGATACCGACCAGCCAGTGCATGATCTGCCACATGCACCAGCCGAACATGTTCATCAATTCGATGCTCGGCTACACGATGTGGGACTACGAGTCCGACGCGCCATTCATGTGGCCGGCCGAGCAACAGTATCCGGATGCCGAAAAGATGCGCGAGATCCTCGATCGCAATCCCGAGGAAGCCGCAGTGCGCGGCAAATGGGGCGATCCGGAATTCCTCAAGGACGTCTCGCTGCTGAATCCGCAACTCAAGGACACCCAGTTCGCCGACTACCACGGTCACGGCTGGAACTTCCGCGCGATCTACAAGCGCGACCGCAAGGGCAACCTGCTCGATTCGGTGGGCACCCGGATTGCCGACGACGATCCGGACAAGTGGAAGAAAGGCGTGCACATGTCATCGATCCACGTCGATGTCGGCATGCAGTGCGTGGACTGCCATTTCGCCCAGGACAACCACGGCACCGGATATCTGAAGGCCGAAGTCATGGGTGCGGTCGAGATCCAGTGCCAGGATTGCCATGGCACCGCCGACGAGCCGCCATCGTTGCGCACGTCCGGACCCGCGGCGTCCAAGTACGGCGCCAACCTGCTGCTGATCCGCAATCCGGATGGCAAGAAGCGCTTCGAGTGGGTCGGCGACAAGCTGATCCAGCGTTCGGCCGTCAAACCCGATCTGGAATGGACGATGAGCCTGGTCAAGGACGCGGCGAATCCGCTGTCGGAGGACTACAACGCCAAGGCGGCCCGCGCGCACACGATGGCGATGGGCACCGACGAGCTCAAGTGGGGAACCGACGTGCCGCTCGACGAGCGCGCACACGGCGAAGACAAGATGCTGTGCTACTCGTGCCATACCTCGTGGACCACGAGCTGCGGCGGCTGCCATCTGCCGATCCAGGCCAACTGGAAGACCGAGCGGCACAAGTACGAAGGCGGCTTCACGCGCAATTTCGCGACCTACAATCCGCAGGTCGCGCGCGACGAGATGTTCTTCCTCGGCAAGCACGGCAGCATCAAGGACGGCAAGATCGCCCCGGTGCGCTCGTCGTCGGCTCTCGTGCTGTCCTCGACCAACATCAACCGCGAGAAGATCTACATCCAGCAACCGCCGGTGTCATCGGCCGGTTACAGCTCGCAGGCGTTTGCGCCGCACTATCCGCATACCGAACGCAAGACCGAAACCAAGGATTGCGAGGATTGCCATCTCTCGCGCAACAACGACAACAACGCGATCATGGCCCAGCTGCTGCTGCTAGGTACCAAGTTCGTCGACTTCGTCGGCTTCAATGCCTGGGTCGGCGGCGATGGTGAAGTCAGCGCCATACGCGTCACCGAATGGGACGAACCGCAGGCCGTGGTCGGCAGCTACCTGCACAAGTACGCCTATCCGGACTGGTTCCGCGAACACGAGCAGCGCGGCCAGCGTCTGCCCGATGGCGAACGCCACAACGCCGGCACCGCGGCGTGTCTGCAGCTGCGCGGCGAATACCTGTTCGTTGCCGAAGGCCGCAACGGCACGCGCATCTACGATGTCGCCAGCATCGGCAACAAGGGCTTCTCGCAGAAGATCATCACCGCGCCGTTCTCGCCGCTCGGCCAGGACACCAACATCAAGTCGAAGAATGCCACCTGCATCGCGCTGGCAACCACCCAGCCGGTTGCGCCTTCGCGCAACGAAGGCGAACTCATGCGCGTGAAGAACCAGGAACAACCGATGCACCCGGTCTACAAGTACGCGTTCATCACCGATTCCGAGGAAGGGCTCATCGCCACCGATATCGAGACGCTCGCCGATGGCGAGGCGCGCAACAACAAGATCAGCCGCCAGCTCACCTGGAACGAAGGCGGCGTGCTCAACGGTGCGCGCCATCTGGCCATCGCCGGCACGACGTTCTACGTCACCGCCGATGCCGGCATCGTCGTGCTGGATCTGGACGATCCGCTCGCGCCGAAATGGATCAAGACGATTCCGATCACGGGGGCGCGCGCGAGCCATGTGCAATTCCGCTACCTGTTCGTCACCGCGAACGACGGCCTGCATGTGGTCGACATCACCACGCCCGAGAATGCCAGGGAAGTACCGGGAGCATTCCTTGCCTTGCGCAATGCGAACAAGCTGCACATCGCGCGCACCTACGCCTACATCGCCAATGGCGCCGACGGCCTGGCGATCGTGGATGTGACCAATCCCGAGAAGCCGTGGCTGTACCAGATGTTCAACGCCAACGGCCAGATCAGCGACGCCCGCGACGTCATCGTGGCGACGACCAACGCTTCGCTGTTTGCCTATGTCGCTGACGGCGTCAACGGCCTGAAGGTCATCCAGCTCACCTCGCCGGAGTCGCAACCGAAGTTCTATGGCTTCGCGCCCGAACCCAAGCCCCACCTGATCGCCTGGTACAAGACCGCCAAGCCGGCGCTGTCGCTTTCGCGCGGCCTGGAACGCGATCGCGCGGTGGACGAGAGCGGGCACCAGGTCGCTATCTTCGGCCGCATCGGCTCACGGCCGTTCACGCTGGAAGAAAGTCGTCGCCTGTATCTGCGCGCCGACGGTACCCCGTGGTTCGTCAGCAACAATCCCGACGAGACGAGCACCGCCGCAGCGAATTCGGCGACCCGCGATCACGCAAGCCAGGCGCCCGCTGCGCTGATGTCCCCTGCCCCGGCAGGTACATCGGCACCGGCATCGGGCGTGACCCCGGCCCGCAATCGCTGACCGCAATACCGGCAGCCGTCGGCGCGCAAGCGCCGCGGCTGGCGCCTGGTTCCGACCCCGCGCCGGTCGCGTGCTGCCGATCGTCCACGCGCGGCGGACCCGCGCCCCATCGAGGGATCCACATGAGCCAGCACTGCCTCGATCGCTTTTTCATCGCCTTCGCAAATCGCGACGGCGAGTCCATGGCCGCCTGCTATCACGCCGACGCACGCTTCCGCGATCCGGTGTTCGACCTGCGCGGCAGCGATGTCGGGGCGATGTGGCGCATGCTGTGTTCGCGCAGCACCGACCTGCGGGTCGTTGCCGCGAACGTACACGGCAATGCCGCGGCCGGCAGTGCCGACTGGCACGCGTGGTACACATTCAGCACGACCGGCCGGCGCGTGCACAACATCGTGCATTCGCGTTTCACGTTTCGCGATGGGCTCATCGGCGAGCAGGTCGATACCTTCGGATTCTGGCGCTGGTCGCGCCAGGCACTCGGCATGCCGGGCGTGCTGCTCGGCTGGACACCGATGCTGCGAAGGAAAGTGCAGGCCACTGCGCGCACGGCGCTGGACCGCTTCGTCGCGTCGGCCACGTGATCTGCAGCGACTTGTCCGCGCGCACGCACAAGCCCGTCGCAATGCCGGAACCGGACTTCCTGTGGCCATCCGCTGACCACGCCGGATCGGCCGCCCTGGCCGCCACGATCGAGAACAACGATGCCGACGCAACGCAGCCCTCGCGCGTGCTTCGCGGGATCAGCCGCGCATCGCTGACGGCCGTCCTCGCCGCGCAGCCGACCGGGGCGGCGGTCCTCGTGATCCCGGGCGGCGGCTACACCCAACTGGTATTCGACAAGGAAGGCATCGAGATCGCACGCTGGCTCGCGGGCATCGGCGTGCATGCGTTCGTACTGGCCCATCGCCTGCCAGGCGAAGTCGGCGTCGACGGTCATCTGGCGCCCCTGGAAGATGCACGCCGCGCCATGCGCCTGATCCGCGCGAACGCCGCGCGCCATGCGATCGATCCGGCGCGCGTGGGGGTCGTCGGCTTGTCCTCGGGCGGACATCTGGGCGCCACCCTCGCCGCGCACCCGCATAGCGGCGCGCAGGACCCCTCAGGCGACCCGATCGACGACTTCGACGCGCGCGTGGACTTCCTCGTCGCCGGCTATGCGCCGATCTCGAGCAACGCTCGCGATGCCTTGCTCGATTCC
>Ga0307505_10000272_pt1 | contig 62227 bp, 54 predicted proteins | sample 23_S_MG_FD_202183 | JGI IMG/M metagenome (GOLD analysis project Ga0307505, IMG submission 202183) | Soil microbial communities from Populus trichocarpa stands in riparian zone in the Pacific Northwest, United States - 23_S | ecosystem: Environmental > Terrestrial > Soil > Riparian zone > Trees...
GGCCGGTTGGCCGCGCCCTTTTTTTGCCTCCAAAGGCTTTTCACCACAGAGGCACAGCGCGGGCTGCCGCCCGACAACCCAACGCACCATTGGCCTGTCATCCTGAGCGGGCGGTGGGATGGGGTGCGAAGGATCCCCTGCCGAAGCACGACACTCGCTCCGTCGGCAGGGGATCCTTCGCACCCACCCGCCACCCGCTCAGGATGATAGGAGGTTGTGCGCGCCGCGCGAAGAATTTCGAGGTTAGTCGTACAGAGGCACGGAGAGTTCTCCGTGTGCTCTGTGGCTCTGTGGTGAAAAGATTTTGAATAGGGAACGGGATACTCTTACATCCGTGAGACTCGATCAGGCTGTGGCCGCACGTTATCCCGAGATCTCGCGGCGTAAAGCACGCGAGCTGATCGCTGGGGAGCGGGTGTTCGTCAATGACCGGCCGATCCGCGTGGCCTCGCGCGAGGTCAGCGAACGCGATCGCATCACGCTGGCCGCGGCCCTGCCGGAGATCGTTGTGATCCGTGAGACCGCGGATTGGGTGGCGGTGAACAAGCCTCCGGGCATCCCTACGCAGCCCGCCCGCGACCGAAAGCAACGCTCGCTGGAAGAGTTGATGCGCGTCCGCTACCGCACACTCCATCTGGTGCACCGGATCGACACGCACACCAGTGGGGTGGTGGTCTTCGCCAAGAGCGCCGCAGCGGCCGCGCGACTGTCGGAGCTGTTCGCCTCTCGCGAGATTCGCAAAACGTATCTGGCTGTGGTCGAGGGCTCGGTCCCGAAGGAGCTGACCATCGAGACCCCGATCGGGGAGAAGGATGCCCACTCGATCATCCGGCCGCTGCAGGCCCTCGAGGGTCGAACGCTCGTCGAGGCGGAGATCCACACAGGCCGAACGCACCAGATCCGCATTCACATGAAGTCGATCGAGCGCCCTGTCGTCGGCGACCGCCGTTATGGCTCGATCATGAAGGCCCCACGAATGCTGCTCCACGCCTGGAAGCTCGAGCACGCCGACTTCGGCGGCGAGCTCGTCGCGCCTGTGCCCGAGGACTTCCCTGGTGCGCTCTGAACCTGAAGGAGAAAGCATCGTGGCGTCTCTGTGGAGCGGTGGGCTTTAGCCCTCCGGGCACTCGCGAGAAGCTCGCCTCTGCCGGCGGGGCTCTCGGCATGCGTGTCGCGAAAGCCTCACGCGGCTTCGCCACCTGTGTCGCGAGTGCCCGGAGGGCTAAAGCCCTCCGCTCCACAAAGACATCCCTGCGAGCGACGGCACTTGGGTGCCTCGGAGCGCACCTTCACAAGGCTATGCCCGACCAGCGCTGCCGGCCGTGCCGGCTCCGCAACTGATACGATCGTCCGCGTCATGGACGAAATGGTCATTCGAGCGACGACAGTCATCTGCGTGCGGCGGGACGGACAGGTGGCGATGGCTGGCGATGGGCAGGTGACGGTCGGCAACACGGTGATGAAGCACGGCGCGGCCAAGGTGCGGCGCCTGTATCACGACAAGATCATCTCGGGATTTGCCGGCTCTGCGGCCGACGCCTTCGCCCTCTTCTCCCGCTTCGAGTCCAAGCTCGAGGAGTACCGCGGCAACATGGAGCGGGCGGTGGTCGAGCTGGCCAAAGACTGGCGCATGGACAAGTACCTCAGGCAGCTCCAGGCCATGCTCATCGTCGCCAACAACGAGCGGGCTTATCTCATCTCCGGAACGGGCGATCTCATTCAGCCCGACGACGGGATCCTGGCCATCGGCTCCGGCGGCTCGTTCGCACTGGCTGCCGCGCGCGCGCTGATCAAACACACGAACATGACCGCCGCGCAGATCGCCGAGGAGTCCTTACGCGTCGCGGCGGAGATCTGCATCTATACGAACGACAACATCACGGTCGAGACTCTCTGAGCCATGGTCATTCAACTTCCCGCCGTTCTCGATGATTCGCTGCTGCACGCGGAAGGGCTCACGCCGACGGAGATCGTGCGTGAGCTGGACAAGTACATCGTCGGCCAGCGGGCCGCGAAACGCGCGGTGGCGATCGCACTCCGCAACCGCTGGCGCCGCCAGCAACTCCCGCCCGAGCTCCGCGATGAGGTAGCGCCGAAGAACATCATCATGATCGGTCCCACCGGCGTGGGAAAGACCGAGATCGCCCGGCGGTTGGCGCGGCTCACCCGTTCGCCCTTTCTCAAGATCGAGGCGTCGAAGTTCACCGAAGTCGGTTACGTCGGACGCGATGTAGAGTCGATCGTCCGCGATCTCACGGAGATCGGCGTCAAGCTGGTGAAGGACGAGAAGAATCGCCTGGTTCGGGAGCAGGCCGAGCGCAACGCCCGCGAGCGCATCCTGGACATCCTGCTTCCCGACTCGCGACCACCTCGCGCACGGCCGGCGTTCGTCTCCGCCCCGGAACCGGAGGATTCGTCCGCGGAAACGCGGGAGAAGCTGGGCCGTTGGCTGGACGAAGGAAAGCTCGACGAGCGCGAGGTGGAGTTGGACGTCAAGGAGCAAGGCTTCCCGTCCTTCGAGATCTTCACCCCGCAGGGGGTCGAGGAGATGGGCGTGAACGTGAAGGACATGCTCCCCGGCCTGTTCGGCGGCAAGTCGAAGCGCAAGAAGATGCGTGTCGGCGACGCGCGGGAGATCCTGGTTCAGGAAGAGGCGGAGAAGCTGGTCGACCAGCAGAACGTGGCCCGCGAGGCCATCGACCGCGTGGAGCAGAGCGGGATGGTGTTCCTGGACGAGATCGACAAGATCGCCGGCCGGCAGTCCTCCTCGGGCGGTCCGGACATCTCCCGCGAAGGCGTGCAGCGCGATCTCCTCCCCATCGTGGAAGGCACGACCGTGAACACGAAGTACGGCATGGTGAAGACAGATCACATTCTGTTCATCGCCGCAGGAGCCTTCCACGTCTCCAAGCCCTCGGATCTGATCCCCGAGTTGCAAGGCCGCTTCCCCATCCGCGTGGAACTGGAGTCACTCACCGAAAACGATTTCGAGCGCATCCTCCGCGAGCCGAAGAACGCGCTGACCACACAGTACACGGCCCTCCTGGCCACCGAGGGCGTGACCCTCACGTTCCAGGACGACGCCGTCCGCGAGATCGCGCGCTACGCCGCGGTGGTCAACGAGAAGACGGAGAACATCGGAGCGCGAAGACTACACACGATCCTCGAACGGTTACTGGACGAGCTTTCCTTCGACGCCTCGGAACGCGGAGGCGAGACGGTCATCATCGACGCCGCATATGTTTCTCGGGTGCTGGAAGGGATCGTTCGGGACGAGGACTTGTCGCGCTACGTCCTGTAGATGGCGAGTCGTCGAGTCGTCGAGTCGTCGTAGCCTGTAGTCAACAACTTGACTTCGCCAGGATTGAGGCCCCAGACTCGCGACCGTGAAGCGTCGCGATCTTGAAGCCCATCTGCGGCAGAATGGTTGCGAAATCCTCCGCGAAGGAGGCCGCCACACGGTCCACGTCAATCCGGCCAATGGGAAGAAGCCCGCCGTGCCACGTCACAACGAGATCAAGACTCCGACGGTCCGCGAGATCTGCAAAGCGCTCGGGATTCCGCTACCGTGACTGTCTAACGTCCTTCAACGAGGATCGGCTCGCGAATGACGCGCTCGGCGTCAATATCGCGATACGCAAGCTCGCGGTTGCACTCGAGAATCAGCTCGATCGCTTCCTTGAGATTCACCCGGGCTTCCTCCAAGGTCTCGCCCTGAGAAACTGCGCCGGGGAGCTCTTCGACGAACGCGGTGTAGCCGCCTTCCGGCGCCTCCTCGAAGACAGCGGTGAATGTGTGAGTCATTCGGATCAGTCTACGACACTGTCTTCTTGAACGCACGAGCGCTGGCCAGGATCAGCACAGCCGAGATTGCCAGGAGGGCCAGAACTGGCTCCCAGAGATCGGCGAACGTGGCGCCGCGAATGACGATCCCGCGGGCGATCTTGATGAAGTGCGTGGCGGGGAGGAGATACGAGATCACGCGTAGTGGAAGGGGCAGGGCGGCCAGGGGGAAGACGTACCCGGACAGCAGCACGCTCGGGAGCATGATTCCCATCGCCTGTTGCATCGCTTCCATCTGCGAGCCCGCGCGGGACGAGATCAACAATCCGAACGAGAGCAGAGCCAACAGATAGACCGATGAGAGAGCCAACAGGAGTGTCACGCTTCCCAGGAAAGGGACTTTGAACAGAAAGCGCATCAGCAGGAGCACGATCACCAGCGTTCCGTACGCCAGCCCCATGTACGGCAGGATCTTTCCCAGCACGACGGCCAACGGCGAGACCGGCGTGACCATGAGTTGCTCCAGTGTTCCGCGCTCGCGCTCCTTCACGATGGCGAAGGCCGACAGGATCGTTCCGGAGAACGTGAGCAGAATGGCGATGAGGCCCGGGATGAGCAGATTCGCACTGCGCATGTCCGGATTGAACATCATCACGGGATGGGCCTCGATGCGCGGCTCGCCCGCACCCGTCCTCTCGATGAGCTCGCGGACTCCCTCCTGCAATACCACGCCATTCGCTGCTGCCAAAGCCTGCGTAGCCACACTCGAGTCCGAGCCGTCGATCAGCACCAGCACATCGGCGCGCCGTCCCGACGCGAGATTCCGCGCGTAGTCCGGCGGAATCTCGATCGCCACCTGCGCGTGTCCGGACACGATGGCCTGTTGCAGACCGCCTCGCGAAAAAGCGTAGTCCTTGATCTCCAGATATCCCGTCGCACGGAACTGCTCGACGAGCCGGCGGCTCTCTTGTGTACGGCTCTGGTCGAACACGACCGTCGGGATGTTCTTCGCGGTCATGTCGATCACCCCGAAGAGGATCAGCTCGAAGACCGGCACCAGCAGCGCGAACATCAGCGTGGTCTTGTCGCGCATCATCTGTGTGAGCTCTTTGCGGAAGACCGCCACGAACCCGTTCATGGCCGCGCCTCCAACTCCGCCGCATGGACTTCCGTGAGTCGCACGAAGACATCCTCGAGCGTCGGGTCGATGTCCCGCACGACCACCGAAGAGATGCCAAACGCCTCCAAGTCGCGATCGATTGTGTCACCCGCGATGTTCTCGTCGACCAGCAGATGCAGCGACGTCCCGAAGATCGTCGACGCGTGGACGTAGGGAAGCGTTCGCGCGGAAGTCATCAGCGACGCGACCCCTTCCTTGCACTCCACTTCCACACGCCGCATTCCTCGCGGAGTGACCTCCGGCAGTTTCTTGAGGTCCTTCGGATGTCCGTTCACGATGAGGCGCGAGAGGTACAGATACGCGACCGTCCCACAACGCTCGGCCTCATCCATGTAGTGAGTGGTCACGAACATGGTCACGCCCTCGGCGGCCAAGCCGAACAGCAAATCCCAGAGCTCGCGACGCGCCACGGGATCGATGCCTGCCGTGGGCTCGTCCAGGAAGAGCACGCGCGGGCGGTGCATCATCGCCGCCGCGAGCGCGAGACGTTGCTTCCAGCCACCCGAGAGCTGACCGGCCAGCCGATCTCGGTACGGCGCGATGTGCGTCAGATCGATCGCCCATTCCTTGCGCTCCCGCCGCTCGGCGCGACCGAGGCGATAGATCGCGCTGAAGAAATCCAGGTTCTCGTCGACGGTCAGGTCGCGATACAGCGAGAACGCCTGCGAGACATAGCCGATGTGCCGGCGCACGTCCTCACCCTGCGTGCGCACGTCCAGTCCGTCCACGGTCGCCTCACCGGAAGTCGGTTGCAGCAGACCGCAGAGGATGCGGATCAGTGTCGACTTGCCGGAGCCGTTCGGGCCGAGCAGTCCGAAGATCTCTCCGCGCGGCACCTGCAGCGTGACGTCGCTGAGAGCGCGCACTCCGCCGAAGTTCTTGGAGATGCCACGGACGTCGACACCGATCGCCGAGCCCGTCGAGGCGCTCATGGATGTCCTTCGACGCCGAGGTCGACCTCGGCTGCCATGCCCGGCTTGAGCCGCGGATCGGGGTCGACCAGCACCTTCACTGCGAAGACCTGTTCGGCCCTTTGCGCGCGCGTCTGCACATTGCGCGGTGTGTATTCACCCTGCGAAGCGATCGTGGTCACCTTCCCCGGGAACCAGACGGCGGGCCAGGTATCGACGCGTACCTTCACCGGCATCCCCATGCGAACGAGACCGAGCATCGTTTCCGGGATGTAGATGCGAACCCACTGCTCCCGCGGCTCGAGAATCTCCGCGACCGTTTGATTCGGCGCGACGATGTCCCCGGGGCGGAGGCCGAAGGATTGAATCGTACCGGCAACAGAGGAGCGGACGGCCGTCTCATCGCGCTGCTTCATGAGCGACGCCAGCCGGCGCTCCTGCTGTTCGACCTGCGCCCGCGCGGTGACCAGGTCCTCTTTGCGCGTCCCTTCGCGGAGCATTTGCAACTCTTCGGCGGAAGTCTTTCCCTTCGTCGAAGCGTCGTCGAGAAGCTCGCGCGCCACGATGCCCTCGGCGTGCAGTGCGCTGAGCCGCCGTCGCTCGCGCTCATCGTTCGCGGCAATGGCTTCGGCTTGGCGGATCTCCTGGTCGCGCGGACCGGCCATCGCCTTTCCGAGCTGGGCACGCGCAACGCCGATCGCGGCCTGCTGCTCGTCGATCTGGCGGTCGATCGTCTCCGTCTCGAGTGTCACCAACTCCTGCCCGATGATCACTTGCTGGCCCTCGTCTACGTGGACGCGGACCACCCGGCCGCCGACAAGGGACCCCACGTTCACGGTCCGCGCTTCGAGCGTTCCGGCCAGCACCAGCGGCTTTGGCTTCCTCTGCTCGCGCAGGTAGAACAAAACTGCCGCGGCCAAGACCACAAGGACGATTGCCGGCACGAGCTTCTTCACAAAGAGGACCTCCGGACTTCACAGGACTCCGTTCGAGAAAGTCGACCATGCGTCGATCCTGACCTCGACAGGAAGTCCCAACGAAAACGGCGGGCCGAGGCCCGCCAGTTCAGGCTATCGCAAAGTTGAGCTCTGCTCGTGGCCAACTGCGACCACCAGCGGGTGGCCTCCCGGAACGGTATCGGGTTCGGAGCTGGAACCCGAGAAGCGGTTGGACGCCTGTTGGACGCAGGCGGGGCCAGAATATCATTGCCGTTGCCATGCCCATCGCTAGTGTGAACCCCGCGACTGGAGAGACCTTCGCCACCTTCGAGGCGCTCAGTGAAGCGGACCTCGAGCTGAAGTTGAAGCGGTCCGTGGAGGCCTTCGAGATCAACCGGACCCGGACCTTCACCGAGCGCGCCACGCGGATGCGCCGCGCGGCGGAAATTCTCGAGTCCCGCGCCAATGACTTCGCCCGGACGATGACTCTGGAGATGGGCAAGCCGATCGTGGCGGCGGTCGCGGAGGTGCGGAAGTGCGCGATGGTCTGCCGTCACTATGCCGAACATGCGGAGCGCTATCTGGCCGAGGAGCATGTTGCCACCGACGCACGCGAGAGCTACGTCCGGTTCGATCCCATCGGCGCAGTGCTGGCCGTCATGCCCTGGAACTTTCCCTTCTGGCAGGTGTTCCGTTTCGCTGCACCCGCGCTCATGGCCGGCAACGTGGGCTTGCTCAAGCACGCCTCCAATGTGCCGCAGTCGGCGCTGGCGATCGAAGATGTCCTGCGCGAGTGCGGCTTCGATCACGGCGAGTTTCAGACGCTGCTCATCGGTGCGGATCAGGTCCCGCCTTTGCTGGACGACGAACGCGTCCGCGCGGCCACGCTGACGGGCAGCGAGCCCGCCGGCGCGAGCGTGGCCTCGAATGCCGCGAAGCGGATCAAGAAGAGCGTGCTCGAGCTGGGTGGAAGTGACCCCTTCATCGTGCTTCCTTCGGCAGACCTCGACGCAGCGGCTCGGACCGCCGTCAAAGCGCGCATCGTGAACAATGGCCAGTCCTGCATCGCCGCAAAACGCTTCATCCTGCACGACGACATCGCCGAGGAGTTCGAGCACCGGTTCGTCGACCTCATGGAGGTCCTGCGCGTGGGCGATCCCCTCGACGAGACCACCGACGTCGGCCCGCTGGCGATGCCGCAGCTCGTGAATGACCTCGAAGCGCAAGTCCAGGCGAGCATCGCCGCCGGCGCCAGGTTGCTCACCGGCGGCAGACGCCTTCGCGACCGCGGAAACTTCTACGCTCCGACGGTGCTGAGCGAGATCCCGCGCGATGCTCCTGTGTTCCTGGAAGAAACGTTCGGGCCGGTGGCCTCGCTCTTCCGCGTACGCACGAACGCCGAGGCACTGTCGCTCGCCAACGCCACGCCATTCGGCCTCGGCGCCAGCGTCTGGACGCGCGACCGTGGCGAGGCCGAAACGTTCATCGCGGGCGTGGAAGCAGGCCTCGTGTTCGTCAACGCCATGGTGGCCTCCGATCCGCGTCTACCCTTTGGCGGCGCGAAGCACTCCGGCTTCGGCCGCGAGCTCGCCGCGTACGGCATCCGCGAATTCATGAACATCAAGACGGTCTGGGTTGCGTAAGGCCGAGCGCGAGGCCTCTCACTTCGGAGCGAGTCTTTCGAAAGCGGCATTCGCACCCACCGGCTTGGTGTGCTGATCGCGCTCACCGGCCTGGACGTTGATGGCAACGAGCGTCAGGGCGACATCATCGTGGCCGCGGCAGTGTGACGCGATGAAGAAGCTGGCCGGCCGTAGCGCTGCGTCGCCCAGCCGATCACTCCGCCGAGGATGCTGCCCGGGACCATGATCTGCCACCAATAGTGCTCGCCGTTCTCTCCCGGCATCGCGGCGACCGCGAACGCGAGTACCAGCCCGACCACGAAGCCGAATGCGATCCCTTTCGGAACCGACTGCACCCTGCGCGCATACCAACCGGCGGCCACACCGGCCAGAATGCCTTTGCCGGTCGAGCCAATGATGATGCCCAGCATTTGATTGCGCACCTCCGGCGTAAACCAGGCAGTCGCTCCGTCAATCAGTCCCAGCACCGCTCCAACGATCACTCCCACCAGGATCTTGTTCATACTCAGTCCTCCACAAGCGTATTCGCCGCCGGTTCAGAAATCTTTAGACCTTCAGCCAGAAAAACACGATCGTGCGCATGATGAGGTACGCCACGATGATGGCGATGAACGCGCGGTACCGGATCAGCCAGCGGGCAGCGACCTCGAACGGGTTCTCTCGATAGGCCAGGATCGGGTCGCTGTCGAGGAAGCGCAGCACGTCGTCCCCGAGCTCGCGCGCGTTCGCGTAACGACCGGCAGGATCCGCGGACACCGCGCGGTCCACAATCGCTCGAAGCGGCCGCGCTCCTTCCGTCCCGTCCAGAAGAAACGACAGAATCGCGCCCAGTGCATAGACGTCCGAACGTGCGTCGCGCGTCGGCTCAGGTGCCATGTACCCGGGAGTCCCTGCCACGGCGGCCACACCCCAGTCCATGACCAGGACCGCGCCGAACTCACCGACCATGACGTTCTCGGGCTTGAGGTCGCGATGGACGAACCCATTTGCGTGTGCGAACGCCACGGGCTCGCAGATCCTTGCGAAGACCCGTAGCCGCTCGGTCCGCGCATGACCAGCGCTTGCCCAGGCGTCGAGGCGCACGCCACGAACGAGCTTCATCGTGTAGAAGAACCGCCCGTCGGCGAGAGTTCCCGCGTCATGCACCGGAACGATGCCTGGATGCTCGAGCGCGGCGATGATGCGTGCCTCGCCTCGCCATTCCGCATCCATCACTTTCATGGCCACGCTGCGTTCGAGCACGCGGTCGCGCACTTCGTACACGACCCCCATTCCGCCGCGACCCAGCTCGCGCACCAGTTCATATCGCGTTCCGGTGAGCTCGGGCTGTTCGGTGATGTCGCGGAGCCGGGCCACGGCGTCGTCGGACAGCCACCTCATTTCGGGCCCCCGAGCAGCGCGCGGGCCTCGGTCTGGAACTCGCGGTCCGTCGCGGTCACTTCGCGCAAGGCGTCGAGCACGATCTCGCGGAACTTGCGGCGCATGGTCGCGAGATAGTTCGTGACCTGGGTCTCCGGAATGCCGTGGCGCGTAGCCAGTTCGCGGTACGAGAGGGTGCGTTCATCCTCCAGGTCATAGGATTCGAACACCGCAAAGTGCGTGAGCTTGCCTTCGCCTTCACAGTGATCGCGCAGTCGTTGCACCGCCAGCGCGAACATGCTGCGGATCCACTCACGCTGGAAATACTCCTCGGGCGTGACGGTGGACGTATCGCTTCCGATTTCCGCTTCCGCGGATTCGAAATCCAGGTGTACCTCGCCCCCTCCGCGCTTCTGCCGCTGTCCCGCTTTCCATTCGTTCGCGAGATGGCGATCGAAGAGCAGGCGAAGGAAGGTTCGAAAGCTCGCCTTGGTCCCGTCGTACCGCGCCAGCGACTCCTTCTCGAATGCTCGGGCGAAAAAGCTCTGGGTGAGGTCCTCGGCATCCTCACGGGAGCGATGCCAGGCCACGCGCGCGTACTTATAGAGCGGCTTCCAATACGCGGCCCAGAGGGTGCCGAATGCGCGCGTGCGCTCGGTCGCGTCCGCGCTGGAGAGCGCCAGCACAACGCTCCGGCGCGTCGTCGGAAAAGGAGCGATGGTCATGGAACCGTCACTCAGAGTAACACTGCGCGCTCGTGCCGTTTTCATCATAGGATGGCGCCCGCGTGGAAGCGGGCCTCATCCTCGTCCTTCTGTTGATCCTCGGCGCCGAGTTCGTCAACGGCTGGACGGATTCCCCGAACGCCATTGCTACGGTCGTCGGCACCCGGTCCCTCACCCCTTTGCAGGCGGTGATCATGGCCGCCGTTCTCAACCTGCTGGGCGTGCTTTCGGGGACGAAAGTGGCGGCCACCATCGGCAAGGGAATCATCGACGCCAGCGCCATCGACCTCACCACCGTTGCGGGTGCGATGATCAGCATCATCATTTGGTCGACGCTCGCCGCGCAGTGGGGCATCCCGACCTCGGAGACCCATGCGCTCGTGGCCGGTCTGGCTGGAGCGGGCCTGGCCACCGCCGGCCCAAACGCTCTCCTCTGGGAGGGCTGGAAGAAGGTCCTTCTCGGTCTCGTGTTCTCCAGCGTCCTCGGAGGAATCGGCGGCTTCATCATCATGATCGCCGTGTACTGGCTGTTCCGTAGAGCCAGTCCGGCAAAGACGCGAGGAACGTTCCGCTGGCTGCAGATTCTCTCTTCTGCGTTCATGGCCTTCACCCACGGCTCCAACGACGGGCAGAAATTCATGGGAGTCTTCACTCTCACGCTGGTCCTGGCAGGAGTCCTTCCCGCGTTTCACATCCCTCTATGGGTGATCTTTCTCTGCGCCAGCGTCATGGCGCTAGGCACCCTCACGGGCGGCTGGAAGATCATCAAGACCATGGGCATGAAGCTCACCCGTCTCGAGACCCACCAGGGATTCGCGGCGGAGATGGCCGCCGCCACCACCATTGAAGTGGCCACCCGCTTCGGCATCCCCCTCAGCACCACACATACGATCACCAGCGCGATCGTGGGCGTCGGCGCGACTCGCGGCGGTTCCGCGGTCAACTGGGGTGTCACCCAGCGCCTCGTCCTGGCATGGGTACTCACGTTCCCCGCCTGTGGGTTGATCAGTTGGACCGTGGTCTGGATTCTCCGCCACGTACTCTGAGCCGGCAAGCGGGTCGCGCTCGTGGGTGTTGCACGTTGCGGGTTGCAGGTTGCGCGTTCCGGATTTGCGAATCCTATTTGTTGGACTTGTCCCGTCCAGACCATTCTAATTGTACGAATAAGTTTCCTGGCGACGCCTTCTCGGGAGTCCGGGTTCCGGTCACCACGACGTTCGATCAGTAGACTCGATCGGAGGTTTGGCCTTTCGGCGGCCGGGATTGGCAGCAGTCCCGGCCGGTCATCGCCAGCGCGCTGCGACTTCAAGCTGCCGCGGTGACGTCGCCGATCGCATTCAGGAGGGCTCTGATTTCATAGGGCTTCATTAGGGCCAGGGTTCTGTCCATTCCGGCGGAGAGGCTCAGCTCCACGTGACCGGAAGACAACACGACAGGGAGCCCCGCGTGCGACGCGCGGAGGAGGGGCACCAGGTCGATCCCGTTTCCGTCCGGAAGATTCACGTCGATGATTGCCACTTGCGGGCGCGACCTTTTTGCCGCCTCAGGGGCGTCCTCGGCATTGCGGACCCAGGTCGTCTCATAGCCTTCCAACGTCAAAAGCAGTTCCAAGCCGGCCCCCACCGAAGGGTCGTCCTCCACGATCAAGATCCGCTTGACGCCCGGTGTTGTGAACGCGAGGGGTTCCATCGATCGAGACACCGGTTCTCCGGCCGGTACGAGCAGGTGGAACACCGTTCCGCCTTCAGGCCGGTTCTCGACGGTGATGGCGCCGCCTTGGCCCTCCATGAGCCGGCGCGCAATGGCCAGGCCCAATCCCGTGCCGTTGCGTTTGGTCGTGAACAACGGTTCGAAGATCCGGTCCAGGATTCTCGGCGGGATCCCTGGCCCATCGTCACTCACGGAGATGAGAACGCGGCCCGGCGTCTCGTTCTCGTGGTCCGGCGCCGACACGCCGACGTGGATCGTTCCGCTACCGGCGAGGGCGTCGCGGGCATTCAGGACCAGATTGGTAATGACCTGCTCGAGGTGCTCCCGGTCCACGCGGATCACCCCCACCCGCGGGTCCATGGAGCTGCTCAACGTAATCGAAGCTGGAAGGCCGGCCGCCATTTGGCCGAGGAGGGTGGGCAGCCACGCTTTGGCATCGAGGGCGTCGATCTGCGCCTCTTTCGGGTTCGCGAAGCGGAGCACTTCCTGCGAGGCTCGCTTGCCGCGACCGATCGCACGCGTGATGTGGTCGAGCGATTCTGTGACGGGTCTGGTGGGACTGGTCTTGCGCGCGATGATCTCGACGAACGGCTGAATGCCCATGAGCACATTGTTGAACTCGTGCGCGAGCGAGGCCGCAACCTGTCCCAGGTTGCTCATTCGCTTCGACTCTTCGAGCTTGCGGGCGGTCGCTCTTTGCTCGGTGACGTCCCGAGCCACGCCAATGGTTCCCGCGAGCGCGCCATCGACGTAGCGAATCCGCGACGACACCTCCAGCGTGACGACCGATCCCGATCGCGCGGGCACGTCGTACTCCGTAATCGTGCCGTTCTGTCCGTGGTTCCTGTGGCCGAGGTCGATGACATGCGGTTCCTGCCGTGGTGTGAAGAGCTCCGAGAACGGCCGGCCGATCCACTCCTCGACGCGATGGCCCGTGCTGCGTTCGAAGCTCGGGCTCAGCGACACGAGCCGGCCATCACAATCCACGGAGTAGAGGATCTCGGCGACGTCGTCGACGAGCTCGCGATATCGCTGCTCGGAGGATTCGAGGGCCTGCTGCGCGCGAATCCGGTCGGTGATGTCCCGTGCGATCACTTGAATGGCATCCCGGCTTCCATAGCGCAGCGGCAACGCCGCGACCTCGACATCCAGGGGTGAGCCATCGATACGCCGGAACTCTTGGCGGAGGTAGGGCGCGCTCCCGCCGCTCCGGAGTCGCTCGAATCGCTCGCGTTCCCGATCCTGATGCTCCACGCTCACAAATGACAGCGGGGACCGGCCCAGGATCTCCGTCTCGCTCTTCGCGCCGAGGAGATGCACCAACGCCTGGTTGACGTAGACGTACTCTCCGTCGACATGCACGCCGATGCAATCCGGCGAGAGCTCTACCATCCGACGGAAGTTCTCGCGGTTTTCGAACGCGGCAGCCTCGGCTTGGCGCTCGCGCGTGATGTCGACCATCACACCGAACAGCTCGACGGGCACGCCGTTCTCGCTGTGCACCTTGACATAGTCGCGGAGCCAGACGACGCGCCCATCGGCGGCGATCATGCGATAGACCAGCTCATGATCGCGACCGGCCAGTGTTTCGACGTGGCAAAGCACGGGAACGTGCCGGTCTTCCGGATGGAGGCGGTCGGCCCAGAAGTGCGGTTCCTCGAGCCAGCGTTCGATCGGGTAGCCAAGAATCTCGACCGCGGCACGATTCACGTACGTGAAGCGGAACGTCTCCACGGACGCGGACCAGGCGATCGCAGGCAAAGCGTCGAGGAGACGCGAAGCGCGATCGTTCTGACATGCAAAGCGAGAGGCTGAGGAGGACCGTCCACGAGAGCGCAGTTCATTGGGTCGCATCGTGGCGTTGAACTTCCCGCCAGGCGGAGGTATTCCTAGCCGGAAAGATATATTTCGGTTCTATCGGTCGAGGGGGTAGGTCTCTACCGAGAGATGTGCACCGCGTTTTGCCGAAGAGGTCGCATTGAGGGTGGATGGCGGGAAATAAAGCTATCAGAGGAGCGCTTCTCGTCAGTGATTCGTCGAATTTTTCGCGCGAATCTCAACACGAAGGAGGTCGAACATGCCTTACGTAGCACTGGAATGGGACCACAAGATCGGACGACCTGTCATCCACTGGCTGGTCGTGAAATGCCAGAGTGTGGGACAGAAGTTCGGAGGTCCCCAAGCTCTGCCGCCGCGCCGGGACGTCGCGTACTTCGTCGATGAGACCTCCGCCGAGCGCGACGCCAAGGCGTTCGCCGCATTCAAGACCCGCCAGGCCGAGAGCGGCATCGCCGCGGCCGATGAACCGGGCAGTGTGCACGCGTACAGCAACCGCCATGCTGCCTTCGCGTGGGACCACAACATCTTCAACCCGATCGTGCAATGGGCCGTCCTGGAGTGGAACGGGGAGGACCCCATCGGCGAGAGCTTCCGCAACGACGTGGCCTACTTCCTTGATCCGGAGAGTGCGGAGTCGGACGCCAAAGCGTTCCGTGTCTTACGCGACGATCTGGTGCAGGCGGAAGTGGCCTGATCGGTCAGCGCTACCGACGCAAGGCCAAGCCTTGTCTGGTCACTTCGGAGCGTTGGCCTTCAAAGACCACCTGTTCGCCTTTCTCGGTGGTCAGAGGTCACGTTTGATCGATTGACGACGTTCGCCTTGTCGGCAGAGGCCCACGCCCCAAGCGGATCAACTTGGTGTCTAGCACTCCGAGGAGCTTCCCCCATGCCGACTCGGATTGCTTGTCTCCTGCTGTTGCTTGTTCTTGGTTTCTCTTCACTCACCGCGCAGGTGGGGTCGCCCGAGGATACGATTGATTCGAGCGACCCCACCGAAGCGGAACCTCTCACTCCGACGACCACCTCTCCCCTGCAGCGGCAGGCCTCCTCCACTCCTCCGTGGATCCACCTCGTTCGTCTTTCCGCGGTCGCGGGCCCAGTTGTCATTCTTCTCTTGGCCTGGGTCATCGGGTCGGCCGTGCACTACCGCCTGGTCCGCCGGGAACAATCCATGTTTCCGGCAATACGCGGGAGCAGGGCTCCACAAACGACGCCGATGATCATCAGCGCGGCCCTGTTCTTCTTGCCCGGGTTGCTCTTCATGCTCTTCGAGCTTCGCTCGCGCCAGGAGATCCGACTGGGGATACCCGGGGTAAACGACGAATGGCAGCCGGTGATCGCGGAAGCATGGACGGCGCTGGTCGTCTGTCTCGTGCTCGCACTACTCCCGTGGGTCTTCGCACGCCGCGCCGACACCTTGGCCTGAGAGCCTTCCGGCGGCAGCGCCGGCCACCGGAGTACCACGCGCAGCTTGGGCCAACCAGTTCGGTCGGCGGTGCTGACCAGGAGGAATCGTGGCGAACTATCTCATCGCGGTCGGCGGGACCGGACAACATGTTGCCCTTGCTGTCGCCGACTTCGTGGCTCTGGCTCACGAGATCTATGCGACGCCGGACCAGTTCCCGGCAGTGCAGTTGATTCTCGTCGACGCGGATCAGACAGCCGATGCAGAGCAACCCTCCGCATGGCAGGAGGCGCGAAGCCGTCTCGCGGCACTCGGTCTCCTCTCCGGTGACAGCTTCGAGTGCGTTCCGCTTCCCCTGAGCTCGCACCTCTCGGACACACGGCGCATGTACGAGTTCGTGAACCGCATCGGCTCTTCCTTCGGCGCGAACGCTGCGGACGCGCTCCTGCTTCATGAGCAAAAGGAAGTGGATGTCACCACCGGCTTCTATGCACAACCGCGTGTGGGCGCAATGATGGCCGAGTGGCTGTTCAGCGAGGTCACACGTGGCGAAACAGTGAATCCCGCCCTCGCGCGTATCTTTCGGCTGGCTGGTGATCCGGCGAATCGGATCGTGGTGGTCGGCTCCGGAGTGGGTGGCACCGGAGCTGGTTTTGCTCCAGCGCTGGTTCGCCGTTTGGCCTCGGCGAACGACGGCGCCAAGCTGATGGCGCTCATGGCGACGGAATGGTTCCGGCTCTCCGGCCCCTGCGCGAATCGGCTCTCGGAGTCTGTGCAGAAGAGCAACGCGAACTCGGCCTTGTGGCACGCGGCCCACTCGCGTTCCTCCGCAGGTGTGAGAACGATTCTCTTCGGGCATCCACACGTTGCTCGCGCACCCGAGGAAGATTGTCAGAGCGGCGCGTTTCAGGCCCGCAAATCGAACCTGACCATTCCGTACTACGCGGCCGCCGCCGCGATGTCATTCCTCGCCGGTGACGACAACGTCGGCCCTCACGTTCCCGCCGCGGCCTTCGCCGGTGACGTGATCACTTTGCCGAAGACATTACGAATCACGCCTCAGTTGACCTTGCACGACCTGACGGAATCGAACGTCGAAGCCGTCGGTCGGCTGGCGCTTGCGACCGAGTATCTCCGCGGACGCTACCGTGGCTTCGTGCTGCCGCTGGCCTCGCTCAGTGGCCGGATCCACGCGCTCGATTCAACTGACAGGCACCGTCTGGAAGGATCTCTCGAAGCGAAGCGCGCCGCTTTGGCGAACCTAGGCGTGTCCGACGAGAAACTACACGTCACGCCGCATTCGCATCGCGGCCTGGCCACACTTCGAGGGTGGATCAACGGGAAGGTCGATCGGCCATACGACCTCTGGAAGAACAATCCCGTCATCCCGGATCAAACCGCGGAACGCCGCGCGGAGACGGTCGTCGCGGACAATCGAACCGCCGCGTTGCTCATTCGCAAGATTGCCTATGCCGGACGCGTGACCGGCGGTCACGTCGTTCCCATCACCCAAGCGCAGGTACGCGAGCTCGTGGCTGTCGATGACGTCGACGTTTCGAAAGTCCCCGCCTCGGATGCCGTAGTGCTCACACTGGGCGACATCTTCGAGAACTGGACGGCCCGCAGTGTCGAAGAGAAGCGGGACCTCGCGGCCATCATGTTGGGCGACGGTCGTATTGCGCGTCCGGTTCTCGTCAGCGGAGACAAGGGCGATCGTCCACGCGAGTGGTTGAAGCGGTGGCTCCTCCTCACCAATCTGCTCCTCCATGGAAAGCTGGTGGTGGAACACCGCGCACTGCCGTTCACGACCGGAAAGGTGCTGACTTTCCACGGTGTGCCCATTGGCGAGCTGTCCCGTGAGCTCATCTGTCTGCCACTCGTCAACGGCCATTGGAACGACGAGACGACGATCTCGACAATGTGGAGCGCCGCCTCTCGCGTGGAAACGTTCGCAACATGGTGTCGCAATACGGCTTCGGTCGCCTTGTGCAGAACATCCGCCCTCCCGCCGTGGCTCGATGTCCTCTTGTATGCAACATCCGCCTTCGCCGGAGTCTCCAAGCAGTACTCGACACTGACGGTACCGATACTTTGGACAGGGAGCGTTGGCGAGATTCCGCTGCCCCTGCCGAATGCTGTCGCCGGCGACGCTGACGCAAGGGATTGTGTCGCGGCGACGGCCCAGGCGTTCGGGGTGCTCGCCCCGGCGCCGGCTCTGACGGCGATGTCCGGACCGGTGCGCGAGGTCGTCCTGGAGATCGCGAACAAGGCCCTGAACGTTCCGAGTCTCACCGGCGGTGTGGCGAAGAGCGTCGTCTTCTCGGAGCTTCTCTCTCCTGCGGCCCGGGACTGCCTGTTCGGCGAGGTGATCATCGATGTGAACGCCCAGCAGGCCTGGCGGCTGGACTCGAGGTCCCACATCGTCACGTCGGTTGTGGGCGAACTGCTCACGGAGAACGTCGGGTGCTTCCGGACTGAGCAACGCACGCAATGGCTGACACCACTCCGCCGCGAGTACGTTCCGCTGACAAAAACTGGCGCAGTCACCGTCAGTACCGAAGAGCACGGTCAAGAGTTGCGCGTCACCGTGACGGTTCATGGTCGGACGTTTGTGGAGTCCTACGCGGCATCACGCGTTCGCGCGATCAATCCACTATTGCTGCACTGGCCTCGTGTGGTCTCGCGGCGCGATGCCGCACTGACGGTGCTCTTCGACATCGAAGAGGGCCGCTCTGGAGCACAGGCACTGCACGTGCTGCAGCACGACGAGAACGCGCAGAACTGGACGGTATCGCGTCGCCTGCACCAACGGCATTCTCTTCACTACGTCGAAACCTCGTCGCACGTCCCGCATAGCCTGTCGTTCGATCTCGAGAATCGCGACGTCGGTTTCGTGTTGATCGAACGGGCCGTCCAGCATCTCGAAGACGGTCTGCAGCGCGTTGCGGTCGACTTCGGCACGTCGGCGACCGTCGTGGCAATCGACGGACCTGTTGGAACCGAGATCCTGGACCTCCTCGGCAGCGGCGCGGATGCGACGGCCGAGTTATGGAGGGGAAGCGAGCTGACACCGTTCCAGTGGTACGGCACGCGCTCGCTCGACCCGACCATCCGCGAGAAGCGGCGAGCGCCGAGCGCACTGGTCTTCCTTGGGTCCTCGACGGAAGCGCGCCCGCCGCAACCGGTGTATGGCGAGCACGTGCTGCTCGACCAGGACGACTGGCAGTGGAAAAACGGTGACGCCTCCCTGATGTTCGACATCAAGTGGACACGCGAGCGCGCCTATCGTGAGACCTATCTCATCCACCATCTCGAGCAATGCATCGGCGCGGCGATCAGCAAGGGAAGTCTGCGCAGCCGTCGTCTCTCGGTGATCTTCACGATGCCGCTGAGGCAACGTGCTCGAGCGTCGGACTTCGCGGATGAGGTGGAGGGCGTCGTCAAGATACTCCAGCGTCGCACGGGGATCATGATCGAGCCCCGCTTCGCGTACGAGTCCCAAGTCATCGCGCCTGAGGGAGCTCCGAACGCCGACGCTAATGCCATCGTCATCGCAGACCTCGGTGGCGGCACGCTGGACCTCTTCGCGCGCCACTTCGGCGAGCATCGCAAAGATGGTACGCATGATGTCGTCTTCGACAGCGCGAGGATCGGTGGTCACTCGCTGGTCGAGTGGTTGACCCGCGAGCTCGACGTCACACAACGCGCAGAGTACCGGCGCCGCCTTCGCGTCGGCACGGCAGGTCCGCTCGACGAACAGGGGGCCCGCATCGCTCGCAGCTACTTCGACGTCGTGAAGCGATTCATCGCCTTGTGGATGGATTCCGTCTGGGGTTACTGGGCGGACGGCGCTGTCCCTGCCCGCGTTCACGTGCAGTTGCTCGGGATGGGTTGGTCGCTTCCTTCCTCTCCAGGCGATCAGATGGCCGTACACCTCACGGACATCGCGCGGTCCATCGGCTCGCAGATGACGTTCAGCCGGTTTGAAGACGCCGAGCTGCCGATGAATCCGAAAGAGTTGCTCGCACGTCGCGCGCTGCTCCAGGGAGGTGCTACGCGCGCCGAGTTCGTCAAGTTCGAACCTGCATCCGTCAATGGCATGGAGGTGACCGTGGCCGGGGAAGTACGGCGAGCCGATGAAAGGCTTCGCGGACTCGGCGCCTCGACGCCCACCGTAGCGGTGACAGCCGCCGGAATGGAACGCATCCGCAAACTCACGGGGGAGCGCGAAGAAATCGTGGCCGTCGTTCGCGACGGTACACGCACGACGCTCAGCACCCGCTCGACCGGCGTCGAGAAGCATGACGGCGCTGTCCTGGAGGGTCCGAACGTTTGGGTGGCCAGCCCACTTGCCATCGCCGCGGAGACGTACACGCGCCGCGTGCTGTTGCAGGGACACGTATGAGCCGCACAAGCATCCCAAGAGCAGTGCTTCTGCTCGTGGTCGTGTTGGCCAACTCGCCTCTCGCGCACGCTCAGCAAAGGCTCACGACCGCGGAAGAACCAGCGGCGGGGCGGGATTTACAGAAGCCGGCGCGGGAACAGCCGGCTGCGACTGACTCGTCTCAGCCCGCAACCTCGGCCGATGACGCAGCCGTGACCGGTGTCGCAACCTTCCCGGACAGACGTCTTGAATGGCTGGTGAGCGCCGGCCTCGTTGCTTTGCTGATCACGCTCGGTGCCCTGGCACTCGTGCTCCGGTTGAAGGCTCTCGAAGGGCGGATCGAGAGAGCTCTCCACCTGCTCAACTCACGTCACGAGCGGGAGCTCGGCGATCGTGAGAAAGGAAAGCGTGAAGAGCTGCCTCAGTCGCGCAAGGATCTTCACGCCGGGATCGAGTCCCTGAAGTCGGTGATTCGAAGTCTCGAGGCGAGCACTCAGAAGCTCTCCGCGGCGGTCTCGAGATCTTCATCGCAGGAATCGTCCAGCACTCGTGATGCGGTGTCGCGTGATGCAGCGTCCTGGCACCCATCGACAATCCCGTCTTATGAGACCAGCGACGGGCGTAGTGCTGCGGACGTCGTCCAGGAACTGCTCCTGATTGCGAACCGGATCGTTAGACTGTCCTCAACCTCGCTGGACGAGTTCCGCGCGACCACGGACTCGCTTGCCGTCCATGTCTCCACCTGGCCCAATGGAGTCGAGGGCATACCGGCCGCCTTCGTTGCCGAGCATCGCGGAAGGTGCTACGCGGTGCCGAACGTCGTGAAGCCCGCTCGACTACCGCAGGACTGGTTCAACCGTTCGGACTTCGGTGTCAACGACGAGATCCGGGACGTGATCTCGCTTCCACGACTTCGTCGCTCCGGAAATGGCTACTCCGTCGAGGAGCCGGGAGTGTTCAAGCGATGACTACTCTGACTCTTCATTCGCCTCCGAGAAGACGACGCGTTTTCTGGGAACCGTGGGCCGCAGTGCTCGTTACGGCGGCCCTCTATCTCTACGTGGCCGCGGAGCAATGGGGCGGTCTCTTCGCGCTCGTCGTCGAGCTCGTTCTGGCCGTGGTGATTCGCAAGCGCCTCCAGCGTCGCGTCGATGGAGAGGTCGAGTTGCTGGAACGGTTGCTTGCGCGCAACTTTTCCGCGAAAGACGTCGACAGCATGATCAACAACTCCTCCGAACGGATTCACGGATTGTTCTCCGCCGGATCGAGCGCTCTTCTTGCGACCGGAATGGCCGCTTCCGCTTTTCTGCTCCTTTTCTATGCGCGCGCGGGTGTCGAAGGGGGAGGGATCGTATCTGTCGCCCCAAAGGCATTCGTGGCCACGGGGTATGCCATTCTTTGTGCGCTGGCGTTCACGCGCGGCGCGTACGAGGTGAGCTCTACGCTCCTCGAGCCTCTGCGCCGAAAGAGCCTCGACGCCAGTTGCGACACGCCGCCGGCAGACGTCGCTGTGAAACCCAGCACGGAGTCTTCCAATTCTTCTTACGAACCACTCATCACCCAACTCGTGTCGATGCAGATCGGCCACCTTCAAGCGCTGAATGAGACCAATCGCCTCCTCGCGGCCTCTGCTTCCGAGCGCGTTGACGAAGAGTCTGGAGCCGTCCGAGTCAAATTGGCGAAGGGACTCACCGACTTCCGAAAGTCGGTCGAAGCTCTCGACGGCACCGTACTATCCCTAGGCGCTCGCCTGGACGCGCTGGCCAACGAGGAGTCCGCGCTGCTCGAGCGTCATCGCCACGATTTGGTGAGTGAGGTCTCGCGGTTGCCACAGCAGGTCATCGACCGCGCTGCCGGCATGGTCGCGACCTCGGTCACCCAGGTCGAGGATCGCTTTCGTCTGACACTGCAGAGCATTCACGATGAGGAGACCCGCCGCGCCCGGGACCTGCTCGCCGGTGAGTTCGCGGCTCTACGCAATCAGTTCGAGCTCTCCGAGCGCTCGGTCTCCGCGATTTCCGCTCGATTCAACGACGTCGTCTCCTCCCTCGACGCACTGGCGTCAGCATTCGATCGAAGCGCGAAGTCGGTGGTCGCCAGTGCGGGAGACTTCACCCGGGAAGCCACTTCGCTCGCTTCCTCCGTAACTGACGCGCTCACTCAACTCGGAGACTTCGAGACGAGAGGATCCCTCTTGACGCCGCTCACCGAAGCCGCGACGGCGGTGCGGAAGGCCTCTTCCCTCATGGCCACGGACCTGCGCAAGGTCGCAGCGGAACGCGAGCGGTTGGGACGGGTGCGCGTCAGGATTCTGGACCTGCTGCCGGCTGAGGGGAGCGCACCAGATGCCGTCTCGTGACGTGAATTACTGGATTTCCTGGGCTGATCTCACGTTCATGCTTTTCATCGCGGGGCTCGCCGCCGTCGCCGTCAGCGAGGAGCGACGGCAGCAGGTTGAGCAGGATCTGACCGTCGTGAAGGAAGAGCTCGAGAACGAGCGTAGGCACAGTAACCCTTGCGCAAACGCCGACCGTTTCCTGGCCGGCTTCTCCACCTGTGTGGCAAGAGAGACGGGGCGCAAGCAACTGCAGCGCACCGGTTGCTTCGTTACGGTTGGAGAGGACGTCATCCAGTTTGCGAATGACAAGGCGGATCCGGTCAACTCTTCTGCCGCTGACGCTGTGGCGGGGTGTCTCTATGAAAACGCCCGGCAGTTCGCATCTTTGGAACCGGCGGTTTTCGAAGTGATTACAATCCACGTCGATGGACACACGGACTGCGTCGGGGCATCAACCGAGAACCAGGTGCTCGGTGCGGCTAGAGCTCTGAGTGTCTACTCACGGGTCCTGGCCAGGGCCGATGGCGACACGGTGTGGCCAAGCCCAGTAGCCAAACGCGCCTTCCTCGGCCGATTCGCGGTCCGCTCGTTCGGAGAATCGCGACCCGTCGAGGGGTCCGGGTGCGCAGGTGCTCGCGGCTGGGCCAACGACCGTCGCGTGGTCGTATCCGTACAGCTCGCAACCGAACGCCCTGGATCCGCGGTGGCCGGGAGAGGGTCGTTGTGATTTCCACGACACTCCTGTTGCTTGTCGTCGGTCTGCTCGCAACCGCGCTCGGTGCGCTTCGCCGTTCTCACCGTCGCCAAACGCGTCTCGAACACGATCACCGCGCGATGCGGCTCGAGCTCGAACGTCATCGCCAAACCGTGCAGTCCATTCTGCGGGAGTTACAGTAGCCATGAAAAAGGCGTTCTTGATGGCCATTCCTCTCATCGTTGCTTGCTCCGGCTGCGGAGGCGAACGGGTCGAGTCGTCGACTTGCAATCCCTCCGTGAAGGTGGTGCTCACAGGCGCTACTCCTGCGCGATCGAAAGCGACGCCGGCAGTCGCTCCTGCGGCTCGTGGCAAAGCCGTTCAGGTGTATTGGGACGTTTCGCAATCGATGCGCCACTTCGCCGGAACGCGCGTGCCACGCCGAGCCACAGACCGCGCTCCCATGGGGGAGTGGTCCGACGAGCTCACCCCGGTCGTCGACGCGCTCGACAGCCGAGTGCTCCTTTCCGCCAATGCGAGCGTTGTCGAGCAGTACGGCGTCGGAGAGTCGATCCAACCCCTGCCGAGCTCACGCGCCGCCCTTCAACCGACCGCAACCCGTACCGCTCTCCACCTCGCTGCGCAACAGATCGGAACCGCGCTCGCTACTGGCTCCGCACAGGCGGTTGTCGTGGTTTCCGACATGGAGCTCGACACGCCTCCACGCAACGCAGTTTCGGCGACCGTTTGCGACGGCGTTCCACTCCCGAGCTCGCCGTTAGCGGGCTTTCTCTTCGGACGCTGTTTCGAGAACGCGATCACTAGCTCGGAGTCGCCGTCGCGGATGCGGACCAATCTGCTGGTTCACGTCTTCCGGAAGTCTACCCACGGGCGCGAACTGTTCATCCTCCTGTTCGCGACAGACCGGAACTTCGGCATGCAAATCTCCACCGGGATCGAGAGTCGGCTCGGGTATAGAAAGCAAGCCATCTTTGACTCTGGCCAAGTTGCCGCAGCTCACGTGCGCGAATGTGTCCTCGTTCCCTCCAAAGCCGTTCGATTCTCCCGCACGGGTTGCGGCGTCAAGTGTTTCGATCCTGAAGCGAACGTCCTGGCGCAATGCGAGGTGCGGCGCCCTGCAACCGACGTCTGGATCGTGCCTGCTGGCCGCGGACTGGACAGCGTCTCGTTCGATTCGCTGAAGCGCAATGCGGGTGATCCCGATGAACGTGCGCTCGTGAAGTTCGAGTTTCCCTGCGACTCAACGCCCGGAATGCTGTACGCGACCGTTTCCTTCACTTGGCGCAAGCGGAACCTCTGGCCCAGGAATGAGACCGACGCTTTCGCGCAAAACGCAAGCGCTCGCGACCTGTTCGACGGTCTCGCCGACGCGCTCGTTCGCACGGCCGCGCCGCGACGACTGCGCATTGGTATCGAGCTGGCTCCGTGAAGGCGTTTCTCCCTCGACCGCTATGCGATCGAAAGGTTCCCGTGGCCATTTTCACGCGGCCGGCATGTTTCTAAATCTGGCTCCGGCAGTAGGACTCGAACCTACGACCCGCGGATTAACAGTCCGCTGCTCTACCAACTGAGCTATGCCGGAGTGCTGAGACTCCGAAGGGGGCGGAAAATAGCACCCGCCTGTCGCCCGGTCAAGACGAGGGTCTGGCCGGGCGGTCGGGGTAACGCCCTTCCTTGCGGGCGGATTCCACGTCGATCCCCAGGGCGCCAACTCCCGGGACCCGGTCATGCTCTCCCCGGTTGGGCGAACCGGGCAGGTTTCAAGTAGATGGCCGAAGTGGTACGTGCGCGGTCTACAATTCGCGCCGAATGTCCCGGGAGATCGTGATCAATGCGACGCGCCATGAATCGCGCATCGCTGTGTTGGACGAGGGACAGGTCGTCGAGCTGTGGGTGGAGCGGACCCGGCACCGCACGGTGGTGGGCAACATCTACAAAGGCCGGGTGACCAAGGTCCTTCCGGGGATGCAGTCGGCCTTCGTCGATCTCGGCCTCGAGCGCGACGCGTTCCTCTACGTCTCCGACGTCATCGAGGAGTTCGAGGACTACGAGAGCGAGAACACCGACGATCTGCACATCGACGACGTCGGCCAGCCTCATCGGCCCGAGGCGTCGATCGCGGATCTGCTGCGCGAGGGTCAGGAGATCGTCGTCCAGGTGTCGAAGGACACCATCGCAGGCAAGGGCGCCCGCATCACCAGCCACATCACCTTACCGGGCCGCTTTCTGGTCTACATGCCCACCGTAAATCATGTCGGCGTGTCGCGCCGCATCGAAGACGAGGCCGAGCGCACCCGCCTCAAGGAGATGCTCGAGCGCATTCGTCCCGGCGGGCACGGCGGCTTCATCGTCCGCACCGCGGGCGAGGGTCGCGGCGACGAGGAGTTCCTCGCGGACCTGCGTTATCTCACCGAGCTGTGGGAACAGATCCGCCGCCGCGCCGAGAAATCGTCCGCGCCAACTGCCATCCACCACGATCTCGATCTGGTCCTGCGCACGATCCGCGATGTTCTCTCCGCCGAGTTCAAGAGCGTTTGGGTGGATTCGATCGAGCAATACCAGCGCATCGTCGAGTTCCTCGACCAGATCCAGCCGCAGCTCGTCTCGCGCGTCCGCCTGTTCCGCCGCGAGGAGCCGATCTTCGACGAGTTCGGCATCGAGCCGGAGATCGCCAAGGCCCTCAAATCGAAGGTCTGGCTCAAGTCGGGCGGCTACATCGTCATCAACCAGACCGAAGCGCTGGTGGCGATCGACGTGAATACCGGCAAATACGTGGGCAAGAAGAACCTCGAGGAGACCGTGTTCCGCACGAACCTCGAGGCAGCCAAAGAGATCGTCCGCCAGATCCGGCTTCGCGATCTGGGCGGCATCATCGTCCTCGACTTCATCGACATGGAGGAGCCGGGGAATCGCCAGAAGCTCTTCGAGGCGCTGGAGAACGAGATCAAGAAGGATCGCTCGAAGACGAAGATCCTCCAGATCTCGGAGTTCGGTCTCATCGAGATGACGCGCAAGCGCGTGCGCCAGAGCCTGGAGCGTTCGCTCACGCAGGCCTGCCCGTATTGCGGCGGCAGCGGTCGCATCAAGTCGAACACCACGATCGCGTTGGAGATCTGGCGCGAGCTGATGAAGCTGCGCGATTTTCACGAGGGTCAGGACGTGATCGTGCGCGTGAACCCGATCGTGTACGGAACGCTGCACACGGGCGATCCGATTTTCGAGGAGATGGAGCGCACGCTCGGAGTGCATCTCGTGTTCAAACCCGACGAAGCGCTCCACCACGAACAGTTCGACGTGATGCGGATCTGACGAATGCGGCAGAGTCCACCGGTTGCCGGGCTCCTGCTCGGGGTCCTCGTCGGGATCATCGACGCGGTCATTCTGGAAACGAACTTTGGCCGCAGCCAGGGGCCTCTCGCACTGTTGCCCTTCACCTGGGCCGTGGTGATCTGGACCTGGGCGACCACCGGCTGTCTGACTGGAGCGATCTTTTTCTCGGCGCGCTGGGGACGTCTCCGTGGTGTTGCTCTGGCTCTCTCGGGCCCATGCCTGCTGTTGTTGGGCCGCGGCACGACCCCGTTCAAGGCGCTGACCGGCCTGTCCACTTCCCAGGTACTCGTCATCTGGTTGGCGGTGTCCGTCGCGATCTGCTTCGCGTTCGCTTTCATGCGATTCCTGCCGGCGAAGCGAGGGTGGCTCTTCGCCACGGGCGCGGGGTTGAGCAGTGTGGTGTTGGTGAGTCTCGCCGCTGGTGTGTCTTTCCCCGTCCGGGAAGCGATGCGGCCCCGGGTGCCTGGAAAGCACAACGTCGCGTTGATCGTCCTCGACACGGTTCGCTACGACGATACTGTCTCGAACATGCCGGAGCTCATGGCGTTTGCCAACCGAGCGGCCTCCTTCGAGAATGCCTGGTCTTCCGCGCCCTGGACCGTGCCTGCGCACTTCGCGCTGTTCACGGGCGCCGATCCCTGGAGCATCCCCTTCGTCAACGTGTCGACCGGGTTCCAGTACGCGGGTCCGCACCTCGCCGAACATTTCCGCAGTCGCGGGTACGACACGGCCGCCGTTTTCGCCAACCCACTATTGAACGAGAGCACCGGCTTCGCGCGAGGCTTCGACGAGCTCACGGTGTCCATTCAGTCGCGTGTGTGCCGCACGGCCATCGGCACGCTCCTTGGTAAGAGTGTCACGCACAACGGACCACGCATGCCGCTGTGTGGGTGGCTGATCGCCCCGGAAGTCACTTCCCGCGCGACTGTATTTGCACGCCGGGGAGAGAGGCCGTTTTTTCTGGCCGCGAACTTCATGGATGCGCACGACCCCTACTACGTTCTCCCCGAGTGCCGCGATGCCTCGTACCGCGGAGTGCCGAGAAGCCACCAGCAGGCGCTGCTCGACGCACACCCCGGTCGTGCTTTGGATCCACGGATCGGCAAACGCACACGCGCACAGTATCGGCTGGCCATGCGCTGCATGGACCGGTCGGTGGGTGCCTTGCTGCGGAAGCTCGACGACGGCAACACCGTCATCGCCGTGGTCGGAGATCATGGGGAACAGTTCGGCGAGCATGGCTTCGGCGGACATGGAAACTCGCTCTATCGGCAGGTGCTGCATGTGCCTCTCATCCTGAAGGTGCCGGGCCGCGCGACGGCTCACGTCGCCGAGCCTGTGTCGACGACGGACCTGTTCTCTTCCCTGATCCGCGCAGCGGAGCCGGGTCGCGCGCGCGCTCCGATGCCCCTCTTCGATCCGCTTTGGCGGCGTCCGGTGCTCTCGAACTTCGACCAGCGCCACCATCGCGGCCTGGAAGGCGGGTTCAGCGTGGTGCGCGGAGATCTGCACTTCATGCGCTCGCACCCGGGTCAGGAGAATCTCTTCGACTACCGCGCCGATCCGAGTGAGAGCTCTCCGCTGGTCGGCGACGAACATCGCGCAACCGTCAGCCCGCTGCGCGACATGCTGTTGCGCGCCGCCAGGCTGCAGTCCCGGCGAGTCGAGCTGGACGCGCTGGGTTACCTGAACTGAGGCCGGGCCGGCACGAGCGGTGCTGCGGGGAGAAGATCCCGTGGCCGAGTTGTCAGTTGTCGGTGATCGGTTGTCAGCACGTATGGATCACCCCGAACTGAGGACCGACAACTGACAACAAAGAGAGCCGAGCGGACACTCATCTCCGGGAAGCGTACTAAGGCATGCTGTGCAGCCCAGCCGGCCGCACACGCTCGGCATGTCGCGTGCACTAGACTCCGGCTCGGAGTCGCAATGCCCCTCGACGAGACTTTCACGAACCTGGCCGCCTTCCTCAATAGCCTGGACGCCGAGGGCGAGCAGAAGTTCGAGCTTTCCCACTCGCTGGTCATCATCTGTCCGGACTGTGGGAAGAACATAGCCTTTCGGGGACGATGCCCGAAGTGCGCTGGCAACAGTTGGATCCCTGCCGGCCACACCGGCGGAATCTTCGAGCGGACGAAGGCACAACGCATGCGACGGATGATCGCGGATGAAGACGACCCGCTGACCCTGGATCAGGGACGCGCAATCGCCGCCAAACCGGAACTCTCGGAAGAGCGGCCTTAGTCAGCGGGTCGGGCGCCTGGGAAGGTTGGCCGATGGGACTTATGGGACCTATGGGACGTTGTAGGCGCATGGACCCTGAAACCAACGTTCAACCTCTGGTTTTTGTCCCATTCGTCCCATAGGTCTCATTCGTCTCATTCGTCCCATAGGTCCCATTCGTCCCAGAAACCCAGCCCCAGAAGCCAAGCCCCGCCAGTCCTAAGAATCCAACCCCTCGCGCAGGTACTCCTCCTCCACAAACTTGCGGAAGAGCTCTTCCCACTCTTTGGTGCGTGGGCGGGGCGCGCCGCGCATTGTGGCGATGCGGCGGCGTGCGGTTTCGTCGCGCTCTTCTTCGCGGCGCAACTCATCGGCCAATGCCTGGGCAACGGCTTGGCGGACCGCTTCGCGGTCCTTCAGCAATATGACCGCGCGAGAGCGGGAGAGGGCGTCGACAATCTGACGCGCCAGCGCAGCGAGACGGTCCCGTGAGGGACGGACCATGTGTGAATTGTACGGCGGGCCAGGGGCCCGGCGCTCCTTTAGTTAATGAACTGCATCTTCTTCGCCCGGCGGGAGATCCCCGCCGCCGTTTTCGTCTTCCGGTTGTTCCTTGTCCACGACCTTCACCGCCGCGACCACCGTGTCGGTCTCGTCGATGTGGATCACCCGGACTCCCTGGGTATTGCGTCCGATGGAGCGAATGCCCCCCGCGGGCTTTCCTTCTGCGGCAGGAGGCACGAACACTGGTACGCGAATGATCATCCCCTGTTCGGTGATGAGCAGGACCTGATCGTCGTCGAACACGTGAGCGATCCCGGCCACATTCCCATTCCGCTCGGTGACCTTGATGTCGATGACGCCGTAACCGCCGCGATGCTTGACCGGGTAGGCTCCCACGGGCGTACGCTTTCCGAAGCCCTTCTCGGTCACGGTGAAGATGTAGCCGCGGTTGTCACCGGCCATCTCCACGATCTCCTCGCCGGCCGGCTCGCCGTTCTCGGTCTCGACCTCCTCGACTTCGCTCTCGACCTCCCCGTCAGCCTCGGCATCCAGAACGCCGGGAGCCACTTCCTGGCCCGCGGGCAAAACGTCCATCTCTACGACGTGGTCGCCCTCGCGCAGAGAGATCGCGCGCACGCCGGCCGCGCCTCGGCCCATGGGCCGGACCTCGGATTCGTTGAAGCGAATGGCCCGGCCGCCGAGCGTTCCCACGAAGATGTCGGATTGCCCATCCGACAAAGCCACGCTGTGCAGGTCATCGCCTTCCAGGATGTCGATGGCGATGATGCCGCTGGCGCGCACGTTCGAGAACGCGGCCAGCTCGGTCTTCTTGATCTTGCCTCCACGCGTAGACATCACCACGTACTTGCCTTCCGTGAAGTCGCGGGTGGTGAGCAGGGCGCGAACGCTTTCGTTCTGGTCGAGTGGGAGCAGGTTGACGATGGCCTTCCCGCGCGCGTTCGAGGCGACTTCGGGAACCGCGTAGACCTTCAACCAGTAGAGACGGCCGCGATCGGTGAAGACCAGCACGTAGGCGTGCGTCGAGGCGACGAAGAGATGCTCGACGATGTCTTCTTCCTTCGTCTGCATCCCGATGCGCCCCTTACCGCCGCGGCGCTGGGCCCGGTACATCGAGAGCGGGGACCGCTTGATGTATCCGCCTCGCGACACGGTGATGACCATGCCCTCGTCGGCCACCAGATCCTCGATGGAGATCTCGCTCGTGTCCGGGATGATCTCCGTGCGGCGCTCGTCTCCGTACGACTCTTTGATCTCGCGCAACTCGGTGGAGATGATGTCCAGGACGAGCTTCTCCGATGCCAGAATCTCCTTGAGCCGGCCGATGATGGTGAGGATCTCCTGGTACTCCTGAAGGAGCTTCTCGCGCTCGAGACCGGTCAGCCGCTGCAGGCGCATGTCCAGAATGGCCTGAGCCTGAATCTCCGAGAACTGCCAGCGCGAGACCAGGCCGTCCTTCGCCTCCTGGCCGGTCCGGCTGGCGCGGATGAGCGCGATCAGCTCGTCGAGCACGTCCAGTGCGCGCACGAGTCCTTCGAGCACGTGGGCCCGCTCCTCGGCTTTGCGAAGGTCGAACCGCGTGCGCCGCACGACGATCTCTTTGCGGTGCTCGATGAAGTGACGGAGGATCGTCGGGAGGTCCATGACCTCCGGCTTGTTGTTGACGATGGCCAGAAAGATGATCCCGAACGTGGTTTGCATCTGCGTGTTGCGATACAGATTGTTCAGAACGATCTCGGCGATGGCGTCGCGCTTGAGCTCGATCACCACGCGGATTCCGTCGCGATCAGACTCGTCTCGCAGATCGGAGATGCCTTCGATGCGTTTGTCCTTGACCAGTTCGGCGATCTTCTCGAGCAGACGCGCCTTATTCGTCATGTACGGCACTTCCGTCACGACGATCTGCTGCTTCTCGCTCTTCTTCTGCGTCTCGATGGCGGCCTTGGCGCGCACCTGGATGATCCCGCGGCCGGTGGAGTAGGCCTGGCGGATCCCTTCCAACCCGTGGATGTAACCCGCGGTGGGAAAGTCCGGCCCGGGAATGACGGTCATCAGTTGCTTCACGTCCACGGCCGGGTCGTCGATCATCATCAGACAGGCGTCGATCACTTCAGCCAGGTTGTGGGGAGGGATGTTCGTGGCCATGCCCACGGCGATGCCGGAGGAGCCATTGACGAGCAGGTTGGGGTACTTCGCCGGCAGCACCGACGGCTCGGAGAGCGAGCCGTCGTAGTTCGGGACCCAGTCGATCGTTTCCTTGTCGATGTCGTCCCGCATCAGCTCTTCGGCGAGCCGCGTCAGCCGGACTTCGGTGTAGCGCATGGCCGCGGGGTTGTCGCCGTCGATCGAGCCGAAGTTGCCCTGACCATCCACGAGCCGGTAGCGCATGGAGAAGTCCTGCGCCATGCGCACGGCCGTGTCGTAGATCGCGGAGTCGCCGTGCGGATGGTACTTACCCATCACGTCGCCGACGATGCGGGCGGACTTCTTGTACGCCTTTCCTGCCGTGTTCCCCTGCTCGTACATGCCGTAGAGGATGCGGCGATGCACGGGCTTGAGTCCGTCCCGGACGTCGGGCAGCGCGCGCCCGATGATGACGGACATCGCGTAGTCGAGATACGACTTGCGCATCTCGTCTTCAATGTTCACTGGGAACCGTTGTTCCGGTGGTATCGGTATTTCGGGTGTGTCAGCCATGTTTTGGTTGGCGGTTGGCGGTTGTCTGTGCCTCAGTGCCGAAAACTCACGGACCACTGAGAACCGACAACCGACAACGCTTCTCTAGATATCCAGGTTCTTCACTTCCAGTGCGTTCTTCTGAATGAAATCGCGGCGCGGCTCGACCTGATCCCCCATGAGCACCGTGAAGATCTCGTCGGCGCCGACGGCGTCTTGTACGGTGACCTGGAGCAGGCGGCGGCTGGCCGGATTCATGGTCGTTTCCCAGAGCTGTTCGGGGTTCATTTCGCCGAGACCCTTGTAGCGCTGGATGGTCAGTCCCTTCTCGGCGAGCTTGTAGATCTGGTCGAGCAGTGCGTCGATGTCGCTGTAGATGGTCGTATCCTCACCGTGGCGGACAGCGTACGGCGGCAGTCCGAAGGCGGAGAGCTGCTCGTACGACTTCACCATCTGGCGGAACTCGTACTGGCCCACGAGGTCGTGATTGATCGCGAAGGTCTTGCCGCTGCCGTTGTTGCCGGCGCGGAACTGGATGGCCACCGTCTCGGTGACTTCGTCCCGAACCACGCGGGCGTCGATGAAGCCCGCGTTCGTCAGCGACTCGACGACGCTCGCCACTCTGGCCTCGTCGGCTAGAGCCGTCCGATCGAAGAAGCCGTCGCGCAGCAGCACTTCCTGCGCATCGCGGGGGATTCCACGCACGGCGACTTTCCGGCCATGCCCGCGCAGCTCCTCCATCCGCTGGAGCATGTTGATGAGTGCCTCGCCCCTGACGCCGATCCCGCCGTCGGGCGTGACTTCCACGGCCTCGGCGATGCGCGCCAGCAGGAAGCGCGACTTCTCGTTCTCGTCTTTGAGGTACGTGTCCTTCTTGTTCTGCGTGACCTTGAACAGCGGCGGCTGGGCGATGTACAGGTGACCGCGGTCGATCACTTCGCGCATGTGCCGGTAGAAGAACGTCAGGATCAGCGTGCGGATGTGCGATCCGTCGACGTCTGCGTCCGTCATGATGATGACCTTGTGGTAGCGAAGCTTGGCGACCGTGAAGTCGTCTGCTCCGATGCCCGTGCCCAGGGCGGTGATCATCAGGCGGATCTCCTCCGAGGAGAGCATCCGGTCCAGGCGGGCCTTCTCGACGTTGAGGATCTTGCCCTTGAGGGGCAGGATGGCCTGAAACCTCCGGTCGCGACCTTGCTTGGCCGAGCCGCCTGCGGAGTCTCCCTCGACGAAGTAAATCTCGCACAGAGCGGGATCGCGTTCGGAGCAGTCTGCCAGTTTTCCGGGGAGTGACGCGGAGTCGAGAGCGCCTTTACGACGTGTCAGATCGCGGGCCTTGCGCGCGGCCTCGCGGCCGCGCGCAGCGTCGATGATTTTTTCGGCGATGCGCTTGGCTTCTTTCGGATTCTCTTCGAAGTACTCCGCCAGCCGCTCGTTCACCACCTGCTCGACCCAGGTCTTGACCTCGGAAGAGACGAGCTTGTCTTTGGTCTGCGACGAAAATTTCGGGTCGCGGATCTTGACCGAGATGATGGCCACCAGACCCTCGCGGATGTCGTCGCCTTCAATGGAGATCTTGAGCTTCTCGAGCACGCCCGTGTCGACGATGTATTTGTTGACCGTGCGGGTGAGCGCACTCTTGAAGCCGACCAGGTGAGTGCCGCCATCGGCGTTCTTGATCGTGTTCGTGAACGTGTAGATGCTGTCCGAGTAGCCGTCGTTCCACTGCAGCGCGATCTCGACCTGCTCGCCGTCTTCCTCGTCGCGGATGAAGATCGGCTGTTCGTGGAGCGGGGTCTTGTTCTTGTTCAGATCGCGGACGAAGGAGACGATTCCGCCCTCGTACTTGAACTCGTGGTGCTTCTCGCTCCGCTCGTCGCGGATCTCGATCTGGATTCCGGAGTTCAGGAAGGCCAGCTCGCGCAGACGCTGGGAGAGCGTGTCGAAATTCATCTCCAGGATCGAGAAGATCTCCGAGTCCGCCTTGAAGGTCACGCGCGTGCCGCGATGCGTCGTCTTCTCACCCTTCACGATCGATGTCATGGGCAGGCCACGCTCGTAGCGCTGGCGCCAGACGTTGCCGTCGCGATGAATCTCCAGCTCGAGCCACTCGGAGAGGAAGTTCACCACCGACACGCCGACGCCGTGCAAACCGCCGGAGACCTTGTACGAGTTGTTGTCGAACTTTCCGCCGGCGTGCAGCTCGGTCATGATGACCTCGGCCGCCGAACGTCCCTCTTCCTTGTGCATGTCCACGGGGATGCCGCGCCCGTTGTCTTCGACCGTCACGGAGTTGTCGACGTGAATCGAGACCTGGACCTTGTCCGCGTAGCCGGCCAGTGCCTCGTCGATAGCGTTGTCCACCACTTCGTAGACCATGTGGTGCAAGCCGCTGATGTCATCGGTATCGCCGATGTACATGCCCGGGCGCTTGCGCACCGCATCCAGTCCCTTGAGGACTTTGATGTCTTCTGCTGTGTAGTTCTCTGCCATTGAACGTCGCTTTCCGGAGGTCTTGAACGGGTTGTTCCCGCGGCGCTGCGGGGAGGGATGTTTCGCCGCGATGAGGAACGCGAAATTATACCGCTTTTATTGCCTTATCAGGTGAAATCGGAGGCGCTTCTAACTTCTCCGTTTTCAAGAGTTAGGCGGCGGTGCGGACCAGCCTCCAACGCCGCCAGAAAAGCCTCCTTGGCGGAGGTCGCGAAGACCTGGGTGGAAACGGGCAGCCGGGAGAGCAACTCCTGCAAAATCTCGAGGTCGAGCTCGGCATCCACGTCGTCCAGGAGCAGCAGCGGCGCATCGTCGTTCCGACGCCGGAAAAGCTCCAGCTTCGCGAACTTGAGAAAGAGCACGACCATCTTCTGCTCCCCACCGCTGAGAACCTCCGCGGCTGGCCGGCCGTCGACGAACAGCTCCACCAGATCGCGCTGCGGCCCCACGAGTGACATGCGGGCCCGGAGCTCCTCCCGGCGGTGCTTGGCGAGCTCCTCGGTGCGGCTGGGTCTGTAGCTCAGCGTCACCTCGGTGACGTGGTAGCCATGCCGGGTCACGATTTCATGGAACAACGAAGAGAGGTCCGCCACATACAGCTCGCGGGCCCGATGGACCACTGCCGCGGCCACCATCAGCTCGTTATCCCAGGCATCGAGCGTGGATGAGGCCTGACGTCGCTGCGAGATCTCCGCGAGGAGGGCGTTGCGTTGCTTGAGAACACGCGAGTAGCGTGTCAGTTGCTCGAGGTACGAGGGTTGAATGCTGGCGATCCCACGATCGAGAAAGCGCCGCCGCTCCTCGGGCGTGCCGCGAACGGCGTCCAGCCGGGCCGACGAATACGCGAATACGCTCAGAGCCTGAAGGTAGACCGGAAGGGTCACCTTTTCGCCGTTGATCATCAGAACGCGGCGCCGCGCTTCGGCCGATTCCAGTCCGACCGACAGAGTCCTCTCGAGACCGTCTTTCGCCAGCACTCCACTGACGAACACGCTGGGCGAGTCGAAGCGAAAGAGACTGCCCACGCGGCTTGTGCGAAAGGACTTGGTGGTGGCGAGAAAATAGATGGCCTCGAGCAGGTTGGTCTTCCCCTGCCCGTTCCTCCCGACCAGAACATTCGCGCGCGGGTGAAAGGTCGTCTCCGCTGTGCCGAGGTTGCGGTAGTTCTGTGCGGTGATGCTCCGGAGGATCACGAGCCAATCATCCTCAGCCGCGTATTTGGCGAAGGATCTCTTCCTTCTGCGCAGAGGCGGTTCCGAACTCGCCACACGCGTTGTCATCCCGAGCCGGCACGGCCGGCGGCGCTGGTTGGCCAAGCCTTGGGCACGCCTTTCGAGCAAAATTGCCGGCCTTCGGAGGCTGCATCGCCCCCCTCATCCGGCCTTCAGCCACCTTCTCACCCCAAGAAGCCGGGGGGAGAAGGCTCTCGATTCCACACCCTCGCGATGAACTACTCCAGCTCGCGATGTGCACACACCGAGAGCCTTCTCCCCTCCGCAGAGGGGAGAAGGTGCCGAAGGCGGATGAGGGGTCTCTCTCGTGGCAGGTACGCAGCCTTCTGTTTCTTTCTCTCAGGCGCGCCGCTGCGCGGCGTGGGCCGGCTCGGGATGACGTCGAAGATGTCATCCACTGTTCCAGGGCCGGTACTTTTGTTCGAACAGCCTGCCCAAGGCTTGGCCAACCAGCGCTGCCGGCCGTGCCGGCTCGGGATGACACGGCTCTTGTCATTTCCTCACACTCAGTGCCGCGTCGTTCTTTCCCTCACGCCAGCCGCATGGGCATCACGACGTAGAGGTAATCGTAGGGGAGGTCTTCGGCGTTCGTGGCTGGGCGTCCGATGCATTGGCTGTTCTCGTCTTTGAGATCGAGGGAGACGCTGGGGGTGTCGGTCGCGCTGAGGAAGTCCATCACGTATGCGGCGTTGAGACCGACGAAAAACGGGGCGCCGGCGTAGTCGATGGGCACCGTCTCGCGTGCATCGCCCAGCTCGGGATTCGTCGACGAGACCGTGAGCTTGCCGGGCGCGAAGTCGAAGCGCACGGCACGGGTGCGTTCATTGGCCACGAGCGAGATGCGTTTGATCGTGGCCAGGAGCCGTTCGCGGTCGACCATGACTCGGCGGTCGTTGTCGCGAGAGATCACTTCCATGTAGTTCGGGAAATTGACATCGATCATCCGCGCCAGCAACCTGCGGTCGCCCGCGTCGAAGAAAAGCTGGTTGTCTGAGACGCCGAACTTGACGGAACCGTCTTCGGCAGCCTCGAGCCGGAGAATCTCTTCGAGCGCCTTCCGCGGAATGAGAATCGTGAGGTCGCCGCCTTTTTTTCCCTTGCCTCCCGTGATGTTCGACGGGAAGTTGATGAGCGCCATTCGGTGGCCATCGGTGGCCACCATCTCCAGTTTGTTGGGCTGGACTTTGAGGAGAGCGCCATTGAGCTGAAACCGCGTTTCCTCGTGCGTGATCGCGAACTTGACCTTGGCGACCATCGTCTTGAGCTCGTCGAGTGGGATGGCGAAGCCTTCCGCGACGTTGACCGTGGGGAGCGTCGGGTAGTCCTCGGCAGGCAGGCCGAGGAGCCTGAACTTGGCTGTGCCGGAGTCGATTTGGACGGAGTTGTTGTCCTGTAGCGCGATGTGAATGTCCTCATCGGGCAGTGACCGGACCACGTCGAAGAGACGCTTGGCCTCGATGGTCACGCCACCCGGCGTGCTGATTCGGGCCGCGCACGAGCTGAGGATCGTCACGTCGAGGTCCGTGGCCGCGATCTGCAGACGCCCGTCCACGGCTTTCAGGAGCACGTTCGACAGGATCGGGATCGTCGAGCGCTTCTCGACGACGCCCTGGCACAACTGGAGTTCCTTCTGCAGATCCCCTTTTCCGACGGTCAGCTCCATGTGGTCTCTTCCTTCAAACGAAGACTTATTCTCTTGTAGTAGTAGTAGCAGGTGGTGTGGATAACGTCGCGATTCGACGCAAAGTATTCGAAAGTATAGCAGTCTTCACTTTGTGAACCTGTGAGTCGAGGACCGTAAAACCGGTGGAGAATCGGGGCGTTTTCCGCAGTGCCGGACGCTTTCCGCGAAAGGGACGAAAGCATCCACACGTTTTCATGGGACCTTTCCGCAGGCTGTGCGGAGCTGTCATCGGAACTGTTTGGCCAGGGTATCCACCGTCCGGGCAAATTGCGCGTCCGCGTCCAGCATCTTCTTGATCTGCTGAACGGAGTACATGACGGTGGAGTGGTGCTTGTCGGCGAAGACCTTACCGATCTCAGGGTAAGAAAGGTCCGTCAGTTCCTTGCAGAGATACATCGCCACCTGTCTGGGAAAGGCGATGGTCTTGGCGTTGCTCTTCTGTTTGAGGTCGGAAACCTTGAGTCCGTAGTGCGTGGCCACGACCCGCAGGATCTCCGGCGGGTTGATCGGCCGATCTTCCTTCGAGAGGATGTCCCGGAGCGCTTCCTTGGCCAGATCGACCGTGATGGTCTTGCCTGCGAGAGAGGCAAAGACAGCAATCTTGTTGAGATGCCCTTCCAGCTCGCGGACGTTCGAGCGAACACGTTCGGCGAGAAACAAAGCGACTTCCTGAGGCAGATCGATGCCCTTGTCCTCTGCCTTCTTGCGCAGGATGGCTACCTTGGTCTCGAGGTCGGGGGGCTGGATGTCCGCGGTGAGACCCCATTCGAAGCGGGACCTCAGGCGTTCCTCGAGGGTGGGGATCTCTTTGGGAGGCCGGTCCGACGTGAACACGATCTGCTTCTGTGCTTCGTACAGCGCGTTGAAGGTGTGAAAGAACTCTTCCTGCGTGCGCTCTTTGCCGGCGATGAACTGGATGTCGTCGAGAAGGAGGGCATCGACGGACCGGTAGCGATCGCGGAAAGAAGCCATGCGGTCGAACCGGATGGAGGCGATGAGCTCGGTCATGAACGACTCGGCCGACATGTAGGAGACCTTGAGGTTGGGCCGCAACTCGCGGATCTGATGACCGATGGCCTGGATGAGGTGGGTCTTGCCGAGGCCGGCACCGCCATAGATGAAGAGCGGATTGAAAGATCCGCTGGGATTCTCGGCGATGGACTTCGAGGCTGCGTAGGCAAGTTGGTTGGAGCCGCCGACGACGAAGCTGTCGAAGCGATAGCGGGGGCTGAAGACCGCGTTGGGAAGCTCTTCGCGGTGGGGGGCTATCTGTGGGCCGAGGTCATCCGAGGCGGCGTTGCCGTCGACGACGAACTGGATGTGAACCCGCTCGGCGGTGAGCTCGTTCAGGAAGCCGCGGATCTTCGAGCCGAAGCGTTCGCGGATCTCGTCGACATAGCGCTGCGAAGGCACGGCAACGTCGAGAGTGTCGCCTTTCTGGCCAACAAAACGCGTCGGTGCGAGCCAGGTGTCATACTCCGTCCGATCAACGACTTGCTCGATTCGGGCGAGAACCTGATTCCATGTGCTCATTGGCGGGGAACGGGACGTATCTCTTTGAGAATCCACAGCTTTTCCACAGTTGTGGAAATTCTGGACTCTGGATCGGGCGACGGAGTCTAGCACACGGGTCTGGGGTGGGGAAGGGTCAAAAAAAGCAGGCCGGAAACGAGTTTCGGGAGGCGATTTCAGGGGCGCTGCCGTTGTGCCCAACGCGTTGGGCGAAGTGTTCTCTGGGAGTGCATTTTCCAGTCTCGCAAGGAACTGTTTTTCCGTCGCTTTCCAGGCCGCGAATGAGTGTGGCGGTCTAAGTACAGGTCCTCGGAGGTGGGTGTCCAGTGGTCGGGTTGTCAGTTGTCGGTGATCGGTTGTCTGCACCCAGTCGCGCCACGGATGTCACCCAGAACTGAGAACCGACAACTGAGAAACCAACGCATTGGACACCAACTTGCGGGAAGCTGTACCGAGGTGATGGGGCCGCGCAAACAGCCAGCAACCCGGAACCCGTCGAGGTTTTGCGAAGTGCCGACTGGAATAACGCCCTGTTTGGAGGGCGTTTGCGCGCACGGCCCGGAAGCTCCCGGCCGTGGTCGTTGACCGTCCTACCGTCGGCCACTATACTCGCCGCTTTCGTTTTCAGAGGGTTAGCTAGCAATGGCAATGAAGCGTACTTTTCAGCCGAACAACCGCCGCCGTAAGCGGACTCACGGGTTTCTCGTCCGCATGCGGACGAAAGACGGACAGGCGGTTCTTTCCCGCCGCCGTCGCAAGGGCCGCAAGCGCCTCGCTGTCTGAGCGGGCGCTCGCGGAATCCTACGTGCAACGCCCTCGTCCCGAGGCGCTGCCGAAACAAAAGCGGCTGGCGAAGCGTCGCGAGTTCGTCAGCGTTTACGAATCGGGGCAGAAGGTCTTTTCCCGTTTCACCGTTCTCTTCTTCATGGGCAACGATCTGCCTCACTCTCGGATCGGAGTGACCGCTACGAAGAAGCTGGGGAAAGCGAACGTTCGGAATCGTCTGAAGCGCTGGACGCGCGAGGTCTACCGGCGGCAACGCGAGCCGCTGGGTCTCGACACCCGATCGCTCGACATCGTCGTCAATGTCAAGCCGAACGCCGCCGCCGCCTCGTTTCAAGACTACAGCCGCGACCTTGGCCGCGTTCTGGAGCGCGTCGTGAGCGACGCGCGGCGGACGCCATGATCGAGCAGCGCACAGGGCTCGAGGCGCAGGGTGTGGAGGAGCGTTCTCCGGACTCTCCGGCCGCGCCTGCTGCGCCGATTTCGATCGCCCGCATGCCGGCGCTCTTCCTGCTCCGCGGCTACAAGCGGTTCATTTCTCCGCTGCTCCCCCCGATGTGTCGCTTCGAGCCGACTTGTTCCGTGTATACGATGCACGCCGTCGAGAAGTACGGCGTGCTCCGCGGCGTCTGGCTCGGAGCAAGGCGCTTGGCGCGCTGCCACCCGTTCAATCCTGGAGGTTGGGACCCGGTCCCTTGAAATGGAAAAGAGAATCTTTCTCGCGGTAGTGATCTCGATCGCGGTGCTCGGCCTCTGGTCGGCCGTGCTCCCGAAGTTTTTCCCCGAGCTGGCCCGGAAGCCGGAGCCCGCGAATACCGCAACGACCACCACACAAACGCCCGCGGCGACAGCAACCTTGGCTCCCGCAGCGGGCACGTCCACGGTGGCGCCGGCAGCGGGTGTTCCTTCCTCGGGCACCGAACCGCAGCCTGCAGCGGCACCGGTCGCCGCCGCTCGTGAACAAAGAAGCACCATTGACACTCCTGAGCTCACCGCCGTCTTCACGAACCGAGGCGCTCAGCTCATTTCGTTCAAGCTGAAGCGGTACAAACGCAAGGATCTGCCGGATCAGCCGGTTGACCTGGTTCGTACGCGGGCTGCCGCGAGCACGGACTATCCGTTTGCGATCATGAGCACGGACCCGGCACTTCACGGACGGTTGAATTCCGCGCTTTACACGGTCAGCGACCGCGAGGATCGGGGCGTTCGTGTTCTCGAGTACCGCTACTCGGACGGCCGTCACACGGCGACCAAGACGTTCCGGTTCACGGCGGCCAACCCGTATCTCTTCGACTACGCGACGAGTATTCAGCCTCCGCTCGGCTATCGGGTCGAGGTCGGTCCGGGTCTCCGCAACATCGGACCGGAAGAAGTGGATTCGGCCGCGGTCATCACCGGGAACGGCGTCGTGCAGAGCGAAGGCAAGTTCAAGGTCATCGCTCGGGAGAAGGCCGACCCGATGCAGGTGCTGACGCCGATCGACTACATCGGCTTGGAGGACAACTACTTCCTCACGGTTCTTCGCGCTTCACGCGGCGGCGAGGGAACGCTGCGACTGGTCGCTTACACCGACCCGCAGACGAGCAAGAAACGCCAGGACTTCATGGCCGGCGTGAATGCCGCGGGCGATGGCGTGCAGGTTGGACACGCGTTCTTCGGACCGAAGGAAACCACGCTGCTCGATCGCTACGAGATGAGCGAGGCGTTGCAGTTCGGCTGGTTCGGCCTGATCGCGCGCTTCTTCCTCAAGGCGCTGGTCTGGATCAATCAGTACTCGCACAACTACGGATGGGCCATTGTGGTCCTGACCATCGTGATCAAGCTGGTGCTCTATCCGTTGCAGCACAAGAGCACCGTCTCGATGAAGAAGATGCAGATGGTGTCGCCCAAGATCGAGGTGATCAAGGCGAAGTACAAGAAATCGAAGACCGACGCCGAACAACGCAACAAGATGAATCAGGAGATGATGCAGCTCTATCAGAAGGAGGGCATCAATCCGATGGCGGGGTGCCTTCCCCTGGTGTTGCAGCTCCCGATTTTGTGGGGCTTCTACAACCTGCTCTCTCGGGCCATCGAGCTGCGCGGAGCGCCGTGGATTTTGTGGATCAAGGATCTCTCGGAGAAGGATCCGACGTACGTGCTGCCCATCCTCATGACCGCGACGATGTTCCTGCAAACGTACCTCACGCCGGCCACCGGCGATCCGATGCAGCGCAAGATCTTTCTGATGATGCCACTGGTGTTCGGATTTCTATTCAAGGACTTCCCGAGTGGACTCGTGCTCTACTGGCTGGTGCAGAACATCTTGACGATCGTGCAGCAGTTGATCATGAATAAGTGGTGGAAGGATCATCCCGATGAGCTTCAGAAAGCGTGACGGCGGAAAGCAATGAGCCAGCGTTTCGAAGGACGGAACCTCGAGGAAGCTCTGCAGCACGCAGCGCAGACGTTCGGCGTTGAACGATGGCAACTCACCTACCACGTGTTGCTGGAGAAGCGGGGCTTTCTCGGCGGCATGAAGCGGATCGTGGTGGAGGCCGAGGTGAACACCGAGGCTCCTCCTCCGCAGCCGCCCGCTCCTTCGCCTGTTGCCGAAGCGCACGTGCCGCGAATGGATCGCGCGCCGCGTCCGGCTGGAAGGCGGGAGGGTAGTGCCGGAGGAGGCGGCGGTCGTTCGCGGGAGCGAGACGGCGGCCGTGGACGAAGCCGCGGGCGTGGCGGCGAACGCGAGCGCGATCGTGGTCCGAGACGCGAGCTCAGGAGCGGCGACTTCGAGACCTTCCTCGGCGACGTTCCCGAGCAGACCCCAGAGTCCGACTCCGCGAAGCTCGTGCGTGACTGGATCGAGGGCGTGTTGTTCCTCGCCAAGATCGACGTCATCCTGCGCACGGAAGAGAACGAGACGCAGATCCTCGTTCGCCTCTATGGCAGCGATGGCTCGAGACTCATCGATCGCAACGGCGAGCTGATGGATGCGATCCAGGTGCTCGCGAACAAGGCCCTCGTCGGACGCAAGGTGGAGAAAGAGATCGAGCTCGATTGTGAAGGGTTCAAATCGAGCCGTGAGGAAGACCTCATCCAGCGCGCCGGCCAAGTGGCGGATCGCGTACGCCAGTCGGGGAAAGAGGAGCTGCTGCCGCCAATGTCTCCGATTGAGCGGCGCATCGTGCATATCGCGCTGCGCGAGGACGCGGATGTGACCACCGACTCGCGCGGGGATGGCTTCTTCAAGCGTGTGGCCATCATTCCGAGACCGCCGGAGCCCGCGCCGGAATCGTGATTCCGATCGATACGATCGTCGCCCCGGCAACTCCGCCGGGGCGTAGCGCTCTGGCGATCGTGAGAATCGACGGACCCGGAGCCGCGGAGCTTCTGACGAAGCTGAGTCGTGCCGCACTGCCACCAGTAAGGCATGCCGCCCTCCGGAAGTTGTTCGCGGTCACGGGCCCTTCGTCCGTGCCTGACGGCCGGGGCGATGCTGCAACCGCTGGAAGTCAGGTGCGGCCAGCGGGCGAGGAAGTGATCGACGAATGCATCGCCATTCGGTATGAAGCGCCGCACTCCTTTACGGGGAACGACATGGTCGAGCTCACGGTGCACGGCAACCCGCTGCTCGTCGAACGGATTCTCTCGGCCTGCGTCGTGCTCGGCGCGCGGCTGGCTTTGCCCGGCGAGTTCACAGAGAGGGCTGTGCTCAACGGAAAGATGGATCTCGTGCAGGCGGAGTCGGTCGCGGATCTGATCAACGCGCGAACGGCGCTGCAGGCCCGGTTGTCGTTGTCGAACCTCGAAGGCTCCCTGAGCCGGAAGGCGGCAGCGGTGAGGCTGGCATTGCTCGAGGTCATCTCCCGATTGGAGGCGGCTCTTGATTTTTCGGAAGAGGGTTACGAGTTCATCACCCGCGAGCAGGTCCGTGTCCGGATCGAGGGTGCTCTCCTGGAGATCGTGGCGATGGGGGAGACATACCGCCGCGGCGCCGCGACACGGACCGGCCTGAGCGCCGTGATCCTCGGCCGGCCGAACGCGGGCAAGTCGACGCTCCTCAATCGACTCGTGGGAAGCGACCGCGCCATCGTGACGCCGATCCCGGGGACGACCCGGGACATCGTGCGGGAGACCATCGAGATCGGGGGGCTCCCCGTAACCCTGGCGGACACGGCCGGCCTGAGGGCGAGTGACGACTTGGTGGAAGGAATTGGAATCGAGCGGGCGCGCGAAGCGGCTCGGCTCGCTGACCTCGTGATCTACCTCGTGGATGGGACCGTTGGATTGACGGAGGAAGATCGGGCCGAGACTGCCGGGCTGGACAAAGTGCTGGTCGTGTTCACAAAAGCGGACCTTGCCGGTGTCCCGTCAGCCGAAGACGTACTTTCCATAAGTGCCGTATCGGATCTCGGCATCAACGAGTTGCTACGTCAGATGGACGAGCTTGTTCGAGAGCAGTTCGCGGCAACCGAGGGAGCACTCGTCAACGAACGCCAACGGGTCGCCGTCGCGGAGTGCGAGTCAGCCCTTCGGGCGGCGTTAGCCGCGGTTGAGCTCGAAGAACAGATGATTCTGGTCGACCTCTACCGGGCGGCGAATGCGCTTGGAGCTCTGACGGGAGTGATCACTCGCGATGAGATCCTGTCCGAGATCTTCGGCAAATTCTGTATCGGCAAGTAGGCCGCCACGGCCGACGCAAGTGTGTCCATGGACGGGTTGTCAGTTGTCGGTTCTCAGTTCGTGGTGATCCGCTCATGGCGATCCCATCCGTGGCGAAACAGGGAGCAGACAACCGATCACCGACAACTGACAACCATTACGCTCGTGCGGCAGCTCCGAGGCGCAGAACTCGTGGCGCCTCCTGCCGCGGGATGACGACAAGCCTGAGCGATGTTCCACGTGGAACATGAAGCAGGTATTCGACATCCTCGTCATCGGCGGGGGTCACGCAGGAGCGGAAGCCGCTCGCGTTGCCGCCCGTGGCGGCGCGCGCGTGGCGATGGTCACGATGCTCCGCGATGCGATCGGCCGGATGTCGTGCAATCCCGCCATCGGCGGCCTGGCCAAGGGAAATCTCGTCAAGGAGATCGACGCCCTGGGCGGCTTGATGGGCGAGGCAACCGACCGCGCCGGGATTCAGTTCAAGGTCCTCAACCGCTCCAAGGGTCCTGCTGTCCAGGGTCCACGGGCTCAGTGCGATCGCGACCTCTACGCCGCCGCCGTCCAGGACATTCTCTTCGCGGAGCCCAATCTCTCCATCATCGAGTCCTCCGTTGCGTCGCTCATCCTTGAGGGGAAGAGCGTTCGTGGAGTGGTGCTTCAGGATGGCGCTCGTCTCGAGTCTCGCGCCGTCATCGTGACCACGGGCACTTTCCTCCGCGCGCTCATGCATTCAGGGGAGGTGAAGACCGTCGGCGGCCGATTCGGCGAGCCTGCCGCGGAGACACTCTCCGACTCCCTCCATGCCCTGGGCCTTCGTCTCGGGCGGCTCAAGACCGGCACACCTCCGCGCATCGACCGCACCACGGTCGATTTCTCGCGCATGGAGGAGGCACCGGGAGACCCGGTGCCCCGCCCGTTCTCAATCCTCTCCGACCACATCGAGCAACCGCAGGTGCTCTGCTGGCTCACCTATACGGGCGCTGAAGCCCACGAGCTCATTCGTGCGAACCTCCATCGCGCTCCCATGTACTCCGGACAGATCCACGCAACGGGCCCGCGCTACTGTCCGTCCATCGAGGACAAGGTCGTCCGCTTCGCGGAGAAGGAGCGGCATCAGATCTTCGTGGAGCCGGAGGGGCTTTCCCACCCCTGGCTCTACCTGAACGGGATCTCGACCTCGCTCCCGCCCGACGTCCAGGACGCGGTCGTGAGCTCGCTGCCCGGTTTCGAAAAGGCGAAGATCGCGCGCTATGGGTATGCCGTCGAGTACGACTTCGTCAATCCGGAACAGCTCACCCCCGCGCTGCAAGTCCGAGGCGCGGAAGGTCTCTATCTGGCCGGTCAGATCAACGGCACGTCGGGGTATGAAGAGGCAGCAGCTCAGGGCCTTCTGGCGGGGATCAACGCCCTGCAGTCCTGCCGTGGCGACGACCCGGTGACGCTGCGGCGGGATGAGGCGTATATCGGCGTGATGATCGATGACCTGGTCACGGTCGGCACGGAGGAGCCCTACAGGATGTTCACCTCGAGGGCAGAACACCGCCTTTTGTTGGGGTGCGACTCCGTGTACGAGCGACTCTCACCGCTCGCGGAGCGCCTCGGGCTCCTCGACGACGAGCGCAATCGGCGGGTGGACGCGCGAGTCGCAAGGATGCGCCGTGCTGTACGGGCCGCGGATCAGGAGATTCGGCCCGACCGGGAAACGCTCGGCTGGCTTCGCGAGGTGGATGTCGAGCTGACGGCGCAAACGACGGTCGCGAAACTGATGCAGCGACCCACTCTCGAGATCGACAAGTTCACGGAGGCCGCGCGGTCGGCTTTGCCGGAGCTGGCGGCGGCATTCGAAGCGCTCTCGGAGGAGGAATCCGAGGGTGTGGTCAGCCGGCTGCGATACTCGGGCTATATCGAGAGGCAGCAACGAGAGGCAGAGAAGCTCCACCTCGACGAAGATCTCCGAGTTCCCAGCACGATGACTTACGCACTGCCGGGCCTGTCGCGGGAGATGACGGAGAAACTCACGCGAGTTCAGCCAGTCTCGCTGGGACAGGCGAGCCGGATTCCTGGAGTGACACCGGCGGCAGTCGCGATTCTGCGGATGCATCTGCGTCGCGGTCGAAGGGAAGAGGGAGAAGGGAAGGTCGATGCGATCCGATCGTCTCGTCCCTGAGAACGAGGAGCGTTCGTCCCAACTGGAGACGCTCATCGAGAGATACTCGAGGGAGCTGCTCCGGTGGAACGCGAAGGTCAACCTGATCGGACCGGAGGCAACCGACAATCTGGAGGACCACATCGCGGAGGCCTTGGCCGCGGCGGAGATCCTGAAGCCGAGTGGAGAGGTGATGGATTTCGGGTCCGGTGGCGGGTTGCCGGCGATCCCGATGGCCATTGCTGCGCAGGCGATGGAGTGGGGAGCGCGATTCCATCTCGTGGAAGCGGATCAGAAGAAATGGGCGTTTCTGAAACACATCGTTCGCGAATGCGCCTTGAGCTGCCAAGTTTACGGTGATAGATTGTCGCGCCTTCTGCCTGGGCTACCCCCAGACCTTCGCTTCTCGCTGGTCGTTTCGCGCGCTGTCGGGAGCCCTGAGGAGTGGGTACCGTCGCTGAAGGGTCACCTGAAGGACGGCGCTCGGATCGCGCTTTTCCAGGGCACGCCGGATCTGCCGGAGATGGCCGGCTTCACACGCGGCGAGGCATTCTCACTGCCGCGCGGCGAGTCCAACTACCTCGTCATCATGACGTTCCACGTGGAACAACGCTAAATGGGCAAGATCGTCACTCTGGTCAATCAGAAAGGCGGAGTCGGAAAGACGACGACCGCAATCAACCTCGGCGCTTCATTAGCGGCCTGCGAGCGCAAAGTGCTGCTGGTCGACCTCGATCCGCAGGCGAACGCGACCTCAGGCGTGGGGATCGCGAAGAATCAGGACAAGTCAATCTATCCCGTTCTCACCGACGGAATGAGCATCCGCGAGATCATCCTCGAAACGGAGCTCCCCAACTTCCATGTGGCCCCCTCATCCGTGGATCTCGTGGCAGCCGAGCTCGAGCTCTCCGACGCCATCGGAAGGGAGTTCTACCTTCGGAAAGCTCTCCAGGAGGTGGTCGCCGACTACGACTACATCCTCATCGATTCGCCACCCTCCCTGGGTCTTCTCACCATCAACGGACTGACCGCAGCTCACACGGTGCTTGTTCCCATGCAGTGTGAGTACTTCGCGATCGAAGGGGTCGCACAGCTCGTCAACACCGTAGAGCGCGTCCGGGACATGCTCAATCCCGGCCTCGAGATCGAGGGCATCGCCCTGACCATGTACGACGAGCGGATGAACCTCGCTCGCCAGGTCGCCGAGGAAGTGCGCAGCCACTTTGGCGACAAGGTCTACAAGACCATCATCCCCAGGAACGTCCGCCTGGGCGAGGCGCCCTCGTTCGGGAAGCCGATCATCCTGTACGACATTCGCTCACGAGGAAGCGAGGCTTACATCAGCCTTGCCAAAGAATTCATTCAGCGCGCGGAGACCGTCCTGACATGAGCACCCAGAAGAAAGCGCTCGGCAGGGGATTGGGAGCCCTGATTCCCTCACGACCCGTCGAGACGGCCCCTCCGCCTCCTCCAGCAAGTGGCCCCGGTCTGGCCAACGTTCCCATTGAACAGATCTCCCCGAACCCATACCAGCCCCGCAAGACCTTCAACGACTCCTCCATCGAGGAGCTCGCACGGAGTGTTCGGGAGCACGGCATCATTCAGCCCCTCGTGGTTACCAGAACTGGTGACAACAAGTTCCGGCTCATCGCTGGCGAGCGTCGTTTCCGTGCCGCACAGAAAGCCGGACTCGAGACCGTGCCGGTGGTCATCAAGGAGTCGATGACGGACGGCGACGTCCTGCAAGTGGCGCTGATCGAGAACATCCAACGCGAAGACCTGAACCCCATCGAAGAGGCGTACGCCTATCATCAACTGCATGAGGAGTTTGCGCTCACGCAGGAGGAGATCTCGAAGCGGGTGGGGAAGGAGCGATCCACCGTCGCCAACTTCCTCCGGCTTCTTCGCCTGCCAGACTCGGTGAAGAAGCTCCTCGCCGCGGGGCAGCTTTCCATGGGCCACGCGCGGGCCATCCTGGCGGTGGAGCCAGCGAAAAAGCAGGAACAGCTCGCGGAGAGGGTGGTCAAACGGAACCTCAACGTCCGGCAGACGGAAATGCTCGCGGCGGAAAGCTCTCCCAAGGCGGAGCAACCCGGCAAAGAGAAGGACATCTTCACGCAGGACGCGGAAGAGAAGCTCGCAAGAGCTTTACGAAGCAAAGTCGAGATCGACCGGAAGCGGCGGGGCGGCGTGATTCACATCCGTTTCGGCAGCGAGGACGAACTGATCCGGCTCGTGGAAGAACTGATGCGGCGACGGTAGAGCTCAGATCCCGCGTTCACGCACGGGGTAGACTGAAGAAATCAGGGGACAAGCAATGAAGGGTAAGAGTGGGGATCTCAACGGGTTTCTCGATCGCGGATCGTCGTTCAAGGGCGAACTGGAGTTCGAGGACACGATGCGCATCGACGGCAAGTTCAACGGGCGTGTGCGCTCGAAGAACGAGTTGATTGTGGGAGAGAGCGCGCACATCGAAGGAGAGATCCACGTCGGCCGGGTCGCCATCAGCGGGACCGTGGTCGGTAAGATCATCGCCGAGCAACGCGTCGAGATCCACCGCAACGGCAAGGTCTACAGCGACATCGACACGCCGGCGCTGATCATCGAAGAAGGGGCCATCTTCCAGGGGAATTGCACGATGGGCGACAAACAACAGGGGAACGTGACTCCGATCGCCAAAGCGTGAGCGGGCGGCGGTGGCCGCCGTGTTAGCCTGAATCCCATGACCAAGAGCCTGGCCCGACTCTCCGCGTGGCTCTCGACCCGAGGGGGCACCATCGCGACGTACCTCGCTGTGGTTGCCCTTCTGATCGCGCTCGGATTTCCCGCCGTCGTTCGCATGATTCCGCTCGGGAACGACATCAGCGGAACCGATCCGGACGATTGGACTCTATATCACTCCTACGCGCTGAGCGTTCTCAATGACGGTCCGAGCATGCCCGCGGTCAAGGGACCGTACGTCCGTCCCGGAGGGTTTGCCTACGTCTACTTCATCGCGCTGAACTACCGGCTCTTCGGAGTGCGATCCGAGGTCGTGTACGCAGTGCAGACCGTGCTGGTCAGCCTCGCGGTCCTGGTCTACGTCTTTCTGGCCCGCAGGCGCTATCCCGCTCTCGTCGTTCTCGTGTACGGTGTGCTGCTGGTCTTCTTCGTAGCACTCGATGTCTGGCGAAACTACCAAGCGAGACTACTCTCCGAAAATCTCCTGGTGCCGCTCCTCGCGCTGGCCGTGCTGGCGTTCGAAACCATGGCGCGCAAGCCCTCCTGGCACACCGCACTCCTCTGCGGAGTGGTGTGCGGCGCCTGCTTTCTGGTTCGCCCGAACACACTGCTCCTCGCTCCGGCTTGGGCCGTGCTCGTTCTCTGGAGTCACCGAAAGCAAAGATCGCGGGCCGTCATTCAGGCCATCGCTCTCTGTGTGGGCGCGTCTCTAGTGACCGGCCTGCTGATCGTGCGAAACCAAGCGGTGGGAGCGGGCGACCACTCGAGCGTCGTCAGTCCCTCTCGCGACTGGAACGTGCCTGCGACGCTGGCCGATGCTCCGCTGTTCTACGTAAAGAAAGCCATCTACCTCGCTGGCTACCTCCCGATTCTCGTCAGGGAGTACCAGCCGCGTCCGCACTGGCTTCTCGTCTGGCCGCTCGCAGTGCTGTCCGTGATCCTGAAATTGCGCCGCCGCGCTCTCGATCCGTTGGACCAGGCCATCATCGTGCTCCTGATCGTCTACTACGGTCCACTCCTCGCCGTCGGAGACATCACCAACTACGGCTACCGGCACCTCATCGCAGGGATGCCGCTGGTCCTGTATCTGGCTCAGGGTTGCTTCGCGATGCGGACCGCATCGGAGCGAGAACCAGCCACTTTGCCTGCGGCTACTGCTGCCGTTCGCTGAGGCCCGTGCTGGATCGAATCCTCCGAGCGCGTGACGCCCGGAGGGCTCGTCGATAAGATGGCGTGCGATGACCGAACAATTGGATACCGTCGTCGTCGGTGGCGGTTTCTTCGGTGCCTACGTGGCTGATCATCTCCGGCGCCGAGGAGACCACGTGATGCTCGTCGAACGTGAGCAACACCTGATGACGCGGGCGTCGCTGGTCAATCAGGCCCGGATCCATCGCGGCTATCACTACCCGCGGAGCGTGCTGACGGGCATGCGCTCGGCCGCCAACTTCTCGCGCTTCGTCGAAGATTTCGCCGTCTGCGTCAACAGGGCCGCGCCATCGCTCTATGCCATCGCCAGGCGCCAGTCGAATGTGACGTCATCTCAGTTCCGACGCTTCTGCGAGATCATCGGCGCTCCGCTCGAGGCGGCGCCTGCGCACATCCACAGGCTGTTCGACAAGGAGATGATCGAGGACGTCTTTCTTGTCGAAGAGCACACCTTCAACGCGCTCCTCCTTCGGAGCGAAATGGAACGCCGACTACTCGAGTCGGGTGTTCGAATCGAGACTGCCACATCGGTGGAGCGCCTCGTGCCACTGCCCGGCCACCGAGTGCGAGTGGTGATGCCGGATCGGACGGTGGAGACAAACACCGTCCTGATCTGCTGCTACGCTTCGATCAACGCCCTCCTGGAGAGGTCGGGACTCGAGACGGTGCCCATGCGCCACGAGTTCGTGGAAATGGCATTGATCGAGCCGGCACCCGCACTGAGGAACATCGGCGTCACCCTGATGTGCGGCCCGTTCTTCTCCACGCTTCCTTTCCCATCACGCGGCGATCTGCACACTCTCTCGCATGTCCGATACACGCCGCACTACGCATGGAGCAGCGACGAGAGCGTGGACGCCGACCGCGTGCAGGAAGGGGCCGAGCGAAAGAGCCGCTACGCGGCGATGATCCGGGATGCTGCGCGCTACCTGCCGGTCATCAAAAGCAGCCGCTACGTCGACTCACTCTGGGAGGTGAAGGCCATTCTCCCGCGAAGTGATAGCGACGACAGCCGCCCCATTCTTTTCGTCCAACATACCGACCGACCCGCGATCGTCAGTATCATGGGCGCGAAGATCGACAATGTCTACGATGCGTGTGACGTCCTCGACACGCAACGAAACCAGCGGGCTGCCATATGAAAAAGGACTGCTTCGTCTCCGTTGTCGCGCCGCTCTGGAACGATCAGGACGTCGTGGCGGACTTCGCGCGCGAGACGATCCGAATCCTGGATGCCCACTACGCGTACTACGAGCTAATTCTCGTTGACGACGGGTCGACGGACGAGACGGCGTTGCACGTCCAGAAAGTACTCGATACGGTGCCCTGCATCCGCCTGTTGCGTTTGAGCAGGCACTTCGGCGACGAGATCGCGATCTATGCAGGCCTCGACGCGGTCATCGGCGACTATGTCGTGACGATGATGCCCCGTACCGATCCTCCCGGCCTCCTGCCACAGGTCGTCGACGAGTTGCAGAGCCATGAAGGGGTGGTCATCGGAGTCATGCCCAACCGGCGGGAGTCATTCACAAAACGGCTGGGCAGCCGCATCTTCTACAGCATCTGCAGGCGCTTTCTGGAGCTCGACATTCCGAAACACTCGACCCAGCTCCGTGCTTTCAGCCGGCGCGCGCTCAACGCTCTATTGCAGATCAAAGAGAGGCATCGCTACCTCAAGGTCTTCAGCAGCTACATCGGGTATCAGCACGTCCTGTTTCCCTACGAGGCCGTGACACGCCAAAACCACGCTCCTCGGGAGCGCGGACTGCTGCGATCCATCGAGCTCGCCGTGAATGTCGTGGTGGCCGACTCCACGCGGTTGCTCCGGTTGGTCACCGGAGTCGGTTTGCTCGCCAGCATGCTCAATCTTCTATACATGGGGTACATCGTCGCCATCGCCATCTTCAAAAGCGATGTCGCCGAGGGGTGGATCACCCTGTCCGCTCAGAACGCGGGAATGTTCTTCTTCCTGTTCATCATCCTCACCGTGCTCGGCGAATACATCGGCCGAATTCTCTCCGAGACGCAGCATCGTCCCCTTTACTACCTCATGGAGGAGCGGAACAGCTCCGTGCCGGTGACGAACCCGGACCGCCTCAATGTTCTGACCGAGTCCAGACCTCATGCCCGTTGAGCGTGTCCATTGGGAAGTCACCGACCATCTGCTCCACGAGCTCGCGCCGCGGCAACACAAGTACGTAGTGCTCATTCCCGTTCTCAATGAGGGTGCCCGCATCCGGCGGCAGATGGAGAAGATGAAAGGCCTGGCTGGCTGCGTCGATCTGGCGATCATCGACGGCGGAAGTCGGGACGGTTCCGTCGAGCTGGAGGTGCTTCGTCAGACCGGTGTTCGCGCGCTGGCGGTCAAGACCGGCCCAGGCCGGCTGAGCGCGCAACTGCGCATCGGGTTGGCGTGGGCCATGGACGAGGGATACGCGGGAGCCATTCTGATCGACGGAAACGACAAAGACGATTCGTCCGCGGTTCCACTCTTCATCGCAGCGCTCGAGGAAGGGTACGATCATCTTCAAGGGTCACGCTTCATCCGCGGTGGCGCCGAGGTCAACACGCCGCTGTCGCGCCACCTTGCCGTCAAGTTCATCCACGCTCCGACGATCTCTCTCGCAGCCCGCTTTCGTTACACGGATACCACGAACGGATTTCGCGCGTACAGCAGACGCTTTCTGCTGCACGAATCCGTGCAGCCATTCCGCAACGTCTTCAACGCCTACGAACTTCACTACTACCTCGCCATCCGGGCCGCGCGACTCCGCTTCCGCGTGAAGGAGATTCCCGTGACACGCTCCTATCCCCTCGGCGACATTCCAACCAAGATCAAAGGGTGGCGGGGAAACATGGCAATTCTGCGCACCCTCCTGGCTGCGTGTCTCGGCCGGTTCGATCCTCCGGAGAAACCATGCGCGCCCTGATCGGTCACACCGGCTTCGTCGGAGGAAACCTGCAAAAGCAGACTCCCTTCGATGCCTTCTTCCACTCCAGGAACATCGAGGAGATCGCAGGTCGCGATTTCGATCTGATCGTGTGTGCAGGCGCCCCCGCGGAGAAGTGGCGTGCGAACGCCGATCCGGAAAAAGATCGCGTTGCGCTGGCCCGCCTGTCGGGCGCTTTGTCCACCACGACCGCACGCCGCTTCGTGCTCATCTCCACCGTCGACGTCTATCCCCTTCCGGTCGAGGTCGACGAGCGAACTGCCATCGATCGGCGAGGCGGTCAGCCGTACGGCGCAAATCGGCTGGCACTGGAAGACGCGATCCGTACTCGTTTCACCACAACCGTCGTCCGGCTGCCCGCACTCTTCGGGAACGGACTCAAGAAGAACGCACTGTTCGATCTTCTCCACGACCACGAGACGGAGAAGATCGACGGCCGCGGAAGCTTCCAGTTCTACGACGTCGAGCGGCTCTGGCAAGACCTCGGAGTTGCGGTGAAGCATGGCCTGGAGATCCTGAACCTCGTGACCGAACCGATCGCCATTGAAGACATCGCCTCGCGATTTTTCGGACGTTCGCTCGCGGAAAAGTCAAGTCCCCCGCCCCGCTACGACGTGCGCAGCGTCCATGCCCATCTCTGGCAACGAGACGACGGATACCAGTTCGGCGCCAAGGAGGTGCTTGACTCGATGAAGGCATTCTTGGAACACGAGCGTGAAAGGGCTCGCCCAGACGGGGTGAGCTCAGGCGGATCCGATCGACCGGCGGACGGTGGCTGACGGTATGACCGCGCTCAAACTCGCCGTTTCGAACATCGCCTGGCTCGCGTCGGAGGAGAAGGCCATCGCCACGCTCCTTCGCTCCCAGGGCGTGGAACACGTGGAGATCGCGCCCACGCGCATTGGCCGAGATCCTCGCGAGCTGACTCCGCGAGAGGTCAGCTCCTATCGGTCGTTCTGGGAGGACCACGGCATGCGCATCACTGCCATGCAGGCGCTTCTTTTCGGGCGACCGGACCTCACCATCTTTGGCCCTGCCCACAAGCGACACGAGACCGCGAGTTACCTCCGAACGATCATCGACATCGCCGCCGCGGTCGGTGCGACCACCCTGATCTTCGGATCGCCGCGCAACCGAGCGGTTGGCAGCCTCGATCCTTTGCTCGTCGCTGAGATCGAGGCCGAGTTCTTCGGCCAAATGGGGAGGATCGCCGCCGCCGCAGGGACGACCTTCTGCATCGAGCCGAATCCGCGGCAGTACGGTTGCGACTATCTCAACACGTCCGTCGAGGTACTGGAACTGCTCGAACGTGTCGGTTCCCCGGGTCTGGGCCTGCATCTGGACGCTGCGGGGATGACCTTGGCCGGTGAAGGACCAGTCCAGATCGACCAGCTCGGCGCAGACCAGCTTCGGCACTTTCACGTGAGCGAGCCGGACCTTCAGCCGGTCGGCGAAGAGTCGTCCGTCGATCATCACGGTTTCGCGGCAAGCCTCAGCCGTCGGAACTACGAACGTGTCGTCTCGATCGAGATGAGACCTGGTCCCGAAGGAGACAACGAGGCAAGGGTCACCCGCGCGGTGGACTTCGCGCAGCGCGTGTATCGCACGCGGGCAGCAGCCGGTCAAGGACTCGAGCGTGCCGATCAAGGCTGAGCTTGTCATCCTCACTGCTTCCAATTCCGGGTGGCGTCACCACCCGCGGGTCCGCGCGATCATGACGATCGCCTCGGGGATCGTGAACTCGTCTTCCGGTCCCAGGACATCCTCCCACTCGAGATCCCATGCCGCCTGCATCTGCTCCTTGCGCGTCGATTGGGTGAAGTTGAGTTCACAAACGTCGCCGAGAAGCTTCCGGCCGTCGCGCAATGGGAGTCCGAAGGTGCGACACACGAGCGGCCGGTGTTCGTACATCACGCAAAGCCCGGCGTCGTCGAGATTGGGGCAAGGGGTCGACTGGGTTCTCTCGAAGAACGCTTCCTTCGCTTCGGCGGAACACTCGCGAAGGTTGGGATGCGAATGGTCCTCGACGATCGCCAGCGCCCTGGCAATGACCTTCTTGCGACGTGCGGGATGAAGACTCGCCAGACCCTCCGCAAGAATCGGAACGTCCCCCGAGCCGACCTCGAACAGACCGTAGCAACAGAGCGAGCACCCCGCACCACATTGAAGATTCTGCGGTTGGGTAGCCATCACCGAGGCGAAGTGCGCGTCGGCCCGGTCCAGGATCTTGCGATAGTCGTCGGACATGATTGGCGGTTGGCGAGTGCGACGCTCTCGTTGGCGCACGAACGCGAAGATAACCGATGGCGACAACCTGCAGGTGAGCTCCAAGATGCCCACGGGGCAAAGCGATTTCCGTCAACCGTCAACCGACAACCGTCAACCCTGGAGGCGTGACAACCTTCTTTCCGATGTGGTATACAGCGGCGGCTTTGGGCGTCTCGCGCGCTCCTCGAGCCCTTCCCGCGGCTCGCCCCGGGCACAGTTTTCCACTGAAAAACACTATGCAAATCAAGTTGGCGCCCGATCTCTCTCTGCTCGCGATCATGGTGATCTTCATCCTGAATTACCTCGTCGTGCGCAAGTACTTCCTGCGCCCGGTGAACGAGGTTCTGGAGTCGCGAGAGACGGAGACGAAAACGGCGGAGAGGCTGTACGAAGAGGCGCTGACGCGCTTCAACGACGCGACCGCCCAGACCGAGGCCCAGCTTCACGTCGCCAAGCGGGACGCGGCACAGATCCGGGAGCGCTTCCGCGCCGAGGCAACCGCGTACCGGCAGCAGCTCGTCGAGCAGACCAGTGCGAAGGCGAGAGCCGTCGTGGCGGATGCCGAGCAGAAGCTGGATGCCGACGTGGCCGTGGCGCGCCAGACGATCGTCTCCGAGGCCGACAACCTGGCCCGCACAGCGGCGCAGCGCATCCTGGGGAGAGCCGTCTGATGCGACGCCTCCTGTTGATCGTGCTCCTCGCCCTCACCCCCGTCCTTTTCGCGGAAACGGCGGCCACCTCGACGGCACCTGGGTCCGCCGCGACATCCTCCGCGGGGGAGCACGGTGAAGCGGCCGAGCATCACGACGAGACCTACTTCGGCATTCCCGGCTGGATCCTCAAGACCGCGAACGTGCTTCTCTTCTTCGGTGTCCTGGCCTACTTGGCGGGCGGCCCGGTGAAGAAGGCGTTCGCGGAACGAAGTGCGGCGATTCGTGCGGCCGCGCAGGAGGCTCGTGACCGCCGGGCGAGGGCGGACCAGATGGCCAGCGAGATCCAGGCACGGCTGACCGCCATCGAAGTGGAAGTGAAGGCGATCCAGGAGCGTGCGCAGGCCGAAGGCGAGAGACAGAAGCGCGAGCTCGTCGCTGCCGCGGAGGCGGAATCCGAGAAGATCCTCAACAACGCGCGGACGGAGGTCGACAACCGGCTCAAGTCCGCCCGTCAGGAGCTGACCGCGTTCGCCGGCGAGCTGGCCGCGCAGCGCGCGGAGCAGATCCTGCGCGAGCAGATCACCGAACAAGATCAGCGCAACCTCTTCCAGGAGAGCCTGCGCGAAGTGCGAGAGGTGGGCCGATGACCGGTCGTCGGTTGACGGTTGGTCATTGGCGGAAACGCGCCATCCAGCCCCGTACGATTCGCCGCGCTGCCGTCCCCCCGACAACCGCCAACCGCCAACCGACAACGTGGTACGAGGTGGCAGCATGATCCGTCGTTTTGCCCGCCCCTACGCCCGGGCCATCGTGGATGTCGCAGGATCGCCGGCCAAGGCGAACGAGGTCCGCGGGGAGCTCATGCGCTTCGCCGCCGCATTGCACACTTCCAAAGAGTTGCGTGAGCTCTACGCCAGTCCGGCCATTCACATGGACGTGAAGCTCGCGGTCACCGGGCAACTGACCCGGAAGATGAAGGCGTCCGAGCTCGCGACGAAGACTCTCGAGGTGCTGGCCCGCAACCATCGCATCAACGACCTGGACGCCATCCTGGAAGCGCTGGCGGACCTGGTCAACACCGCCCTCGGCGTGGCGGTCGCGCAAGTGCGCAGCGCCAAGAGTCTCGATGCGAACGAGATCGGCGAGCTGGCCGAGACGCTTTCCCAGCGCGTGGGCAAGAAGGTGGAGCTGGACATCCGGACGGACCCGAAACTGCTGGGTGGGTTCGTCGTCAAAATCGGGAGCGTGGTCTGGGACGCTTCCGTCGCCGGCAAGATCAACAAATTTCGTGAGTCGTTGACGTAACAAATTATCGTTAGCGATTCGTCGCCACCGATTCGGAGAACTTATGGCTGTCGATTTGAAGGCAGAAGAAATCACAGAGATTATTCGTCAACAATTATCAGGCATCGGCCGCGGCATCGACGTGACCGAGGTCGGGACGATCACGTCCGTTGGCGACGGCATCGCGCGTGTCTACGGCCTGGAGCACGTCATGGCCGGTGAGCTCGTCCAGTTCCCGCACGACGTGACCGGTCTGGCACTCAACCTCGAAGAAGACAGCGTGGGCTGCGTGCTCCTGGGCGACTACTTCGACATCAAGGAAGGCGACCAGTGCAAGCGCACCGGGCGCATCATGTCCGTCCCGGTCGGTCCGGCCATGCTGGGCCGCGTCGTGAACGCGCTCGGCGTGCCCATCGACGGGAAGGGTCCGGTCGCGACGACCGAGTTCTACCCGATCGAGCGCCTGGCGCCCGGCGTCGTCGACCGCAAGCCCGTCAAGGAGCCGCTACAGACAGGCCTCAAGGCCATCGACGCGATGATTCCGATCGGGCGCGGCCAGCGCGAGCTGATCATCGGCGACCGCCAGACCGGCAAGACCGCGGTGGCCGTCGACACGATCATCAACCAGAAGGGCAAGGACGTGAAGTGCATCTACGTCGCGATCGGTCAGAAGAAGTCGACCGTGGCGCAGGTGGTGAAGACGCTCGAGCAGTACGGTGCGATGGAGTACACGGTCATCGTCAACGCCTCGGCGTCCGAAGCGGCTCCCCTTCAGTACCTGGCCCCGTACGCGGGTTGCGCGATCGGCGAGTACTTCCTCTACAACGGCCAGCACGCGCTGGTCATCTACGACGATCTCTCCAAGCACGCGCAGTCCTATCGCGAGATCTCGCTGCTGCTGCGCCGGCCGCCCGGCCGCGAGGCGTATCCCGGCGACGTCTTCTATCTGCACTCCCGACTTCTGGAGCGTGCCTCGAAGCTCTCCGATGCGAAGGGCGCGGGCTCGCTGACGGCGCTTCCGATCATCGAGACTCAGGCCGGCGACGTGTCCGCGTACATCCCGACGAACGTCATCTCGATCACCGACGGCCAGATCTTCCTCGAGACGGATCTCTTCCACTCGGGCGTGCGACCGGCCATCAACGTCGGCATCTCGGTGTCGCGCGTCGGCGGCTCGGCTCAGGTGCGCTCGATGCGCTCGGTCTCGGGCACGCTCCGCCTCGATCTCGCGCAGTATCGCGAGCTCGCGGCCTTCGCGCAGTTCGGGTCCGATCTCGACAAGACCACCCAGGCCCAGCTCAACCGCGGCAAGCGTCTGGTCGAGATCCTCAAGCAGGGCCAGTATCAACCGATGCGGGTCGGTCTCCAGACCGCGTCGATCTACGCCGGCACGAAGGGTCTACTGGACAACCTCACGGTGGAAGCCGTGCGCCCCTTCGAGGCCGCGCTGCACCAGCACCTCGCGGACGAGCACGCACAGCTCGTGGACACCCTCGAGAAGTCTCCGAAATTCGACGCCGAGCTGGACGGCGCCATTCGCAAAGCCATCGTCGATTTCAAAGAGCAGTACGTGAAAGACAACGCCAACGTGCTGGCAGCCTAGCCGCGAAGTGCTGAGTGGGTCCCCGGCGAATGGGACTCCAGCACCCAGCACTCAGCACCGCACGAACGAAAGACGCACTAGCGACAGCGACCACCTATGCCAAGCACTATCGATCTTCGACGACGCATCCGCAGCGTGAAGAACACGCAGCAGATCACCAAGGCCATGAAGATGGTCGCCGCGGCGAAGCTGCGTCGGGCACAAGAGCGGATGATGAACGCCCGCCCCTATGCCGCCGCGCTGCGCGAGGTGCTCGCCTCCGTCTCGGCGCGCGTAGACATCGGCAAGCATCCCTTGCTGCAGGAGCGCGAGCAGGAGAACAAGGTCCTGCTGCTCATCGTCACGGCGGACCGCGGCCTGGCCGGCGCCTTCAACACGAACGTGATCCGCGCCGCGCAGAACGCCATCGCCGACAAGGGATGGGCGGACGTACACCTACTGCCCATCGGTCGTAAGGCGCTCGACTTCTTCAAGCGCCGCCCCTTGCCCATCCGTCGTCAGGCCACGCAGGTCTATCAGGCTCTTTCCCTCGAAACGGCCCGCGAGATCGCCACTGCACTGAGCGAAGACTTCACCAGCGGTGAGTTCGACGCGGTGTACGTCGTCTACAACGAATTCAAATCCGTCATTGCCCAACGGGTCACGTTGGAGCGGTTGCTTCCGCTCACACGCGAGTGGGAAGGCACGGGGACTCACTCCGCCGAGCCGGCCATCGAGTACCTCTATCAGCCGGGCCCGGAGCAGATTCTCAAGGAGCTGCTTCCGAAGCACATCGAATTTCAGTTGTACCGCATTCTTCTCGAGTCCGCGGCTTCCGAGCAGGGAGCCCGCATGACGGCCATGGAATCGGCCACGAAGAACGCGTCCGAGATGATCAGTCACCTCACCCTGACCTACAACCGAATCCGCCAGGCGTCGATCACGAAGGAGATCATCGAGATCGTGAGCGGTGCCGCGGCGGCTGGAAAATAGACTCAATGATGCCGGTTGTCCGTTGTCGGATGTCTGTGCCGTAGTGCGAGAGCGCAGACAACCGTCAACCGATCACCGACAACCCGGAGAACGAAGAATGGCAACTGAAGCAACGACCCCACAGCAGATCGGCCGCGTCGTCCAGATCATCGGACCGGCCGTGGACATCGAGTTCGCGGAGAATCACCTTCCGGCGATTCACAACGCCATCCGCATCGTCGACAACGGCGAGCTCGGAAAGGTGCCGATCGATGTCGTGGCCGAGGTGGCCAACCACATCGGCGAGAACCAGGTGCGCTGCATTGCCATGAAGCCCACGGACGGCATGGTGCGGGGCATGAAGGCCATCGACACTGGCGGACCGATCTCCGTCCCGGTCGGACGCGAGACGCTCGGCCGCATCCTGAACGTCCTCGGCGAGCCCGTCGATGAGCGCGGTCCCGTCAACTCCGAGCTGCGCTGGCCCATCCATCGCGCCGCTCCGGACTTCGACCAGCAGTCCACCTCGATCGAGATGTTCGAGACCGGCATCAAGGTCATCGACCTGCTCGAGCCCTACACCAAGGGCGGCAAGACCGGCCTGTTCGGCGGCGCCGGCGTGGGCAAGACCGTGCTGATTCTCGAGCTGATCACCAACGTCGCCAAGCAGCACGGCGGCTTCTCCGTGTTCGCCGGCGTCGGCGAGCGCACCCGCGAAGGCAACGATCTCTACCTCGAGTTCGAGGAGACGGGCGTCATCACGCCAGGCGATCCGTCCAAGTCCAAGGCCGCGCTCATCTACGGCCAGATGACCGAACCGCCGGGAGCGCGCCTCCGCGTCGGCCTGACCGGCCTCACTGTCGCCGAGTACTTCCGCGACGTCGAAGGTCAGGACGTGCTGCTTTTCATCGACAACATCTTCCGCTTCACGCAGGCGGGCTCGGAAGTGTCGGCCCTCCTCGGCCGCATGCCCAGCGCCGTCGGCTACCAGCCCAACCTGGCCACGGAAATGGGCGAGTTGCAGGAGCGCATCACCTCCACCAAGAAGGGCTCGATCACCTCGGTGCAGGCCATCTACGTGCCCGCCGACGATCTCACCGATCCCGCGCCGGCCACCGCGTTTGCTCACCTCGACGCGACGACGGTTCTCTCCCGCCAGATCGCGGAGCTCGGCATCTATCCAGCCGTCGATCCGCTGGCCTCCACGTCGAAGATTCTCGACCCGCGCATCCTCGGCGACGAGCACTACAACACCGCACGCGCGGTGCAGGCGGTTCTGCAGAAGTACAAGGACCTCCAGGACATCATCGCCATCCTGGGCATCGACGAGCTGTCCGAAGAGGACAAAATCATCGTGGCCCGCGCGCGCAAGATCCAGCGCTTCCTCTCCCAGCCGTTCCACGTGGCCGAGCAGTTCACGGGAATCAAGGGCAAGTACGTCAAGATCGCCGACACGATTCGTGGGTTCCGCGAGATCGTCGAGGGCAAGCACGACGAGATTCCCGAGCAGGCCTTCCTGCTGCAGGGCACGATCGAAGACGTCATCGAGAAGTACGAGCAAATGAAGCGCGAGGCGGCGTAAGGACGACCCATGGCCGATCTCTCAACCAAGATCAGTCTCACCATCGTCACGCGCGAGCGGAAGATCATCGACGCGCAGGTCGATGAGGTCATTCTGCCGGCGACGGACGGCGAGATCGGCGTCCTTCCCGGCCACACGCCTCTCCTGGCGCTCCTCGGCATCGGCGCGGTTCGCTACCGCATGGGCAGCAAGCAGGAGCGCCTGGTGATCTCGTGGGGCTTCGCGGAAGTGCTTCCGGATCGCGTGATCATCCTCGCGGAGAAGGGCTTCCTTCCCACCGAGATCGACCGCGCCGAGGCCGAGGCCGAGCGGGCAGCCGCCGAGAAGGAGATCGCCTACCTGTCCTCCCACGATCCGGAGTTCGAGAAGGTCGAGGCCAGACTGGAAGAGTCGATCGCCAAAATCAGCCTGCACCGCGATCATTAGCCAGGCGGCACGGTCGCCAGCGCTGGTTGGCATAGCCTTGGGTTGCTCTGGTGGTAGGTGCGTGGATTTCCGTTTCTGGATCTCGGGCGCGCCGCGTGCCGGCTCAGAGGTTGTGCAGAAATCGCGGCCCTTCCCAGCCTGTCATCCTGAGCCGCGTAGACGGCGAAGAATCTCGTGCGAAGAACGACGAGCGTGCGGGTACGAGACTGGCGGCCTTCTTCTGTCTGCGCGTGCATCGTCTACCGCAGGAGATCCTTCGCGCCCACCCGCCACCCGCTGCTACGAAAATGAGGTAGCAACCGGGCAAACCTGTGGCATACGCGCATCAAAGGCGTTCAGCGGGGGTGTCGGGTGATGAACGGTTGCTATACGTTGGTTGCAGGCGATAGAGACACGTTGAA
>Ga0307505_10000273_pt1 | contig 62190 bp, 45 predicted proteins | sample 23_S_MG_FD_202183 | JGI IMG/M metagenome (GOLD analysis project Ga0307505, IMG submission 202183) | Soil microbial communities from Populus trichocarpa stands in riparian zone in the Pacific Northwest, United States - 23_S | ecosystem: Environmental > Terrestrial > Soil > Riparian zone > Trees...
GGCCTCCGATTGCACCCACGCCACTTCGTCGGTCTCGCGGCCCTTGGCCCAGTTGGTCTGCACATAGACGGACTTCTCGACGCCGGTGCCTTTGAGGTCCGCAATGAATTCCTCGGCCGGATAGTCGCGCTTGATCGAATCGTAGGTCCCGAAAATACGCGGCACGGTCGGCCCATTGAGCCACGGCTGGTCAGCCTGCCGCCAGATGTGGTGATGGGCGTCGATGATGGGCTCAAGCACGGGCGAGGGTCCTTTTAGAGCTAGAAGCCGCTCAAATGCCCGAGATGGCGGCCCGATTCAATGCTGCGGCTTGATCCGGCGGGGCTTCTGGGCCACATCCCTGCCATCATGAACAAGCCCGTTTTACCCGCCGGATCGGCAACGACGATTATTTCGCCGCTCGCGGCGGAAGTGGCTCGGAGGCGGACATTCGCGATCATCTCGCATCCCGACGCCGGCAAGACAACGCTCACCGAAAAGCTCCTGCTGTTCGGGGGCGCGATTAATCTCGCCGGACAGGTCAAGGCCAAGCGCAACCGCCGCACCACGCGTTCCGATTGGATGGAGATCGAGCGCGAGCGCGGCATCTCGGTCGCGACATCGGTCATGACGTTTGAGTACGAGAACCGCGTCTTCAACCTGCTCGATACGCCGGGCCACGAGGATTTCTCGGAAGACACCTACCGCACGCTGACGGCGGTCGACTCCGCCGTGATGGTAATCGACGCCGCAAAGGGCATCGAGGCGCGCACGCGCAAGCTGTTCGAAGTCTGCCGCCTGCGCGACATCCCGATCGTCACCTTCATCAACAAGATGGACCGCGAGAGCCGCGACCCGTTCGAATTGCTGGACGAGATCGAGAAGACGCTCGCGCTCGACACCGCGCCGATGACCTGGCCGATCGGGCGAGGGCGCGACTTCATCGGCACGCTCGATATTGCGTCCGGCAAGGTTCGGCTCATGGAAGACGACGGCCGCACGGGTCCTCTGGTGCCCCTCGACATGGACGTGTTGAAGGCGCGCAACGCCAACCTCGACGCGGTCGCACTCGAAGAAGAGTTGTCGCTCGTTCAGGACGCCTGCAAGCGCTTCGACGCGCAGTCCTTTCTGGAAGGTCACCTAACGCCGGTCTTCTTCGGCAGTGCGCTCAAGAATTTCGGCGTCATGGATCTGCTCGATGCGCTCGGTGCCTCTGCGCCGCCGCCGCGCGCGCAGGCCTCCGACCGCCGCACCGTGGACGCCGCCGAGCCGCGCATGACGGCCTTCGTATTCAAGATTCAGGCGAATATGGATCCGAACCACCGCGACCGCATCGCCTTCGCGCGGCTCTGCTCGGGAAAGCTCGCGCGCGGCATGAAGGCGAAGCAGGTTCGCACCGGAAAAAGCATCCCGCTCAATACCCCGCAGTTCTTCTTCGCGCAGGACCGCGCGCTCGCCGACGAAGCCTATGCCGGCGACGTCGTCGGTATTCCGAACCACGGCACGCTCCGGATCGGCGACACGCTCACCGAAGGCGAAGAATTGAAATTCGTCGGCGTGCCGAGCTTCGCGCCGGAAATCATCCGCCGGGTGAAGTTGCCTGACGCCATGAAGGCGAAGAAGCTGAAAGCCGCGTTGCAGGAAATGGCGGAGGAGGGCGTGGTCCAGGTGTTCCGTCCCAACGACGGATCGCCCGCGCTCGTCGGCGTCGTCGGCTCGCTTCAGCTCGACGTGCTGCGGGTTCGCCTCGAAGCCGAGTACGGCCTCGAGGTCTCTTTCGAGCAAAGTGAGTTCTCGCTCGCCCGCTGGCTCTCCGCCGCAGACGAAAAGAAGCTCGACGAGTTCATGAACGGCAAATCCTCGTCCGTCGCCGAGGACCTCGACGGTGACCCCGTATTCCTCGCCCGCAACCAGTTCGACCTCGATTACACTGCCGAACGCGCGCCCGGCATCGTGTTCAACGACGTTAAGGACACGAAGAAGTTGCCGAAGGACGCCTCCGGCGCTTCGTGATAGTTTTCAGTCATGTCCGTTCAGCAGGAAATCCGCCGTCTCACGGCGCCCGACATTCAGGCCCGCAAGAAGGGCGAGCCGATTGTCGCGCTCACCTCCTATCACGCGCATACGGCCGGGCTCCTCGACAAATATGTTGATGTCATTTTGGTCGGCGACTCGCTCGGCATGGTGATGCACGGGCTTGAGACGACCGTGCCCGTGACGCTAGACATGATGATTTTGCAGGGCCGCGCCGTGATGCGCGGTTCGAAGAAGGCGCTCGTCGTCGTGGACATGCCGTTCGGCTCCTATGAGGAGAGCCCACAGCAGGCCTTCCGCAACTGCGCGCGCGTGCTGAAGGAAACGCATTGCGGCGCGATCAAGCTCGAGGGCGGGGCGCTGATGGCAGACACCATCCGCTTCCTCACGAGCCGCGGCGTGCCCGTGATGGCGCATATCGGCATGACGCCGCAGTCGATTAACACGCTCGGCTCGTTCCGTGCGCGGGGGCGCGACGAGTCCGAATGGGACAAGTTTCTGGATGACGCGCGCGCCGTTGCCGCCGCCGGCGCATTCTCGGTGGTGATCGAGGCGGTCGCAGAGCCGCTCGCAAAACGCATCACCGGGGAGGTCGCGATCCCCACCATCGGCATCGGCGCGAGCCCGGCCTGCGATGGCCAGATTCTCGTGCTTGAAGACATGCTCGGCCTCTCGCAGCGCGTGCCGAAATTCGTCAAGCGATACGGGGAGCTGGCCGGCCGGATCGAGCAGTCGATTAAGGACTATGCCGACGAGGTGCGGGCGCGGAAGTTCCCCGGCCCGGAGCACACCTATCCGCTGAAATCGAAGCCGTAATCGCGGCCAACCGTCTGCAACCGTGCGGAAATTGGCTGTTTGCCACGATCCGCCCACATAACTAGTGTACGCGCGAATTGAGAAACCGCCCGCGGGCGCTGAAGGGATTGCATGTCCGATATTCTCCGCGAAGTCGACGAAGAACTTCGCCACGAACGCTACAAGAAGCTCTGGGACCGCTACGGCCTGTATGTGATCGGTGTGGCGGTCCTCGTCGTGCTGGCGGTTGCCGGCTGGCGCGGCTGGGAATGGTACGCTGCGCGCCAGGCAGCCGAAGCCAGCGCCCGTTTTGAGTCCGCCATGCAGCTCTCGCGTGAGGGTAAGGGCGCCGAGTCGGAAGCCGCATTCAATCAACTCGCCAAGGACGGCACTTCCGGCTATCGGACGCTTGCGCGTTTCCGCGCGGCGGCCGAAGCGGCCAAGGGTGACACCAAGGCAGGCGTTGCAGCCTTCGATGCATTAGCGGCCGACTCCTCGCTCGAAAGTCCGATGCGCGACATCGCGCGCTTGCAGGCCGCGTATCGGCTCGTCGACACTGCATCCGTTGCCGAGATCAAGGGCCGGGTGGATTCACTCGCTGTGGCAGGGGGGCCGTTCCGCCACTCGGCCAACGAAATCATCGGCCTCGCACATTATCGTGCGGGTGAAGTCGAGCAAGCCGCGAAGGTGTTTGCATCGATCGTCGGCGATCCCGAAACGCCGCCTGCGCTCCGTCAGAGAGTGCTTGTGATGAATGCGCTGGTTGCGGGTACCGCTCCCGCCAAACCATCCGCGCCGGCGACCCAGTGAGGCGTCCAATGTTATCCCGCTTTCGTCCGCTGATCGGCGCATCTGTCGTACTCGCGCTCGCCCTCGGCCTGTCGGCCTGCGAGAGCATGGACAAGATGAATCCGTTCCGCGAGAAAGAGACGCCCCTGCCGGGCGAGCGCAAGCAGCTCTTTCCCGAAGGCGTACCCGGTGTGCAGTTCGGCGCGCCGCCGTCGCAGCCGACCAACTCGAATATCCCGATCAACGCGCCGGCCGCCGGCGACCAGCAGCAGTCCCAGCAGCAACAGGTGCAGCCGCAGCAGGCGCGCGCCGCGCAACCCGCCCCGTCGCAGCCCGCTCCGCCGCAGCCCGCGAAGTCGAAGTCCACGGGCGGCGATCCCAATGATGCCTGGTCCGGAACGCGCTAGTATTCCGCCCAAGTCCTGAATCACTCAACCGTGTCGAACGATGCCGTCCGTGGTCGCCATTGTCGGCCGCCCCAATGTGGGCAAGTCGACGCTCTTCAATCGTCTGGTTGGCAGGCGCCTCGCGCTTGTCGATGACCGGCCGGGCGTCACGCGCGACCGCCGCATGGGCGAGGCGACGCTCGGCGACTTGAGCTTCCGGATCATCGACACCGCGGGTTTCGACGAGGGCGCGGCCCAGAGTCTCTCGGCGCGTATGCAGGCGCAGACCGAAGCCGCGATCCGGGAAGCCGATGTCGTTCTCTTTCTGATGGACGCGCGCGCGGGGATCACGCCCGACGACCGGGCGTTCGCGCAGATTGTCCGCCGCTCGGACAAGCCCGTGATCGTCCTCGCGAACAAGGCCGAAGGCCGGGCCATGGCGGGCGCCTATGAGGCGTTTGAACTCGGGCTTGGTGATCCCGTCGCGATCTCCGCCGAGCACGGAGAGGGCCTCGCCGACCTGCACCAGGCGCTCGCCGAAGCGTTGCCCGACGGGGGCGAGGCAAAGGACAAGTCCGGAGAGCGCGCGATCAAGGTCGCGGTGGTCGGCCGTCCTAACGCGGGCAAGTCCACGCTCATTAATCGTCTGCTCGGCGAGGACCGTTTGCTGACCGGTCCCGAACCGGGCATCACACGCGACTCCATCTCGGTTGAGTTCCGCCGCGGCGATCAACGCTTCGAACTGCACGACACCGCCGGGCTGCGGCGCAAGTCGCGCATCGAAGACAAGCTCGAAAAGCTATCCGCCGCCGATGCGCTCAACGCCATCCGCTTCGCGGAGGTGGTGATCCTGCTGCTCGACGCGGAACGGCCGTTCGAGGAACAGGACCTTCGCATTGCGGACCTTGTCGTGCGCGAGGGCCGCGCGCTCGTCATCGGCATGAACAAGAGCGATCTCGCCGATCCCACGCGTGTCGCACCGAAGAAATTGCGCGAGCAGGCAGATCATTGGCTGCCGCAGGCGAGGGGAATGCCGATCGTCGCCGTGTCCGGCTTGCAGGGCCAGGGTCTCGACAAGCTGCTCGATGCCGTCGAGGAGACGTTTGAAATCTGGAACAAGCGCGTCACGACGGCGGGGCTCAACCGCTTTCTTGAATCTGCAATATCGCAGAACCCGCCACCGGCGATTTCCGGCGGCCGTATCAAGCTGCGTTACATGACGCAGCCGAAGGCGCGTCCGCCGAGTTTCGTTCTTTTCGGCACGCGCACGAACGCCTTGCCCGAGTCCTACACGCGCTATCTTGTGAATGCCCTGCGCGAGGCATTCGAAATGCCCGGTGTCCCCATCCGCCTCGCATTCCGCGAGGCCGAAAATCCGTTCGCCGGGAAGAAAAAGAAGCGCAAGCACTGATTTACATATTCGTCATTCCGGGCTCACATGTCTCAGCGCTGCGCGCTTCGACATGCGCCCCGGAATGACAGCGAACTATTCCGGCGCACGAAACTCCAGCCAGCGCTTGTGCCTGTAGTCGTAGAGCTTGCCCGTCTCCTCGCAACTCGGCAGGCACAGCGGCAGAATGTGCGTGGCGACCTTGTGGGGCGGGTCGAGCGTCATCGGGTCTTCGCCGGGCATGGCCTGCGCGCGCATCCGTGTCCGCGTTGGGCCGGGGTTGAAGAGGTTCACTTTTACATTCGTCTTTTCGGTCTCGGCGGCGTAGGTGCGTGCGAGCATTTCGAGGCCGGCCTTCGACACGGCGTAGGCGCCCCAGTAGGGCGCAGCTTTCTGCGCCGAGCCTGAGGTGAGGAAAACGGCGCGGCCCGCTTCCGACTGCCGCAAGAGAGGGTCGAGCGAACGGATCAGCCGCCACTGCGCCGTCAGATTGATCGCCGTGACGTCATCCCAGACCTTCGGATCGAAATGCCCGAGCGGTGAGAGCACGCCGAGGATCGCGGCATTCGCGACCAGCACGTCGAGATGCTTGTAGCGATCGTAGAGGCTCGCCCCGAGCCGGTCGAGCGCGGGGCCGTCCTTGAGATCGGCTGGAACAAGTGTCGCCGTGCCGCCTGCCTGCTGGATCGCGTCGTCGAGCTCTTCAAGCCCGCCCGCGGTGCGGGCCATTGCGATAACATGCGCGCCTGCGCGCGCGAGTTCGAGCGCGACGGCCTTGCCGATGCCGCGCGATGCGCCGGTCACGAACGCAGTTTTGCCGGAGAGGGGCTTTTCCATGCTGCCGATCAATCAAATCCCGGCGGGTCACGCAAGGTTATATGCGGTACGGCCAATTCCTTACGTCGTCCCGGCCGAGCCGACCCGCGGGCGAAGACCCGCGGACGGCGAGAGCCGGGACCCATGAACACATATGTGGTTATGGGTTCCCGCTTTCGCGGGGACGACGAAGAGATCAGCTCGCCTCGGCAAGCAGCGACAACTGCTTCGGCCCGCCTTCGCCCGTGCGGTCGGTAAGCGGCGTCGGATAGTCGCCGGTGAAGCAGTGGTCGGTATATTGCGGCCGATCCGGGTCGCGCCGGTTATGGCCCATGGCGCGGTAGAGCCCGTCGATCGTGAGAAACTCGAGCGAGTCCGCGCCGATATATTTCCGCATGCCTTCGAGGTCGTATGTGGCCGCGAGCAGCTTGTCGCGCTCAGGCGTGTCGATGCCGTAGAAATCCGAATGCGTGATCGGCGGGCTGGCGATCCGCATATGCACTTCCTTGGCGCCCGCTTCGCGCATCATGCGGACGATCTTGATCGAGGTGGTGCCGCGCACGAGGCTGTCGTCGATCAGGCAGATGCGTTTGCCTTTCACGACCGCCCGATTGGCGGAATGTTTCAAGCGTACCCCAAGCTCGCGGATTTGCTGTGCGGGCTCGATGAAGGTGCGGCCGACATAGTGGTTGCGGATCAGGCCGAGCTCGTAGGGAACGCCCGACTCCTGCGCGTAGCCGATGGCGGCCGGAACGCCCGAATCCGGCACTGGCACCACGACGTCGCAACTCGCGCGGTGCTCGCGCGCAAGCTCGTGGCCGAGGTTCTTGCGGATTTCGTAGACGCTGCGTCCGCCGATGATCGAGTCGGGGCGCGCGAAATAGATGAACTCGAAGATGCAGGGCCGCGGCGCGACCGGCGGGAACGGCTTGTAGGACTGCATGCCCTCGGCGTCGATCACGACCACTTCGCCGTTCTCGATGTCGCGCACATAGCGCGCGCCGATGATGTCGAGCGCACAGGTTTCCGACGCGAGAATAAGAGACTCGCCGAGCCGGCCGAGCACCAGCGGGCGAATACCGAGCGGGTCGCGCGCGCCGATGAGTTTCTTGTTCGTCAGCGCAACGAATGCATAGGCGCCTTCGAGCGAGCGCAATCCATCGATAAAGCGCTCGACGAAACGCGGGAGTTTCGACCGCGCCACCATATGCAGCATTACTTCCGTGTCGGAAGTGGATTGCATGATCGCGCCGTCACGAACGAGCTGGCGCCGGGCCGTCATGGCATTCGTCAGGTTGCCGTTATGCGCGATCGCGAAGCCGCCGGCGTCGAGCTCGGAAAAGAGCGGCTGGACGTTCCTGAGGATCGTCTCGCCGGTCGTCGAGTAGCGCACATGGCCGACGGCCGACGAGCCGGGCAGGCGGTCGATTATGCTGCGCTTGGAAAAGGTATCGCCGACGAGGCCGAGGCGGCGTTCGGAATGGAAGCGCGCGCCGTCGTAGGAGACCATGCCCGCGGCTTCCTGGCCGCGGTGTTGCAGGGCGTGCAGCCCGAGGGCGGTGATGGCCGCGGCGTCCGGATGATTGAAGACGCCGAAGACGCCGCACTCTTCGCGCGGGCGGTCGTCGCCATATCGGTCGTCGCAATCGCGAGCAGCGTCCTGCGAGGCCATTCGGCCCTTTCCGCTCGATGCCTTAGCGCGGTGCCCCGCGCGCGACCTCGAGCAACTGTTCAAGCCCTTGCCGGTCCGTGCGCCGGTATCCGTTTTCGCCTTCGTTGGCCGCGACGCGGGACGAAGGCACCAACCGCCCGGACTTGTCCGGGGCCGGCTGCACCGGCGAAGCGGGCGCCGGCTGTACCGGTGATGTAGGTGCTGATTTCGTTTGCGGAACAGTCTGCACCGGCGAGGGCCCCTGTGGTGCCGGTCCCGGCCGGGTTGTCGCGGGTTCCATCGGCTCGCCCTCGTCGCGGCCCGGCCGGAGACGCTTCAGGATCGCCGTTTCCGGGTCGTCCGGCAGGACGGAGAGCAGCCAGTCGCCGGTGGCCTGCAAGACCACGCGCGAGCGTGCATTCGAGACCCAGTCGGGCTGGCCCTTGGCGGGCACGAGCCACGAGAAGAACAGGAACGCGACGACCATGATGATCAGGCCGCGTGCGAGGCCGAACAGGAAACCGAGCGAGCGGTCGAGCGCGCCGACACGGCTGTCGAGCACGAGGTCGGAAATCTTGACGGTGAACAGCGAAACGATGAGCAGTGTCAGCAGGAACAGGCCGCCGATCGCAATGCCCTTGGCGAGCAGGTCGTTGGTCACGTAGTCGCGGACAAACGCCTCGACGCGCGCATAGCCATAGAGTGTGACGCCCGCTGCAATCAGCCAGGCGGCGATCGACAGGATCTCGCGCATGAATCCACGCACCATGGCGAGGATCCCGGAGATCAGCATGACCACCAATAGGCCGATATCCAGAAGCGTCAGGGGCATCTTGGCCCTATTCTCCGTGGGTTCCCGACTCGCCGGGCGACGCGGGCGCGACGCTTATAGCGGGCTCATTGCGCCGCGTCATCCGCCGAATCCGCCCGTCATTGCGGCACATAGGCAGCATGCAGTTGGGGCAAGCCGCCACAAGTTCGTCCTATTCGTTGTCCCGTCCCGCAGCCGCGCGTAGCCCCCGCTTGGAGCTCGCGGCGATATCGGCAACGAGCCGGTCGAGGGCCCCGATGGGCGTGATTGAAATGCCATCTGTCGCGTCACCCCGCCCGCCTTCAGGTAGCATGGCGCGGGTAAAGCCCAGCTTGACGGCCTCCTTCAGCCGCGCAGGCGCCTGCGGGACCGCCCGGACAGCCCCGGTGAGGCTGACTTCGCCGAAATAGACCGCATCCTGCGGCAAAGCCGCGCCCGACAGCGACGAAACAAGGGCGGCGGCAATCGCAAGGTCGGCGGCCGGCTCCATAATTCGTAAACCACCCGCGACGTTCAGGTAGACATCATGACCCGAGAGCCGCACGCCGCAGCGTGCTTCGAGAACGGCAAGGATCATCGACAAGCGGCTTGAGTCTGCGCCGACGACCGCGCGGCGCGCCGTGCCGAGCGCGGTGGGCGCAACGAGCGCCTGGATCTCGACCAACAGCGGCCGCGTCCCTTCCATGCCGGCGAACACCGCCGTGCCGGGGCTCCCCAGATCGCGGTCGGACAAAAACAACGCCGACGGGTTTTGAACTTCGGACAATCCGCTGCCGGTCATCTCGAACACGCCGATTTCGTCGGTCGGCCCGAAGCGGTTCTTCAGCCCGCGCAAAATACGGAACTGCTGGTTGCCTTCGCCTTCGAAATGCAGCACCGCGTCCACCATGTGCTCAACGACGCGCGGCCCGGCGATCTGTCCGTCCTTGGTGACGTGCCCGACCAACACAACGGCGGCACCCGTTTTTTTCGCGAACCGTAACAGAGCCTGCGCGGCCCCACGTACTTGCGTAACCGTGCCCGGCGCGGACTCGACCGTCTCGGTCCACATGGTCTGGATAGAATCGATGACGACGAGGGCAGGCGGCTCGCCCGCCGAGAGCGTCGAGATGATGTCCTCGACATTCGTCTCCGCGGCGAGTTCGACCGGCGCCTGTGAGAGTTTCAGCCGCTCGGCGCGCATGCGCACCTGGCCGATCGCTTCCTCGCCCGACACATAGACCGTGCGCTTGCCGCTGCTCGCGAGTTTTGCCGCGACTTCAATCAGCAGCGTCGATTTGCCGATGCCCGGATCGCCGCCGAGCAGCAGCACCGAGCCGCGCACGAAGCCGCCGCCAGTCACACGGTCGAATTCCGGGATGCCCGCCGGTATGCGTGGTGCGTCTTCATTGCTGCCACTGAGAGGTTCAAGCCGGATCGAGCGGCCCTTGCGCGAGGAGCGCTGCGCCACCGGAACGGCGGCCGCCGCCGCCGTCTCCTCCATAATCGTGTTCCACGCGCCGCAGGACTCGCACTTTCCCTGCCAGCGCGGGGCTACCGCGCCGCAGGCCTGACAGACAAAAGATGCGCGCGACTTGGGCATGGCCGATTTCCGACGAGTCGGGGAAAGTCTAGCATGGGCCCCTGCCGGGGCGGGACGTAGATAGTTGTCAGGCCGTCACAAGCCGCTGCCGGCCGGGACGCAACAGCAACCAGACCGCGATCGCGACATTCAGGAAATTCCAGAGCAGGCCGTGCGCGAAGGCTGCCTGATACGAGCCCGTGTAGTCGAAAATCAGGCCCGACACCCAGCCGCCAAAGGCCATGCCAACCAGCGTCGCCATGAGGACAATGCCGACGCGCGTGCCCGCTTCCTTTGGCGAGAAATATTCGCGCACGATGATCGCGTACATCGGGACGATGCCGCCCTGGAACAGGCCAAAGAGCGCCGAGATTACAAAGAGTGAAGCAAGCCCGTCGAACCAGAGATAAAGAAACAGCGCGACGCCTTGGAGCATCGAACCGATCAGCAGCGTCGCCACGCCGCCGATCTTGTCGGCAACGTAGCCGGAGGCCACGCGGCTCACGATGCCAAGGCCGAGCATGAGTGACAGCATCTCGGCGCCTCGTGTGACTCCGTAGCCGAGGTCGTGGCAGTAAGCGACGATGTGGACCTGCGGCATCGACATGGCCACGCAGCAGGACACGCCGGCCACGCACAACAGCACCTGCAGGGCGCCCGGTGAGATACCGAGTTGCGCGCCTTTGGAACCGGCGGAGAAGGCGCTACCGACGATCTCCTGCACCGGCGCGCGACGGCGCAGCACGAGCGCTAACGGCAGCATTGCGACGAGGCAGAAGAGTCCGATGCCGATATGCATCGGCCGCCAGCCGGAGGTGGACGCAAAATAGTTCAGCAGCGGCGGCCAGACGGCGCCGGCGAGGTAATTGCCGGACGAACTGATCGCGATCGCGATGCCGCGCCGCTTCGTGAACCAGTAGGAGACGTCGGCCATCAGAGGGCCGAACGTGGCGGACGCGCCGAAGCCGATGACGGCGTGCGCCAGCGCGAAGACCCAGAGGTTCGGCGCGAGCCCCGCCGACACATAACCTGCCGCAAGACAGCAGGCGCCGAGCAGGACTGGCGCGACGATGCTGAGGCGGTCGGCGAGACGGCCCATAAGAATGCCGCCGATGCCGAAGCCGATCATGGCCAGTGTGTAGGGAAGCGACGCCTCGGCGCGCGCGACACCGAAATCGGCTTGAACGGTGGGCAGAACAACCACCACCGACCACATGCCGACGCTGCCGACGGTGCCGAGCAGGAGCGAGATACCGAGCCGGAACCAAGCGTACGAAGATTCCGGGCGTTCGGGTTGAAACGATTGGGGCTGATTGGGATTGGTCACGGCGGCCGACAATCGTGCCGGACCGCCGCGGGGTCAAGGAGCGGACGCGAGTTTCGCCTTGCGGACCGCGACTTTGGCGAGGCGCAAGGCTACACTCATGCAGAATCGGAGATGCGGCCATGACCGCATTGGATTGGCGTCCGCTGGCCGGCGTCGACTTGGCCCGCCTGCAAGAGGCGCGGCTGCAAGCACACTATGCAATGCAGTGGCTTGCGCGCACGGCGCAGGCCTTCATCACGCCGAAGCCCGACGAAAGTCACATGACGTTCAGTTGGGAAGATGCCTATGGCGGCTTCGCCACGCATAAACTTCAGGGGGCGCGCATTGGACTGAAATTGTTTCCGCTGTCGCTGGCGACGCTCGAAGGCAAGAGCAACGAGCAGGGCAGGGTTCTTGTGCTCGACGGCCAGAAGGACGCCGACGTTCGCAACTGGTTCGGCGAGACGGCGCACTCGCTCGGCCTCGACGCGCGCGGACTGGACAAGGCACTGTCGTACAAGATTTTGCCGCACCGGATTGCGACCGGCTCGCCGTACAACACGACAGGTCTCGACGACTCGCTGCGCGAATTGTCGGCGTGGTTCGCGAATGCCGACAAGTCGCTCGCGCGGATGGCAGACGCGATGCGCCAGAACAAGTTTGATGTCTCGACAACTCGTTGCTGGCCGCAGTATTTCGATCTGAATGCGCAGATCATTGTGCAGGCGGGAAAGGGGACGCTTGAGTCAGGACGCACAATCACCGTCGGGCTGACCCCCGGCGACATCCACTACAACGAACCTTATTTCTACGTGATGCCGTTGCCGGCGCCGCCGCCGGGAAAATTGCCGCCGCTGCCCGAGCCCGGCCGCTGGCACGTCAAGGGCTTCACCGCGGCGATCCTGCCCTCGCAGCGCATCCTTTCGGCGCCGGCACGTCAGGCCTTCAGCGAAAAATTCCTGGTCGAAGCGGTGGGCGCTTCGCTGATGGCGTTGCGCTAGATCAGCCGACGCGAATGACAATCTTGCCGAAGTGCTTGGCCGACTCCATGTAGCGGAATGCGTCCGCGGCTTCTTCGAACGGATAGACTTTGTCGATCACCGGCTTGAGTTGCGCCTGGGCGATGGCGCGGTTCATGGCCTCGAACATTTCGACCGATCCAACCGACATTCCCTGCACGCTGGCGCGCCGCCCGAGAATTAGAGTGGGATTGATCTCGCCCGCGCCGGTGAGCACGCCGATGACCGAGACATAGCCGCCGATCCGAACCGTGCGGAGCGATTGTTCGAGCGTGCGCGCGCCCCCGACTTCCACCACATGATCCACTCCGTAGCCGCCAGTCATGGCAAGTGCTGTCTTCTCCCAGGCGGGGTCGTGCTTGTAGTTGATTGTCTCGTCAGCACCGAGTGCCTTGGCGCGCGCGAGCTTCTCGTCGCTCGAAGACGTGATGATCGTTCGTGCGCCGAGGAGTTTCGCGAACTGAAGCGCGAAGATCGACACGCCGCCGGTTCCTTGCAGCAGGACCGTATCGCCCGGAGAGGTCCGGCCATGAACGGTGAGCGCCTGCCATGCGGTTAATCCCGCGCAGGTGAGGGTGGCCCCATCCTCGAAGCTCAGGTGCTCCGGCAGCTTGAGCAGCGCGTCTTCATCCAGCACGATATATTCGGCAAGCATGCCGTCGGCGCTGCCGCCAAGCGCCTGATCGACCTTCTCGGCGCGGATCGGTCCGCCCATCCATCGCGGGAAGAAGCTTGCCGTGACACGGTCGCCCCTTTTCAACCGCGTGACGCCGGCGCCGACTTCGGCGACTTCGCCCGCGCCGTCCGACAACGGAATGACGTTCTCGCGCACGGGGGCGCGATAGGTGCCGAGCAGGATGGCGAGGTCACGGAAATTCAGCGAGCAGGCACGGATACGAACGAGGACCTGCCGCGAGCCGGGCTTCGGCACGTCGCGTTCGATCAGGGTGAGGTCATCGATGGCGGTTCGCTTTGGCAGGATATATGCGCGCATTCGGTTCTTTCCGTTTAGTGCGTGCGCGGCGTCTTCAGATAGCGGTTACGGTCGCCCGAATTGATGCGCACTTCAAAGGTGTCGCCCTCACGCCAGATCTGCAGCGGCACTTCGACACCCGCGTGACCCAGCAACCAGATTTTACGGAAGCACGGCGCCAATTCTCGGACTTCCTTGCCCGCCACCGCGACAAGAAGATCGCCAGTCTGCAAGCCCGCGCGTTGTGCCGGACCGCCGCGCGCCAGTCCGGCGACCACGACCCGGTTCTCGACCTCGATGCAATAGACGCCAAGCCACGGCCGCGATGGCCGTTTCGCGCGGCCCGTTGTCACGAGATCATCGAAAATTGGTTTCAGAAGATCGATCGGCACGACCATGTTGAGGTTCTCCGCCTTCCCTTGGCGCGAACCTTCCAACTGCAATGAGCCGATGCCGAGAAGATCGCCGGCAGGACCGATCAGCGCCGTGCCGCCCCAATGCGGGTGCGAGGGCGCGGTGAAGATCGCCTCGTCGAGCACATATTCCCAATAGCCCGCGAATTCTTGCTTGCTCACGATCTGCGCCGCGACCGAACGCTCCCGGCCGCCCGCACCGGCCAGCACCGCCGGTTCTCCTGCTTGCGCGCTCGACGACTGATCGAAGCCGATTGCAGGAAGGTCGAGGCGCGTGAGTGTCTGCACCAGTCCGAAACCGGTTTCGTAATCATAAGCAAGAACATGCCCCGGCACGACACGGCCGTCGGTCAGCGTGAGCCAGACCTCTTCCGCTTCCGTGACGAGATAGCCGATCGTCAGGATCAGCCCGTTGCTGCGGACGATGACGCCGTGGCCGGTACGTTCGGTGCCGAGCGTATCGGCGGTGAAGGCGTCGGACGGAATGACGGCGCGCAGGCCGACGACCGACGCGAGCGCCTGCTCGAGATCGTAGCCGTAGTCGCGCGGCTTCGGTTGCAGGGCCGGTGGGATGCTCCAGTCGCTGACCGCTGGCATGGCGCCTCCAGACTATGGAACCTATCTGTTCGGTAAGGCTTTTGCACCCGGGCAGGGTGTCGTTTGGTCCTCTGGACGGAAGCCGTCCGTTCCCTTATCGGTGCCGCGTGAACTCAGATCCAAAAAGCGACCTCGACCGGGAGCTTCTGCTGTTCGAGCAGAAGTTGCCGAGATTCTTTTCACGCGTCGTCGACTGGGTGCGCCGTCCAACGTCGCGCCTGATCCGGCTGCCCGTTGCGTTCTTCCTGATTCTATTCGGCATGTTCGGCTTTTTGCCGGTCGTCGGTTTCTGGATGATCCCGCTCGGCCTTTTGCTGATCGCCCGCGATGTGCCCGCGCTCGAGCCGCCGCTCGCGAAGCTGCTCGGTTGGGTCAACCGCAACTGGCCCGGCAGCAAGACAGGCAAGACCGATCAACCGCCGCGATAGATCCGCGCGTAGCGCCGGCCGAGCGCCGTCAACACTTCGTATCCGATTGTGCCGGCATGGGCCGCGAGTTCGTCCACGCCGATCTCTTCATTCAGGATCGTGACGAAGTCGCCGCGCTTCACCGCGTCCTCCGGTAGCGCGCTGACGTCGGCCGCAAAGAAATCCATCGATACGCGCCCGACCAGCGGACAGCGCTCGCCCGCGACCATCACTTCGGCGCCCGCGCGCGAATCCGATCCGCCGGCACTGCGGAACAGTCCGTCGGCGTAGCCCGAACCGCAAATCGCCACACGGCCATCGTGCTGCAGATGCTGCTGCGCGCCGTAGCCGACCGCGTCGCCTTGCTTTACGGGCCGCACCTGCACGATTCGCACGTCGAGGCGCACGACTGGCTTCATCGCGTTCTCGCCCGCCAGCAATGCACGTCCGCCATAGAGCGAGATGCCCGGCCGAACGAGATCGAACATCGCATCTGTCTGGCCGAGGATGCCGGCGGAATTCGCGAGCGACGCCGGAACGCCTGGAAAGATCTTTGCGAGCGCGCAGAATTCTCCGATCTGCCGCGCGTTCATCGCGTTGGCCGGATCGTCGGCGCAGGCGAAATGACTCATCACGAGGCTCGGACGGAAATTGAGCAACCGCGCGCGTTCGCCAAGCGCCGTCGCCTCGTCACGGCTGAGCCCGTGCCGCGTCATCCCGGTATCGATGTGAATGGCGGCGGGCAGGGGCTCGCTGCTGGCATTCGCAAACGCATCCCACTCGTCGATCTCCGGCCACGAGCCGAGGACGGGCTCGAGCCGATGCTTCCGGAATTCGCTCGCCGTGCCGGGCGCAAGACCGTTCAGCACATAAATCGTCGCCGTCGGGAGCGCCGCGCGTAGCCGCCGCGCTTCATCGAGGAGAGCAACGAAATAGGTATCGCAGCCGGCCGTGGCCAAAGCGGACGCGGCGCGTTCGAGCCCGATACCGTAGGCGTCCGCCTTTACGACGGCGCTGCAACGGGCTGCACCGGCTCGATCGCGCAGGCCACGCCAGTTCGAAACCAGCGCTCCGAGATCGATGGTCAAGACGCCCGCGGCTTCTTCCGGGTGGAGGGCGGCGTGGCTGGATTTGCCGGGCGCGTTCATGGACAGCGAACCTAGCCCTTAGCGCGGGCCGATGCACTCGCGCTGATCAGGACGTCCGGTCGGGCAGGCGCTCGTCGCGGGCCAGATTGCCGAAGCGCGTGAATTCGGGCTCGAACGACATTTTCACGGTGCCAGTCGGGCCATGACGCTGCTTGCCGATGATGACCTCGGCGCGGTTCGCAGCCGCCTTCAGTTCCTGGTCCCACTTGAACCAGTCTTCCGAACCCTCGCGCGGCTCCTTGTTCTTCAAATAATATTCGTCGCGATAGACGAACATCACCACGTCGGCGTCCTGCTCGATCGAGCCGGATTCACGCAGGTCGGACAATTGCGGACGCTTGTCATCGCGGCTCTCCACCTGACGCGAAAGCTGGGAAAGCGCGAGGATCGGTACGGTCAACTCCTTAGCGAGTGCCTTGAGGCCTGTGGTGATCTCGGTCACTTCCTGCACACGGTTTTCCGACGCCCGGCGCGAAGAGCCGGTGAGCAACTGAATGTAATCCACCACCATCAGATCCAGCCCGCGCTGGCGCTTCAGCCGGCGCGCGCGTGCGGCCAACTGCGCGATCGAGATGCCACCCGTCTCGTCGATATAGAGCGGGATCGATTGCATCACCTGCGCGGCGGCGGCGAGCTTGCCGAAGTCGTGTTCCGTGATGTCGCCGCGGCGGATGCGCGAAGAAGGAATTTCGGTTTGCTCGGACAGGATACGTGTGGCGAGCTGCTCGGCCGACATTTCGAGCGAGAAGAAGCCGACAATGCCACCCGACACGGTCTCGATTGCGCCGTCGGGCTTCGGCTTGCCGCGATACTCGGCGGCGACGTTGTAGGCGATGTTGGTGGCGAGCGCGGTTTTGCCCATGCCGGGACGGCCGGCGATGATGATGAGATCCGACGATTGCAGGCCGCCCATCAGGTGATCGAGATCCACCAGACCGCTGGCGAGGCCGGAGAGGTGGCCGTCGCGCTGGTAGGCCTTGCCGGCAAGATTGACCGCGTCTTTGAGCGCGTCGGAGAAACGCAGGAACCCGCCGTCATACCGGCCCACCTCGGCGAGTTCGTACAGCCGGCGCTCTGCGTCCTCGATCTGGTCAGACGGCGCGAAATCGACCGGTGCGTCATAGGCTACATTGACGAGGTCTTCGCCGATGCGAATGAGATCGCGCCGCGTCGCAAGGTCGTAAATCGTCCGGCCGTAATCGACCGCGTTGATGATCGTCGTCGCTTCGGCCGCCAGCCGCGCCAGATACTGCGCTGGGTTGAGACCGGCGATGTCGGTTTCCGGCGGAAGAAATGTCTTGAGCGTCACCGGCGTCGCGATCTTGCCCGCGCGGATCAGGCCCGACGTTACCTCGTAAATCTTCTGGTGAAGCGGCTCGTAGAAGTGGCGCGGTTCGAGGAAGTCGGAGACGCGATAAAACGCTTCGTTATTGACGAGAACGGCGCCCAGAAGCGCCTGTTCGGCCTCGATATTATGCGGCGCCTGCCGGTAGTCGGGCTTCGCTTCCTCGGGCAGTTTCCGCAATGCAGAATCGAGCGCCATCGACGGGCCAATGCCTTTCTTTTTGTTTTGCGGGGTGGCCTACGAGCGACGTCCGACGGCCGCAAAAATTTCATAGCACGATGTTCGCGAGCGTCAGCGCAAAATTTGCCACACGCTCGCAATTCACAAGCCGACGCAACGACGGGATAACAGACAATCGAACTTGACTATGGCGGGAAAGTGGAGCGCGGCGTTACTCGCCGGCAAGGCGGAACGGCTCACGCTGTCCGCGCTCGGCGAGACGAAGCCGCTCTTCCGCCGGGCCGATGTAATCGCGCGTGAGTGGCACCGCTTCCTGCCGCCGCGCCATCTGAATCTGAAATACCATCAGTCCGCGGTGCCGGAACGCCATCTCCGACGACGCCAGGTAAAAATCCCACATGCGGACAAAGCGTTCGTCATAGAGCCTCAGAACTTCCTCGCGCCGCGCGAGGAACCGCTCGCGCCACGCCTTGAGCGTTTCGGCATAGTGCAGACGAAGGATTTCGATGTCGGTGACGACCAGTCCCGAGCGCTGGATCGCGGGGAGCGCTTCGGACAGGGCAGGGATGTACCCGCCGGGGAAAATGTATTTGGAAATGAAAGTCGCAGTCGACGTCGGCGGCCCCGAACGCCCGATGGAGTGGAGAAGTGCAACGCCGTTCTCGTCAAGCAGGTCGCGCAGCTTGCGGAAGAACTTGTCGTAATGGCTGACACCGACATGCTCGAACATGCCGACAGAAATTACGCGGTCGAATGTTCCGGAAACGTCGCGATAATCCTCCAGCCGGAACTCAACGCGGGGCTGAAGTCTCTTTTCGGCGGTTCGGTTGCTCGCCGTCGCGAACTGCTCCTCCGAAAGAGTGACGCCGAGCACTCGCGCGCCCGTGATTTCCGCGAGATAGAGGCCAAGCCCGCCCCAGCCCGAACCGATATCGAGCACTGAAAGTCCCGGCCGGTCCATGACGAGCTTGGCGGCTAGATGACGCTTCTTCGCGATCTGGGCATCGTCGAGTGTGGAGTCGGGATATTCGAAATAGGCGCACGAGTATTGTTTGTCGGCGTCCAGAAATAGTGAGTAGAGGTGGCCATCGAGATCGTAATGATGCGCGACATTGCGCTTGGCTCGGCCACGCGGATTGTACTGCGCGAACCGGCGAATGACGTAGTGAAGCCCATTGATGAACATTGCGATCGCGAGCGGCGGTTTGTTGTGAACCTGCGACAGCACGAGATCGAGGAAATCGGCGATGGTCCCGCGTTCGACGCGGAACGATCCGTCCATATAGGACTCTCCGAGCTTCAACTCGGGGTTGGCTAAGATGGAGAGGAGCGTGAACCGGCTCTTGAAGGCGATTTCGACGGGCTCGCCTGTGCCGTCGCCTACCTCGAAAGTGCGGCCGGTGCCCGTCGAGACGCGTAGCGTCCCGGTCCGGACCAGCTTCGCTAAGACTCGCTGGAACCAGCGATCCATGGCCTCAAGTTCCCTGCATGGAAACCGTGTCGACCCGCCCCTTCACTTGCTCCTTATTGTATTAGAGCAAAGGCGCAGAAGGTCGGCAATGCGGTGCGCGCATGGCAGTTCGGAGTCTGCTCGGCCGACTCGCGATGGCTTGCTGTCCCCGGTCTCCACCTCATGGGATCGTGGCCACCTTGAGGCGAACGGCCGCCGCAATTTTCGGCGTTCTTCAAACTGAGAAAAATCCAATAAAATCAATGAGAAGCGAATATTGCAATTTTGCCACATTGAGCCGGACTCCGGTGGAATCCGCCTTTCCGCACTTGCCGCCCGTTTCAAATGACAGGGAACCCTGATAGGCTAAGCCGTTAACAAGTCGTTAATTTCTGGCGACTGGGCTCTTGGGGGGCTGTCGAATGCGAGTGTTTGCATGGGTGCTTGCCGCGTCCTGCGCGGTGGCGAGCCCGGCTATTGCAAAAAGCGGCTTCTCGATCGTTGATGCAATTCATCAGGCCGTGCAGACCAATCCCGGAGTCGGTGAAGCAACCGCCAATCGGCGCGCGACGGAGGCCGAGCTTCGTCAGAATCAGGGCACGCTGCTTCCGCAGGTTCGCATGGAGGCCTCGATCGGCCCGACCATGATGGACCGCTACATCACACCGGCGCCGACCGGAAACGGCCAATGGCGCAGCGGCCGCGAAGCGTCGGTCGTCGTGCGTCAGCTCGTCTATGATGGATTCTCGTCGATCCACGAAATTTGGCGTCAGGCCGCTCGCGTTGACGCGGCGGCTGCGCGCACGTTCGAGCGCGCCGAATTGATCGCGCTCCAGGCCGCCGAAGCCTATATCGACGTCACGCGCTACCTGCAGCTCGTGCAGCTCGCCAGCAGCAACGTTCAAAAACACCGTGGCATTTTCGCCAACGTCCGCGCCCGCTTCGAAGGCGGCCGCACGGGCGAGGGCGACATGCAACAGTCGCAGGAGCGTGTCTCCGCGACTGAAGCCGTGCTCGCGGAATTCCGCCAGCGTCTCGATGAGGCGCGCGCGGCTTACCGGAATGCCGTCGGCCTCGAGCCCTTCAATGTTCGTTTCCCCGGCCGCCTCGCCGGACTGCCGCGCTCGAAAGATGACGCGCTCGCGGTTGCGCTTCGTCACAACCCGACGATTCAGGCCGCCGCGGCCGACGCCAAGGCCGCGCGTCACGGCTTCGACGCCACCGGCGGCCAGTTTGGTCCGTCCGTGTCGCTCGAGGGCAGGGCGCTTTACGGCGTGAACACCAACAACATCGACGGCCACCGCGAGGAATATAGCGGCAAGGTCGTTCTTTCCTGGGACATCTTCACGGGCGGCCAGACCAGCTGGCGCCGTGTCGAGGCCGGTGAGCGTCTCGCCGAGCAGCAGGAACGTCATGCGCGCCTGCAGCGCTCGGCCTTCGAGTCGATCGACACCGCGTGGGCGGCGCGCACGATCACGTCGGATCGCGCGAGCGCGCTCAACGCGCAGGTCAGTTCTGCTCGTCGCGTCGTCGACGCATACGGCAAGGAATATGAGCTCGGTCAGCGTACCCTGATCGACCTTCTCAACGCCGAGAACCAGCTCTTCAACGCGATGGTCAACCAGGTCTCGACCCGCGGCGTCGCGGTCTTCGCCGACTATCAGTTGCTCGCCGCGATGGGCAAACTGCTCGAGTATCTCAAGGCGCCGACGCCAATCGAGGCCGAGCCGCTCCCGCAGTATCCGATCGGCATCTTCCCGTCGAAGCTCCCGCCCGTGATGCTCCATGCGCCGGGTCCGGGTCCCGAGCCGCTTTCGACCTTCGAGCCGATGCCGAAGACCGGCGACACCTGGCCGATGCCGGTCGTTTCGCCGAAGAAGAGTGTTTCGAGCATCCAGGACCTGTGGCCCAAACAGACACAGGTTGCCGGCAAGGCTGAACAGCCGGTGAAGGATCAGGCAAAGACCGCATCGGCGCAGGCGTCGGGCGGTCATTTTCCCTTCGCCTCGGCGGGTGAGACCGTGGCGACGGGTGATAGCTGGCCCGCGACGGCACTTTCCTTCGCGCCGGCCGCCGCGAACCTGCGCTGACGGCCAAGCTTCGCTTTACCTCGATTCAGTGCCTGACGGTCGGGTTCGCCCGGCCAATACATTTGTAAATGGCCTGTTTTATTGGTTTTTCCGGCCGCGCGCGCATTTACATTGACTGCAATTAATGCGCTGGCCGCCCGGCCTTTCCTGTAGAATTGCCGCATGATGGCGGGAGGCGCAGTGAATCTGCAGGCGCGAACCCCGGACGCGGCGGCACCAATAGAGCCAACCGAACCGGCACAGACCGAGGCGCGGATCGTCGATCCGCTCGCCGACGCATTGGTGTATCTCGCCGCGCGTCATGGCCGCGCGTTGAGCCGCGAAGCATTGCTGGCCGGACTGCCGATCACCGACGGCCGCCTCACGATCAAATTGCTGCCGCGCGCCGCCGAGCGCGCGGGCCTCGAGGCCGAGGCTGTCCGGCGCGAACTCGCCGACATTCCCGCGCTTGTCCTGCCCGCGCTTCTCGTCATGAAGGATGGCACGACGCGCATCCTCATGGAGATCGATCGCATCACGCGCAAGGCCAAGGTCGTCAACCCGACCAAGGCCGAGGACCTGCCGGAAGGTCCCGAGCCGGAATATTCCGGCTACTGCTTCCTCGTTCGCCCGACCGCCGAAACCGATGCGCGGGCTGTCGCCGCCGGCGACCTGCCGCGCTCTCACTGGTTCTGGTCGGTCGTCCGGCGCTTCTGGGGAAACTACAGCCACGTCGCCGTTGCCGCGCTCGTCGTCAATCTGCTGGCGCTGGCCGCTCCGCTATTCGTGATGAACGTCTATGACCGCGTCATTCCGAACGGTGCCATCCCGTCGCTGATCGCGCTCGCGTTCGGTCTTGGTATCGCCATCGTGTTCGATTTCGTGCTGCGCGTCGTGCGCAGCCAGATCATCGACATGACCGGCAAGCAGCTCGATGTGGTGCTTGCCGCCAATATCTTTGAGCACGTCATGTCGCTCAAGATGGCGCAGCGTCCGCAGTCGGTCGGCATCATCGCCAATCAGTTGCGCGATTTCGACTCCGTGCGCGAGTTCTTCACTTCGGGCACGGTGGTCTCGATCACCGACCTCGCCTTCGCGCTGGTCTTCCTGTCTGTCCTCTACATGATCGTCGGCCCGCTCGCGATCGTGCCGGCCATCATGCTGCCGCTCATGATCCTGGTCGGCTTCGCGCTGCAACGGCCGCTCGACCGCGCGATGAAGCGGCTCCAGGCCGAATCCGCCGCCCGTCACGGCGTGCTGGTTGAAGCGCTTTCCGGTATGGAGACCGTTCGCGCGACGGGCGCCGAAGCGAAGATGCAGAATTCCTGGGAGCGCTCGATTGCCGCGACCGCGCGCTCGGGCGAGGACGTCCACTTCTGGGCGTCGCTCGCGCTGACCGCTGCGAGTTCCGCGACGCAGGTCACGAACATGGCCATCGTGATCTGGGGCGTGTTCCTGGTTATGAACGGCGACATCAGCATGGGCGCGCTGGTCGCCGCCTCTATGCTCGCGGGCCGCGTCATGGCGCCGATTGCCGGCATCGCGGCCGTGATTACGCGCGCAACTCAAACGCTCACCTCGCTCAGGGCGATCGACCGGATCATGGAGCTCGAGCGCGAGCGCCCGATTGGCCGCGCCTACGTGACCCGGCGGATCGAGCACGGCCGCGTTGCCTTCGAGAATGTCACGTTCAAATATCCCAACGCCCCGCAAAACGCGCTCGAGAAGGTTTCTTTCAAGATCGAGCCGGGCGAGCGCGTCGGCATTATCGGGCGCATCGGATCGGGGAAGACAACCGTCGGCCGGCTGCTCGTCGGCTTCTACGATCCGAACGAAGGCCGCATCTCGGTCGACGGCATCGACGCGCGCCAGTACGACCCCGCCGATCTGCGCGCGGGCGTCGGCTTTGTGCTGCAGGACACCGACCTCTTCTACGGCAAGCTGAGGGAAAACATCACGCTCGGAAGGCCGGCCGCAACCGACGAAGAGGTGCTGGCGGCGGCGCGGCTGGCCGGCGTCGAGAGTTTCATCGCCGGTCATCCGCAGGGCTACGACATGCCGGTGGCGGAGCAGGGCAGAAGCCTGTCGGGCGGGCAGAAGCAGGCGATCGGCCTTGCCCGCATCCTGATCCGGCAGCCGAAAATCCTCTACCTCGACGAGCCGACGGCGCATTTCGACGTGCGCAGCGAGACCGAATTCCTCGAGCGGCTGAAGTCGCTCGCGAGCCGCGACATGACGATCATTGTGTCGACCCATCGCCTGTCCCTGCTGGCGCTGGTCGACCGGCTCCTCCTTTTCGAAAAGGGACGCCTGATCGCCGACGGCCCGCGCGACGCGGTGCTGGCGCGGCTGCGCGGCTCAGGCCCGCGGCCCGCCGGTACGCCCGCCGCGGGTGCGGAAAAGTTCGATGCGTCATTCTGATTTCGCCTATGTCAACGACGTGCGCGCGGCGGTGGAACTCCGCACGCCGCGCACCGCCCGCATGCTGCTGATCACGATCTGCGCCATGATGGTTTGCGGCGTCGTCTGGGCAAAATTCGCGATCCTCGACGAAGTAAAGCGCGGCGAAGGCCGCGTCATTCCCTCGCAGCAGATGCAGGTCGTGCAGACGCTCGAAGGCGGCATTGTCCAGGAAATTCTCGTCCAGGAAGGCGCCATCGTCCGCAAGGACCAGCCGCTGATGCGGATCGACGACACGACCTTCGCCGCGCAGTTTGGCGAGGTGCGCGAGCGCCGCGCGGCGATGGCCGCGCGCGTCGCCCGGCTTGTGGCGGAAGCCAAGGGCATGCCGCGCCCCGTCTTCGAAGAAGAACTGCGCGCTGTCGCGCCGCAGGCGGTTGCAACCGAGTTGAATGTCTTCGAAGCGCGCACCAGGAAGGTCGCGCAGGACGTGGATGTCCTGCAGCAGAGCGAGATCCGCCTGACCGAAAGCCTGAAATTCCTGAACCGCGAGCTCGAGCTGACCCGCAAGCTGCATGCGCAGAAGGTCGTCCCGGAAATCGAATTGATCCGGCTTGAACGGCAGGCCGCCGACATCCGCGGCCAGCTTGCCGAGGCGACCGCGCGGCTTGCGAACGTGAAGACTTCCTACATGTCGACGGTCGAGGAAGATCTCGCCAAATCGCGCGGCGATCTCGCGGTGCTCGAGGAGAACATCAAGGGCGCGCAGGACCGGGTGCGCCGCACGGAACTGCGCTCGCCCGTCTATGGCGTTGTCAACAAGCTCTACATCACGACCATCGGCGCCGTCGTTCAGCCCGCGAATAACGTGATGGATATCGTGCCGCTCGACGACTCGCTGCTGGTCGAGGGACGCATCCGCCCGCAGGACATCGCCTTCATCCGCCCGCAGCAGGATGCGGTGGTGAAGATCACGGCCTATGACCCGTCGGTGTACGGGTCGCTCAAGGGCAAGGTCGAGCGCATTTCCGCCGACACGATCATGGAGAAGAACGCCAAGGGCGAGGGCGGCGAGACCTTCTATCGGGTGATCGTCCGCACCGACAAGAATGCGCTCGGCACGGCGGAAGCGCCGCTGCCGATCATTCCCGGCATGGTGGCCACCGTGGAGGTGCTCACCGGCGAGAAATCCGTGCTCGACTACCTGATGAAGCCCGCGCGCATGCTGCGGGAAGAGGCCCTGCGCGAGCGCTGATTTCCGCGCCTCCGCAACCGATCGTTCAAATTTGAATCGAATGGTGCCGGTGCCCGCAAGGGCGGGTCCACCATTGTGAGAGAAATGCCTGTGCCACAGGCGTTTCTTAACCGGACGGCATCCGCGCCTCTTTAGGTTTGGCGCCTCACAGCGGGGCAAGGACCGGCGCACAGATGCCGGCTGCGCCTCGGCAGAGGCGTCATGGCAGTCACTCGAATAATCGTCGCTACCGATCCGCCGGCTCCGGTCTGGATCTGCACGTCCGCGATCGCGCTGGCGTTCGCCTTTGCGATCGCGAGCGCCGGCGAGGCGAAGGCGCAGGCCAGGGCGCCGGCGACCGCGCGCGTGTTCACGATCAACGAGCTGCTGGCCAGGCACGATTCCGGCCGCCCCGGCGCCGCCGGCAAGGTCGCGGCCGTGCGCCGCGACGCGGGTACAGCGAATGACGCGACGCCGCCCGTGCGCGGCTCGACCGGCCCGGAGCCCTTCGGTCTTTATGCATTCCGTGCGCCGGATGGACAGCTCTGGAGCAAGTGGCGCGGGCTGGAAGCGGACCTCGTGAAGGAAATGAAGCGGGTGGAAGACTGCCGCGCCGGCATGAAGAATTGCAGCCCCGAGGCGAAGCGCTTCGTCCTGATCGCGGATGAGGTAAAATCGCGCTCCGGCCGCGCGCGTCTTGAAGTGGCGAACCGCCTGATGAACGGCGCGATCCGCTATGTGAGCGACGCCCAGCAGCACGGCACGCCGGATCGCTGGACCGCGCCGCTCGCCGCACTCAAAGCCGAGCAGGGCGACTGCGAGGACTTCGCGATCGCGAAATATGCCGCGCTGCGCGAAGCGGGCGTACCCGAAGAGGACATGCGCCTCGTGCTCGTGCGCGACACCAAAATCCGTATCGACCACGCCGTGCTCGCCGTGCGCCATGAGGGCGAGTGGCTTGTGCTCGACAACCGCCGCCCCTTCGTGACCGACACGATGGAGCTTGACCACTACATGCCGCTGTTCGCGCTCGACCGCGACGGCGTGAAGCTCTTCGCGGCGCCGTTCGCGAGCTGGGGCGAGCCGGCCGGCGAGTACGCGGGCTGGACGCTGCGCGGCACCGGCAGCGACGTGGCGGAAATCCCGGCCGGGCCGGCGCTCGAATTCGGCGCCTGGCTGCTGCGCGGCACGAACGCGGAGCCGGCGGCCGCCAACTGACGTCCGGCGGTGCCGTTCATTGTTCCGCCGCCCTGTGCTTAGATGGCGCGGCGCTGGGGAGAATCTTCCATGAAATTGCTGGTTGCGACGCCCGCTTACGGCGACGTGCTTTACACGCCTTATGTGCGGAGCCTGCTGCGGCTCCAGCGCGTGCTGCACCAGCGGCGCGACACGATGAGCCACCTCGTGGTGTCCTATGCCGAGGTGAGCGAGGCGCGCAATTTCCTGCTCACGCACTGGCTCGACAAGACGGACGCCTCGCACATCCTGTTCGTCGACGCCGACATGGGCTTCGAGCCCGCGCTGATCCAGCGCATGATCGCGCGCAAGAAGCCGGTCGTGGGCGTCGTCTATCCGCGGCGGCAGCTCGACCTCGACCGCGTGACGCAGAGCGTGCGGGCCGGCGCGAACGCCGCCAGGGCGTCGGCGCGCGGCCACGATTTCATCCTGCGTACGCTGCGCGGCGCGCAGCCGACGCGCGACGGCTTCCTGCGCGTGGCGGGCGTGGGCGCCGGGATCCTGCTGATCGAGCGTGGCTGCATTGCCGCGATGCTGAAGAAACTGCCGGGCCTCGAGGACAAGGCGGCGGCGAAGTCCATGCCGCTCGCCAAGGACCTCAAGCGCCTGATCCGCGCCTTCGATCCGGTCACGGTCGGCGGCGCGCGGCTCTCGGAGGATTTTTCGTTCTGCCACCGCTGGGCCGAGGAATGCGGCGGCGAGGTGTGGGCCAATATCGACACGGCGGTGACGCATGTCGGGCTCTTCCGTTTCGGCGCGAGCTACGCGGACGCGGGCGGCGGCAAGCAGCGCGTGCAGGCCGTGGTCGGCGGCAAGGCGCAGGGCGCGTCGGCCGGCCCGCGGATCAAGGAAGGCGAGGGGCCGAAGGTCGTTCACGGCAAGCTCGCGATGCCGCCGAAACGCGCCAAGGGCGCGGCGCCCGGCAAGAACGGCGGCAAGCCAGTTCGGCACTGAGTTTCTCGTCGTCCCGGACGGCCGCCAACGGGTCCGCGCGAAGCGCGGCCCGATGACAGGCTCCGCGGCCGATCCGGGACCGTGCCCGGCAATTCTCCATGCGACGGTCCCGGATAATTCGCTGCGCGAATTTCCGGGACGACGACCCGTTTTCGCTCGCCCGGGATGACGATTGAATTTCAAACAGCCCTCTTCGTTCTCGCGACGCATATGCGCCCGAGGGATCGTCAGCTCTCGCGCTCGGCGCACTCGGAATCCGAGGGCGCGCGGGACGCCGGGGACTGCCGGTCCCCACGGTCCATGTGCGAAGGAAGAAACACATGGAGGCCTTGCCGCGAGGTTGCCGGAAGTGTCCCGGCGTCCCGCACGCGGTGTTGGTGGCTTGCTCCGCATGAACCCCGGTGGGCGTACTGTTCTGGCGCCGCCCTCATTTTATGGGGCTTGGCGCCTACCCACCGTTACGGGCGCAACGGGACCGCAACGCCGACTTCACTTTGGCGGCAAATACGGAATGTTGCATTCCCGGACGTGCAGCGCGCACGCCGGGCACACACGGCTTGGGCCGCCTCAGACCGGGTGCGTTACGCCCGGCGCCTGAGACCACCGCCGCCCGTCCCGCGCCAATCGACGCTCTAGAGACGCCCCTCGGAGTGGGGACGGGTTATGCGCCATATAGGACGGGCCGTTTTCAATGTCAAGGACTATTTTCCTATAAGCGGGCACGGCGGGTGGCGGGCAGGGATACGGGGGCGGGCCATCCGTTTTGCCCGGCGCTCACGTCTGTGAAGTTGGAGTGCTAGAGTTCCCCGAGCGAGAGAGGGACCTATGGTCAAAGAACCGGGCAAGACGCGGCCGCCGCTGGAAGAGCCCGTGCCGCGCGACGAAATCTTCGCGAGCGAAGTCTCTAGCGTCAGCCTGCTGCACAACAACGTCATCGTGACCTTCGGCACGACGCGCGTGGATGAACCGGCGTTCACCGGCGGCACGCCGAAGCAGCGGCGGGTGGTGGCGGCGCGGGTGGCGCTCACGCATGTGGCGGCAGCGCAGCTCATTTCGCAGTTGCAGGGTCTCGCGGGCCAGATCGAGGCGGCGAGGGCGGCGAAGAAGGAGTCCAGCACGAGTTGAGGCGCGGGGAGGGACGAGGCAAAAAAGGCCGCCCGTTAGGGCGGCCCTTTTTGTTTGTGGACGTGCGATCAGGTCGTGATCGTGTGCTCGACATTGCCGTCGAAGACGACACGAACGATGTCGGCGCTGGTCTGGCTGTAGCCGACGAGGACGGCGACGTCCTCCCAGCTCTGGCCGCCCGCCGTGCCGTTGGCATCGACCTGGAGCTTCAGCGAAGTGCTGTCCGCCGGATCGACGACAAGCTGGAAGTAGTTGTCGATTGTGCCGTTGCCGAGCGTCCAGGCGATCTCGTCGATATTCAGCTTGTCGCCTTCCATGAAGCTGTAATCGGCGATCCGGTCGACATGCGCCGCGCCGAAGTTCGAGAACATGAAGGTGTCCTCGCCCGTGCCGCCGGAGAGGATGTCGTTTCCATCTCCGCCGTAGAGAAGGTCGTTACCCGAGCCGCCGAGGAGCAGGTCGCTGCCCCCGCCGCCGCGGAGCGTGTCGTTGCCGCCGAAGCCGACAAGGATGTCGTTTCCGTTGGCGGCGTTGGCGGCGTTCGAAATACCGCCGTTCAGAGCGTTGTCGCCCGAGCCGCCGAGAACGGTGTCTCCGTTTCCATCGCTGGCCGGAGTGCTGTCGAACCCCGGCAGGTTGGCATCGTTGGAACCGATCGCCGTGTAGACGATGTGTCGATCCAGACCAGCGGCAATCGCGAGCCTTGCGTTCTCGAAGCCGGTCGCCTGCGCGTTCCAGCTTGTTCCGCCCAAATTCAGCGTACCGCCGACGTCGCCGTCAAGGTAGGTGTCCAGCGCGCCGCCTTCAACGAGAAGTCCCTCAAGCTGGTTGGCCGTAAATACGAGCGTGACCGTGTCGGTCTGATTGCCGCCATTGTAAATGACGTCATCAGTGCCGGGACCGTGAGCCCAGGAGGTAATCAGCGTGTCAGGTCCGTTGTTCAGGTTCGGATCGACGTTCTGGATGTTCAGATAGACGAAGTCATCGTTGTCACCAGCCGATCCGCTATCGCTGAACGTTTGCGGATCGTGCGTAATGTCGAACGTCGTGTTCGTCGTCACCCCGTGGTTGTCGGTGATCGCCACCGCGATGTTGGCGCGGCTGACGGCGGTGCTACCGCTCGGGTCCCACAACAGGTTGTTGCCGGCGAGCCAAGCGTTGATCGAAGCGATCGAGCCCGAGAGCGTGATCGACGAGCTTTCGTCGCCGCTCACGATCGAGACGCCGCTGCCGCCGCCGGTGTTCGTGGCGTCAAAGGCGTCGCCATTGTTTGGAGAGGTGAACGTCACCGTCACCGTGTTGTTGCCCGCGTCCTGATCGAAGAAGCGAACACGGTTGATGAAGGTGAGGTCGCCCGTTCCGGTGCTCGACCAGTAAGCGACATTCTGGGAGTAGATGGCCGGGTCCACGTTCGGCGGCAGAACGTCGCCGTCGTTCAGGATCGTGACAACGCCGACGTCACTGCCGTTTGACGTTCCCGTCGTGGCGGTAGCCGTGAGGGTGAAGGTCTCGTCCGGATTCTCGAGAATTTCGTCGTTGAGAATCTGGACGCGGACCTGCACCGGGCCGTCGTCGCCCGCCGCGAAGCTGAACGGCGTTGAGAACCAGTCGGTGCCGTTCGTCGACCACTCGACGGTCGTGCCGTAGTCCACGCCCGGCGTAGCCGAGCCGCCGCCCACGCTGAACGTGACAGGGACATTGAGCAGGGTGGGGTGGCTGAGCGACACCGTGAAGACGGCGTACACGGGCGACGCATCCACCGAGCTTTCCGATACCTCGACGTCCGCGCTGAGCTGGATCGCCGGCGCGGGCTTGAGGACGATCGTGAGCTGTCCGTCCGTCTCGTCGCCGTCGTTGTCGATCAGCACGTAGTCGAACTCAAGCGCAGGAACCGGACCGCCCAGCGTATCGGGCGCGTAGTAGTCCCAGTCGCCGGCCTCCTTGGTGAGGTAGTCGTCGAAGTAGAAGATCAGCTTGCCGCCATGCGCGTCGACGATCTCGACGAACGCACCGCCGTTATAGCCGGTTTCGGCCACGCCATATTCATAGGTGTTGCCGTTATACGTGATCGACTTGACGTGCCCGTCGTCGGCGCCGAAGCCGCCGACCGGGTTCCCATCGCTGTCTTCGAAGATGCTGCCGCTCGGATTGCCCGGCAGTGAGCCTTGCAGCGCCGGCGCGAGCAGGCTGGGGTGGTTCACCCCGATCGCCTCGTCCACGCCGGGCCGCGGCGCCATCATCTCCAGGAACGTCGTGACCCCGGTGACCCCGGCGAAGCCGACCGCGTAGGACTGGTCGATCTGGGCTGCGTTAAGGAAATTGGCCCAGGCCGTCTGGTCCGGATTCACGCCGCCGGTCGGGTCGCCGTCGGTGAGGAAGTAGAGATAGTTCTTCGTCGCCTCGGGGCGGTCGACGAAGTCGTTCGCGAGATAGTGGCCCGGAACGGTACTCGTCACCGACGCATAGTTCGTCTCGTTGACCAGCGGCAGCCCCGGCAGCGTGGCGTTGACGAAGTTCAGCGCGCCCGCTTCGTCGAACGTTCCCCGGTAGGCCGTGGTGCTGTTGAACGTGTAGATCGTGACCTCGTTGAAGATCACATCGGAGTTCGACAGCAGGTTGGCGACCGCCTGCCGCATCAGCGTCATGCGGGAGATTTCGCCCGGCTCGTTGGGGTTGGAATTATCCTCGGTCGACCACGCCATGCTGCCCGAGAGGTCCATGACGAGGATCGCGTTGATCGACGGCTTCACGCCGGCGATAGCAACAGCGTCGGTGGGGACGGCGACCGGCGTGTCGTCGTCGATGTTGATATTGATGGTGCTGGTGGCGGTGTCGCCGGTCGAGTCCTTCACCTGATAGGTGAGGTTGAAGCTGACATTGTTCTCGCCATCGCTGAGCGGATGGAGAACCGGCTTCAGCAGGTTCACCGTGTAGGTGCCCCCGCCCGAATTGATGTCGATCTCAAGGATCGCGCCGCGCCCGGCGGAAGAAGCCGTGTAGGTCTCCGTCACGGAATTCCACGACCACGTCACCGCCTCAGTGCCAATGTGGGTCGGCGGCGTGCCGGTGAAGATGAACGGATCGATCGCCGCCGCGCCGTCGTTGCCGAAGCTGATCGGCAGCGTGCCGGACTCGGTGTGCTCCGGCGAGCCGGCGTCGTCGTCGCCGGTGTTCGGGCCGGTGCCGTTGCCGAGCAGGCCGAACGCCAGGCCCTCGTCGTCGAGAGTGACGTTGAGCGGATTCGCCGTCGGCAGGTTGACGTTGTTCACCGTGAGCGAGACGTTCTGGTCCGTCCACGCGACGTTGTTGCTGAGTAGCTCCGGCGCAACCTCGCCGTCGGTCGCGGGGTCGTAGGAGCGCGCGACGACATGGACGATGCCGGTGAGATCTTCGTCGACCGAGCCGGGTCCGGCCAGTTCCACCGTCAGCGAAACGTCGCCGTTCGCATCGGGCGTGACGTTGATGACGATATAGCCCGGATGCGCGTCCGGGATTCCGCCCGGCATCGTGAAGCCCGGCATGAACGTGGCCGAGTTGCCCGAGACGTCGACAAAGGTGAAACCGGCCGGGAGGTTCAGCAGGATCTGCTTCACTTCGTTGCCGTCGGCAACGTCGGCGAAGTTGGCCGCGATCGTGACGGTGAAGGGCGTCGTCGAATTCAATCCTCCGTCGACTTCGTCCACCGACTGGTTGGTGGGGTCTTCCAGCGTCGGCTGCGCCGCGACCGTGTCGACAACGGTCGTGGCGGAGGAAATGTTGGTCGCCGTGCCGTCCACCACCGCGGAAAGGCCCACGGTAACGTCGCGCGAGTCGTGTTCGGCGAGCGTCACGGAGATGCTCGTGCCCGTCTTGAGCGCCGTGAGGAAGGCCTGCCGCGAGGCATCCGTTCCGGTACCGCCCGAAGTCGGCGTGATGACAACGCTGCCGCCGGCCGTAAACGTCAAGGACTCGCCGGGGCCGCCGGTCCACGTCACGGTCGAACCGCTCGGCACGCCGGTGAGATCGAGGGTCGCCGAGTTGACCGGGTCCGCCGCCTGTGTCGGCGTGACCGAGAGCGTGAACGTCAGCGTAAGCGGGGTGTTCGACGCGTCATTGACCGTCTGTTCCGACGGAAGAGCCGTATTGTCCTCGAACGCGTTGAGGGCGCCGGCCTGTACGGACGCCAAGCCGCCGGAGACGTCGTTGATCGCGATCGTCTGCGTGTCGGTGTTCTTGTCGCCGTCGTAGTCCTCGACCGTCACCGTGAAGGTGAAGGATTGACCGCCCACGATGCTGTCGGGGCCGGAAACGTAACCCCAGCTGCCGTCGTCGTAGAAGGTGAGCGTGCCGCCGTCGACCGCGAACTGGAACGATCCGAAGTTCTGATTAAAGGTCGCGGTTGCGAGCGGATCACCGTCATCGACCGCGAAGGTGACCGACCGGAAGCCGTCGGCGCCGTAGTTGGCGGTCCACAGGCCGCTGACGGAGCCGCCTTCGTCGATCTGGCCGGTGCCGTCCTGCAGGATCGTCACTTCCGCATGGGGAGTGATCGTGGCGTCAACATGCGGCACGTCGTCATCGATATTGATGCGCAGCGTGCCGGAAACCGTGTCGCCGTCGCGGTCGGTGAAGTTGTATGCGACGTCGATGAGGATGTTGTCCTCGGTCCCCTTCACGGGGTGATCGACCGGCTCCAATAGCGTGAACGTGTACGCGCCCGAATTTGCGTTGAGCTGGATCGTGAATGCGGCATTGGCGATCACAGCCTCCTGCGAGCCGGCGGCGTCCGTCGTCGCGTAGAGGATGCCGTTCGGCAGCGTGACCCAGAACAACGGACTGCCGCCCGAATAGACGTCCTGGTTGTTGCTGTCCTTCACGGCGCCGGTAACGCCGACCAGCGTGATGTGATTGCCTTGCGTGCCCCAGGGCTCGTCTGCGCCGGCCAGCACGTTCAGCGTGCCGGTGATCGTCGTGGGTGAGGGGTCTTTGAGGTCGTCGCCGTCGGCCACGTTGCTGTTACCCGCCGGGAGGAGATCGTCCTCGTCGACGGCAGCCGTCGTGAGGGTCGTCAGCGGCGTATCGTCGATCACGCGGACCGCGACGTTGTTCGCGAAGACGAACTCCTGGCCCGTGCTGTCCGTCACCTTGAACACGCCGGCGAGGTCGATCGTGCCGAGATTCTCGCCGTTATTGCCGAACGGCAGATGGTCGATCTGATCGAGCAACGTGAAGGTGAACGCACCGGTCGACGGATTGGTGATCACGATCTCGAAAACGTAGCGGTCGGTGTTCTGGTCGATCTCGTAGTTAAGGCCGTTTTCGTTGGCGACGCCGTACAGCACGTTCGGATCGGATGTGTCGAAGATGAAAAAGACGGAATCGTTCTTCGACATGACCGGGCTGCCGCCGACGAACTGCACCGGATCGCCGTCGAGGACATTGAACGAGAATACGTTGCCGCCGTTGCCGCCCGAAATGGCGAGCTGGCCGGTGGCGTCCTTGTTGGTGACTGCGAGGGGATTGCCGTCGGTGTCAGTATCGAGCCCGCCGGCGTTGTCGTCGTTGTCCTCGTTGCCCTGCGAGCCTTCGAGGTGCGTGAAGTCGGGGTCATGGATGACGTTGGCGTAGTCGGGATCGTAATTGCCGAGGTGCTCTTCCTCGACGAGCAGCGAAACCACGCCCGGATCGCCGAACGGCGTGCTGCCGTTCACACCCACCGTGAACACATCGCTGACCGCGTCGCCGTCGCCGTCCATGCCGGTGACTTCGAACGAGAGCTCGTCGATCGGATTCGTGCCCTGCGTCTGGCCGGTAACACTGATGATGCGGAATTGCGACGCATTCACGTTACCGTCATCGGTAAGCTCGGCCGTCAGCTCGAGCCGCACGAACGGAATGCCCGACGGGAACACGATGTTGCCGTCCGCGTCGAACGGCAGCGTCGTGTCGCCGGCAACCGGGATCAACCCGGCCGCGTCGCTATAGGCGACCCAGTGGATCACCATATCGTTGATGTTGCCGATGGCGTTGATGCCGAGCGTGACGCTCTGCATTGGGTTGTCGAACACAAAGTAGAGCGACTCGGCGTCCTGAATGCCGTTGTTGCCGACGCCGATGCCCTGCGCGGAGCCGTTCAGCAGCCCGGCCGAGTAGATCGTGAAGCCGGCATAATCGCGCGGCGACTGCGGATTGAAGGAGTCGGTTGTGTCGACTTCCGGCAGCGTGCTGGAGGCGCCCGGGAAGTTGGCGTGCTGCGTGAAGGTGTAGGTGCCGGTGCTCGGATTGAGGGTGAGCGTGAAGAGCGGCGTGCCGGTATTATCGTCACCGATGAACGCCTTCAGTTCGAGGCCGTCTGGCGACAGGTCGTACACGACGCCGTCAAGCTCCGGCCAGCTCGAGATGACAAGGCCTGTATCGGCATGCATGCCGTCCGCGCCGAAGGCGATGTTGAGGTCTTCGGTGATGCCAACGTCAAGCGTGACGACTTCGCCGTCCACGATGCCCGTCGCGCCCGTTTCCGGGTTGAACACGAACTCAGGGCTGTCGTCGTCGATGTTGAACTGGAGCGTGCCCGTCGCGTAGTCGCCGTCGTTGTCGGTGATCGTGAAATTGAAGGCGAGCGCGATGTTGTCTTCCCACGAAGTCTGCGCGTCACCGTCGTTGTTGCCGTCGGAATCCGTGTTCGGATGCGAGAGCGGCATCACCTGCGTGTAAGTGTAGTTGCCGTCGTTATCGATCGCGAGCGTGAACACGACGTGATCAACGCCGCCGACGTCGATCGTGCCGACGAGCGTGCCGCCCTTGTTGTAGGCCGCGTTGAGGGCGCCGGTGGCGTCCTCGCCCGCGTTCCAGGCCGTCGTGACCTCGTACGGCGTGCCGACGCCGTTGCCGCCGACATAGATCGCGTTCAGCGGCGAAATCGGATTCGGACCCGGAGTCGGATCGTCGTCGGTCGCCGAGGCGAGCGCCGCCGAGATCGACGCGAGCCCGTCCGTGCCGGCGTCGAAAGCGATTTTGCCGGTGGCCGTGACGCCGAAGCCGTCGTCGCCCGGACCGCCCTGAATTTCGACGGCCGGATCGAGCAGCGTGTTTTCGTCGTCGAGCGGAGCGTTGACGGAGACATTGGCGAGATAGGTGCCGTGGTTGTCCTCCGAGCCGGTCTCGCGGAACTCAAGCACGTTGTTGCCGAGGGTGCCGGAGCCGCCCAGAATCTGGATCGAATAGGTCGTCATCACGCCTTGCGTGGACGGAATCGTGTCGATGAGGTCGCCGCCGAACCACACCTGGAGGATGCCGCTGCCGTTTACCGGCGTGCCCGCCTCAAAGCTCAACGTGTAGAGCTGACCGTTCTGCACGAAGCTGAGCACCTGCGAGATGCTGATGTTGCTCGGCGTGGCGTTCATGTCGACCATAAAGCCGTGGGTCGACGAGTGCATGCTGAGGTAGCCGTCGCCGACGCGCTGCAACTCGATCGGGCCCGTGCCGCTGCCGTTATTGGCGATTGTCCAGCCACCGGACGTGCCGCTGGCAGTGCCGCTGCCCTGGCCCCACGCATTACCGTTCGGCGAGAAGCCGTCGAAGAACAGGCCGTTGAACGAGGGGCCGTTGTTCGAGATGACGTTATAAATTGCCGGGCCGTCGTCGCGGAAGGTGACGAGCGATCCGATATCGACCGACGCCGTGTGACCGTCGAGGTCGCCATCGAACACGGTGATGGTCGCCTGGATTGCGCCGCTCAGAATGGTCTGCTGCACGGGTTCGGTGACCTGGTCCGGATCGTCGTCGCCCGCGTCGGTGCCGTCGTCATTCGCCTCGTTGTGGTCGTTGATGTCATCATGCTCGATCGCAAGATACTGCGCGACCGTGAGCACGCCGCTGACCGGGTCGATGGCGATGACGAAAGCAACCGCGCCGAGCGCGTTGGGGAGTTCGCCCGCATCTCCTTCGCGGCCGACGATGTGATCGCCCTCCTTGAAGAGGAAAATCTTCCGGTCGAGAACCGAGGTGGTGAGACCCGAATCGACTCCGCCGTCCGCGACCGAGAGGCCGTAAACGGGTGCCGCGCTCGCATGCGCGCCGTCGGCGCCGTAGCTGGCGCTGAAGCCGATCGCGGCCGAGCCGCCGACCGCGACCTGGATCGGCGCGCCGAAGGGCGCGAACGCCGAGTTGACGTCGTTCGTGCCGGCGTCGTTGCCGTTCGTCTCATCGATGGTGACGCTGCCGCTGCCGAGCGTGGCGGTCGCATCCGGCGTGTCGTCATCGACATTGAACTGGACGGCGCCCGAAACCGTGTCGCCGTCGCCGTCGGTGATCGTGAAGCCGAAGTCGAGCAGGAGGTTGTCCTCCCACTCGGCATAGCCGTCGGTCAGCCCGTGCTCGAGCGGCCGGAGAAGGGTGAAGGAGTAGTTGCCGTCCGCATCGACCGTCAGCGTGAAGACGGTGAAGGGGTTGTTGCCGGTGTCGAGCGCGGTGCCCGTCAGCGTGCCGCCGAGCCCGTTCGGGGCCCACGTCGCCGTGACGTCGCGCACATGGCCGACGCCGAAGCTGTCCACCCAGATTGCGTTGAACGGCATGTCGCCGCCCGCGAAGGCGATCGACTTCAGGCCGTCCGTGCCGGCGTCGAAGTTGATCTTGCCGCTCGCGGTGGTGCCGAAGCCGTCGTCGCCCGGGCCGCCCTGGATCTCGGTCGCGAACGGATTCTGCGTGTCCTCGTCGTCGAGGACCTGCGGGCCGGTGAGGCTCACATTGTCGAGGAGCGCGCCGAATTCGTTCTCCTGGCCGATGGCCCGGAAGCCGATTGTGGTGGAGTTCGTCAAGGCGGTGAAATTGACGGTGAACTGCGTCCACCCTTCATCCGTGCCGTCGGAGATGATCGTCTGAACGACCACGCCGTTGACCAGCACTTCCATGCTGCTGCTGTCGGGATTGCCGTCATCCGGACGCGGCATGTACCAGAAGGTGAGGGTGTATTCCCCGTTCTCCAGCGTGCCGACCGTCTGCTGGATCGTCGCGTTGGTATCGCCGATCTCCGGGTCGCTCGGATTGCCGGTCACGTCGCCATCGAGCTCGATGCGTGCGCTGCCGCTCTGCGAGGTGAGGCCCCCGGCATTGCCGGTCTGGACTTCGAATTCGACGACGCCGTCGGACGTCCAGCCGGGGATGTTGTGGAAGATGCCCCAAGTGTTTGCGTCGAGGGGTTGGTCCTCGAAGCTGCCGTTGACGATCAGGTTCTGGCTGCCGTTCTTGACGACGCCGAGAACGACCGGGCCGTCGTCGTCGAACGACACGAAGGACGTGCCGCTCGAGAGCAGGTTGGCCGTGACGGTCTTGCTGACCGGGTCGAGGTCGCCGTCGGTCGCCGTGACGTTGAGCGTGAGGCCGAGCAGGCCGCCGCCCGACGTGTTGAGGTTGATGCTCTCATCGAAGATCGACGGCGCTTCCTCGTTGCCGTGGTCGATCGCCATGAACTGATCGACCTGGATGTAGGCCGTCGCCGGATCGCCGGCGTTCTGGATTGTCAGGCGGAAGACGACATATTCGTCCGGCCCGCCATTGTGCGCGCCGTCCGCACCTGCAATCACGCCGACGATCTCGGTCGGCGAGATGTAGCGGAGAGAGATCGCGCGGTCGCCCGCGTCCATGCCCGTGAGAGCCGGAACGCCGGTCTGCGTCGCGGTCAGATTCGTGGCGACGTAGTTGGCGGGCTGGCCGCCATTCGTGAGCGTGAAGGAGAGCGACTGCGTGATGCCGCCATTCGCGCCCGGGCCGTCCGCGCCGAACGAGACGCTGCCGGGGAAGATGACGCCGCCGACGCCGCCGATGACGCCCGTGTCCAGGCTGCCGATCGCCTGGCTGGCAGACGGAATCGTCGAGAAAACCGGTTCGCGATTGTAGACGAGCGCCGCACTTTCAACGTCGTCCGCGCCGCCATTCCCTGCGCCGCCGTTCGGAATGCTTTCCGTCTCTGCGCCGTTGAAGCGGTCGTAATTGTCATTGTTGCCGCCGTCCGGCTGAACCGACTCGTCCATCTCGACGGAGATCGAGGCAAGCCCGCTCGTGGTCGGGGTGACATTGAGGACCGGCAGGTCGTCGTCGACGCCGACGACGAACGAGCCGGTTGCCGGGTCGCCGTCGGAATCGACGGCCGTGTAGTTGAACTTGAGCGCGATGTCATTCTCGTTCGCGCCCGGCGCGTGGTCGAGATTGTCGTAGAGCGTGAACAGGAACGCACCCGCGCCGTCGTCGGACAGGCGGACGTCGAGGACGAGGCGGTCTTCGGCTTCCTGATATCCCGGCGTCGTGCCGGACTCGACGTAGCCCACCAGCCGCGTGGCCTGGTCGGTCAGGCCGAACAAGACAGCCTCACCGTTCGACGTGAGAGCATTGGCGCCGAACAGCGTGACGTTGGTGTTCGAGAAGATCAGATGGCGGTCCGGGAGCGGGCCGTCATTGACCGCGTCCTGCACGAAGCCGGCGTCCGCCTGATCGACATTGTCCGCACCCCACTGGATGCCGAGGCCGCCGCTGACGCTGAAATTGTTGCCCGGTGCGTCGCCGGTCGAATCGGAGTTGCCGATGCCGACGGCGAAGGGCGGGTTGTTCAGCCCGTCTTCATCCACGACGCCGTTCAGTTCGTGCATCTGGAAGTTGGCGACGTAGGTGCCGTGCCAGCGCTCGGTTTCCAGATCGTTCGCCGGGTTGCCCGGCTCGTTGCCGAGATCGACATTGCCCGTGCCAATCTCGCGCAGCTGGAGCTGGTCGGCATCCGGCGACGCGGCCGTGACGATGAACGCATATTTGTCGAGTTCGCCCGTCGACTTCGTGGTGTCGATGGTGCCGATGAGGTTGCCGGCGTACCAGACTTCGAGCAGGGCCGTGCCCGGGAAGGGCGCGCCGACCTCGAACTGGATGACATACTGCTTGCCCGGCACGAGGTCCTGCTGCGCGTCGGCGCCGATGGTCTGCGTCAGGCGGTAGTTGCCGCCCGAAGCGCCCATGTCGATCATGCCGGTGTTCGTGGAGGACGACAGGCCGAGGAAATTGTCGGCCTGCTTCTCGAACAAGGGTGCGCCCGGCGAGGGCATGTCGCTCGGATCGCCGGTCAGCGTCCAGCCCGGCATCGAGCCCAGCCCGTAGGCCGCGCCCCAGAAGCCGGAGGCCACCGGACCCGCGCTCGGGGTGAAGTCGCCGTTCTGGATGTAATTCGTGACATTCGACGTCGCGAGCGGCGTGTCGTCATCGACCGTGACGGTCAGCATGCCGTCGCCGGTCTGCCCGTCGTCGTCGGTCATCGTGTAGTTGAAGACGAGGTTCGCTTCGTCCTCGGTGCCCGCCTGATCGTGATAAAGCGGCTGGTGCAACGTGAACACGAAATCGCCGATCGACAAATTGGCGCCGCCGGTGTCGGAGCCCTCATCGATCACGAGGGTGAAGATCGTGCCGCGGTCGACGGAGCTGCCGGTCAGCGTGTTGGTGAGCGCATCCCAGGTGTAGGTGATCGTCTCGCCGCCGATATTGACGACGCCGTTCGTGAAGCTGATCGGCTCGGCGCCCGGGTTGTCGCCGTTGAAATTGACGTTGAGGCTGCCGTTCGCGACGTTCTCGGGGTCGGGGAGATCGATGTCGCCTGTTCCGCCGATGAGGCCGTTGAGCGCCGGATCGGCGTTGAAGATGCCTTCGTCGTCCACCATCGCCGTGGCCGAGGCGTCGCTCGGCACGGGATTCGAGATCTTGAGCTGCGCGCTCTGGCCGTCGCCGTCGCCGTCGACGATCGTGTAGGTGAAGGTCTCGTCGCCGCCTTCTTCGCCCGACGTATAAGTGTACTTGCCGGTGGCGAAGTCGAACTCGAGCGTCGCACCCTTGTCCGTGAGGACGGTCAGCACGCTGCCCGCCGGGATGGCCGGGCCGACCGGATTGTTACCCGCGTCGAACTTCTGAATCTGGTTGGTGGTCTCGTTATAGCGGTACGTGAACGTGCCGGTGTCTTCCGGCACGACGAGCGAGACGATGCTGCCGAATCCATCGGCGCCGAAGGCGTCGTTGTCGAGCACATTGCCCGAGACGCCGACATAGGGCGCGGCTGCGGGCGGAAGGGTCGTCAGCAGCCCGTTCGCGTCCGTAATGATGATCGGGTTGCCCGGATAGGCCACGTCATGCAGGTCCGGGTCGTTGGCATTGATGCCGGTGCCGACGCCGACCGCGAAAGACGTGATCCCGTTATTGGTGAGGAACAGTTCCCAGGCCGCCTGTTCGGCATTGTTGATGTCGGGAGTTAAGAACGGCGGGAAAACCGGGAACGGTTCGCCGTCCGACATGAAGTAGTGGACCGTGTGGTCGACCGCGCCGGCGGGCACCGGCGCATAGCCGCTCTGAACGGCTGCAATCGCGTTGTCATAGTTGGTCGGCAAATTCAGCAGCAGGAACGGATTGGCGTTCGTGATGAAGTCGATCGCGTCCGCGCGATTGAACCAGCCGTGATCGGTGGCGTTGCCCGAGAACGAGACGATCATCACGTTCTGGATGTCGGCGCCCGAGTTGAGGAGGTTCAGCGCCGCCTGCTTCATCAGGTCGAAGCGCGTCTGGCCGCCCGGCAAGCCGTCGGCGTCGGCGAGCATGCTCGCCGAGATGTCGAAGGTCAGGATGACATTGAGCGACGGGTCTTCACCCGGCTGCAATGTGGCTTCCGCCTCGTCGCACACCGGATCCGGCGTGTCGTCGTCGACGTTCACGGTCAGCGTCGCGGTAGCCGTGTCGCCGTCGCCGTCCATCACCTGGTATTCGAAGACAAGCCGGAGGTTGTCCTCCCACTCGGTCTGCGGGCCGTCGTTGTCGCCGTCCGCATCCGTGTGCGGATGCGCGAGCGGCGCATGCATGGTGAGCGTGTAGTCGCCGTCCGGCTGAACGACGAGCGTGAAGACCGGATCGCCGCTGTCGGCGCCGGTGCCGGTCAGCGTGCCGCCGCCGTTGCCGTCGGACAGCCAGGTGACGTCTACGTCTTCCGGCGTGCCCTGGGGGACACCGTTGGCGTCGTCCTCGACATGCACCGACTTGAGCGGCAGCAAGTTGCCGTCGTCGTCGCGCATCTGAACGATCGTCGAGACGCTGATCTGTTGAAGCCCGTCGACGCCGGCGTAGAAGTTCAAGGAGCCGGTAGCGGTCGTGCCGTTGCCGTCGTCGGCGACCGCGCCGTTGCCCTGGATGCCGGGCGAAGCCGGGTTGTTGATGTCCTCGTCGTCGAGCTTCTTGTGGGCTGTGACGTTCTTCGCGACCGGGCCGTCGTCCTGGAAGCCGATGATGCCGGCCATATCGACCAGCGCGGTCGCGGTGTCCTCGTCGTCGTCGATCGCGGTGACTTCGATCTGGAGCGCGCCCTGGAGGAAGGACGCAAGCTCATCGTGGCTCGAACCGCCGGTCGGGTTCTCGACCGAGAGCCACTGCACCAGGGTCGCTTCGCCGGTGTTCGGGTCGAGATAGACCGCGAACGCGGCCTTGCCGTCGAAATTCGCGTCGGCGCTGTCAACGCGGCCGACCAGGAATTCGAAACCGTTGAAGGTCTCGAGGGAGAGGACGATCGGGTCGCCCTCGGTGGTCTCAAGACCCGACGGGCCTGCGCCGATAACAAGCGCGTAGGTCAGGTCGCCGCCGGGGCCGTCAGCGCCGTACACGGCGCTTGCCGTCACCAGCGGGCCATTGCTGTGGGCGACGCCGAGCGGCAGCGCGAGCGCCACATCGGGATCGTCGCCAGGCTCGCTCACCTGACCGAAAAAGATCGCGGGCAGGATGCTGGCAAAAATACCCAGATCGTCCGCGTCGTTCTGCGGGAGCAGCGTCTCGTCGTGGATCAGCGTGTTGCCGGTGGCCGATGCGGTGACCTTGGGGCCGTCGTCGTCGAAGCGCACATTGCCGCCGATGTCGATCGGAGCGGTTTCCACGCGGTCGCCGTCGGAGTCGGTGATCGAGAACACCGCGCCGATCTTGCCGTCGAGGTCGACGGACTCGTCGTGATCGTTCGTGTCCGGATGCTCGATCGAAAGATACTGGGCAATGCTCACGCGGCCGGCGTCGTCGATCGCGATCGCAAACGCGATCTTGCCATCGAGCGGGCCGCCGACGACGCGGCCGACGATCACGTCGTCGGACGGATCGGCCGTGCCGTTGTTGTAAAGCTCAAGGACGATCGGATTGCCGTCCGGCGTGCCGTCCGTGACGGAGAGGCCCGAAACGGCGCCGCCCGGCAGGATGACGAGGTGGAACGACTTGTCGGCCGCGGGCGAATCCGCGCCGGTTTCCGAAGCGAACGTTTCGAGCACGACCGGCAGCAGGCTGCGCGCGTAGCCGATCGCGAGGCTGCCCGGCGCGTTCGAGACATGCGGATCGTCGGCGAGGTCGGCGGCCAGCGCCGCTTCCATCGCGGTGAAATTCGCGCGCACGCCGTTCGCATTGTTGTCGCTGTCGGCGAGGTCGATGGGGTTCTGGAAGATCGTGTTCTGGACGCCGCCGGATTCGTCGTGCTGCACGACACCGAGCGGGTTGATATGCGCTTCCGGCTCCGGAACGTCGTCGATCACCTTGATGACGAACTTGCCGATGCCGAGATCGACGGAGTCGCCGTCATAGTCGACGGCCTCGAGGAGCGTGCCGAAGTCGATGCCGTCGACGCCGAAGGCCCCGAGGAGTCTCAGCTCGGTGTCCTCGCCGGCACCGGCCGGCGGGAGCAGGTGGATCAGTTCGTCGTAGAGACGGAATTCGTAGTTGCCCGTGAACTGGTCGATGCGCAGTTCGAAAACGATGTTGCCTTCGCTGCCGAGGTTGAACGGCGGCGTGGCGCCCGGATTCAGCCCGACCTGCGGTTCATAGGCGGTGATGATGAGCACGCCGCCCGGCGTCGTCTCGGCCGAATAGATCAGCGCAATGCCGTTCGCGGATGCCGGCTGCTGGTCATGCTTCGAGAACAGTTGCAGGCTCTGCATGTAGGCGACGACGCCCGCTTCGGAGCGGTCGAAACGGAACATCGGCCGGTCGCTCGTGCCTTCCGGATGCTCGTCGCTGCCGAAGGAAACGAGATGGGCGAGGGTGCCCGAAACAAAAGCCGGATCGTTCAGACCCGGATTGTTCTCGGTGACGGACTCGTCGGAGCCGCCTTCGAGATTCGTGTCGGGGCTCGTGCCGACGGAAAAATTGGTGCGGATGTCGTCTTCGTCGACATGCTTCACTTCCGTGCCGCTCGTCAGCACCGGCACGTCGTCGATGACGTTCAGCGTGATGCCGTTGAGGTCGAGCGAGAGGCCCGCGCCCGCATCGTCCACATGCACGAGGCCGGAGAAATCGATGCCGAGAATATCTTCGAGATCGACGAGCGGATGGTCGAGCTGGTCGAACAGCGTGAAGGTCAGCTCACCCGTCGCCGAAACTTCGAGCGTGAAGACGACGCGGTTCGGATCGCCCGGCACAAAGCCCGTGAGAACGTTGCCGGCGATCGAATATTCGAGCGGGTCGCCCTGCGAGAACAGCGCGGTGATCGGCAGCCAGCCCGGTACGAGCGAGAAGACATAGGCGCCCGAGCCGCCGGACATCACGATCTGGCCGACGAACTGTTGTGTGATGTTGTCGAAGTTTCCGGGCGTGTCGGTGTCGGCATCCGGATCGGCCGTCGTGTCCTCGTTGCCTTCCGACAGCGTCGGATGCGGGTTCGGGGGAAACGACCGGCTCATGTGCTCTTCTTCGACGATGCCGACGAGGCCCGCGAAGACGAGCGGATCGAAATTGAACGGGCTGAGGTCGGCCTGGAAGTCGATTCCCAGAAGTTCTTCCGGCGGCATCAGTTCGTTCAGCACGATCGGCGGCAGCGCTTCGAACACGGCCGGGTCGAAATCCGCGCCCGAATTCTGCGGATCGGCGCCGCCTTCGCCGGCGGCCGGCAGGATGCCCTGGTAGATCGAGAACGGCAGAATCGCCGCGATCTGCTCCGGCGTGAAAATGCGATTGCCGCCGAGATCGAACTCAAGGTTCGCGAGCGGCAGGTTGCCCGACCCGAAAAACGGATCGAGGGTGATCGTCGATTTGTTGTCGTGGAAAAAGATGACGGCGGTTTCGCCGACGCGCACGATCGTGATGCGATCGTCTGCAATTTTCGAAAAATCGAGTTTTACTTTCCCCTCGAAGCCGGTCTTGACCGTGATCGCTTGCCCGCCCGCGGGCTTCTCTAGCGTGATCACGTGGACCTTCTCGTTCGCAGCCGGCGTGGTGCCAGCCTGCGCAACTCGGATCGGCGCGTTCATGGGAATCTAGCCCGCGTAAAACTCATGGACCCTGAAGGGAGAGTCCGGCCCAGCCTGCAAGTAAGATATTCTTAACCAACAGGCGGAACAAGCATTTGACGGCCATCACAGGTCGAATTTTGCGAGTAATCTTAATTGCTTGGCAGCCAAAACAGCCCCGATTGCAAGGGAAACGAGGGTTAACCGTGGGGTGTGGCCCTGAGGGCGCAGGGCAGGAGAATCCTCCCTGGACATGCGCGTGAGGCCGGGGTCCCGCCACGGGGAGGCCTCAAAGGCGGGGCGCCGGAGGGGTGGTGCGAATTCGATCGTCATCCCGGCCAAGCGAGCCTGCGTCGCCTGCGTCGCCTGCGTGGCGAGCGAAGCGAGCACCCACGCAGGTAAGTCAAGAACGCAGGCGAGCGCGAGCCGGGATCGTTCTCGGCATGCTCCAGCAGACGATCCCGGGTCTCGATCGGCTTTGCCGATCTCGCCCGGGATGACGAGCAGGAATAAGCGATGCGCGGGCTCGCCCGGACGGCAGTTGAGGCAGTCCCGCAACAGCACCGGAGACTTCGCATGGGAGCGCCTGTTTGAGCCGCCCGGGCGGCCCGCGAGGCTTGTATCTGTTCCATGCTCCCGTTAATCATGGTGGATCGACTTGGGGGGCTCCATGGGACGCCAAACGCTGTTTGCCGTGGCCGGCTTGGCTGCGATGATGTTCGCCGCCGCAGAAGTCCGCGCCGCGGATTTGGCGGTCACGCCGCAGGGCAAGATCCTCGCCGGCGCGCCGCTCCGCCTGAACTGCGACAACGGCCGCGTCTATCCGATCCGTCCGCGTGCCGTGACCGAAATCGGCGAGCTCGTCACGGGCTACATCGAGACCGCACCGCGCCGCGCGCATCACTTCCGCCTGTTCCCGATGGGGACCGGCTATCGCTACGGTGGCCACGGTTTCTGGTTCGACGGCATCCGCGGCGAAGCGGTGTTGTTCGTCGACAGCCGTTCGACGAACTGCACGGTCGAATACGACGTCTGACCGTAGCGACAGGCGGCGAAAGTTATTGTCATCCCGGCCAGGCGAGGCTGCGCCGCATTCGTCATCCCGGCCGGAGCATCGCGAAGCGATGCGCAGAGCCGGGATCGTTCTCGGCAATTCTCCAGCAGACGGTCCCGGATCGCCGTCGCGGAGTTTATCGTCGGGCCGCGCTTTGCGCGGACCCGATGGCTCCGGCGTCCGGGACGACGCGGATATGGCCCGGCGGTTTTCCCGCACGAATTTAGTTCACAAGAACCAGAATAGTCGAATAGATTGTAACCGTGCGCTATGCGCACGGGGCTTTTTGCCGCGCGCCGGGGGGCGCGAACCGGGGTGCGTTCCAAGAAGAGCAAGTTTGATTGCCTCGACCGGCTCGCGTCCGGCGAGCCGTATTTCGTTCTGCGCGCGCAGGATCGGCTGGCGCCCGAATTGATCGAAACCTGGGCGGTCGAGGCCGAGCTGAACGATTGTCCGCCGCAAAAAGTCGCGAGCGCCCGCGCGGTCGCGAAGGCGATGCGCGGCTGGCGCAAGCGCAAGCTGCCGGATTAATTGAAATCCGTCGTTCCCGGAAATTCGCCAAAGCTTTAACCCCGTCATCCCGGCCGCAGCGCCGCGAAGCGGCGCGGAGAGCCGGGATCGTCCTCAGTAATTCTCCAGCGGATGGTCCCGGATAACGCGCCGCGCGCGTTTCCGGAACGATGGCTAAATTTTCTTTTCCCTGAAACTTGACCCGTCATCCCGGCCGAGCGAAGCGAGAGCCGGGACCGTTCTCGGTGAATCTCATTGGACGGTCCCGGGACTCGCAGCGCTAGCGCGCTGCTCGCCCGGGACGACGTCTTTGTTTCGTCCGGGACGACGATGCTAATGTTGCTCCGCGATGAAGCAGTTCTCCGTCTACATGCTGGCAACGCGCAAGGATGGTCCGCTCTATGTCGGCGTGACCGGCAATTTGACGAAACGCGCATTCGAGCATCGAAGCCGCGCAGTGGCCAGCTTCACGGCGAAATTCAATGTGCATCGGCTGGTGTGGTTCGAGCCGCACGACAATGCGGAGAGTGCGATCGTGCGCGAAAAGCGAATCAAGCGCTGGAAACGCGAGTGGAAGACAAAATTGATCGAAGAGCAAAATCCGGGATGGAACGATCTCTTTGAATCGCTCGGACCGTTTTGAAAACATTGGACGGTCCCGGATAATTCGCTGAGCTTGTCATCGGGCCGCGCTTCGCGCGGACCCGTTGGCGAATTTCCGGGACGACGTCTAATTTTTCTTTTCCCTAAAACTTGACCCGTCATCCCGGGCGAGGGCGAAGCCCGAGAGCCGGGATCGTTCTCGGCAATTCTCCAGCAGACGGTCCCGGATAGCTCGCTGCGCGAGCTTCCGGGACGACGAGTAAATTTTAGATCGTCATCCCGGCCGAGGCGCGTAGCGCCTGTTTTTTTCTCGTCATCCCGGCCGGAGCGCCGCGAAGCGGCGCGGAGAGCCGGGATCGTTTTCAGCATTCTCGAGCGGACGATCCCGGATAATTTGCTGCGCAAATTTCCGGGATGACGAGTGAGGTTTGCGCTGCGCGAATTTCCGGGACGACGAGCATAGAAAAAAAGAGGGAGCCGCTTTCGCCGCTCCCTCGATGAAACGCGCCTTTGGAGGTCACCCGTGAGCGCGCAGAAAATCCGTTCCTAGACTTTGGCCGCCGCGATGGCAGCGACGGCGCCGGCCATTTGCGCCGGCACGATCGTGCCGGCTTCGGGCGCCGGGATGCTGGTGAAACCGGGCAGGAGCTCGATCGCCTCGGCCTCCGAGATCACCTGCTTGGCGATCAGCTTGCGGAGCATCGCTTCGAGCGCCGCGCTCACCTTGTCGTCGCGCTGCTCGCGCACCGATTTCATGCGCGCTGCGGGCGGCGTGGACTGGCGCAATTCCTTGTCGCGGGCGGCGTAGATGCGCTTCGCCTCGCGCGCGGAACCGGCCTGAATTTTTTCGTAGATGCAGTGCCGGCCGAGCTTGTATTCGGCGTAGTAGGCGAAGCCGGTCTTTAAACGCCTGATCTTGAGGCCCATGGGACCCACACGGTCGACTGAGAATTCACTTGTCTTCGGGAAGGTCGGGAGAGGGCGGATGACCGCCCTCTCCCGAATGTCGCCCCCTAAGAGACGATCAGAAGTTGCGACGCAGACGGGTCCACGCCGTGATGATGTCGTTCTGGGTCGTCAGGCCCGCGATGCTCGTGCGCTCGAGATCCGAGTAGACGATGTCGAGGCTGAGATCGAGGCCCGCAACCGGCGACCAGATGGTGCTGATACCGGCCTGGAGGACGTCGAGTTCGCCTTGGCTGTTCGGGCCACTGCCTTCGTCGATGTTGAGCCAGCCGGCGTAGAAGCCGGTGCGCAGCATCGGAGTCCAGTAGTGACGATAGGCGGCATAGACCGACCAAGCCTCGGTCAAGTGGGTTCCGCCAGCTGCATCGATCACCGCGTCGCGTACGATATAGATCGGACCAGTGCCCGCCCAGTTCTGGATGCCGAAGGTTGTGCCGGCGGCAGCCGCGGTCGGGCTGGAGTTGTAGCCGGTATAGTCAACCGCACCTTCCGTCCAGGCGCCCTGGAGCAGGAAGCTGTTGTTGGCATTGCCGGTCTGCGGGGTCTTGACTTCGATACCCGCGCCGATGGCGTAGCCGTGCTCAGAGGTGCCCGCCGTGTTGTGCGCATTCTTGACCTGATGCACGGCTCCCATGATCTGGGCGCGGCCCCAAGCCTGCGTCACGTTGATGTTGCCGACCACTTCCGGCATCCAGCGGCCACCGTAGATGAAGGTGCTGGCACCGTTGGCCCGACGGCCCGACGGATCTTCGAACGCGATCGACGCCGTCACGCCGTTACCGAGCTGCGCGGTATAGGCGAAGGTGTTGATCCACGACCAGTCGAGCGCCGGCGAGGCGACAACCGAGTAGGCGCCGCCCATGCTGAAGAACGAGTTCGTGTAGCCCCAGGTGAAGCCCGCGAACTGGATGTAGGCATAGTCCATGCCAGCGCCCGTTACGTGGTTGGCGTTGGTCGGACCCACCGACATCGTGGCGCGCAGCGTGCCATAGGCCGTGTTCTGACGCGCGTCGAGGATGACCTTCGCCGACGTGCGCGAGTTGTAGTAGTTATACGTGCCGTTGATAGCACCGGTTTCGTAGATGTTCGCGACGGCGTTGTTACCCTTCACGCCGAATTCGTAGTACACATATCCGCCTACGCGCAGGCAGATATCCGTGCCCGGAATGTAATAGAAGCCTGCGCCGTAAGCGGAGCAAATCTTCACATACTCGACGGGCTTCGCCTTCACAGGCATGTCCGCCGCCTGGGCGCCAGACACCATGGCGAGTCCCGCCGCGGCGCCCATCAGCCCCCTGATTATTACTCGATTCATCGCGCCCTCCGTTTGTTTGCGATAGGGCACAGTATCTGCTGTGGACTTTAATCGACAACCCACTGTGAGGACTATCAGCCACAATCCCATGAACCTGTGGCTACATCGCAACAGTCATTAGCGGTTGGTTGATCATGTCAGTCGGTCGCCCTATGGTGACGATCGTCGTCGACGGGACTGTGGAAAGCGCGATGAAAGCCGCGGAATTTGAAGTGTTTCCACGACACCACGGATTAGGCTCGCTCCCCAGATTGAATTTTTGGGGGACCCCCGAAGGATCGCCGGCCGTTCGGCGCGCGGGGCACACAGGCTGAGGAATGGGAATAGAAGAGATCGGAATCGTCTCGACGGTAGCGGAGAACGTTCGCCGGGCCCGCAAGGCGGCGGGTCTCTCGCAGGAAGAGCTCGCCATCGAAGCCGATGTCGACCGGACCTACATTTCGCAGGTCGAGCGCGGAAAACGTAACATTACCGTTGTTGTATTGGCCCGGCTGGCGCGGGCGATGCGCACGACGGTCGCCGATCTCGTCTCCGACGGGCGCAGAATCGCAGCAGAGGTGCGGCGTGGCGACCGCCTCGGCGTGTTCAACGCGTTCGGCCACTATTGCGTGTTCCCCTGCCTGTGCGCGCTCTATATGCACTGGTGGGGCCACGAGTGGCTGGTGCTGAAGTCGTTTCTGTAGAAATTTGAATCGTCATCCCGGCCGAGGCGCGATAGCGCCCGAAATTTTCTCGTCGTCCCGGACGCGCGAAGCGCGATCCGGGACCGTTTTCAGCATTCTCGAGCCGACGGTCCCGGGTCTCGCATCGCTGTCGCGATGCTCGCCCGGGACGACGAAAACCTGCCTCGTCATCCCGGGCGAGCGAAGCGAGACCCGGGATCGTTCTCGGCGAATCTCATTTGACGATCCCGGATAATTCGCTGCGCGAATTTCCGGGATGACGAGTGAGGTTTGCGCCGCGCGAATTCCGAGACGACGGTTAAGTTTTCTTCGATTGAAAATTTGAATCGTCACCCCGGCCGGAGCGCCGCGAAGCGGCGCGGAGAGCCGGGATCGTCCTCGGCATTCTCGAGCGGACGATCCCGGATAATTTGCTGCGCAAATTTCCGGGATGACGAGTGAGGTTTGCGCTGCGCAAATTTCCGGGACGACGAAAACCTGCCTCGTCATCCCGGGCGAGCGAAGCGAGACCCGGGATCGTTCTCGGCATTCTCAAGCGGACGGTCCCGGATAGCTCGCTGCGCGAGCTTCCGGGACGACGAATTGGCTTATTCCTTCGCAGCCTTTTCCTTCTTCGCCTTCTTCGCAGGCTTGGCCTCGGCTTCGCTTTCGGCGGGAGCGGCGGCTGCCTCGGTCGATTCTTCTCCTTCGCCCTCAGGCGGCTTCTCGAAGAACTTTTCGGCCTCGATGCCGGCCTGCGCGCGCTCTTCCTCTTCGTCGCTGCGCGACACGGTCAGGTCTTCGCCGCGCGCCTGACGCGCCGCCTCGTCGGCGTTGCGCGCGACGTTGACGGTGATCCCGACCTCGACTTCGCCGTGCAGCTCGACCGGCATCTTGTGCAGGCCGATCGACTTGATCGGAATGTTGAGCACGATCTGGTTGCGCTCGACCTTGAAGCCCGCTTCGCCGAGCGCGTTCGCGATGTCGCGCGTCGAGACCGAGCCGTAGAGCTGACCGCCTTCGCCGGCCTGGCGGATGACGATGACCGTCTGGCCGTCGAGCTTCTTGCCGACGGTTTCCGCCTCGCTCTTCTTCTCGAGGTTGCGCGCCTCAAGCTCGACTTTCATGCCCTTGAATTTTTCGCGGTTGGCGTCCGTCGCGCGCAGCGCCTTGCCCTGCGGCAGCAGGAAATTGCGCGCGAAGCCGTCGCGCACGCGCACTTCTTCGCCGATCTGGCCGAGCCTGCCGACGCGCTCGAGTAGGATGACTTGCATGGGTTACACTCCTGTTTTGCCGTTCGTTATCCGATGGTTAGGTGTTGGGTCGGGGCGGCGCGCCGAAGCGGGCGCGGAAATCGATGAAGGAGTCGGCGAGGCCGACGATCGCGGCGATCAGGACCGGCCAGCCGATGGTGAACACGCCGACCCACATCGCGCTCAGGAAAAGAATCCGCGCCGACATCCGCCGGCTCACCTGATGCGCGATGGCGAAGCCGAGCAGCGCGTAGGCCATCAGCAGCGTCGCGGTGAAGAGCCCCGCGACGACGGCGGCGATGCCGGGCAGGAAGGTGCCGGCGACGGCGATGGCGAGGAGCAGCGATGCGTGCGGCGGGAATCGCAGCTCGGCAAGATCGGGCCAGGGCCGCGCGAGCCGGCCGGAAATGCGCGCGATGCGTCCCGCGAGCCAGAGATTGGCGAGGGTCGTCACCATGCTGACGACCGCGGCGACGGGCGGCATCACAATGGTGAGCAGATCAAGCGTGCGCTGCGAGTCCTGCACGCCCGGCAATGCCAGCGGCCCGCCGGTGGGCGCGTCGGTCTGCGCGCGCAACACGCGCTCGAACGCTTCCTTGAGCGCCGCGCGATAGGAATCGATGTCCGTGCCGAGGGCAGGGATGCTCATCGCCGTCGCGGTGGCGGCGATCAACGCGCCCGCAAGCACGAGACGGCCGGTCGGATACCATTCGATCTCACCGCCGTTCTCATCCGTGCGCCCGAGCAGCGCGAGATAGCCGAGGAGCCAGGCGGGGATCCCGATGCCGACCATGAAGGCGAGCGCGAACCAGCCGCCGAGGAACGAGCCGAGGATGAGCGCGGCGGTGAGTGCCGCGATCGCGCCCGCGATGTGATTCCACGCGATGGCGGCGAGCAGGATCGGCAGCGGCGTGAGATAAAAGAGGCCGACGGAATAGGGCTGCCCCGTCGCGAGCGTCGCGAACAGGAGAGACGCGGTCACGCCCGCGCCGAATCCGACCAGAAACAACAACACCATCGTCAGCTGTCCCGCTTTTCAGCGGTTAGGAGCGGACCATTCCGCCCCAACCATCGCCGCCGGATTTTCACCGCGGCTCTTGTTTCGTCATGGCCGGGCTCGTCCCGGCCATGACGTATTAGCGGATGACGTACGGCAACAGCCCGAGGAAGCGCGCCCGCTTGATCGCGGTTGCGAGCTCGCGCTGCTTGATCGAGGAAACCGCCGTGATGCGCGACGGCACGATCTTGCCGCGCTCCGAGACGTAACGCTGCAGGAGCTTCACGTCCTTGTAGTCGATCTTCGGCGCGTTATCGCCCGAGAACGGGCAGGTCTTGCGCCGGCGCATGAACGGACGGCGCGCTCCGCCGCCACCACCACCACCGAAGCTCATTCGCGGCCCTCCTCAGGTCCTTCAAATCCGCCGCCGCCTTCGCCGTCATCGCGACGGCCCCGGCGCTCCTCGCGCCGCTCGTCGCGGTCACGCTTCTGGAGCATGATCGACGGACCTTCCTCGTGCGCGTCGACGCGTACGGTGATGAAGCGGATGATGTCTTCGTTGATCCGCTCCTGCCGCTCCATCTCGTCGATGGCGGCGGGCGGCGTGTCGAGGCGCAGCATGACGAAATGCGCCTTGCGGTTCTTCTTGATGCGGTAGTTGAGCGACTTGACGCCCCAGTATTCCGGGTCGCCGACGATGCTCCCGCCGTTCTGTTCGATGACGCCCTTGTACTGCGCCATCATCTCTTCGGCCTGCTGCGCCGAGAGGTCCTGGCGCGCAAGAAAGATATGCTCGTAAAACGGCATTCAGTGCCCTTCCTTTGTCATTTCGCGGTGCCGGCGCCGAGCCCAGCGAGCCTCGGAAAGGCTCGATCTCGATGGCGGGAACACGGGACGACGGGCGATTGCCCTGCCTCTTGCGAGACCGTCCGTTCAGCCCCCGGCCGGGACCTACGAAGTGGCGGCTTTATACGGGATTTTCGCTGCGGTGCAAGCGTCGTCCCGGCGGCCGCAAAACGTCGCGTCATCCCGGCCGAGGCGCGATAGCGCCGAGAGCCGGGATCGTCATCGGCATGCTCACGCAGACGGTCCCGGGTCTCGCGGCGCCAAGGCGCTGCTCGCCCGGGACGACGGTCTAAGCCGCCCGCACCCGAGGGACTGCATTGTTGCAGTAGCCGCGCGGGTTCCATGGGGCTTCGAGCGGCTGGCCGGCCCCAAGCCGGTGCCGGGCGCGCACGCGCTCCTCCGTTCCGTGATACGGTCACCATGCTTGGTACGTCCGTCAATGCGCATCGGACTCGGTGCACATGTCCAAACTCGAATTCGACGTCGAAACGGTCCTTGCACCGGAGCAAGTGCGGGCGGCGCTGCTCGACTTCTCCGAGCGACGGCCGGACCTCTGGCCGGAGCTGTCACGTAAGCAATTCGAAGTCTATTCGGTCCGCGCGGACGAAGCGGATGTGCGCGAAGGCAGCGAACTGCCCTTTATGACCATCTGGGCAAAGGAGCACTATGAATGGCCGCAGCCGAACGTCATCCGCTGGACTGCGCACGAAAGCAATTTCTGCAAGCCGGGGAGCTATATGCAGACCGCGCTGCATGAGCGCGCCGGCGGCGGCACACGCATCCATGTCGAATGGGACCGGACAGGAACGGGCATTGGAGGCAGGTTCCTCGTCGCTATGGTGCGGTTGATGAGAGGCAAGCCGGTCCAAGCCAATCTTGCGAAGGCACTGCGGGCGATGGAAGAAAAGCAGCCGCCGCCGCGGGCCGCGGAGCCGGCGAGCTAGCGTGTCTGCGGCGAAAGCATTCCCCGGACGCGGTGCACTCCGTTGTTGCAGTAGCCGCGTGGGTTCCAGGGAGCTTCGAAGGGTTGGGTGCGTTCCTCGGCGTCGGTCGCCCTCGCCATCACTGTGATCGGTTCGCCCGGCACTTCGAGCGACGCGCGAAAGCGCCGCCAAGCGAAGCGGTCCATTTCCTCCGCCAGAGCGTGTTCCGCCAGAGTTGAATCAACTTCCGCTCGTCCCCGCGAAAGCGGGGACCCAGAAGCTGGATTCCCGCTTGCGCGGGAATGAGCGGAGTGTGTCAGGCGAAATGGAATCTGCTCTAGCTTTGCCGAAACCCAGCGCTCGCCGTCCGTCGAAACCTCAACCGAGCGCACCGGCACATGCCCGCTCCACGCGAAACCGCGCACGTCGAGCTTGCCGCCACGCGCGGCGAAGCCCTCACGCGGCGCGGTGATGATCGAGTTCACCGGCATGTCGACGATCACGGCGAAATTGCTTTCGTCGATCGGCTCGCCCGGCGCGACGCGGCGGCGCGGCAGCCGGTAGTCGGTGCCGTTCATTTTCTCGCCGTCGTGTTCGCGGTCGCGCAGCTCTAACCGCGTCAGCCACTTTTGCCACGCCGATCCGGGAAAGCCCGGCGCCACCACGCGCAACGGCCCGCCATGCAGGAAGGGCAGCGGCTCGCCGTTCATCTCGAACGCGAGCAGCGTCTCCGGCGACATCGCTTTCGCAATCGGAATCCCGCGCGAGATCGCGGGCTCGTTGGCGTCCGTTTGCAGATCATTGCTGTGATGCGCGGTGTAAACCGCCGGGCGCTGCACGCCGCAGGCTTTCAGCACGTCGCCAAGCCGCACGCCGGTCCAGCGCGCGCAGCCGACCGGACCGCGTCCCCACGGTACGCCCTCAACCGGAGGATCGAATGCATCGCGTCCGTACCCCGCACATTCGAGCACAGCGGTCACGCTCACAGTCTCGAACTGAGCGCGCAGCGCGGCGACGGAAAACGAAGCCGCTCGTTCGACTTCGCCGTCGATCTTCAAGGTCCATGTGTCCGGATCGCCCGCATGCTCCGGCGGCAGGCGGCCGTTGTTGCGCACGAAGAAATGCTCGACCGGCGTGATGAAGTCGTCGAGCAACGCCGCCGTCGGTTCGGCGTTCAGCGCTTCGTCGTCGAAAGCATGCAGCCGCGGCTTCAGCGCCGTCAGCAGGCGCCGTTCGGAATCGGCGGACAACAATTCTTGATCTCCCTGCGACGGCCGCATCAAAACGCCTTCGGCAATCCAGCGTGCTTTAGTGAGCCATTTGCGGTCGGTCGCTTCTGCACATCGTACACGACGGTAAAGTGCCGCTTCGCAATTGGGCTGTACCAGATTTCGTGACTGCCCTTCTGCCGGACAAACGTGCAGCCAGCTTCTTTCAACAGTCGGACCAGATCCCGATAGAGCGCGCCCGCCATAAAAGCCTCCGCCAACCAAGGCTCGCTCAGCGAACCTGCGCGCACCCTCACCCCGATTTGAAGCGCGTTAAATGCGAAAGCCAAATTATAGAAGTGCGCGCGCCCCGTTAATCGTTGGCACGGTGGATTTGCAACAATTGGTACAAATATGAGCCCGCTCAGGTGAGGGCGCTGGTGTGCAGCAAAAAGCGAAGGCGCAGATTGCCTTTGTGACCGTTCAACTCGGCGACCTCAGGCGCAACCTCCCAGACGCGATCGATCAGCGCGTCGATCGTCGGCGCTTCGGTCGCAATCGGGATCGCATCGCATTCTGCGATCCAGGCGGTGCCGTCCGGCGCCTGATAGAGGTTCACGTCGAAAAACGGTCCCCCACCGGCACTCTGATCCGGAATAAGCGCTGCAAATGCGTTCATGATTGGAATGTCGGTCTGGGCCTGCGAACTGTCAACAGCACGGTCGGCAGGGCAAACCTTGACATAGCCTCATCTCGCGGGCCTTTCTCGGCCAACCGTTGAGGGGCCTCTCTTTTGTCAATCGCGTTCACATTTCCCGGTCAGGGCAGTCAGACCGTCGGCATGGGCAAGGCGCTCGCCGACGCCTTTCCGGTTGCGCGCGCCGTGTTCGACGAGGTCGACGAGGCGCTCGGGGAGAAGCTCAGTAAGATCATGTGGGAGGGGCCGGCGGAGACGCTGACGCTGACCGAGAACACGCAGCCCGCGCTGCTCGCCGTCTCCGTCGCCGCCATGCGCGCGCTGGAAGAAGAGGCGGGCGTGGACATGCGGCGCGACGCGAAATTCGTCGCCGGCCATTCGCTCGGTGAATATTCGGCGCTCGCCGCCGCCGGCAGCTTTGCGCTCGCCGACGCCGTGCGCCTCGTGAAAATCCGTGGACGCGCGATGCAGCAGGCGGTGCCCGTGGGGCAGGGCGCGATGGCCGCGATCCTCGGCCTTGAGCCCGCCGAGGTGAAGGCGATTGCCGCCGAGGCGGCGCAAGGGCAAGTCTGCGATGCGGCGAACGACAACGCGCCGGGCCAGTTTGTCGTCTCGGGCGCGAAGGCCGCGGTCGAGCGCGCGGTCGAGATCGCGAAAGGCAAAGGCGCGCGCGGGATGCTGCTGCCCGTGTCCGCACCCTTCCATTGCTCGTTGATGCAGCCGGCCGCCGACGCGATGCGCGAGGCGCTCGCCAAGGTGAAAGTGAACGCACCGAAAGTTCCGCTCGTCGCGAACGTCACCGCGAGCCCGTCGACCGATCCGGCGGAGATCGTGCAAAATCTGATCGCGCAGGTGACGGGTACCGTGCGCTGGCGCGAATGCGTGACCTATCTCACCGGCCACGGCGTGACGCGGCTGGTCGAGGTCGGCTCGGGCAGGGTGCTCTCGGGCCTCGCCAAGCGGATCGCGAAGGAAACCCCGGCGATGACGGTCGGAACGCCCGACGACGTCGCCGCATTCAAGTCCACGGCCGGTTAGGCGCTTCAACCGTTCTGTGAAATGCAAGACTCAATTTCTGATCAATCTCGGATAGGATTCTGGAATGTTTGATCTTTCCGGCAAGACGGCCCTCGTGACCGGCGCCAGCGGCGGCATCGGCGGCGGCATTGCCCGCGGCCTGCACAAGCAGGGCGCGACCGTCGGTATTTCCGGCACCCGGCGCGAGGCGCTCGATGCGTTGGCGGCGGAACTCGGCAGCCGCGTTCATGTCCTGCCTTGCGACCTCTCCAACAGCGAGCAGGTCGAGGCCCTCGTTCCCGCCGCCGAGGCGGCGATGGAGCGCGTGGATATTCTGGTCAACAACGCCGGTCTCAACCGCGACGCGCTCTTCGTCCGCATCAAGGACGAGGACTGGGACAAAGTGCTGGCCGTCGACTTGACCGCCGCCTTCCGGCTTTCGCGCGCGGCCGTCTATCCGATGATGCGCCGTCGCGGCGGCCGCATCGTCAACATCACCTCGATCGTGGGCGTCACCGGCAACGCCGGGCAGGCCAACTACACCGCCGCCAAGGCGGGCTTGGTCGGCATGAGCAAGTCGCTCGCGCAGGAAGTCGCCGGCCGCAATGTGACGGTAAACTGCGTCGCGCCGGGCTTCGTGAAGAGCGCCATGACCGACGCGCTCGGCGAAAAGATCCGGGAGGGCATCCTCGAGAAGGTGCCGATGAAGAAGCTCGGCACGCCCGAGGACGTGGCTGCCTGCGTGATCTATCTCGCCTCCGACGAGGCAGGCTGGGTCACCGGCCAGACCTTCCACATCAACGGTGGAATGGCGATGATCTGAGGAGTTTCAAGCACTTGGCGGGCGGCGCTCCGCTAGCCAAGCGTTTTCCGGTATGGTACGGGACAAAAGCTTCGCGGGGCGAGGGGCGGTTTCGCATCCGGCCGAAGCCCGCGTACAATCGGACAACGTAGACCAGAAATCGCGCGCCAGTGGGCGTGCATAAACAACGAGCAGGCGAACCAGGGTGAATCGATGAGTGACATTGCCGAGCGGGTGAAAAAGATTGTCGTCGAGCACCTGGGCGTCGACCCTGAGAAGGTGAACGACAAGGCCAGCTTCATCGACGATCTCGGCGCGGACAGCCTCGACACCGTCGAGCTGGTCATGGCCTTCGAGGAAGAGTTCGGCTGTGAGATTCCCGACGACGCGGCGGAAACGATCCTGACCGTCGGCGATGCGGTCAAGTTTCTCGAAAAGAACGCAGCCTGATCCGGCATTGACGGAGCGGGGCTGAAACGATCCACGCCGGCGGTTTGCACCGCCGGGGCGCGGAGGATTTGATGCGGCGCGTTGTCGTCACAGGGTTGGGAATCGTTGGGCCGCTCGGCTGCGGCATCGATGTGACGTGGAAGAACATCCTCGCAGGCAAGAGCGGCGCGAAGAAGATCGAGACCTTCGAGGTCGAGGATCTGCCGTGCAAGATCGCCTGCATCATCCCGCGCGGCGATGGCTCGAACGGCACATTTAATCCCGACCAGTGGATGGAGCCGAAGGAGCAGCGCAAGGTCGACGACTTCATCATCTTTGCGATGTCGGCCGCGACGCAGGCGCTGAACGACGCCGGCTGGCACCCGAAGACCACGGAAGAACAGAATTCGACCGGCGTCATGATCGGCTCCGGCATCGGTGGCCTCGAAGGAATCGCGGAGACTGCCGTCACGCTCAAAGAGCGCGGGCCGCGCCGCGTTTCACCCTTCTTCATTCCCGGCCGCCTCATCAATCTCGCCGGTGGCTATGTCTCGATCACGCACGGCCTCAAGGGGCCGAACCATGCGGTGGTGACGGCTTGCTCAACGGGCTCGCACGCCATCGGCGACGCAGGCCGCCTGATTGCTTTCGGCGACGCCGACGTAATGGTGGCGGGCGGTACCGAATCGTCGGTGAACCGGCTCGCGGTCGCGGGTTTCGCCGCAGCGCGCGCTCTCTCCACGGGCTTCAACGACACGCCCGAGAAGGCGTCGCGTCCCTATGACAAGGATCGCGACGGGTTCGTGATGGGCGAGGGTGCCGGCGTCGTCGTACTCGAAGAGTACGAACACGCGAAAGCGCGCGGCGCGAAAATTTATGGCGAACTGATCGGCTACGGCATGTCGGGCGATGCGTATCACATCACCGCGCCGACGCCGGATGGCGACGGCGCATTTCGCTGCATGCAGGCGGCGGTGAAGCGCGCGGGTATCACCCCCGATGAGATCGACTACATCAACGCGCACGGCACCTCGACGCCGCTCGGCGACGAAATCGAACTCGGCGCCGTGCAGCGCATGGTCGGCAACGCCGCCGGCAAGATCACCATGTCCTCCACGAAGTCGATGGTCGGGCACCTGCTGGGTGCTGCGGGCGCGGTTGAGGCGATCTTCTCGCTGCTCGCCATGCGCGATGGCGTGGCGCCGCCGACGATCAATCTCGACAACCCGTCTGTGGAAACCGCCATCGACCTTGCGCCGCATAAGGCCGTGAAACGCGAGATCAACGTCGCCTTGTCGAACTCATTCGGCTTCGGCGGCACCAATGCATCGCTTGTTTTCCGCCGGGTAGCGTCGTAAGACCCGGCTGAACCGGGTTTCGCCATATTTTCCAATAGGATCAGTGGGAACCGGGTATCGGGGCACTGGGGGAAGCGTGCGGGGCGCGGGGGCGCCGCACGATTCGGGGATTTCGACAGGGGATCAATGGCCGGCCATAACCACGGGCACGACCACGAGCATGGCCACCGGCGCGGCGCGCATCCGCGCAGCCCGCGCCAGGCGATCGCGCCCGAGCGCATGCCGCCGCCACCGTCGCGCCGCGCGCGTCACCCGCTCGTCATCATCGGCAACGCGATCCTGACCATCATCGTGCTGGCGATCATCGCCGCCGGTGCAGGGCTCTATCTTGGCAAGAACAAGTTCGAGGCCGCCGGTCCGCTCGACCGCGAGCGCCTCGTCATGATTCCGCGCGGCTCGGGTATCCGCGATGTGGCCGAACTCCTGCGCCGTGAGCGCGTGATCGACATCCCGATGGTGTTCGTCGCGGGCGCGGCGGTCACCGGCAAAACAAGCGATGTGAAAGCGGGCGAGTATCTGTTCGATCCCGGCGTCAGCATGAGCGAGGTGCTCGACACGCTCGTCGACGGCCGCTCGGTTCAGCACACCGTCACGGTTCCCGAAGGGCTCACGAGCCAGCAGATCGTCGAGCGCCTGATGGAAAGCGACGTGCTCACCGGCGATATCGTCAACGTGCCGACCGAAGGCACGCTCCTGCCGGAAACCTACAAGGTGACGCGCGGTACCACGCGCCAGCAGGTCATCAACCGCATGCAGTCGGCGCACAAGCGGCTCGTGCAAGAGACCTGGGAGCGGCGCGCGTCGGACCTTCCGATCAAGACCGTCAACGATTTCGTGACGCTCGCATCCATTGTCGAGAAGGAAACCGGCAAGGCCGACGAGCGCACGCGCGTCGCCGCCGTCTTCATCAATCGGATGAACCGGCGCATGCGCCTGCAATCCGATCCGACGATCATCTATGGGCTGGTCGGCGGGAAGGGCACGCTCGGCCGCCTGCTTACGCGAGACGACGTCGAGCGGCCGACGCCCTACAACACCTACACGGTCGAAGGCCTGCCGCCCGGACCGATCGCCAATCCGGGCCGCGCTTCGCTCGAAGCGGTGGCCAACCCGTCGCGCACCAAGGAACTCTATTTCGTCGCCGACGGTACCGGCGGGCATGTTTTCGCCTCGACCTATGACGAGCACCTGAAAAACGTCTCGCGCTGGCGCCAGTACCAGAAGGAACAGGCGACGATCCCGACGCCGACCTCGCCGCCGCCTACGGACTCGTCTGCCGACGCCGCGAAGGACAAGGCGGCGGGGCAGCGCTCGACCACGCCGGCCATTCCGACGCCCGCGAACCGCCCGCCTGAGAAGGGCGCTGCCAAGCGCGCCGGCGAGCACCCGAACAGTAGCCGCACGCAGTAAGGCGCGGGCTTGAGGGCCCAGGCCGGCGCCTCTAAGGTCCGCGCGCAACAAAACCCGCGGATTCCCGATGTCCCTTGCCAGCATGACCGGTTTCGCCCGCGCCCACGGCACGAGCGGTCCTTATGCGTGGGCCTGGGAGATCAAGTCGGTCAATTCCAAGGGCCTCGATCTTCGCCTCCGCCTGCCGCCCGGCTGGGACGCTTTAGAGCCGGCGGCTCGCGCAGCGGCCGCCAAGGCGCTCGCACGCGGCGCGGTGACGGCCAACCTCGAAGTGAAACGTGAGGGCGCGAGCAGCACCGTGCGCGTGAACGAGGAAGTGCTGGCCGCCGTTCTTGAAACCATGCGCACGGTGGCCTCCAGGGTGAATGCCAACCCTCCGACACTCGACGGCATTCTCGGCATGAAGGGCGTGATCGAGGTCGTCGAGGGGGAGGTAAGCGAAGACGAAAAGAAGAAGGCAGAGTCCGCGGTCGCCGCGGGCTTCGACCGCGCGCTGGCCGATTTGATCGCCGCGCGGCGTGGGGAGGGTGAAGCGCTCCGCGCAATCCTCTCCGGACGCATTGATGAGATCGCGCGGCTCGTCGCGGCCGCCGAAGCCTCGCCCGCACGCAAGCCCGACGCGATCCGCGCTAAATTGGCCGAGCAGATCGCGGCACTTCTCGATACCGGCACGAAATTCGATCCCGACCGGCTGCACCAGGAAGCATTACTGATCGCCGCCAAGGTCGACGTGCGCGAGGAGATCGACCGGCTCGTGACTCACATCGCCGCTGCGCGCGATCTGCTCAAAAACGGCGGCGCGGTGGGACGGCGGCTGGATTTTCTCGCGCAGGAATTCAATCGCGAGTCGAATACGCTGTGCTCGAAGGCGAACGACGCCACGTTGACTGCGGTCGGCCTTGAATTGAAGGCGACTGTCGATCAGTTCCGCGAGCAGGTGCAGAACCTCGAATGAAGCGGGCAAAGAAAAAATCCGCGAAGAAAGTCGCGAAAGCGAAACGGAAGAAGGCCGGGCCGCGCAAGCGCGCCAACAAAAAAGCCGCGAAGCGAAAGCCGCGCGCGGATTTAAGACGCCGCGGCCTGATGTTCGTGCTCTCGTCACCCTCTGGTGCAGGCAAGACGACGCTGACGCGCATGCTGCTCGAGGACGAGAAGAAGAACGTCGAGCTGTCCGTCTCCGTGACCACGCGCGCCAAGCGCGCGAGCGAGATCGAGGGGCGGCATTACTATTTTATCGATCGCCCGCGCTACGACGAAATGGTGAAGAAGGGTGATCTGCTCGAATGGGCGGAGGTTCACGGCAACGGCTATGGCACGCCGAAAAAGCCCGTCGAGACCTCGCTCCGCGCCGGCAAGGACGTACTGTTCGACATCGATTGGCAGGGCACGCTCCAGCTTTACGGCGCAGCGCGGCCGGACGTGGTCAGCGTCTTCGTGCTGCCACCGTCGGCGCATGCGCTGCGCGAGCGGCTCGCCCGGCGCGCCGAGGACAATCAGGAGGTCGTGGACCGGCGGCTCAGGAACGCCATCGAGGAGCTCGATCACTGGCGCGAGTACGATTACATCCTTGTCAATGACGATCTCGACCGCGCTTATCGCGCGTTGACGGCGATCCTCGCCGCCGAACGCGCGCGGCGCGGGCGCGGTGGAAAAGCGGACGGAAAACTCGCCGACCAAATGCGGCGCGATACCCAGCCCGAACTCGCCGAGCTGGTGAAGAAAATTCAGGCCGAGCTTTAAGGCAGCACTTACCTCTCCCCGCTTGCGGGGAGAGGTCGCCCGACGAGCGAAGCGATGGTGGGCGGGTGAGGGGGCGTCGAGACGATGTTGAGCCGTT